>CZCB01003008.1_pt1 | contig 54209 bp, 50 predicted proteins | sample 591991 | NCBI WGS metagenome assembly CZCB01 (sample SAMEA3556809, study PRJEB10932) | anaerobic digester metagenome
TGTCTGGCTGGCTGCTGTTTAACAACCGAGGCAATTTACACACTATTTTGGACTTGACTTCCTCCTTTATTTAAGGTATATGTAATAGAAAGTGTTTTTGTCCAAAATATATGTTAAAATGTTAGGGAGAATAATAAGTTTAAAGTGTTCTTAGGCTCCAGGATATTTAAGGGCTTATATTGTAAATGCAAAATATTATTTGGCTACAGGTGCTTAAGCTCAATGCTGCCGGATATACCGGTATGAACGATACTTGCAAATGGCCGGTTTCAAAGTTTTATGCAGGAGGAATGTATATTGGATAATTTTGACAGGGGAAAATACGAAAAATTTGTACAGGCCCATCCAAAAGGGCACTTTATGCAGTCGTTGAAATGGGCACAGGTCAAATCAAACTGGCACAACGAAATAATTACGGTTGAAGACCGGCAGGGAGATATTAAAGGTTCAATGAGCCTGTTGATAAGAAAACTCCCTTTGGTGAATTATACCATAATGTATTCGCCACGGGGGCCGGTATGCGATATGCATAATAAGGATACCATTAAAGAATTAATAGACAAAGCTAAAGATACTGCCAGGAAATATAAAAGCTATGTTTTAAAAATCGATCCCGATATTGAGAAAGATGACACCAAATTCGCAGAGATTGCTAAAGAGTTAAAAATGAAAATTAAGAATGATTCCAAGGACTTCGAAGGAGCACAGCCCAGATTCGTTTTCCGCCTTGATCTAAGGAATAAAACTGAAGAGGAGCTGTTAATGTCTTTTCACCATAAGGTAAGATACAACATCCGCTTAGCCGTGAGAAAGGGAGTAGAAATAAGAATCGGTACAAAAGAAGATATTCCGGAATTTCATAGAGTAATGGTTGAGACGGGATTAAGAGATAACTTCGTTGTCAGGAGCGCCGAATACTTTGAGAAAATGCTTGACTGCCTGGGTCCTGATAATATAAGGCTTTATTTAGCGTACTACCAGGGCAAATTGATTGCCGGAACCATCGCAATATTATACGGCAACAAATGCTGGTATCTATACGGAGCCAGCAGCAACCGGCACAGAAATGTTATGCCCAATTACCTTCTCCAATGGGAAATGATAAAATGGGCTTTGGAAAATAATTGTGATATATACGATTTCAGAGGCGTATCCGGAAATCTTGATGAAAACCATCCCCTGTATGGCTTATATCGATTTAAGAAGGGATTTGGCGGGAAATTTACCGAGTTTGTAGGAGAATTGGATTATGTATTTAATCCTTTCATCTATGTCATCGTCGAAAAATCCGGGGCAATATATCGGAAATTACGAAGGAGACTGTTCGTAGCAAAAAACAGAATAAGCCGGAGGTAAATACTTACAATGAATAAACTAGTTATCGATAAAGACATCCTTATAAAAAACATTGAAGCAATTAAGAAGCATACGCGGTCAAAAATAATCGCTGTTCTTAAAGCCAATGCCTATGGCTTGGGCTTGCTTGAGTTTGCCAGTGTTTTGCAGCAGAATGGCATAGATTTTTTTGCTGTAACCGACATAAAAGATGCATTAAAGCTAAGAGAAAACGGTATTACAGGTCAAATATTGCTCCTTACCCCCACCAACCAGGCTGAAGAAGCCCTGCTTATAATCAAGAACAAAATAATTGCAACTGTTGGTTCCAGATCGTCAGCCCTTGTATTGAACAATGCCGCTTCTTCTCTTAAAGAAACTGCAAGTTTCCATTTAAAAATCGATACCGGATTGGGACGGTTTGGTTTTTTACCCCGGGAAATCCCGGATGTGTGTTCCTTCCTAAAAACCCTGAACAATATTCAAATTACAGGAACATACTCTCACTTTTCTTTTTCATTCTCAAAAAAAACCAAAGCCGTTTACAAGCAGTATGTTACCTTCATAAACGCCGTTGAAAAAATACGTCAAAAGGGATTGGATCCGGGAATGTGTCATATATGTAATTCTTCAGCTTTTTTGCTTTTCCCGCAAATGCACCTGGATGCTGTAAGAATTGGTTCGGCTTTTTTAGGCAGACTCCTGGTGAAAAACATATGTAATCTTGAAAAGATTGGTTACCTCAAATCCCGGATTATTGAACTGAAGGAACTTCCAAAAAATCATAATATAGGTTATGCCAACACATACAGGACCAAAAGGCCGGTTAAAATTGGGATTGTGCCTGTTGGTTACATGGATGGGTTTGGACTGAGGAAACGGAGAGATTCCTTCAGGTTCAGCGATATATTAAGCTATATATGGAGAGATTTAAGGCTGCTGAAAAAAAAAGAATTGGTTTTTATCAACGGTAAACATGCCCGGATATTGGGCAGAATAAACATAAATAATATTGTTGTAGATATAACAGGTATCGGTGCAAACATTGGGGATGAAGTCATCCTGGCCAATATAAACCCTTTGCTTGTTGGAAGTCACGTAGAGCGGGAATATATATAGGGGTTTCTCAATTTACCTTACCCCGGTGCCAACCGGCATCATTCAACTATCCGGCTTAGAGCTTCTGCCAGATAGTAAGCCGCTCTTTCCGCTTCCTTCAGTGTAGTTAAGTTGCTGCCAACTTCCACTAATATAGCTTTCGTTGATACATGCTGATTATATCGTGAAGGCTTAACATAAACCGGTTTAGCCAGCCCAGGATATAATTCATTTACCTTATTGGTTAATCTCAGGGCAAACTTGTAGTTCTCCTTCCAATCAGGTTTTTTCGAAAAACCTCCTACATATCCCTGGCCGGTACCAATAACCACGAACAGCTTTGCAACCCTTTCTCCGTTAATGTATACCACTTCCTCGTCGGGACTTTTTGCACCTTCCTTATAAGCATTTCTGTGTAAATCTATGAAAATTTTTAAGGATTTATACTCATCCATGCGTTTTTGAATGGTTTTCAACGATCTCACATATGCTGTTGCATGATCTCCCTGTTCATGTTCGGTACGATCGTGTAAAACGGAAATACCCTTGGACTCCAGATGCCTTGACAGTACATCCCCCACCTTAACCACTGTATAATCCAGATCGTCGCATCTGAATGCCTCAACTGCTTTATAAGGATTTTCCGGATCAGGCTTATACGCCTCCCTGGAATGAGTGTGATATATCAATATCTGAGGTCCTTCTCCCGTTAGTGTAATGGAACCAAGATCGTCCTTTATCTTCGATATTTCTATTTTTATTTCCTGGGACATATCGGGTTCATGTTTTAAAAAGATTTCCGGCGCATCCATAATCCTCTCCTCCGGATTTCCCCGGGAAGCGCTGGTTTCTACCGAGCTGTTGTCCGATATTCCGCTTAGAAAGGGCATCTGATAAGCTAATATATTACGGGGATCGCTAAGTTTGTTGAATACTTTCAGATAGATCTGTTTTCCGTTGTTATTCTGATCTGTCTGATCCAGCGAATCCCCGGAATCTTTCATATGTAGTCTGGATACCAGACGGTATCCAAAAAACAGTACCAAAACCAGGAGCACTATAACAAAAATATAATACATCACGCTTCTAAGCCTATAAACCCTAATATGTACCATCCCCCACATCCCTTTCCTCCGCCGTCTCTATAACATATTCACATGCAAAACACAATAGAACGCCAAATTATCAATTCAAAAAATGCTTGACATCTTCAAGGCTCATATTTTCATGCAAAGCCAGATCGAGGCCATCTGCCAGGATGTCCGCTATATAATCAATCATGAGATCCGTTTCTTTCGGAGTTACTACCATATCCCCCAACTCCTGAGACACTACCTGCTGTACCATAATATCCAGCTGTGTCTCGTCCATCCGTTCAAGCGTCTGGTAGAAAGAGCTTATCGGTCCGGCCTGGTTTTTGAACTCATCTATCATCAGCTGCAGACAGTCCCGTCCAATAGTATGGGCATAGACAACCGTCGGCACACCAATAGCGATTGTCGGTACACCAAGAGTATCCTTGTTAATTCCCATTCGTTTATTACCTATCCCGGAACCGGGATTAATACCGGTATCGGCAATTTGAATTGTTGTGCCAATCCTGTCAGTTTTCCGTGACGCCAATGCGTCAATGGCTATGACAAAATCGGGTTTTATCCTTTGCACAATTCCCATAATTATTTCGCCTGTTTCAATACCGGTTATACCTAAAACTCCCGGTGCCACTGCACAAACCGATCTGATTCGCTCATCCACCTGATCGGGTATATATTCAAAAATATGCCTTGTTACCAAAACCCTGCCAACTACTTTTGGCCCCAATGAATCGGGGGTAATATTCCAGTTGCCCAATCCTACTATTAAAGTAACACTATCCTTATTCAGATTCATTAATTTTCCCAATTCCTGAGCCAGCAAACTACTTATATTTTCCTGGTATTCCGGATCCCTGTTTTTTATATCCATAGCCTCCAGCGTTATATAATTGCCTTGTGGTTTTCCCAGCTTTTCTTCACCCAGAGGTGATATGATATGAACCCGGGAAATTTTTACACCATCTTTCTCCTCTTCATCCACCCTGACACCCGGTATGTGAAACTGATTCTGCTCCTGCAGCACTTCCCTTGCTTCCAATGCCAGATCCGTACGTATGCTTTTCATATATCCATCATCCTTTCAAAAACATTATTTGCAGATCTGTTATTTAGAGTTGCCTCATGTTATAAATTTATTCTTACTTTCCTTACAAAAGCATAATTCTATTGGACATTATTATAAAGAATATTATGGAGCTCACATTAAACTCCAGTGAATGGAATAGTATTCCCCAAATAATACTCATTGGTAATCACACTGTCGAGTATAATGGTTGTGCTGAATATTATTCCGCTCGCCGGAGCTCAAGACTAAGAACCATTTATTTTTTGTTCTTGCATTACCGATACATTCGTGGTAGAATATTTACCGTCGAATCGCATAGAAGGAGGTGATAGCCTTGGCAATCAGCAGATCATCTTTAAAAAGAGCAAGAATCATAAAAGCCAAAACCCTTAGAAATAAAATGGTAATGTCCAATATGAGAACAATGATAAAGAAATTTGAGAACTCTCTGGCGAATGGTAATATAGAAGAAGCAAGAAGCCTGTATCCTTTGGTTGTAAAAAGAATTGATATGGCAGCTTCCAAGGGAACCATTCATAAAAATACCGCTAACCGCAAGAAATCAAAGTTAGCCATTCGTTTGAATAAAGCTGCAGCATCACAGCAATAACAATAGTAAAAGCTTCCGTATAGTGGGAAGCTTTTTTGATTTTATTCAGATATTACACATTTTTATAATAAGCATTTCAACTCCTGTACGAGCCTGCATTCTTCCGCTCTTAATGCTATAGTCGGTCTTCAGGCACTCATCCAAGGCTGTTTTTAACTTGTCCTTTGTAAAATAGCGGCTTTGCTGCAGACACTTTTTTACTGTATACGGATGAGCATCGATTTCGCGGGATATTGCATCTTCTTTTAATCCCTTTTCATTCAGGCTTTTACACTGAAATATCATACGAATATGTCTGGAAATCATGACCAGTATTGAGAAAATATTCTCTCCTTCAGATAATAATCTGTCAAGGAAATAAAGAGCCTGTCCGGCATTCATTGTCCCAACAGCCTCAATTAATTGAAAAATGGTATATTCAACTGAAGGCGTAACTACCGCATTTATGCTCTCTTCCGTGATGAATTTGTTATCTCCCGTATAATCGATAAGTTTACTAAGCTCATTATGTATTTTTTCAATCCTGTTCCCAGCGATATGGAGAAAGTGCCGGAGTGCAGCAGGCGAGATCTGCTTACCCCTGCGTCTGAGATTATTTTTGACCCAGCTTGATAGCTCATTCTGCTTTAAAAGCTGAAATTCCACCACAAGGCCCAGCTTCTGGATATCCTTATACAACGACTTACGCTTGTTTACCTGTCCCGGGCAGTAAAAGACCAGGCAAGTGGTGTCCGGTATACGAGACAGATATGATTTCAGCTTGCTCTCATCCAAAGAAGATCTCGTCCCCTGTAAAACCGGCAAATTCTTTACCACTACCAATCTCATCCCGGCCATAAACGGGAGGGTTTCACATGCATAAATAATATCATCAGCAGTTATGCTGTTCCCATCCAGCACCTGATGGTTAAGAGCCGCCAGGCCTGGAGAAACCACCGCATTTGTCAGCTGAAGAAGCGCCTGTTCTTTTACATATTCTTCTTCTCCATAAAACAAATAAAGGTTATTAATACGTTTGTTCTTTATATTATTAAAGATCTCTCTATAACCTATTTTCATATGTTATGCACCTGTCTTGGCCTATTTATATTGATTATATATACTGATTATATCTGATTTTATTTGGATAAACAAGTTGACATCGACTGTATTTTTTTATATATTGATTCCATCTATAATTATAATAGTTGAATTTGATTCAGTAACGGAGGCGGAAACAATGAAATCATATTATTCACAGGAAACCGGCTTTTTTGGAAATACAAATCCCCGGGAACTCCTCAACAAATATGGCAGTCCGTTATACGTATATAATGAAGTGATATTAAGAGAACGATGCAGGGAAATAATTGATTTGGTTTCTTATCCAAAATACAGGGTCAATTATTCAGCAAAAGCCAATTCAAATCTTCAGCTGCTAAAAATTATACATGAAGAGGGGCTTCATGCAGATGCCGTATCTTCCGGCGATATATATATCCTTGAAAAAGCTGGCTTCAAACCGCATGAAATCCTGTTTACGTGCAATAATGTATCAAGAGAGGAAATGGAATTTGCAATCAAAAGAGGTGTAACAATCAGTGTTGATTCGATATCCCAGTTGAAACAGTATGGAAGTATAAATCCGGGGGGCAAAGTTGCCGTTCGTTTTAATCCGGGAACAGGTGCCGGTCACAACGAAAAAGTCATTACAGCCGGCAACAATACAAAATTTGCCGTTCATCCGGAATCTATACCCGAAATAAAGCAAATATTGCGTAAATACAACCTTAAATTAACCGGCATTAACCATCATATCGGTTCTTTATTCATGGATCCAAAACCATACGTTGAGGCTGCAAAATCCCTGCTTTCAATTGCAGAAAACTTTAGCGGCTTGGAGTTTATTGATTTTGGTGGTGGTTTTGGGATCCCATACCGCAAGCAGGCCGGCGAAAAAAGATTAGACTTAAAATTGATGGGCGATCAACTGACTGATTTGATTCATGATTGGACGAACAGAAACAAAACCCAGCCTGCCTTTATAGTCGAACTGGGACGATATATTGTTGCCGAATGCGGTATACTCCTTGGCACCGTACATGCCGTGAAACAGAATCACAACATAACCTACGTAGGCACCGACCTGGGATTCAATGTATTGCTCAGGCCTGCAATGTATAATTCCTATCATGATATAGAAATATATGACAGTAGTGGGGTTATGGTAAAAAGCAGCGAACACAGCGATCATATGAATGCTGTCATTGTAGGAAACATCTGTGAAAGCGGCGATATTATTTCCAGGAACAGGGTCATTCCTCCGGTTGAAGAAGGTTATACAATAGCAGTAATGGATGCAGGTGCCTATGGTTATTCAATGTCATCCAACTATAACAACCGTTTGCGCCCGGCTGAAGTCATGATTGATCAAAATGGCCGCGACATTCTGATTCGCAGAAGAGACACATATGAGAATCTGTTGAAAAATTTTCCCACAGTACAGCCGGAATAAATTCTGTGCAAGCTGCAAAAAGCAATGCACCATCCTACGGCATAAGCCGCAAAAACAGTATGAGGGATTAGCCCTCGTTTCATATTTGCCTCGGAAATATGCCAAAAATGTTATTTTGGTGCTATACAAGATAATAAATATATGGTATATTGAACAAAATCATAAACAGCATTTGCGTTCTATTATTGTGAATTAAAAACATGACACAACAGAATAATAGAACTGTCATCAATGACAATCCCGTTTCGAATTTAGAGAGGAGGGTGCTGATATATGAAGACCGTTATAATAATCGACTCATGTAGTGATCTCCCCCTTGAGTATGTAAAACAGCATAACATTCCTGTTGTTAATTTTACTTATCATTTTAAGGGAAAGGATTGCCCGGATGATCTGGGACAGACCATATCATACAGAGAGTTTTATGATGCGATACGGAATGGTGAAATGCCTACCACATCCCAGGTAAACGCCCAAACATATGTAAATCTATTCAGGAAGTATGTGCTTGAGGGAAAATCGATAGTCTACCTTTGCTTTTCCTCTGCCTTGAGCGGAAGCTATAACAATTCCCTCATAGCCCGGAATATGATAACTGAGGAAATCCCGGAGGCAGATATCAGCATAATTGATACAAAGAGTGCCTCATTGGGAGAAGGCCTGCTGGTTTATTATGCCATTGATATGCTTGAAAAAGGAGCATCAAAAGAAGAGATTATAAATTGGGTGGAGAATAACAAGTTAAAGCTGCACCACTGGTTTACTGTAGAGGATCTTGGACATTTGAAAAGAGGTGGAAGACTATCCGGAACCGCCGCTTTTGTTGGTTCTATTCTGGATATTAAACCTGTTTTAAATGTTGATGACGAAGGCCGCCTCATTCCGAGAATTAAGGTAAAGGGCCGGAAGAAATCCCTGCGTACACTGGTGGAAAAAATGGAAGAGAATATTATTAGCCCCGAACAGCAGGTTATAGCCATCAGCCATGGAGATTCACGGCACGATGCAGATTACCTTGCTGAGCTGATACGTTCCAGGTTCCAGGTTAAGGATATCATTATAAACTCCATCGGCCCTGTAATCGGTTCCCATTCGGGACCTGGTACGGTGGCAGTATTCTTTATGGGGGGAAACCGTTAATGGTTTCCCTTTATTTATAAACTCCTATATCTTTTGCCCGCAGTACGGACAGTAAGCGAATGAATGATGGAGCACTGCACTGCAGTCAGGACACCGGTTGCTGGCGTGTTCATATGCTGATATCTCTTCAAGCCGGTTTATATCCACATCGCCGCTGTCCTTTATTTCTTTTGCATAATCATCCGGTACCCTGAAAATCCTGTTGCAGCACCTGAACCTCATATAATACTTTCTGTTCCATCTGAATATTGGGATGAAAAACAAATGAAAATAGGTGAAATGCTCAATCAGCTCACCCCTGGAGAGTTTGCCGCACTTACAAACAATATTTGGGTATTCACGTATCACTCTTTGTTTATCCTGTATACCGAATATCCCGATAAATATCATAGACTTCCGCCTCCCGATGCCTCAGTATTGTCATCTGTTCTCATTATACACCCCATAATTCAACAAGTGAACACTCTCTTTTAATCTTTCTCCAATACCAATTTGCCTGACGCTCATTATATAAAACCAAAATATCAATAAAGCCCTGCAGTTGAGGAACATGTATTGTTCCAACCGGCTATATTCTGTCTACTTTCCTGGTTGCCACAAGATTAGCGCCGGTACCGGCAATATTTTTTATCAGCACATCGCCAATATCGATGGGAGCCTTAACTGTTAACCCTTTTGTAAGTTTCAGGGATTCAATAATTTTGTCCTTTGGAATGCTTCTGTCGGTCCTGGCAGATACCAGTCTGTGAGCCCCGCCATCCACCCATAAAGAAGTGGTAAAAACTCTTAAAGGACATGCAGCTTCCTGAATTGCATAATCCCTGCCCCGCTTACAGCCATGCCCTTCAACTTCCCATTCCCCGTTTTTTCCCGGATGAATTTGTATATGACACCCTCTCGGGCACAATATACATATCAGCTGCATTCCGCATCATCCTCCTCATTTCGGTTTCTCCATCTCAACTGTAATTTCTTTGTTTTGCTTACCCCCGTTAAAAGTTCTCTTTTCAGGATTAATCGTTCCATCTGTCCGGGAACCATACGCATCAGCCGTTTTGAAGCAAGAACCTTTTCACCATCAGTCAGTTCCACGGTACCGTCTTTATAAATGCCATTGGATCTGAAATAGAATTCCACATCACTGTCCCCATAAATCCGCTGGGGAACAACATAGCGTATACCCTTGCCCGGAATTACCTGAAGATAATCGCTATCCGAAGGGCTTCGGCCGTTAATATAGCGGTACGCACCTTCACCGGTTATTTCAGCTTCTTTACTGACGTAATCAACCAAATCGTGTACATGGAGCACATTGCCGCAGGAAAAAATGCCCGGTACACTGGTCTGCCTGAACTCATCCACAATTGGGCCGCCTGTTATGGGATCCAACTTCACTCCCGCTCCTTCACTAAGTTCATTTTCCGGAATTAATCCGACGGATAAAAGCAGGGTATCACACGATACATATTCCTCGGTCCCTTTTATGGGATTGCGCTTATCATCAACACGGGCAACTGTCACGCCCTGAAGCCTTTCCTTACCGTGAATCCTGATAACGGTATGGTTATATTTCAAAGGAATGCCATAATCATCCAGGCATTGCCGTACATTTCGTATAAGCCCGGTAGAATAGGGCATAATCTCACAAACCATCTTTACCCGGGCGCCTTCCCAGGTTAACCTTCTGGCCATTATTAAACCAATGTCGCCGGAACCAAGTATCACAACTTCCCTTCCCGGCATATACCCCTCTATGTTGATCAGCCGCTGCGCCATGCCTGCTGTATATACTCCGGCAGGCCGTCCTCCCGGAATTCTCAGGGCTCCCCGCGTCCTCTCCCTGCATCCCATGGCAAGTATAACAGCATTGGCTTTTATTTCCATTAACCCATTCCGGGAATTAACTGCATATATTGTTTTGTCCTCTTTTATCTCAATCACCATAGTGTTCAACAAACAAGAAATCCCAGTCTTTCTTATCTCATCGATAAACCGCTGGGCATATTCAGGTCCTGTTAACTCTTCACCAAACCAATGCAATCCAAACCCGTTATGAATACACTGTTGGAGAATTCCGCCCAAATGTTCATCTCTTTCCAATATCATTATATTCCTTATACCATGCCGGTAACATGATAAAGCTGCTGCCAGTCCGGCCGGCCCGCCTCCAATTATTGCAACCTCTGTTTTTACACTCAAAGCTCTCCACCCTCTTCTAAAAAGTCTTTGATCCTTCCAAGCACTATTCTCGAGCTGCCGCCTTTCTTTGTAATATATTCCATGGGAATTCCCAGTTCTCTTTCAATTATCTCCATAATACGGGGAGTGCAAAAGCCGCCCTGGCATCTGCCCATACCGGCTCTGGTCCTGCGCTTAATTGCATCAGTCGTATTCACCGGCAGTTTTGTCCGCAGTGCCTGTACTATTTCTCCCTCAGTCACCGTTTCACATCTGCAAACTATCCGCCCGTACTTTGGATCTTCTTTCACTATTTGCATCCTTTCTTCCCAATCCATATCACGAAAACGCTTAATCCCTTTACGAATAGGATTAAAATCCTTTTTTAACTCCAGAGGTCCGCAAATTCCGGTCAAAATGGCATTAACCTCTCTGGCTATGGCCGGGGCAGCCGTCAACCCCGGCGAACAAATACCGGCAGCATGAATAATCTTTTCAGACACACCGGAGGGACGTACTATAAAATCTCCTTCATCGGCTATTGCTCTCAAACCGGCAAATACCGTTATAACACCATCTCCAGGCAAAGAAGGGACCGACTCCAATGCTTTGCTGTATATAAAAGCCAAACCTTCAGCAGAAGTGCAATCATCATCTCTTTTTTCTGTGTCAACTGCATTAGGGCCGATAAGCAAGTTGCCGTCTACAGTAGGTGTCACCAGCACCCCCTTACCCATATTTGACGGAGGCTGAAATACCGTCCGGCTGACCATATTGCCCCATTTTCTGTCATAGAGGCAGTATTCGCCTTTCCTTGGATGTATTATAAACGAATCATCACCCGCCATTTTGCTTATAACATCCCCATTTACACCTGCTGCATTTATAACGCAGCTGGCAACAAAATCCCGCCTGGACGTTATAATGCGGAATTTATCATTTTCTTTCCTCTCAATGGATTCCACTCTATGCTCAAAATAAAATTCCACCCCGTTGTCTGCTGCATTTTCAGCCATAGCAATTGTTAATTCATATGGAGATGTTATTCCGCCTGTGGGAGCCCATAAAGCAGCTACTACACCGGGATTTATGCTGGGCTCCATTTCAAGAACCTCATTGGCCGGCAAAAGCCTCAGATCCGCGACACCATTTTTTACACCCTGAACCATCAAACGCTCAAGTTGAAAAACATCTTCATCGTTGAAAGCCAAAACCAGGGAACCGTTACGTCTAAATGGAACATCCAATTCTTTGCATATACGATCATACATAGCATTTCCCTGAACATTGAGCCGTGCCATCAGAGTACCCGGCTTACAATCATAACCTGCATGCACTATGCCGCTGTTGGCGCCCGAACTCCCGGCCGCCGCATCAGAACCGGCCTCCAGAACGGCTATATTCAGCTTATACCGGGCTAACTCCCTTGCAATGCTGGCACCTACAACTCCGGCACCAATTACTATAATATCGTACATTAAACCTTCCCCCCTGCAATAAAAAAACCATATTAATCCAGCCTCATTGCGGCTTGATTAATATGGCTTCTCACATCTCGCGCCATTTGCACTATTGGTTTTTAGCTTCATACCAATATAAATATAACAGGAACAACTATCGTTGTCAATATCGCATAGTTTTTTACATTTTATGTCTTTTTGTCCTAAATCATGCTCTAGGTTGCATAATGATCGAAATATCCCTGTATAAGCACAACAGGAGTACCCTTGTCTCCGCTGCCGCTTATAAGATCACACAGGCTTCCAAGCAGATCTGTCAGCCGACGGGGAGTAGTACCCTGTGAAATCATTTTATCGGCCATATCTTTTTCTTTTGATTTAATGATATTCTTAATACTTTGCTCAATATTGCCATCACCAGGATGGATGTTATCGGCCAAATATTTTAACTTAACTTCGTTTGGTGTGCCATCCAGACCATCAGTATAGGCAGGAGCAACCAAGGGATCAGCCAACTCCCAAATACCGCTGGCCGGATCCTTAAAAGCACCGTCCCCGTATATCAAAACTTCCATTTTTTTGCCGGTAAGTTCTTTAAGCCGTGCCTGAAGTTTTTTTACAAATATATCTCCATCCCTTGGAAATAGTTTAACAGTGTTTTCAGAAGCCCGGTTTGATCCAAGCAGACCATACTGAGGATGAAAACCGCTGCCGTTCACCGGTTGATTCAGTATATCATCCAGTCCATACACCGTCCTGGCCCCGGCTTTTTTGAGCAATCGCTTTGTTCTCAACCGTGTATGGATATCAGCAGTCAGAACATGGGGTGTATATCTCAGTATTGTTTTGGGATCGTTTGAGAACACAATGGTAATATCCTCTGCCAGTTCTTTGTAATATTTGATATAATCTATGCCGGTATACGGATGTATTGCTCCATGACCAAAATATCTGTAGAATTCTTCTTCAGTTAATGCATCTCTATATGGATTTACTCCTTTTTCATCCAGTTCCTCCCAGGTCAGAATGGGATTGCCCACTTCATCGGTAGGATAGCTTAACTGCAGATAAACTTTATTAACACCACGTGCGATGCCTTGAAGAATCATTGAAAAACGATTCCGGCTCAATATGGGAAATACAACCCCGACTTCGCCGTCAGGATATTTATTAACTATATCTGATGTAATATGATCGATTGTAGCATAATTCCCCTGTGCCCGGGCTACTACCGCTTCCGTAATCCCCAACACATCTCTGTCATTTAAACTATATCCTTCTATTTGGCTCGATTCTAAAACGGCTCTTGCTGCAATTTCTATCAGGTCATCACCCTTGCGAATAATCGGTAAACGTATACCTTTGGCCTGTGTTCCAATAGTTCTCATTAATATACCTCCACTTCCCAGGTCAGGAATCATCCAATCCGGTTATCCTGTTGGCTTTGTTATACCATTGTTTCAACAGCAAATTTAGTCTATGCCCGATTGTGATTATATACTATAATCTGTTTGAGGTCCATATCTTTTTTAAAAAAACCGAACATTTTCAGATATTTTTAATAATATGTTCGAATCTTTATGATTCATAAAAAAGCCCCTTCTTATGAAGGGGCTTAAATCTTGTTATCTAATCTTTTTTCTTTCTCCTTGACAGTGATAATCCGCCAAAACCCCCGATTATAGCAATGTAAAAACCAAAATCATAAAGCCAGCCGCTGTTATTGATCTCATATATCCTTATCTCATTATTAAAAAAATGCACTATTAACGATATTGGGGCCAGCCATCCATGCCATACCCCCCAGAAGAACCCTGCCGGATTATTTGGTGTATTTGTGCCGTCGCCCGGAATACATCCGGTCAATAATAATACCAAGCAAACAGCAACAATCAGCAATAACGCTTGTTTAGTCACCATATTCCACACCTCACTATATATTAAACATATAAATGGAATTATCATTGGCAATTCTGACAAAGCAAAAGGGCCTAACCTATGAAATACAACACCGGCTAAGCCCTGATACTATTATTTATTCTGCAGCTTATATCGTATCTTAAACCCCTGTTCTTCAATTGATTTTTCTATTTCATCTGTGTTCAGGGAACTTATTCCGACAACCACATCGCTTTTTCCGCCCGCTCCGCGGTAAACAGCTACTCGTGTAATATTCGCGCCATATCCTGTAAATATGCTTATCAGCTTTAGCAGCACGCCTGGCTCATCAATTGCTTCAATGGTAAAACGTGTACCCCGTTCACGGAACCCCAGCAGCTCAATAAATGCATCAAATATATCGCTTTCAGTAATAATTCCGACCAGCTTGTCACCGTCAACTACCGGCAAAAAGCCAACCCTTTGATCACGCATTAATATAGCCGCTTCTTCCAACAAGGCATTTGGTGGGATGACAACAGGATCTTTTGTCATTATCTGCTTAATCTTTGTCTTGGACAGCAAATAAGTAATCTCACTCATGCTGAGGCTGGTTGCTTTTGACGGTGAATATCTCTCAATATCCTCCTTGGTAACAACACCTACCAACTTGCCATTCTTAACTACAGGCAGACGCCTTATCCCATGTTTCATCATAATCTCCTGCGCATCCGGAATGGTATGCTCGGGAGAAATGATGAACGGATTCGTTGTCATCCTGCTCTTTACATACATTGTCTTACCCCCCTAAATAGGCTTTTTTGACCTGATCGCTTTGCAGAAGCTCTTCTCCGGTCCCATGCAGAACAATGGAGCCGGTTTCCATAACATACGCACGGTGGGCTATCTGCAATGCCATCATGGCATTCTGTTCAACCAGCAGCACGGTTGTACCCGCCTTGTTTACACCTCTTATTATATTAAAAATTTCCTGAACCAACAAGGGTGCAAGGCCCATTGACGGTTCATCCAGCAAAAGAATTTTAGGCCGGCTCATCAGCGCTCTGCCTATAGCCAGCATCTGCTGCTCCCCACCCGATAAGGTTCCTGCCGGCTGCTTTTGCCGGTCCGAAAGAACCGGAAAAAGGTCATATACCATCTTTAGGTCCCTGGCTATTTCCGGTTTGTCTTTCCTTAGATATGCACCCATCTCAAGATTCTCCAAAACCGTCATAGCCGGAAAAACCCGCCGTCCCTCAGGCGCATGGGAAATACCCTTGTTAACCCTTTGCTGGGCAGACATACCTGTAATGTTTTCACCATTCAGAATGATATCGCCGCTGGTAGGCTTTTTTAAACCTGAAATAGTACGCAAAGTTGTTGTCTTTCCTGCACCGTTGGCACCAATCAGGGTCACAATTTCTCCATCATTAACAGTTAAAGAAATGCCTTTTAAGGCATGTATGACTCCAAAATGCACGTTTAGGTTATTAATCTCAAGCATTGCTAACATCCTCCCCCAAATACGCCTCTATGACCCTCGGGTTGGACCTTATTTCATCCGGAGTACCTTCAGCAATTAATATGCCGTAGTCTAACACATATATGCGCTCGCATATCTTCATTACCACAGACATATCATGTTCAATCAACAGTATGGTTAAATTGAACTTCTCCCGTATCCATTTGATAAGCTCAGTAAGCTGGGCAGTCTCGGCAGGATTCATACCTGCAGCCGGTTCGTCCAACAGCAATAATTCAGGATTGGTAGCCAATGCCCTGGCTATCTCCAGATGGCGTTGCTCTCCATAGGGCAGATTTTTTGCGTATTCATCCTTTTTTTCATCAAGGTTAAATATTTTAAGCAATTCCATACTTGCATCGGCAATTGTTTTTTCTTCTCTGCGATAGGAGGGCGAGTGCAGAAGGCTTGCCAGCAGTCCATACTTAACATTTTTGTGCATAGCAATCCGTACATTGTCAAACACGGTTAAATCCCTGAACAGGCGTATATTCTGAAATGTCCTCGCTACTCCTTCTTTACATATTTTATGCGGCCTCAATCCGTGTAATGATATCTTGCTATCATCTTTGCAGAATGTTATATTACCGCTGGTAGGTACATAAACACCGGTAAGAAGATTAAACACGGTAGTTTTTCCCGCACCATTGGGACCGATTAAACCAATCAATTCACCCTGCTGCAGCTCTATATTTACATTCAAAACAGCAGTTAATCCGCCGAATGACTTGGTTAGTTTCTCTATAGCCAATAATTGCATATTTATTTTTCTCCCTTCCCAAATGCGAATAACTTGCCCATCCTGTTAAACATGGAGATTGAAATTTCCTTTGAACCCAACAAGCCCTGGGGACGGAATATCATGATTATAACTAATATCAGTGCATATAAAATCATACGGATTTCCGGAAAAGATTGAAAGTAAGTAGACACAACGGCCAATAAAACAGCAGCCAGAACAGAACCGGAAATACTCCCTAATCCACCGAGTACTACAATAACCAGTATATCAACCGACTTTAAGAATCCGAATAAATCGGGTTTTATATAATAAAAGTATGAGGAATAAAGGGCTCCTGCTATACCTGCGCAAAAAGCTCCGATTATAAATGCCAGAACTTTATACTTTGTAGTATTTATTCCCATGGCTTCGGCAGCAATTTCATCCTCACGGATAGCAATACATGCCCTTCCATGAGAAGATTTCAATAGATTTCTAATCAGCAGGATGGTACCCGCTACAAATACATACAACCATGGCCAGTTAACAAAACGGGGGATATCATTTAAGCCCGCCGCACCGTTTGTGATACTGTCCAAATTTATAAATACAATACGGATAATTTCTGACATCCCCAGGGTTGCAATAGCAAGATAATCACCACGTAAACGCAAAGTGGGCAAACCAACCAAAAACCCAACAAGCGCAGCCATTACAGCACCCATTAACACTCCTGCAAGAAACCCTGCAATGGTAGGCACTCTCATGGTTATTAATGCACATGTATATGCACCAATTGACATAAATCCAGCATGTCCTAAGGAGAACTGGCCGGTAAAACCGGTTATCAAATTAAGGCTGACTGCTAATATAATATTTATACAAATTGTAACCAGCGTTGCCTGGAGATAAGCGTTTATAATATTTGTCGATACTAACAGCTGGACAATAGCGTAGGCGAGCAGCATAAAAATAATCCTTTGCGTTAACTGCTTGTTTAATATTCCTCTCACTACTTACACCTTCTCTCCAGTGTTTTTCCCCAGCAGCCCTGCAGGCCTTACAATGAGAATCAGAATAAGGATAGCAAACACCACTGCATCCCTGTACATTGAATAACCGTACCCTGAAACAAAAACTTCAATAATTCCAATTACATACCCGCCTAACATAGCGCCCGGAATGATGCCAATGCCGCCAAAAACAGCAGCAACAAATGCCTTAAGTCCGGGCAAAACGCCCATTAAAGGATTAATAGAATTATAATATATACCGACTAAAATTCCTGCAGCCCCGGCAAGAGCAGATCCCAAAGCAAAGGTGAAGGAAATGGTAGTATCTACATTAATACCCATCAGTTCGGCAGCGTCTTTATCCATGGAAACAGCTCGCATCGCCTTCCCGATCTTTGTTTTCTTGACAATTACTTGTAATAGTACCATCAGAATAACAGTAATAACTGCAATAAGAATTTGTTGTGTGGAAATAACAATATCTCCAATTTTATATGTCTTTGCCATAAAACCCGTCATAGAAGGATATGTTCTGACATTGGCAGAGGCAAAGAACATGGTGGTATATTCCAGGAAAAGCGAAACGCCTATAGCTGTAATCAAAGCAGCAATCCTTGTAGCATTCCTTAAAGGTCTGTACGCAATTCTCTCAATTGTAATTCCCAGAACCGTGCAAAACAGCATGGAGGCTAACAGGGAGGGCAAAAAACCTAAACCCAGCTTTGACATACAAACATAGCCAATATATGCACCTATCATGTATATGTCACAATGTGCAAAATTAATTAATTTTATAATACCATATACCATTGTATAACCAAGAGCGATAAGGGCATATATACTTCCCAAAGATATACCATTGATAATCTGTTGTATCAGTTGTTCCACCCGACTTCCCTTCTTTCGAACGCAAGTTTGATTTATATAGATATTGCGGTATTCAGGACACTATATATAGCAAAAACTGATTGCTGCTATATATAGCTGCAGATGCTATACTCATCATTTTGAGTTTATGAATGTATTATATCACGGTAAACAGAGGCCTGCAATATATCCGGAAACAATGAATCCTTTTATCCCGTCCCTGGCAAATGCTGATTTTTACTGCCAATCTATAAATTATCAATAAACAACCTGTACATGCTCACAAAAACGTATATAAGTGAGAACACAACAGTGCCCTCACTTATATACACATAGCTACAAATATAATAATTTTTCATTATTCATTGATGGACTAAAAATTAGTTGCTGACCTTATAAGTAGAATGCTGTTTTCCGTCCTTCAATTCTATGACAATTATATCCTTGACCACATTGTGATTTTCATCTATGCTGAAAGTCCCTGTAACACCTTCAAAGTTTTTGGTTGATTCCAATGCCTTTTTGACAGACTCACCATCAATCTTTTCGGCACGCTCTATAGCATCAGCAACAAATTTGCCAAGATCATATCCAAGCGCATTGAATGCATCCGGCTCTTTATTGTATTTTTTATTGAAGCTCTCTATAAAATCAGAAACTACATCACTTGGTTCTGCCGATGAATAGTGATTTGAGAAATAGACCTTGTTAAGAGCTTCGGCTCCGGCCAAATCAAGTAACACAGGAGAATCAAAACCGTCAGCCCCTAAGATTGGTACATCAATTCCCTGTGTCCGGGCCTGCTTAATGATGAGACCGGCTTCATTATAGTATCCCGGAATAAATATGACATCAAATTCTTTATTCTTTATGCTGGTAAGTATGGCATTAAAATCTGTATCTCCGCCAACATAAGCTTCTTTTGCAACAATGGTACCGCCGCCTTCTTCAAATACTTTTGTGAAGTTATCAGCAAGACCGGTTGCATAATCGCTTGAGCTGTCCATGATAATAACGGCCTGTTTGGCGTTTAGATTTTCAAGGGCAAATTTAGTTATACCCGTACCCTGCTGTGTATCAGTAAAACAAATTCTGAATGCATATTCCTGCACTTTTCCGCTGTCATCCACCGTTACAACATCGGCAGTGGCAGAACCTGAAACAACCGGTACCTTATTCTGATTGGCTACCGGTATCGTCGCCATAAACGACCCGGAAGTCGCAGGGCCCAAGACGGCAACTACTTTGTCCTGGGTCATCAATCTGGTTGCCAGAGTAGTAGCTTCAGATGGCTCAGATTTGGTATCATACTTAACAAGTTCAATCTTTTTACCTTTTACCCCGCCCGCTTCATTAATCTGTTCAATAGCGAGCTCTATACCCTCAACGGAACTCTGACCATAGGTAGCAACGCCGCCGGATAATTCATAGTTAACACCGATTTTAATTGTATCGCTGTCTGATTTGGAACAGCTTACAGCAAATACCATACTCAAGATCAACAGCATAATAATGCATACTTTTTTCATATTATTCACTCCCTCTGTATTTTTATAAATAATACTATAACACTCATCACCGTGTCAATAACTAAAAGCCAGCTTTTATAAATATAATAAGCCTTATATTCTGCCTTCTGACTTAACATATGGATATTTAAAACAAGTTTTTGCAAAATCTCGTATAATAGTATTAATTTATACGTATACATAATATATAATTATTTCATGATTTTCCTGTTTAAAAGATTGTAACAAAACAAAAATTGTAATTGAAATTCTTTAGAATATACGGTATAATATGAACATAAAATTAAATCACCAATATAATTAAGGCAATATGGGCCTTAAGTTTCTACCGGACAACCGTAAATTGTTCGACTATTGGGCGATTACGCAAATATGAGTATCCTGAATATCAGAGCAATAACAGGAGTCCCATTGATTGCTGCCTATTGCGTTTATTGTCGAATTTACGGTGATTGGTGAAAGCCAATTGCCTTTTTATTTGGTGAAACACCGCATATGTCGGTGATAAAAACTAAGGAGGAGGTTTCTTCATGGACAGATACTTTAAAATAAGCGAAAATAACTCAAATGTGTCAACCGAAATCCTGGCCGGCTTTACTACTTTTTTTGCATTATCTTACATCATTTTTGTTAATCCTGCTATTCTGTCCCAAACGGGCATGCCCTGGGGAGCTGTTTTCCTTGCAACTATCATTGCCGCAGTTGTTGGCACCCTTGTCATGGGCCTTTTTGCCAACGTTCCTTACGCACAGGCTCCCGGTATGGGACTGAATGCCTTTTTTACCTACACCGTTTGTTTTGGGCTTGGGTTTAGCTGGCAGCAGGCACTTGCCATGGTTTTCCTCTGCGGACTTATCAACATCATCATAACCGTAACCAAGATCCGCAAAGCCATAATCAAATCAATTCCTGTAAGTCTGCAGAACGCTATAGGCGGCGGTATCGGTATATTTATAGCATATATTGGAATCAAAAATGCCGGACTTATAAACTTTACTTCTGATCCCGGTCATAACATTATTCTTGACAGCGGTACCGTTATTGCCGACTCGAGCGCCGTTCCCGCTCTTGTAACCCTTAATGAACCGGCAGTCCTTCTGGCTATAATCGGCCTCGTTCTGACTGTTGTTCTTCTTGTATTCAAGGTAAAGGGAGCAATCCTGATAGGAATTATCGCCACCACCATCATCGGAATTCCCATGGGAGTGGTAGATATATCACAGGCTGGAACAACAACCGGTCTTGGTTCTGCTTTCGCCGATCTGGGTATTACCTTCGGTGCGGCTCTGGGGTCCGAGGGATTAGGGTCCCTGTTCTCCGATCCGTCGAAGCTCCCTCTGGTACTCGTCACCATTTTCTCCTTCAGCCTTGCCGATACTTTTGATACCATCGGTACTTTTATAGGTACCGGACGACAGAGCGGCATATTCACCGAAGAAGATATACGTCTCATGGAAACCAGCAGCGGTTTCAAGTCCAAAATGGACAAAGCTCTGTTTGCCGACGCAATTGCAACCTCTGTAGGTGCCTTATTTGGTACATCCAATACAACAACATATGTTGAAAGCGCAGCAGGAATAAGCGTCGGTGGCCGAACCGGCCTTACCAGCGTTGTTACTGCAGTGCTTCTGTTGGCCTGCGTATTTCTTGCTCCTGTTGCAGGACTGGTTCCCGCTGCTGCAACAGCACCAGCCCTCATTGTTGTCGGTATAATGATGATGTCAGCGTTTAAAGAGATTAAATGGGATGAGCTGAACGAAGCAATCCCCTCCTTCTTTGCAGGGGTATTCATGGCTTTGTGTTACAATATTTCCTACGGGATCGCAGCAGGATTTCTATTCTACTTAATAGTTAAGATATGCAAAAAGCAGTTAAAAGAAGTCCATCCCATTTTAATAGTATCCACAATACTGTTTATCATAAACTTCATCGTACTTGCCCTTATCTAGAGATATATTGAGGATGGCTGTCTATTCAACATTGTTATATTATATAAGGTAATAGAACGCCGGTTTGGCAACAAACCGGCGTTTCGTTTTTTTATCTCTTTTATCCTGCAATCCCTTAAAAGTCCGATAACATATATTTCACCTGCGCAAGTTTTCAGCATAGTCAGCCTCCTATTTTCTCCATAACCTATCATTTGTCCTTCATTGCATACCAGATATAGATGCCTATAGGCTCTGGCTTTTTATTGCATCCATTATGTTTTCATGCCTTATCCTTTTCATAGAATATATCATACTGCTAAAGACCACAATAAACACACTTATAATGCTGACCACCAGACTGCCTGTTGGTAAACGGAACGGGAGCTCAACCCCAAGTCCTACACTGACATAAATCAGACAGGTAACCAGCACAGAGACCGGCAGACCGAAAAACAGTGCTTTTAACCCATAGAATATACATTCGTAGCTCAGCATTCTGTTGAAACTTCTGTCGGTCATACCCACCGATTTTAACATGGCAAACTCTATTCTCCTTAAGTTTATATTGGTGGAGATGGTGTTAAACACATTGGCAATGCTTATAAGCGATATCAATACAATAAACCCGTAGGAGAAGATGGATATTATGGTAACGATACTGCGGCCGGCCTGTAAGTTTTTTGCTGCATTATACAGGTTACCGGTCGGCAAACCGGCCTCTATTAGTATATGCATTATATCCTGCTCAGCTTTATATGGATCTGCAGCAGCAAAATTCATGCTTGCAGTATTCCAGGATTGCTCAACGCCATCAAAAATGCCTTTCCATATCTCATTACTTACCACAATGATGATTGAATTAAAAACTTCTGTATAATTCTGAACCCCAAACGGAGCCTCATCAGCATATGAAATAAGCCGTATCTCCTCTTCCAGCCGTTTTTCTCCATCTTCCCAATGAATGGATATACTCTCAGGTTTATTACTGCCAAATATATTTGAATTTATAAACTTCTTTTGCTGGCTGTCATAATAGTGCTGTTTATCTATTGCAATTCCGGCAGGAGAGTCAGGGTTTGTAAACAACGGCTCCTCAAGTCCTAACTTGTTCAGGTAGTATTTGAAGGTATCGCGATCAACACCATATATATACACCGATATTGAAACATCCTCTCCATCGGAAATATATCCCTTACCTATCATCTCGTCATAATACGAACGGTCAATATACTTCTTCGGAGCGTTGGTGTAAGAATAAAGCGGTCTGACGATTGAGCCCTGTTCAATACTGTCCAGCAGCACGATATCCCTGTAAACCTTCATAACAGTATCCTCTGAATCTATTTCTTTGGGTATATAATAGCTTAGATCGTGTTCTACCCCCCGGTATGCATCTGCAACGCCATCCATCAGATACATTGAGAATGATGAAGCTGACACGAACAGGATTATGCTCATGAACAACGAAATAACCGTACTGCGGTATCGTTTCCGGCTTCTCTTCAGGTTTTTAAGCGCCAGATCCCCCTCCATGCCAAACAGTTTGCGGACCAATTTCCATGTCCTTACCTGCCGTGTCGTCAGTTTTATGTCGGTTGTCTGCCTTATAGCATCAATGGGCGATATCTTTGAACTCCGCCATGCGGGTATATATGCGGAAATAATTATGGTTACTGTGGCTAAAGCCACCGCTGCTATCACCGAAAGGGTTGAAACCGATAGCGTCATGGAAATATGAATACCCGAAGGCATAATGCTGGTAAACAGATCTCTCAACAAATGAAGCGTTACACCTATGCCAGCAATACCCGACAGCACTCCAATCGGAATGCCGATAGCTGCCAATACAAAAGCTTCAAAAAATACCGAGCGCCTGATCTGCTGAGAGGTGGCCCCTATACTGGATAACAGTCCAAAATACATCGTACGCTGGCTTATTGAGATTGAAAACGAGTTATATATAAAGGATACCGAACCGGCCATAATAAGGGCAATCAGTATGGCTCCAAGGCTGTACAATACGGTCAGATATCTGTCATTTTGACTTATACCCATAAATCTTAGCAGCTCTTTATTTAATTTATAATCTTCGTAATTCAGGTTATCCATCCCCAGGGTATCATACAGGTCGTACACCTCTCGGGGGTTCCTAAGCTTTATATATAGATCGGCCGTATCGCCCCCAGTCAGCATGTTTGCATCAAGAGTAGTAATAAGAGTATATCCCGGAGCAAAATACCCTTCCAATGACATAGATGGCCTTTCGCAAATCCCCACCACCTTATATTCCCTGGTACCGGTTATCACCAGCCTCTCAGATACGCCGTCGTCCTGCCGCATGTATTGATCCTTCTGTCCCAGGACGGTGCCATCTTCTGAAACCCGGCAGCCGACATTAAGCCCGATGGTATCACCTATCCTGTACTCCACGCCGCCGTTGGTAAACAAATGATAAGGCACCAGAACCTCATTTTCATTCTCAGGGAGCCTGCCGCTTTTCAAATGTACAGACAGCATCTCAAATGCTTTTTCATTAAACCCGGTCACATACAGATAAGGTTTATACTCATTAAGGCCCCCATCAAGCAGTGCATAACCTACCTCGCCGATAACTGCTGTCTCCTGAACTTCCAGATTATCAGCAATGCTTTTCACAGTATCGGCATCAGCGCTATACACAGCAGCATGCCAGTCTCCTGTATCAGCTTTTGTATAATTTATCATAAAATTTTGAAAACTAGATATGAAAGTAGTAACAGCGGTTATCATAGCCGTGGACAGTATAATGCCAATGATGGTGACGATGGTGCGGGTCCTGCTTCTCTTTAAAACAGCCAGCGTTACTCTATTAATGACATTCATGGCCTGATCACCTCGTCACTTATTATTTTACCATCCTCCAGGCTGATAATACGGCTTGCCTGCAGTGCAATTCTTTCATCATGGGTTACGATTATCAAAGTCTGTTTATACCTTTGGTTGTACATCTTAAGCAGTTCTATTATTTCAGCACTGTTTTTGCTGTCCAGATTGCCGGTAGGTTCATCTGCCAATATCAAAGCAGGGTTAGTTATAAGAGCACGGCCTATGGCAACCCGCTGCTGCTGCCCTCCTGACAGCTGATTAGGCAGATGCTTAGCCCGATCCATAAGCCCAAGAGTGGTCAGCAGTTCATTTAATCTTGCTTTATCCTCCCTCCTGCCATCAAGAAGTAAAGGCAGCATTATATTTTCCTCTACATCCAGTACGGAAATCAGATTGTAAAACTGATAGATCAAACCTATTTGCCTGCGCCTGAAAATAGCCAGCTTTGATCTGTTTAAACTGTAGATGTCGGTACCGTCAATATATACATTACCTGAGGTGGGAAAATCCACACCCCCTATTATATGCAGCAGTGTTGACTTACCCGATCCTGACGGCCCGACAATAACGACAAACTCACCCTTCTTAACCGAAAATGATACGTTATCCAATGCGGCAACCGCCGTCTCACCTTTGCCATACACCTTTGTAAGGCCTTCAACCCGTAGTATGTCCATACAGCACCTCCAATAGATTTTTTATTCCGAGGGTGAGTATACCATAGTCATGTGACATCCATGTGACTCGTTCTGTGACAGTTCTGTCACCTTCATCAATGTCCGTTCATATGGCTGCTTTATACAATCGAATAAAAAAAGTAGTTCCTGAACCTTCCCGGCTTTTTACCGTTATATCTCCATTTTGTTCCTTTATTATACTTTTTGCCATAGCAAGGCCGATCCCCACGCTGTCCGGGGAAGCGTTTTTCCCCTTGTAAAATCTGGTGAATATGTGAGGCAGATCTTCCTTGGCTATCCCCGGCCCGTTATCGGATATACGGATTTCGAAGTAGATCGGGTTATCCTCTGCGGTAATTTCAATTTTGTCATGTTTCTGAGTATGTTCTATACAGTTCTTCAGAATGTTTATAATTGCTTCGGTGGTCCATTGTAAATCGCATATTAAAACCTTATCCTCTCCCGTCACACTGCAGGTAATTTCTTTGATTTCCATGGGTATAAGAAGTGTCTTCAAAGCATTTTCTATGAGAGTACGTACATTGACTTCCTCCCGCTTCATCTTAATAACTCCGGCATCCAGCCTGGCCATTTTAAGCAGAGAAGAGACCAGCCATTCTATACGTTTAAGCTGTGAAGAGATACGAACAGTAAATTCATGCCGCTTTTCAGGCGGCAAGCCCCGGTTGCCCAGCAGATCAGCCAGAACCATCATTGAAGTGAGTGGTGTCTTGAGTTGATGAGATATATCAGCCATATGCTCCGACAGGCGCAGTTTTTCATGCTGTAATTGTTTGTTGTACTCCGAAAGCATCAAGGTTACCTTATATATTTCGTTCTTTAAAATACTCAGTTCCCCTTCCACATTGTCCCGAATATCAAGGGAATGCTCTCCTGCACAAATCCTTCTCAAATAATCCGATAACTTTCTTATCTGTCTGTATCGATAGATTGTAAAAGCAAAAAATGCCAGACATAATAAAAAAGCCGTAATCAAAACCAAGACTCCGGCTTTAATACTAATCATAAAACCTGCCGCAACAAGAGCTGCGCTTAAAATCAAAACAACAGCAGCAAAGTTTTTTATCTCCCTGTTTCTTAAAAAAGACATCTGTTTTTCTCCCCCTATTGCCAGACCCTGTGTATCCGGAATTCTTTGAAAAAACAATGAAATTATACCCTGTATCCTACCCCGCGCACAGTTTTTATTATAGCTGGATTCTGAGGGTCGTCCTCTATCTTTTTCCTCAGCCGTTTAATGTAGACGGTAAGGGTATTGTCATTGACAAAATCTCCCGATACATCCCAGATGTTTTGGAGCAGCTGCTCCCGTGTCATAACCCGTCCTTTGTTGCTTATTAAAGTCAACAAAAGGCGGTATTCCAATGCCGTTAAAAAAAGCTCCCTACCGTTCTTCTTAACTTTTCCTTCAGCCAAATTAACGGTTAAGCTTCCGATACTGACTATTTGCTCTTCCATAGATTTGTTTGTTCTGCGGAGAACTGCCCGGATTCGGGAATGAAGTTCCCTCAGCCTGAAAGGTTTTGTAACATAGTCATCGGCCCCGATGTCCAGGCCCATAATAACGCTGCCTTCATCATCCCGTGCAGTCAGGAATATTACAGGCGTATCCCTTTTCTCTTTAAGCTTTTTGCACACATCAAACCCGTTTCCGTCCGGAAGCGATATATCAATGACAGCGAAATCAAAATCCTGAGCTTTTATTATATTTAGTGCCGATGCAGCATCGCTGCATGTTGTAACATCAAAGCCTTCCTGGGACAGGGAATATTCCAACCCTGCAGCAATAGCTTCATCATCCTCTACCAGCAGCAGTTTTATCATATTATCAGCGCATACAGCCTCTTGCTTCATATATGGAGAGAATAGCGCCGTTCCCCCCTTTCATGCATATGTTATGGTTATTCTAATGCAGGCATTTACAAATATCAACCCATATATTGCCCTTATATATGTGAAGAATACTATGGGGATCACCTTGCGCAAAGGCTTGGAACCTGCTAACGAAGCAGAAGATAACCGGAACCAGCCTGACGCGTCAGCGAGTTTTGGCGGAGGCCTGGAGCGAGTTGGACAGGTTCCTGGCCTTAAGCTCCAGTGATTGGAATAGTCTTCTGCACATCTTGTCTACTTACCTTCCATTATATTTATAAATATCCTGACTATGTCTGGGTCAAATTGTGTTCCTGCGTTCCTTCGTATTTCGGCTATTGCATCCTCCCTCCTCATAGCTTTCCGGTAAGCCCGATCGTTGTTCATGGCATCATAAGCATCAGCAACCGCCAGGATACGGCATAACAGCGGTATTTCCGTGCCTTTTAGCCCTCTTGGATAGCCTGTGCCATCCCATCGCTCATGATGACACAGTATGTATTCAGCTATGGGTGCAAGTTCCGGTGTATTTTGGGCAATGCGCCAGCCAATTTCCNNTCAGACAGCGGCCCGGGTTTCTGAAGTATACTCTCTTTTATGCCTACCTTGCCAATATCATGCAGCATTGCCAAAAGAGCAAGATCATCAAGCTCTTTAGGTGAAAGCATCATTTCCTTTGCTATAGCAAAACAATATTCTTTTATACGCTGGGCATGCTCCTCGGTCTCCATACTCTTGGCAAACAGGGTAGAAAGAAGGGTATTTATAATGGCATTACGGTAACTCTTCCCTTCCATAAGCTTTCTGCGGTACATTAATTCTTCAGCATCATTTATAACCTGCTGAATATCGTCGGATAAATCCTTTTTAACTGCGCAGCCCATAGCTACACTTAGCTGTGTTGGCAAACCTTTTTCATTTTCCAGCCTTGTCTTTATCCAGTCTATGATTCTTTGAGCGGCCTTTTCTGTTGCATAAGGCAAAAGTACCAGGAACTCGTCTCCACCCCAACGGACAATTATATCTCCACGGCGGCAGCTTTCTTTCAGTATCTCTGCTGTTCTTATAAGAAGCCTGTCCCCTTCCTGGTGGCCAAAAACATCATTAGTGAGTTTTAGACCGTTTACATCAGCAATAATTACAGCCAATGGTACTATACCCTGCATTTCTATCTTCTCAAGCTGCTCTTCCAGATACCGTCGGTTATACAAGCCGGTTAACGAGTCATGATAGCTTAACCTGAGAATCTCAGCCTGCCAGGCTCTTTCCTGAATAACATCGCGAAATACCATAACCACGCCAAAGGTCTGGCCTTCCATATCCCTTATAGGCGCAGCGCTGTCTGCTATTGGTATTCTGCGGCCATCCCTGGTTATAAGAATGGTATGATTAGCCAGACCTACAACTTTGCCAGTTTTTAAAACCCTTCCTATCGGGTTTTCCACCTTTTCTTCTGTTACTTCGTTTATTAACGTAAAAACATCATCAAAATGCTTCCCTTTAGCTTCATCTTCACTCCAGCCGGTTATTCTCTGTCCGGCCTTATTGAGCATTGTTATCCTGCCTTCATTATCGGTGGTTACTACGCCATCGCCGATTGAAAATAATGTAACCCTGTGAAGTTCCTTTTCCCGATAGAGTTCCTCTCTGTATCTCTCCCTGTCGGTTACATCAAAAATTATATGAAAAAGCAACCTCTCTTGCTTTTGTAATATAGGACAGGAATACACATCAACTACCCTGATTTCACCGTTTTTTAATGTGTGGGGCATTATGAAATGCCCCTGTTTGCCTTGCACTGCCAAATCACACTGTTTTTTTGCATCATCGTACGATAGTCCGTTCAGATCCTGAACATACATGTTCATTAGTTCTTCTTTTGTATAGCCATAAAATGAACAGGCCGACGGATTAGCATCAATTATCCTGCCGGTTATCGGTTCTATAAGCAGCATGACGGCCGAATGCTCATTAAACATTGACTGAAGACGGTTGAAGAGTTCTTCCCTCTCTTTTTCCGCCTTTCTTTGCAGTGTGATATCCTGTCGGGAACCAACCAGGTACTTGACTTCATTGTCCCTCAGTACAGGTGTAACTGTAGTCAGCCAGGTTCGTGTGCCGGCTTTAAACGGCAATGTTTCTTCATATGTAGTCGGAGCTTTGGCTTCAACGCACCGTCTATATCCTGCTTTCACAATATTGCCCAGTTCTTTGCCTAACACCTGATTCGGTGTCTTATCCTTTATATCTTCAATACTGTAGCCTGCCAATCTTTGATGTGCAGCATTATTTCGTATGTAACGAAATTCGCCATTCTCTACCCTGGCCAAAAACATAGCGTCCTGAGTGGCATTGAATATGGTATCAAGTTCATCGGCCAATTCCTTAAGCTTTTTTTCGTTTTCCTCAAGAGCATTAATATGTTCCATTTCCTGTGTTACATCCTGAAATATGCTAACAAAGCGATCTTCCTTAACCAAAAAAGCAGTAATTCTGTACCATTTTTTCAAACGAGTCAAATATTGTGTAAACTCAGCTTTTTGATCTGCATTATTGACCTTGCTGTAGTAACTATCCCAATCAAAAAGCTTGTCTCCGGGATTCAACAAAACCTCAGCAGCCCTTTTTCCGATCAACATATCCTTCCTAAGCCCGGTCATTTTCTCAAACGCAGGATTAACATAAAGAAAAATATAATCATTGGGCTTACCATCTTTCCCGGCAACAATTTTAAGATATACACAACCAAAATTAGCCCGTCTCATAACCTCATGCCATACATCATTCTGCATTCTTATTCCCCTTCCATTAACAAAAACTGTATACCAATAGCCAATCATTAATTATCATTTATAGCAGCAAACTTTTTAAGTTTCCTGAAATATGCGGCAAATAGGCCTGTTTTAATTTATTTATACACATTACTTTAATAATTGAATACTCCAATATACGAATTTTCTAAATTGCCAATACCGGTATAAATGCTCTTTTGCGGATGCCGGACAGTTAAAATCCGCAAAATATCTGACAGCTTTCCTGCCAGCTCCACCGGGACAGCAAACTCTGAATGCCGTTTTGAAATATCGATGATAAAAGCGAAGACAGCTAAGCTGCTAAAACAGCGGCCTCCCGGAAGGTGTCAGGATTGCTAAGATTGTACATGCATATCACCTCATAAAATGTTTCCCGGGAAAAAAACAACTCATATAATGCCTGAGTTTAATGCAGATAAATCTGTATTTTTGAGACGGACTGCAAAAGATTTGCATTAAAGCGGCAAAAATATTAGATTTTAATTGACATTGCAATTATAGCAACGGGAAGCAGAAAATGTCAATCTTGCAATATACCGTGAATTGATTATTCTGCTTAAATATTATATAATCTGTCATTGTAAAAAACTTTTTTTCTCGTGGAGGGTTCAATATGAAACTTGGAATCATCGGCTTGCCCAATGTAGGGAAAAGTACTCTTTTTAATGCTCTTACAAATGCAGGAGCCCAGGTTGAAAACTATCCCTTCTGTACAATTGATCCCAATGTCGGCATAGTAGCTGTACCCGATGAAAGGTTAGGCAGGCTGGTAGGGATATACAATTCCGAAAAGGTTACCCCTACTTTCATTGAGTTTGTTGACATAGCCGGACTGGTGAAGGGAGCCAGCAGAGGCGAGGGCCTTGGAAACAGGTTTTTATCCCATATCCGGGAAGTAGATGCCATTGTTCATGTAGTCCGCTGTTTTCAGGATGACAACATAACCCACGTTGATGGTTCCATAGATCCAATACGGGATATAGAAATAATAAATCTGGAACTAATTTTTGCTGATCTGGAAAGCCTGGACAGACAGATTTCCAGGGTTCAAAAATTGGCAAAAAGCGGCCAAAAAAAATATATGGAAGAGCTTCAGATTATGGAATATATCAAAGAAAACCTTGAAAAGGGCATTCCGGTCCGGAATCTGTCCTTTTCAGATGAACAGCAGAATATTGTAAGGCAGCTGTTCATGCTCACATCAAAGCCGATGATATACGCAGCCAACATTTCTGAAGATGATGTGCCGGAAGATTCATATCACCCTATGGTTGAGAAAGTAGTGGAATATGCAAAAAAAGAAAATACTCCTGTACTCGTTATATGCGCAAAACTGGAAGCGGAAATCGCCCAACTGAACAACGATGAAAAACATGCATTCTTACAGGAAATGGGGTTGGAGAATTCCGGATTGGACAGGTTAATTACCGAATGCTACAGGCTTTTGGACCTCATAAGCTTTATAACCCTGAATCAAAAAGAGGTAAAAGCATGGACCATAAAAAGAGGAACTAAAGCTCCGCAAGCCGCCGGAAAAATCCACAGTGACTTCGAAAGTGGTTTTATCAGGGCTGAGGTGGTACCATATTATACACTCGTGGCTTTGGGTTCTATGAATGCAGCAAGAGAAAAAGGGCTGGTCAGATCGGAAGGCAAGGATTATGAAATACAGGAAGGTGATGTTGTACTTTTCCGTTTCAACGTATAGCACCAATCAGAATCATCCGGCTGCAGTTCACCCTTTTAGCATTAAAACGGCTGCCATACTGCCGGTATGCCCTCTGTCCCCCCTGTGTGAGAAAAATATATCATTTCTACAGCAGGTACATATGGAAGCCAGGCTGATATTGTCTTTTGGCACTCCCATTTCAATTAATTCCATTGTGTTTGCCTGCCACAGATCGATATTGTACTTATTTGGTTTTCTGCCGTTCTTTATAATATACCGATGTTTTGGGAAAGCCGCAGCAAATTGCTCCATCACAGGAATGTCCACTTCAAAGCAGCAAGGCCCTATTGATGGGCCTATCCCCACTAAGCAATCCTCCGGCCGGGTTCCAAAGGCCTTCTCCATCATTGCCAAAGTCTTTGCACCAATTTTAGCCACAGTTCCCCTCCAGCCAGCGTGGCTTACAGCTATGGCAGGATAAACCGGATCTAAAAAGAATAATGGCACGCAGTCGGCATAAAATGTCACCAGAGCTACTCCCGGTTGACAGGTCATCAGCCCGTCTTTGCCAATAATATCAGTATTCCTGAAGATACCCTTTCCCCTGTCATTTTCGCCCACCACCGCTATCTGATCACCATGTATTTGATCAGAAAACACCATATTACCGGGTTCAACCCCGATAGCACGGCAGAATCTTGAGAAATTCTCCATAACTGCTTCCCTTGAGTCACTTTTCTTTAGCCCAAGATTCAAAGTTCCATACTGGCCTGTGCTAACTCCTCCCTTTCTGGTGCTGAACCCGTTTCTCACCAGGCCGGTATCATCAAAACTGGCAATGGTATAGTACCATACACCGTCATTTATATGCAGGCAAAATCCTTCTTTTCCAATCATAGTTAGTACTCCCATAAATATATAATTGCTTTATCAGTATCCGGTACTATTTCTCCATTAACAGCTTATTCAGTTCCTCCATAAAAGTATTGAGATCTTTAAACTGTCGGTACACCGAAGCGAACCGGACATAAGCCACCTCATCCAGCTTTTTTAGTTTTTCCATAACCATCTGCCCGATTTGCTGGCTGGTAACCTCAGGTTCCAGTGAATTAAAGACCTGTTTCTCTATTTCCTGCACCAGCGTTTCCAGATCCTTAAGGGATATCGGCCTTTTCTCACAAGCTTTTACCAATCCTCTCAAAATCTTATTCCTGTCAAATGACTCGCGTCTGCCATCCTTTTTGACAACAAATAACGGCAGCTGTTCAATTTTTTCGTATGTTGTAAACCGTTTCCCGCAATGTATACATTCACGGCGTCTGCGAATGGTAAGTCCTTCATCTGTAGGCCTCGAATCCACTACTTTGCTCTCCATTTTATAGCAAAAAGGACATCTCACAGTCTTTGCCTCCTTCATCCGTAAACATAAATAAAGCTAAAAATACATTATAACATCGTTTCCTTACAATTGAATTATAATATTTTTATCCATGCTCGTCCACTTTTGTTTTCTTACCAACTGTGATCATCAGCTGCAAAATATAGCGGTATAATCTCAGGGAGTCTGTTACAATTTGTCGTCATCTTCTGATAACAGATGGATCTACATCCACCAGTATCACATCATCCCCTATTTTTTTAATATTCTCCCAGGGAATTATAATATCCTGGGAGCCCTTAATAAAGCCGAGCCAGCGTGACGGTCCGGGTACCACAATAGCGACAATTCTGCCGGATTTTAAGTCGAATTCCATATCAATTATAACCCCCAGCCTTCTTCCGTCCCTAATGTTAATAACTTCTTTTTGTCTGAAATCCGATGTTTTCTCCATAATACATTCATCACTCCCCCGAGACATCAATCTTATAAAGTTTATTCCCATAATATGATAATAATGAGTGCTATATTCTCTTAAACCAACATAAAAAATAGCCTTGCCGGTTTGGCAAGGCTATTTTTTTATCCGGATAATTTTGATTCTATTATATATGTTTTCTCATATGGTTCAATGCAGTCTTTTCCAGTCTCGATACCTGTGCCTGGGAAATTCCGATTTCCTGGGCTACCTCAACCTGGGTTCTTCCTTCAAAGAACCGCAGGGTTAGTATAAGCTTCTCTCTGTCGTTGAGCTTTTTCATTGCTTCCCGCAAAGCAATCCCTTCCAGCCAGCTTTCATCTTCATTTTTTTCATCCTTCACCTGATCCATAACATAAATAGCATCTCCTCCATCGTGATAGATGGGTTCAAAAAGCGAAACCGGATCCTGTATGGCATCCAATGCAAAAACTACCTCTTCTCTGGAAAGATTGAGTTCCTGGGCAATTTGCGTTATTGTTGGTTCTTTGGAATACTTATTGACCAGCTGTTCCCTCACCTGCAGAGCTTTATATGCAATGTCCCTTAAAGATCGGCTGACCCGGATAGAGTTATTATCCCGCAAATATCTTCGTATTTCTCCAATAATCATAGGAACAGCATAGGTTGAAAACCTTACATTCTGTGTAACATCAAAATTATCAATTGCTTTTATAAGTCCAATGCACCCTACTTGAAACAGGTCATCTATATTCTCACCCCGGTTATTAAAACGCTGTACTACACTCAGTACCAAACGTAAATTGCCTTGAATAAATTCTTCCCTTGCACTCTTATCACCAGCATGCATACGTTCGAATAACTTTCTCATTTGTTCGTTCGTAAGTACCGGCAGCTTGGATGTATCTACACCGCATATTTCAACTTTATTCATCGACATGATAAAATCCTCCATCCCTTTGTGCGATGACTGCATAGTTCTCGAATTGATTCTATGAAAAGTATTGCCACGGCAGGAGGATTTTATTCAGTATCAAACCATACGATTGATTTCCTTTTTTAACCTTTTTATAATTCTTTTTTCCAGCCTTGATATATAAGACTGGGAAATCCCGAGCATATCTGCAACCTCTTTTTGTGTTTTTTCTCTTTCATTTCCCAAACCAAATCTAAGTTCCATAATGCGTCTCTCCCGTTTCGAGAGTTTATTCATAGCAATACATAGAAGTTCTTTCTCCACTTCATCCTCAATAAACTTGTATACAAGATCATTTTCGGTACCCAATATATCCGATAACAGCAGTTCATTGCCATCCCAGTCTATATTAAGAGGCTCATCAAAAGAAATTTCGGATTTTATCTTGCAGTTTCTTCGCAAGTACATAAGTATCTCATTCTCAATACATCGTGAAGCATAGGTAGCCAATTTTATTCGCTTTGATGGATCAAAAGTATTTACGGCTTTGATTAAGCCTATAGTTCCTATGGATACAAGGTCTTCCACTCCAATTCCTGTGTTTTCAAACTTCCTTGCAATATATACAACCAGTCTCAAGTTACGTTCAATCAGTGTACTTTTTACGGAAGCATCCCCTTGTTCCAACCGGAAAAGCAAATCATTCTCTTCTTCATTGGTTAAAGGGGGAGGAAGGGCTTCACTACCGCTTATGTACATTATTGGTAATCTCTTTATCCAGGGAATTTTCTTAAGTATCTTAAAAATAATAGCATAACGATACAATAACAATCTATGATTATGCTTCATCAAATACCTCCTTTCATCAGGCAACCATCTCAGGATGGATAAGCGCCTGGTATTGTTTATCTTTAGACAGTTTATTGTTATATATGGCTACAACAATGTTATATATCCTTCTCCAGCTGCCATTTATCAGAACACTAACACTATCAGGTTTAAAACCAAGCAGCATACCATTAGCTTTACCGAGGGCTGTAAACGGAATCATTCTGAACCGTGCAAGCCATGGTGATTCACTCATTGCCTGCATTATCATCTCCAAATCATTTTCCCTGGACTCATCAAATATAGCTTTTATCCCGGGAGGCAATATATCCCTTATTTTATGGAACTCCACTACCAATACCGGATAATGACTGATAGGATCCAAAAGTGTATTCCCGGTATCGAGCAATGCATCTACAACAAGTTTTTTTTCTTCGAACAGTATCTCCACCTTATACAGCAGTTCATCCCGTGAAATGCGCAACCGTATATACTCCAAAACACTGTGAACCAGCATTATGACCAATATGCAGGCAACTGCCAAATTTTTAATAGGGTAATTACTGATTATGAATGTTCCGTTGCTAATATCAACAAATTCATGATTGATAAAATATAAGGATAGAGCTGCTCCCCCAAATATAAAAGTTGTTGCATAAAGTATGATAAATATTTTTATAAATTCTTTAAATGTATTAATTTCAAATGCTGTTAATAACATTATTAAAGAAAGTGCTAATTTCATGGGTATTTTTTGCAGTATTCGCAATTCAGGCAAAACAATGAGTACAGCATATAAAGCCCCGATTGCAGCAGCCAGCCAAAGTCTCCAAACACCGCTTCTGTTCCTGGAGAGCTTATACACAATCCTGAGAATAATAAAGTTCATTACCAGGTTATCCACAAACAGAATATCTATATACAGATACGTGCTCCCCATTCACTCCCCCACCCTGTATCATTGTAAAATTGCATTCAACCATTGTCTTAATTATAAATCAAATGTTTTCAAAAAATTGTAAAAATAGGTCTTTTAAGAAAAAAAATAAACGACAATAAAATTGCTTTTATTGTCGTTACTAAACCGGGAAATACCCCATTCACCTATAAAGATGGCTTTTTAGCGGATAAAGAATCCTTAAGTCCTCATCCTCCGCAAAAATGTGGGAATATCAAGGTCGTCATCCTCTTTTCCGCTGCTGAATACATTAGCAGCCGTCCGTTCAATTTTTTTCTTGCTGTCTCTTCTCCTGCCATCCTGTTCAAATCCGGTTGCAATAACCGTAATTCGTACCTCATCCTGAAGCGATTCATCAATTACTGCTCCGAATATAATTTTTGCATCGGGATCGGCAGATTGAGATACCATTTCTGCAGCTTCATTCACTTCAAACAAGCTCAGATTCTCGCTTCCTGTTATATTAAGCAGAACACCTCTGGCGCCTTCAATTGTTGTCTCTAACAAAGGACTTTGGATAGCCTGCTTAGCAGCCTCCAGAGCACGTCCTTCTCCGCTGGCCCTGCCTATTCCCATATGAGCCAGCCCTCTTTCGTTCATAATAGTTCTTACATCCGCAAAGTCAAGATTTATCAGCCCCGGTACCGCTATGAGATCCGAAATCCCCTGAACACCCTGACGTAAAACATCATCAGCAATTCTGAATGCCTCCAGCATGGATGTCCGTTTTTCAACAATTTGTAATAACCTGTCATTTGGAATGGTAACCAGGGTGTCAACCCTTTCCTTCAGTTCCTGGATCCCTTTTTCGGCATTCACCATCCTTTGCTTGCCCTCAAACAAAAATGGTTTGGTAACAACCCCTACCGTTAAAATCCCTAACTCTTTCGCTACCTCTGCAATTACAGGGGCAGCACCCGTACCCGTGCCTCCACCCATTCCAGCCGTCACAAACACCATATCGGCTCCCTTTAAAACCTGAGTTATTTCATCCCGGCTCTCTTCTGCCGCTCTTTGTCCAATTTCGGGGTTGGCACCGGCTCCAAGGCCCTTGGTCAATTTTTCGCCGATTTGAATTTTCTGATTTGCCTGAGAATTAAACAGAGCCTGCTTATCAGTATTAATCGCAATAAATTCCACGCCTTTTAGCCCAAATTCAATCATCCTGTTAACGGCATTATTACCACCGCCGCCTACTCCTACCACCCTAATCTGCGCGAACTGATCCATATTAATGTCGAATTCTATCAAATCGCACCCTCCCCTTAACAACATAAAATGATAAATTACAAAATCTCTATAGAAGCCAGCAATTACAGGCAGCATCATCAAAATTGCTTAGGCCAGTCCATTTTTATACCAGAATCAATGAATCTATAATAAATATGTTACCACATTCTTAGGAAAAAAGGAATTGTTTTATTCTAATTCTTAGTTATTTTCATATTGTTATCTGAATCTTTCCCGCATACGGTTGAGAAAAAACCGTCGAATCATGGCAAAATTCTGGAACAAACGGCTGCCAAAAGCAAATATGGCGGCCAAATAAATAGGTACATCCAGACGATCCCCTATATAAGCAAGACCGGCTGCTAACAAAGCATTTCCGAAAAAACCTGAAATAAAAGCGTCGGTTTCAAATTTTTTTTCCAGGCTTGCGCGTATACCCCCAAAAACTGAATCAAGTGCAGCCAACACAGCAATTGACATATAGGGTGAATAAGCTGTAGGTATATGCACAGGCAGAACCAAACCGAGAATAATGCCAATTAGTATACCAATAATGGGTAGCAGCATTTTATTCGTCCTCCTTCACAGGTTTTGCATAGTTAAAACTGACCTCGCCATAATATCGTGGTATATTGACATTGTCGAGTTTTTTTATACTGAATTCCAGACCATAAAAGGTCAGAATATGATAAATACTATCAGACCGCTGAAAATAACCGGCAAGAGCATCCGGATCGCCAATGGCATGAATGATAAACGGCGGAGCAAATCGCTGATCCTTTCCAACATTTATTGTAGGCCCACCACAGCTTATTCGGGAATTGCCAAGTATCCTTACGCCGTTTATTCCTATAGCCTCGGCACCTGCCGCCTTTAGCTCGTTTACAACTTCCAGAAGATCGCTGTCATGAACTATAAAATCAGTAATGGAAAACATTTCGTCAGGCATAATATTATCCTTTTTGCGATCATTTAATACAATTTCAACACCCGGGCCATGAATATCAGTAAGTCCGGCAAGCACTCTCGCTTCAAAAAGCTGTTTTTGCACCTCCTCGCCCATATAAATATTTTCAGCTATCATATTCTCATATCTGCTGATCTGGCTTTCCAGATTTTGCAATCTTTCCAACAGCTGTTCTTTGCTGCTCTCTAAAGTTTTCAGTTGAGCCGTCAATTCCTGGATTTTATTTATTGATGTGCTGGTTCCAATGTCATAGCCGTATTTTTGAATATTAAACGCCTTAATAAGAAAAAAGCTTAACAATGCGCACATTATAGAAATAACCAAAAAGTCTTTTCTCAGCCTCATCAATATCGCCTCACGATTTATTCTCTTGCAATGGCCGGGCAAATTTATACTGCAGTGTCCCGCTGTATCTGGGGATCCTTATATTGTCATCCCTTCGTATGCTTATATGAAGATATGCACCCAGATCATCTGCAACTCCTCCCAGCAATTTTAAAGCCGCTTCCAGTGTTTCCGGATTGCCTACCGCTTTTATTTCAAAAGGCGCGGAATACCGGTTTGTATTTATAACAATATAATCCCCGGCATTTCGTATTTCAGTCGTAGCTATTATACGTTCACCATTTACCGCAACGGCTTCGGCTCCGGCAGCGTTTAACTCATTGACCAGCTTGAGCAGATCGTCATATCGAACATTCTGAATAATAGCATCTTCGCCCCACTCACTCACATATTTCACATTTACCGTAACTACTACACCCGGACCCTGCATCTCAACAAGTCCCGCCAGCATCCTTATACGTTCCAGTTCTTCATATATGAGTTTATTGCTTTGCCCTTCATCCTTAGCTGCGTTCTCAAACTCGCTTATTCTTCTTTCATATTCTCTTATCTGGGATTCCAATGCCTCATTTTCCTGCTCCAGTTTCTGCACCTGTCGAGTGAGCTCCTGTGTCCTCTGCAGGGATACACTTCCGCCTACCTTCTGTACATTCTTAAACTGAGCGGCCAAAGCCAGTCCTAATATAAGACTTACCAGGCTTACAGCAATTTGAGCCCTTAGCTTCCTGCTCATCAAACCACCTCAATCATCCAATGGCTTAAATATTGCCTGAGAGGCAATGCTTATATCAAGTATACTCTTTATATTACTATTGTCAATTTGTTCAAAATTTGGTGTCCGCAGCCACTTTAGCTTGTCCCTTAACTCTACTGCCTGTCCCAAACGTATAGTAGTACCCTTCCTGGAAATCATGTAGATATCATCCGGATCATCCATTAGTATTTCAGATATAATATCCTGAAGATCCTGCTTGTATATTTCCATCAGTAGATTTCTTAAAGCTTTTACCTGGTATGTATCTACGACAGCTACAATCTTTCCCTTTGAACACCCTTTAATTGATAGCCCCTGAACCAACGGATAACCTATATTATTTGAATCCGTGCTGATTTCCAGCACATAACCTTCATCATTTATCACTACATATGAACCCAGATACGGAACAACTGCAGCCGGTGTTCTCTCTTTAACATTAATGATAATCTCATCAGGATATTTAAAATTGACTGATAGGACATCGAGATACGGATTGATTTCAATCCTTTCCTCTATGACAGTCCTGTCAATTTTAAAGATATTCTGCCCTATGGATACCCCTGACATTTTCACTATTTCCTCGTATCCCGTTTGTTGATTGCCTGTAACCACTATGGTTTTTACTTGAAACATTTCAGTCCCGATATACACTACACCAACAAGTAAGGCAAGTATAAACAAAAACAGGAGCAATCCAAATCTTCTTGAGTTTTTCATATGTTTCCCTCGTCTTCATATCGGTATATAATACATTAATCTTCTATTGTTTCTTGATTATATCAGCACCTATAGAACTTAAGGCACTTTCCAGGTTTTCATATCCCCTTTCGATATAGGATTTGTTTTCAACTATGGTTTGCCCCTCGGCCTTCAGGCCTGCTAATACCAAAGCAGCTCCACCTCTCAGATCCTTAGCCGTAACCCTGGTTCCTTTTAGGTTACGTACTCCATGAATAATAGCAGTTTGTCCGTCTATTCTTATATTAGCACCCATACGAACAAGCTCAGGTACATGCCTGTACCTGTTTTCAAAAATGGTTTCGCTGACTATACTAGTACCCCGGGCTACCGATAATAAACTGGTGAACTGAGCCTGCATATCAGTTGGGAATCCAGGATACGGCAGGGTTTTTGTATGCTCAACCGCTCTCAATCTATACTTACCCTTAACTCTGATATTTGAACCCTGAACCTGAACGGTACATCCTGCTTCCCTTAATTTGTAAATAATTGCCTGCAGGTGTTCCGGTATCACATTTTCTATAAGTACATCACCGGCTGTTATAGCCGCAGCCACCATATAAGTACCTGCCACAATGCGATCCGGGATAATAGTATACTCTACTTCATCCAGCTTTCGGCCTCCCTCAATAACTACCGTGTTAGTTCCTGCTCCCCGGATATTTCCGCCCATAGCGTTGATAAAATTCTGCAGATCAACAATCTCCGGTTCTTTAGCTGCATTATAAACAACGGTACGTCCTTTAGCTTTAACAGCTGCCAGCATAATATTCTCGGTTGCCCCTACACTCGGGTAATCCAGATGTATAGCTGCACCTTCAAGTTTCGAAGCTTCGCAAAACAAATATCCATTTGATTCGTCAATAACCACCCCTAGCTGTTTCAAACCTTTAAGATGCAAATCAATTGGGCGCTGACCTATTTCACATCCTCCCGGGTAAGTTATTTGAGCCTTTCCCATTCTGGCCAGCATGGAACCAAGAAATATTATGGACGAACGTATTTCCCTGACATAAGAGTCCGGAATAATCCAACTGTTTATATTCGATGGATCTATTATTAAATTACTGCCTTCTCTCTTAATAGAACATCCGATTGCTTTTAATATCATTATAGTTTTTTCAACATCTAACAGGCATGGGCAATCATGTAATACCACAGGTTTTTCAGTCAGTAAAACTGCAGCCAGGGCCGGGAGAATGGCGTTCTTGGCTCCACCAACTCTTAACTTGCCTGATAAAGGCTTTTTGCCGTTGATGATATACTGCGCCAACATGCACACCTCTTTTCGCATATTAATATGATAATAGTTAGTATGATTAAATATTTACATTAACAAGATATGCTGCTCCAAAAAGAGGTGTTACAAACAAACTGATCTTGTAAATCAGCTTGTTTTAGCATATCTGGATATATTTAGCAACACTCCTATACTGGCCATAGATATTGCTAGCGAAGAACCGCCAAAACTAACAAACGGAAGCGGCAAACCGGTTGGAGGCATAGATGCCGTCACCACTGCAACATTAATTATAGTCTGAATAGCAATCATCCCGATAATACCGGAAGCCAGCAGGCATCCAAACAGATCCGGTGCCGTAATAGCAATCTTCAGGCCTCTCCAGATTAGTATAACAAAAAGTAAAATAAGTATTACACCACCGATAAATCCAAGCTCTTCACCAATAATTGCAAATATAAAGTCGGTTTCCGGATAAGGTATATACAGGTATTTTTGCCTGCTTTCTCCCAGTCCCATACCGAATAATCCACCTGCACCCAGGGAATAAAGAGATTGTATCATCTGGTATCCTGTTTCAATGGGATCCTTCCAGGGATCCAGAAAAGCCATCCATCTCTCCAGGCGATACCGGGCAGCCATCACCAGGGCTCCTGCCGCTCCGGCGCCGCATATACCCAGAAACCCCAGGTGCCAAATCCGTGCACCTGCCACAAATAGCATGACTAAAACCAGGATCACAAGGCTGCCTGCCGTACTGAAATTAGGCTGAAGCATTATAAGTCCGAACAGCACTCCTGTCAGAAGCAGGTATGGAACAACTCCTTTAAAAAAGTACCTGATTTTGTCCCGTCTTAAGGACATACTATGTGCTAAAAACAATATAAGCGAAAACTTGGCAATTTCGGAGGGTTGGATGCTTAAACCGGCTACATTCAACCACCTTTTTGCATTGTTGCGCTCAACACCTATAAACAATACCGCTATCAACAGAATAATTGTTATTACCAACAGCAGTTTTGAAAACTTCTGTAACTTCCAATAACTAATATTTGCTGTTACAGCCATGGCAATGAATCCCACCACAGCCCATATACACTGACGTTTGAAAAAATAGTATCTGTCTCCCCATCTTAGCTGGGCATAGTAGAAACTGGCACTGAACACCATAATTGTGCCAAAGGCTACGAGTATAATAATTGTCAGGAGTATAGGGTAATCAATCGGCTTTTTGGTCATTCCACTTCCTCCTTGAGAGCCTTTACTGCGTTTTTAAATACCCTTCCTCTTTCCTCATAATCTGTGAACATATCCCAGCTCGCACAAGCCGGTGAGAACAGCACATTGGAATGAGGAACAGCAAAACCAAAGGCCTTTTTTACACTCTCTTCAACGGTATTGACACGGTATACGTTATCAAATCCCTTCTCTTTTGCAGTCCTCATCAATTTATCAGCTGTTTCCCCCAGTACAATCATATGAGTAACTTTACCGTCAAATGATTCAATCAATTCGTCAAAGCCGCTTCCCTTATCCATTCCTCCTGCAATGAGTACGGTGGGGCCTTTCATCGCTTGAATGGCTTTTATAGAAGCATCGGGATTGGTACCTTTTGAATCATTATAGAATTTCACATCTGAAATAACTTCAACAAATTCTATACGATGTTCCACTCCTTTGAAATTCTTAAGTGTATCAGCTATACATCCGGGGTCAACACCCATAATTCTTGCCATCAAGGAGGCAGCCAGGGAATTCTCCAGATTATGTTCACCCGGTATAAATATGTCATCAGTACCACATACATATTCCTTTCCATTCCCTATATCCATGGTTATAATGCCATTCTGCACCCATGCCCCTCTCATCAGTATTTTCTTACGGCTAAAATACACCACCCGGGCATTGGTCCTGCTTCCCAGCGCTGCAGTTTCAGGATCATCGGCATTTAATACAACCCAGTCATTTGAATAGGAATTTTCAAATATCCTTGCTTTCATGGCAATATAATTATCCATGGTTTTATGACGGTTCAGATGATCTTCGGTTATATTAAGAATAGCAGCTATATAAGGATGGAAAGTGTTGACGGCTTCAAGCTGAAAGCTGCTCACTTCTACAACTGCTACGTCATCAGTATTCAACTCCATTGCCCTTTCGATAAAGGGCTTACCGATATTTCCTAGTATATGTGCATTCATGCCATAATTATTCAACATTTCCCCCGTTAACGTTACGGTGGTGGTTTTTCCATTTGTACCGGTAATCGCTACTATGGGAGCTTTACATAATCTACAGGCCAGTTCAATTTCACTTACAACCTCTATGCCCAATCCTTTTGCTTTTCTTATAAATGGGGAATCAATAGGCACCGATGGGCTGATCACAATTAAATCAGCCTTTTCCACCAGGTTATCAGGAGTACTCCCAAGATAAAAGTCTATATCAAGATTATCCAGATTTTTTACAGCCTCGCAAAGCTGATTATATGTCTTAATATCACTTACCATAACTTTTGCATTTAAGCTGTTCAGCGCCCTTGCTGCAGCAATCCCGCTTCTGGCGAGTCCAACCACAAGAGCAGTTTTTCCCGAGTATGACATATTTTTGCCCCCTGTTACCGTTCGGTAGCTTATTAGTTAAATCTTAGCGTTTATATGGCCAGCAAACCTATCAAACACAGCAATACTGTTGCTATCATAAACATGGTTACAACTTTAGTCTCGTTCATACCTGAAAGTTCATAATGATGATGAAGCGGACTCATCCTGAAAACTCTTTTCCCGGTGAGCCTAAAAGATATAACCTGGATTATTACAGAAAGGGTCTCTGCCATGTATATACCTCCAATTATTGGCAATAACAAGGGAACCCTGAGAAAAACAGATAAAGCCGCGACCGCTCCGCCCAATCCCAATGAGCCGGTATCACCCATAAACACCTGGGCCGGATAGGTGTTAAATTTAATAAATCCCAGGCAGGCACCGGCCAGGGCGCCGGCAAAGGTCATCAAGTTGCTGTAGTTAACCGCCAGATACTCCATTCCCTCTTCCCGCATTACTGCTGTCATAGAACCGGCAATAATACTCAATGTTACAGCAACAATAAGGGTTACCCCCGATGCCAGTCCGTCCAATCCATCGGTAAAATTTACACTGTTTACCGTGCCTATTATTATAAAAGTCATTGCCGGAATATATAACAATCCCAAATCCCATTCCAATTGAGTAAATGGAACAATTATACTGCTTCCTATATTTTTGTAAGCATAAAAGGAAAAAGCAACTCCAATTGCAATCTGGGCAAGAAGTTTCTGATAAGCCCTGAGTCCCAGGGACCGGTGTTTTATAATCTTAATAAAATCATCCATAAATCCGGTTAATCCAAACCCCAATGTCACCAAAACGGTTGCCAATGTAAAATCCAGCGATCCTTTTGATAATACAACAGGGATAATACTTATGGGAATCAAAAAAATAATTCCACCCATAGTAGGCGTTCCGGCTTTTTTTAAGTGAGTTTTTGGGCCATCGTCCCGTACCTGTTGTCCGAATTTTAGCCTCCTCAGCATAGGTATTGCAATAACACCAATAGCAAGAGTAATAAAAAAAGATATTATGACTGAATATATCAATACTTCCAAGAACTATGCCCCCCTTTTACCAGGGAGGATACTATTTCCTCCATCTTCATTCCCCTTGATCCTTTTACTAATATTGTATCACCGCTTTGGACAATTGTGCCTAACAAGTTTATTACATCTTTATTACAGCTACAATGAAATATACTTGAGGCTTCCATCCCCTTAGCCCTGGCCTCCTGCCCTATCCAACTGCTGGCCTTGCCTTTTGTTATAAGCATATCAATCCGGTTGCCCACTACTGCCCGGCCTACTTCTCTATGGGCTGTCTCGCTGTAGCTGCCCAACTCCAGCATATCTCCAAGTACGGCTATTCTTCTTTTAGCATTCATGTCATTCAACACCAATAGAGCCGCCTTCATGGAATCGGGGCTGGCATTATAAGCATCGTCAATCACAGTTATACCATTATCGGTGGACAGTATGTTGAGCCGCATGCCGGCAGTCTCAAAACTGTGCAAGGCCTCCCGGATCTCCTGAAAACTCATGCCAAACAGTCTGCCAACAGTTATAGCCGCTATGGAATTATACACATTATGCCGTCCTAATACAGACAATTCAAAGGGATACTCACCATCCCTGCATAGCACTCTGAACTGTAAATTCCCGTCAGTAGTCATACCTATATCAATGGCTTGATAGTCTAAGCCATCATGGGTTCCATAATAATATATGTTAAGAGGAAGGCCATCTCTGACTTCCCGCAGCATATCATCATCACCATTCAGAATAGCTGTTCCATTCGCCGGGAAATTGTGGAATACCTCCATTTTTGCTTTCAAAATATTCTCCCGGCTGCCCAGCTTTTCTATATGGGATATTCCAATATTGGTAATTACTGCATAATCAGGACGGGCAATATCGGCTAGCCGGCGTATTTCACCAAATCCGCTCATTCCCATCTCAACTACCGCAATCTCATGCTGCCGTTCTATCCTCAATAACGTCAGAGGCAGGCCAATTTCGTTGTTAAGATTTCCTTCTGTCTTTAAGGTATTAAACCTGGCCTGCAAAACATGATGAATCATATCCTTTGCAGTTGTTTTCCCGGTGCTGCCCGTTACAGCAATGACAGGTATATTAAATTTACGACGGTAATACCCTGCCAGATTCTGCAAAGCCGTTAGGGTGTTGTTTACTTGGATCACCTGTATATCATATGGCAATTGAAGCTTTGCCTCTTGTGTCAGTATTGCTTTTGCACCATTGTTAACAGCCTGGAGAATAAAATCATGGCCATCAAATTTCTCTCCTATCAGGGGTATAAACATATCACCGGCTTTTATCTTTCTGCTGTCAGTACTTACTCCATATATTATCTCATCAGGCCGTCCCTTGATAAGGGTACCCCCGGTTGCAGTCAATAATTCGCGAACAGATATTTGTTCCATTATACCGTCTCCCTCCCCAGGAGTTCGGCGACAATCTCCCTCTCATCAAAATGGATTATTCTATTATTCTTTAATATCTGGTAATTTTCATGTCCTTTACCCGCCAGGATTATAACATCCCCCTCTTTTCCCTGTTTCAATGCATATGCAATGGCTTCCTTTCGATCCTCAATAACTATATAAGGGCAAACAGTTTTTTTAACGCCGGGTATAATTTGTTCTATAATTGCCATTGGCTCTTCATTTCGTGGATTGTCCGAAGTAATAATACACAGATCCGAATATCTGCCGGCTGTTTCACCCATTATGGGGCGTTTGCCGGGATCTCTGTCCCCGCCGCATCCAAATACAGTAATTATACGCCCTGTTGTAAACTCCTGGGCAGTTTTCAGTACATTTTCCAGTCCGTCAGGCGTATGAGCATAGTCGAGAATCACTGAATAATCAGTCCCGGTATTCAGCAGCTCAAAGCGGCCGGGAACCCCTTTAACTTTCTCGAGTCCGTTTTTTATGCATTCCAGTGAAACTCCCAAGGTACTGCAGGCTCCTGCAGCAGCCATAGCGTTGTAAACGCTGAAGATTCCCGGTATATTTAAGTTTATCAGGCAATTTCCATAAGGGGTAAACAAACGGAAGGATACCCCTTTTGATGTGATCTCCAGGTCCCTTGCATAAATGTGAGCCTCTCCCCTTATCCCGTATGTTACAGCTGAACCGGCTCCCCTCTCCATGATTATACGCCCGTTCTCATCATCTATATTGATAACTGCCTGCCTGCTTTGCTCAAAGAGTTTTGCCTTGGCTTCACGGTAATCATCAATACTTTTATGAAAGTCAAGATGATCCTGAGTCAGGTTTGTAAATACACCGACTTCAAACTGACATCCGGCAACTCTTTTTAAACTCAGTGAATGAGAGGATACTTCCATGACTATACTGTCAACACCCTCTGTTTTCATTTCGCTGAACAATCGCTGCAGGTCCATTGATTCGGGTGTTGTACGCTCAGTATGTATCTTCCTATTACCTATCATATTTGTAATGGTGCCAATCAGTCCAACCTTTTTTCCAGCTTCTTCAAGTATGGATTTAACAAGATAGGTAACGGTGGTTTTGCCGTTGGTTCCGGTTACACCTATCAATGGTATATTCAGAAGGGGATTACCATAAAATGTTTTTGATATTAATGCCATAGCTAAGCGCGTATCATCAACATAGACTTTAGTTACATGCTCCGGCAGCGGAACATCCTTTGAAATCACCACAGCCTGGGCTCCTCTTGCTGCAGCTTCACCGGCAAACTGATGTCCGTCAAATCTGAACCCTTCTATACAAAAAAACAATGCATTTCCGCTAACCTGCCTGGAATCATAAAAAATACCGTCGATTTGCTTATCGAGTGACCCCTCAACACGAAAATAATTCACTTCCCTTAATATATCCTGCAGCAACATATGCTTTTTCCTCCTACATGCCGTTTACCAATGGTAAATATTATTTGCATATTATGGAAATATTATTCAGCCTCACTTTGGTTTTCGTTATCCTCGTTATTTTGTACACCTTCACCGGGCAATTTAAATTTCACAGTGATTTCAGTATTTTCCTCAACCCAGGTTCCTGCAGCCGGCTCCTGGCTTACAGCAATCCCCGAACCTTCAATTTTAAGCCTCAATCCCTGGGATATAAGTATATTGTTTGCCTCCCGGATTGATTTGCCCACTACATCAGGGACTATGATCATTCCTGCAACCGGTGGTTCATCAGATTCCTGCCCGGGTGTTTCGGAATATTCCCCGTCAGGGTCTTTATCCGTGTACAACAACACGGTTGTATTTGTTATTACACTGGCACCTGGTTTTGGCATTTGATCCACCACTACCGTACCGGTTTCTTCGGCCAAATAGTCAAGGCCCGCTTTTTTCAAAACCTTAGCCGCTTCAGCAAGTTCCATCCCAATAACATCGGGTACGTCTACTTCCTGCATTTTCTCCCTTGTCTCCTGATCAAACACCGGCTCAACATTCAGATATTTAAGGGTATCTTCCAGTATTTGTTTTACATAAGGAGCAGCGATGACACTGCCGAATGTTACCGGAGTTTGAGGCTCATCCACCATCAATAACACTATAACCCGGGGATTATCTGCCGGTGCAAATCCAAGAAAGGACGATATATTTTTATTTGGTATGATCCTGCCTTCCGGACCGTATTTTTGTGCGGTACCGGTTTTCCCGCCAACCCTGTACCCGGGGATAAAAGCATTTTTACCGCTTCCGTCTGTAACGACACTCTCAAGCACTTCTCTCATTATAGCGGATGTTTCGGATGAAATTACCTGTCGTACCCTCTGGGGAGAAATTGTCTTTACCAGGCGTTCGGTTTCCTGGCCGTTCTCATCGATTACTGGTTCGCGAAGTTCTTTTACAAGATAAGGTTTCATTAAGTTGCCGCCATTTATAACGGCCGAAGCAGCGGTAATAAGTTGAAGCGGCGTAACCGAAATAGCCTGGCCAAATCCCATTCTGGCCAGGTCAACATTCTTTGCCGTCTCCTTTGACATAATAATTCCTTTTTCTTCCCCTACTACGTCTATACCGGTAGCCTGCCCGAATCCAAACTCGTTTAAATAGGTATAGAACTTATCTTTACCCAGTCTCAGAGCAAGTTCCATAAATACCGGATTACATGAATTCTGGACAGCCTCAGCAAAAGATTCATGTCCATGTCCTCCCGCCCTCCAGCAGCTTATCTTCTGCCCGTCTACCATCTTATATCCCGGACAGTTAAAACTGCTGGTTAAGCCCGCAGCCTTCTCTTCCAGGGCAGCAGCTGCTGTAATTACCTTAAAGGTTGAACCGGGGTCAATGTTATCCTTGCATGTAAAGTTCTTAACCAATTGCTGCATCTCATCAAAGTCGCCAATATCCCTTGGAGGCTGGTTCGGATCATAATTGGGCCAGTTGGCCATGGCAAGTACCTCGCCGGTATTAGGCTCCATTACTATTGCATAAACCTTTTTAGGGTTGTATTTGGCAACTACATTATTTACTTCTCTTTCAGTAAAATACTGTATAACCTGATCAATAGTCAATACTATGTTTAAACCATTAACAGGGGGTATGTATCTGTCAACATTATAGGGCATCTCTCTGCCGGCTACATCCGTTTCCATTATCAGTTTTCCGGCAAAGCCCTTTAAATACTTGTCATAATAAAGCTCTAACCCTTCCTGTCCTTTCAATCCCTCTCCCGGTTCGGCATATTTCATGGTAAATCCTAATACATGGGAAGCCAGACTTCCATTAGGATAATACCGTTTTGGTTCTTCAGTAAAATCAATGCCCTTAATATTAAGGGCACGTATCTCATTTGCTGTTTTCCTGTCCACCTGCCGCTTTATCCATATATATGAACTGGAGGTATTGGATAATTTCTTTTTCAGCTCCTGTTCGTCCAAATCCAATATGGGCGCAATCATAGAGGCTGCTTTCGCAGGATCGGCAATCTGGCTGGGCCTTGCAGCAATGGATTCCGACGTAGCGCTTTGAGCAAGGATTTTTCCGTTTCTATCTTTTATGCTGCCTCTTCTTGGATATACATCAAGATCCCGTGTCCACTGATCCACCGCCTTTTTTTGCAGGTCCACGCCCCATACCAGTTGGATATAACCTACTCTTATAATCAAGCCGAAAAAAATCAAGGTAAATATTAAAAGCAGGACCAACAGCCTCTTTCGATTAGTAACCCCCGCAGCTGTCACAGAATTATCTCCCCCTTATTATACACCATCATTTTACTGTACAACAATTGCTAAATAAAATTACCTTCTTTTGCTGAACCGGTTACACTAATCTATTAAGTTAGAAAGCAAATCCCAGATGCTGGTATCCTGGTTCTGTGTAATGTTGACTTCCGGTGAATCAACATCGTCATCAGGGAGTTCAACATATTGTATCTGAGCCTGATGGGGATAATTCATTCCCAGTTCATTTTTGGCAACCTCTACTATGTATTCCAGATCCTCACAAGCTGCCAGTTCCAACTTTAACTGTTCATTTCGAATAAGGCTTGCTTCAAGTGTCTTCTCCAACTTCATTATCATATTATGATTTTCGGAAATAGCAGCATGCCTGCTTACTACCAGGAAGGCTATAATAAAACCAATAGCAACCAGAAAAATGGGCTTAATTCTGCCCGCCGGTTTTGGTTTCGCCTTTATGTTTGCCCTTGGTTTAACCTCATGCAAAACTTGTTCTTGCTGACTTTGAGGTATATAACTTTCATATCGCTCTTCTTTTTTGGCTACTAACAATTCTATTCAGCCTCCTTGGTATTTATGTTCACTTTCTCCCGGCAGCTTGTCATATTCTTTCACATGCTCTCGCCTTGGCACTGCGGGAACGGGGATTTATAGATAATTCTGCCGCGCTTGGTGTTACGGGCCTGCCTGTAATAATTTTTACCTCAGGTTTTCTGCCGCAGGTACATATTGGAGCGCCGGTTGGGCATATACAGGGATTGCTTAAATCACGAAAAGCCCTCTTTACTATTCTATCCTCCAGCGAGTGGAATGTTATTATACACAACCTGCCGCCTGGCCGAAGCATTTTTACCGCTTTTTCAATTGACTCACCGAGTTGACTAAGTTCCTGGTTTACTTCAATCCGAATGGCCTGGAAGGTACGTTTTGCAGGATGAGGGCCGCTTCTCCTGGCTCCGGCCGGAATTGCCCTTTTTATTATGTCTACCAGTTGTCCGGTAGTTTCAACCGGCCTGTTATCCACTATAAATCCGGCTATACGATCAGCCCACCGCTCTTCGCCATAATTCCGGATAATCCTTCTTAATTCGTTTTGAGAATACTCATTAACCACATTATAAGCACTGAAAGCCTGGGTAGGATCCATCCTCATATCAAGGGACGCATCCTGCATATACGAAAACCCGCGTTCCTTTTCGTCCAGCTGGTGAGATGAAACGCCAAGATCCATAAGTATTCCATCAACTTCTTTTATTCCCAGATCCTCCAGAATCCGTTCCATATTTATGTAATTTGAATGCACCAGTGTAAAATGATTTGCAAACTCCTCAAGCCTTTTTTCTGCAGCATTCAGAGCATTAGGATCTCTGTCAATTCCAATCAGATATCCGCCGGGAAGAATTCTTTTGAGAATCTCATAGGCATGGCCTCCGCCGCCTACGGTACAATCAACCACAACATTGCCGGGACTGCATCCTAAAAGATCCATAACTTCCTGTAGTAGAACCGGCGTATGACTAAACTCCATTCTGCGTTCCTCCATGTCTAAATCCCCAGCTCTGCCATTCTCTCAACGATGGAATCATGATCAAGATTGGAAGCATTGTTGTACTCTTCCCACTTAACTTTACTCCAAATTTCAATCCGGGTAGATACTCCTATAATTACCAGTTCTTTCTCCAATCCGGCATATTCTCTTAAATTGCCCGGTATTAGTATCCTGCCCTGTTTATCAAGTTCGCATTCGCAGGCTCCTGCAAAGAAAAAACGTATAAAAGCCCGGGCATCTTTACTGGTTAAAGGAAGAGAGCGAAGCTTTTTCTCAAAATTGGACCACTCGTCATTGGGGTAGACAAACAAACAACTGTCCAGTCCTTTGGTCAATACAAATTTGTCTCCAAGCGCTTCCCTGAACTTTACCGGCATAATAACTCTGCCTTTGGAATCTGCCGTATGCTGGTATTCCCCAATGAACAAGCTTCACACCCCCTTAACCATATTTCCTCCACTTTTCCCCACTTTCATCCACTTCTATCTACTTATTCTCTATGTTTTTCAAAATTCCTTCTATAATTTAGTAGAAAACAAAAAAAATTTTAAATTGATTCTCAAGTCCTATTGGCTTTCTGGTGCTGCTTTTTGACCAGGTAATAAAAAAACCTGCACCGGGAACCGTCTTGTTCCCGTGCAGGTTTCAAAACTTACTGATACTTATCAGGCTATCCACTGATAGTTTAGCTGTCGCTCATACAGCTGTCTGTATACGCCTCCTTTTTCCATAAGCTGTTCATGAGTACCCATCTCTTTTATTCTGCCATTATCAATGACAATAATATTATCGGCGTTCCTAATAGTTGATAATCTATGGGCAATAATAATTGTTGTACTGCCTTCGGCTATATTTGCCATAGCCCTTTGTATTGCAATTTCTGTCTCGGTATCAATATTGGCCGTAGCTTCATCCAACACAATTACAGCAGGTTTGAATGCTACAGCTCTTGCAAAAGATATCAGCTGCCTTTGACCGGCTGAAAATGTACATCCCCTCTCCTTAACCTCCTGGCTATACTGGCTTGGCAGCGATTCGATAAATTTGTCCGCACAAACCAGCTTAGCCGCTCTCTTAATATCGTCATCGGTTATTGATTTATTTCGTAAACGTATATTGGAGTTTATATCCCCTGAAAACAGAAACACATCCTGCATTACAACTGCTATCTGACGCCGTAAATCCCTTAAGTTATATTCCTTTATATCAACGCCGTCAATCAAAATCTGCCCTTTTTGAATATCATAAAACCTGGCCATTAAATTAATTATGGTTGATTTGCCCGATCCTGTATGCCCAACAAAAGCAACAGTCTGGCCCGGCCGGATCTTAAAGCTGACATCTTTCAGTACCCATTCGTCTTCATTATAGTAAAACCATACATTTTTAAATTCTATCTCACCTTCGATTCGATCTATTGGCATTCCCTTTTCTGCGTCTTCCAGCATCTCCTGATTATCCAACACATCAAAAATTCGTTCTGCTGAAACAACAGCCGATTGAAGCGATGTATACACATCGGCAATCTCGTTAATTGGCGCAAAAAACTCCTTTACATAGTTAATAAATGCATACAGGACTCCGATTTCCAGGTAACCTTCAACTACCGTTCCGGCGGAATACCATATCAGCAAGGCAATGGTAAGCGTATTTATAACTTCAATTATAGGTCTGCAAAGGCTGTGCAGTATAAGCTCTCTCAGACTGGTATCAAAATACTCCTTATCAAGCTCTTCAAACTCTTCAAACTTCTCTTTCTCACGGTGAAATATGCGTACCAGCCTCATACCCGATATATTTTCAGCCAGAAAACCGTTGATCCGTCCAATAAGGGCTTTCATCTTTATGAAATTCTTCCTGGCTGCTTTTCGATATATAATGGTTATAATGGCGATTACTGGTATGCTGCATATGCTAATCAGCGCCAGGTTTTTATTGATTGAAAACATGGTGATTACTATGCCTATTATCATAATAATATCCTTGATTGAATTAACCAGTACACCTGAAAAAATATCGTTCAGGGCTTCGACATCGTTTGTAACCCGTGTAAGGATCCGGCCGGATGAAGTCCTGTCAAAAAACTTGATAGACATGTTTTGAATATGGGTAAAAAGCTGATTTCGTATATCGTACATTATCTTCTGGCCAATATAGGTCAATATATAGGTTTGTGAATAGCTGAGTCCGGCACCTGTCTCTTATACACATCTG
>CZCB01002707.1_pt1 | contig 54104 bp, 57 predicted proteins | sample 591991 | NCBI WGS metagenome assembly CZCB01 (sample SAMEA3556809, study PRJEB10932) | anaerobic digester metagenome
ATGACCATTGCTTCAATAGATACTATACACTCATCCAGTAGTGCCGAATCTACAGGCAATATGACAGATCTGGCCATTGAAGGTGAGGGATATTTTATACTTCAAGGTGAAGGCCTTGAGCGATATTTTACCAGGGCGGGTAATTTTGGATTTGACACAAGCGGCAATTTGATAAATAATGCAAATGGCATGAAAGTCCAGGGCTGGCAGACAGCAGATTTTAGAGTTCCCAATGACAAGTCACCACAGGACATTCGCCCAATACAGATTAGGAAGGGAATGATGGTAGAAGCCAAAGCTACTGAAACTGTCAAGTTTTCAAAAAACCTCAATGCAGAAACAGAAGATGCAGGGACTTACTCAATTCCCTTCAAAGTATATGATTCCTTAGGATGTGCGCATAATTTGACAATAGTATTTAGGAAATCAGAAAACGAGGTTAATACTTGGACCTACACAATTAGTCCTGACGATAATAATGGCAGTATAAATCAAGGTGACTCGGGTACCTTAGTATTTGGTTCTACCGGCAAACTGGATACTCATACTGGACAAAGCGTTATTTACCAGCCCAATAACGGTGCCGAAAACATAACATTTAGCATTGATTTTTCAAGCGTTACACAATACGCCAAAGAAACCAATGTAGATATGACATATCAAAACGGATATCCTGCAGGAACTCTTACTGGCATCACTGTTGATACAACGGGCACAATAACAGGTATTTTCGACAACGGTCTCAGCTGGGAATTGGCACAGATTGCCATTGCTAATTTTGATAACCCTGCGGGTTTAATTAAGGTAGGGCAAAACATGTATTCCTATTCGAATAACTCCGGTGAACCACAGATAGGAGAAAGCGGAACTGGTGGCAGAGGGACTATTGCGCCTGGATATCTGGAAATGTCTAATGTAGATCTTTCCGAGGAATTTACACAGATGATAATAACCCAGAGAGGCTTTCAGGCAAATTCCAGGATTATTACTGCCTCTGATGAAATGCTTCAAGAATTAATTAACATAAAGCGATAAAATACTAGTTTCCCGGGCTTGATTTTGTCAAGCCCGGGAAAATTGAAAGGTTGTTAAATATGATAACACTCACAAAGCTTAACGGAAAAAGCTTTGTAATCAATGCTGATTTGATTGAAACTTTGGAATCAACTCCTGATACCGTGGTGACATTGACTACAGGAAAGAAATATATAGTAATGGAGAAAACCGATGATATCATTGACAAGGTAATACAATACAGAAAAGAAATCTTTTGTAGTGGACTTCAAATCTTGAAGGGAAGTGCAGCTAAGTGCAACGCAGAATAGATTATTCAACCTTAATTGGAGTCTTTAGCGGCGTTCTACTGATAATGTTTGCAATTTATAACGGGGGAACCATAAGGACATTTTTAAATTTCAACTCCTTTTTAATAACTTTCGGCGGAACTGTAGCAGCTACAGTAGCCAACTACCCCTTATCTAAATTGGCCGGTTTAGTTAGGGTCTTAATAGTCGCTTTTACTGAAAAGCCTTTGGAACCAAACAATGTAATTAGAACCATTATTAGCCTTGCTGAAACTGCTCGGAGGGAGGGCCTTCTTGCCCTTGAAGATGCTGCTTATCAATTAGACGATGAGTTTATGCAAAAGGGCATCTTGCTAATAGTTGATGGAGCGGATCCAGAACTGGTAAGAAATATTATGGAAACTGAACTTGCCTTTTTAGAGGAGAGACATGGTGAAGGGCAGGGCATCTTTGAAACCATGGGCACTTTTTCCCCTGCCTTTGGTTTGCTTGGCACTGTAATAGGACTAATTAATATGTTAACTCAACTGGACAATCCTAATGCCATAGGGGCCGGTATGGCAGTTGCTCTTGTTACTACTTTCTATGGTTCTTTTCTGGCAAACGTGATTTTTTTACCACTAGCAGGCAAACTTAAAGTTAGAAGCAGAGAGGAAATACTCATCAAAGAAGTGATGATAGAAGGCATGTTATCAATTCAAGCTGGTGAAAACCCGAGGATCATAGAAGAAAAATTAAAGGCATTCCTTGCTCCTGCTATCAGAAGTGATGTAAGTTCATATAAGAATGTTGAAAGTGGTGAAGACCTTGGCTGGCAGCAGGCGGCGCAGCAATAAAAATAATGAGCAAGCATTAGGTGGTTCTCCTGCATGGATGACTACATATGGAGATTTAATAACGCAGATTCTCATATTTTTCGTTTTGCTCTTTTCCTTTTCTAATGTGGACAGAGACAAATTTACTGCAGCCATGCTTTCGCTGCAAGGGTCCTTAGGAATAATCGATGGTGGTATGACTTTACAAGAAGGCGATTTAATGGAGCAAGGAGAGATTGGTGAAATCATGATCTCTGTCCAGGAGCAGAGGGAATTCGAATTACTTCATGAAAGAGTCGAGGAGATCATTTCTGAAGACGATCTGAATGGTATACAAGTAAATCTAGATGAGCGAGGTCTCGTCATCAGATTTGTTGAAGGGGTTTTATTTGATTCCGGTAAAGCTGACATAAAAAATGAAGCAAGAGCCATTTTAGACAAAATTGCCCCACTGCTCATTGACACTCACAGACATATAAGGATTGAAGGCCACACTGACAATTTACCGATTAATACACGCGAATTCCCATCAAATTGGGAGTTGTCCACTGCAAGAGCTGTTAACGTTGTAAAGTACTTTATAGAAAAACATAATTTTTCTCCATACATTTTATCTGCTGCGGGTTATGGTGAATACAGACCTATAGCTCCAAATGATTCAGATAAAAACAGAGCTTTAAACAGGCGTGTGGATATTATTATATTAAAATCAACATCAGAATCCACTGAGCCTAGATAAAGGAGGATGGGCATTGGCAACGCAGAAAAGCCCAGAAAAAAAGAGTGGCTTGAGAAATATTTTGTTAGTAGTGTTGGCATTATTTTTCTTGATGCTAATGACTACCGGTGTAGCGTATGTAGTAGCAAAAAATATTGCTTCAAGCAATGAGAAAGTTGTAGAGAATCCCAAAAACCATATTACATATGATGCAGGAGAGTTTCTAACAAATTTAGCAGATAAAGGATATGTAAAACTGTCCATGGTCTATTTACTGAATGGTAAAGATGTTGAAAAGGAATTAGAAATCAAAGACAGTGAAGTTCGTGACAAGGTATTTACAATATTACGGTCCAAAAATCATGACTCGGTTAGAGATAGCAATGGTATGGAAGAGCTTAGAAAGGAAATAAAAGAGTGTTTAAATCAATTGTTAAATAGCGGAGAAATTGTTGATGTTTTCTTTACTAGCATCATTGTAAATTAAGTAGATGGGGGCGAACACAATTGTCTGAAATACTTTCTCAAAGTGAAATCGATGCACTCCTTGCCGCCTTATCCACCGGAGAAGTGAAAGCTGAGGACATTAAAAGCAAAGAATCGGATAAAAAAATCAAACCATATGATTTTAAGCGCCCTGACAAGTTTTCAAAGGAACAGCTTCATACATTAAGTATGATTCATGAGAATTTTGCTCGCTTGTTAACCACTTATCTTTCAGCTCAGTTAAGAACTCTTGTCCAGATTAACGTTTTTTTTGTTGAGCAAATGACTTACAATGAATTTATTATATCGGTTTCAAATCCTTCTTTAATAGCGGTTATAGACTTTTCTCCTTTGAAGGGTGCAGCTCTAATTGAGATAAACCCAACTATTGCTTTTGCAATTATTGATAGATTGTTGGGCGGAACCGGAGAGTATAAAGAAAAGGTGCGGGAGCCTACAGAAATTGAAAACAGCATAATCGGTAAAGTCTTTAACAAAATGACAAAGATACTAACTGAAGCATGGCAAGATGTAGCAGAGATTGATATGACTATGGAAAAGCTTGAGACAAACTCTCAGTTTGTCCAGCTGGTATCGCCCAATGAAGCAGTTGCTTTGATTACTTTTAGTGCAAAAGTGGGAAATACGGAAGGCATGTTAAATATATGTATTCCCCATATTGTATTGGAACCAATTATATCTAAATTGTCTACACGAATATGGTTATCAACAAGCAAAAGAGAGCACTCTGAATTCACAAAAGATGTAATAAAAGAAAAAATATCTGATACGAAGTCTGAAATTATAGCTGAACTTGGCAGAACTTCTATCACCGTTAGAGACTTTATAAATCTGACTGTGGGCGATGTTATAACCTTAGACAAAAGTATACATGACGGAATTGACATATATGTTGAAAATAAATTAAAATATTCAGGCACCGTCGGCATCTATCACAATAAATTGGCTGTAAAAGTCCAAAAAATGTATGGAATGGAGGACTCATTCAATGGATGAGCAATTCCTATCTTCTGAAGAGTTAAGAGAACTTACAAAAGATTTTTCCGATCCTGAAAAAAGTCAAATTTCAAGTGAGGAAATCGACACTTTAGGTGAAATCGGCAATATTTCTATTGGGACATCTGCTACTACCTTGTATTCTTTGCTTAGAAATAGAGTTACCATCACAACACCTAGAGTATTTATTACAAATATTCAAGAATTAAAAGAGAATCATCCCATACCCTTTATTAGCGTTGAAGTATCTTATACAAAAGGCTTGAGCGGTACCAATATTATGATCATCAAGGAAAGAGATGCAAAGGTTATTGCGGATTTAATGATGGGAGGTGATGGTACAAACACTGATGTGGAATTGGATGATATGAGAATGAGCGCTGTAGGAGAAGCCATGAATCAAATGATGGGTTCTGCGGCTACCTCCTTATCAACCTTGTTAAAAAAAGATATTAGCATATCACCTCCACGCTTGACTAAAATCAACCTGGCCACCGATTCGCTAAAAGGGTATTTTAATGAACATGAAGAAATTGTAAATATATCTTTTAGAATGGAAGTAGGTGATTTTTTAAAAAGCGAAATTATGCAATTAATGCCTATTCCTTTTGCTAAAGGTTTGGTTCAAGATCTTCATACCTTGTCTACTTCTTCATACGAATCAGAATCGGATCAAGACAAAATCGAATCCGAGTTGGAAAGTGCAAGGCCTGAAAAAACAGAGGTGCAAAAACCTGTTCAAATTACTCAGGCACAAAAAGATATGTCAATAAAGGAACCGAAAACAGTTAGGGACACCGGAACTGAAACTAGGGTTACGGTCAAGCCAGTTCAGTTCCAAAGTTTTGAAGAGGAACAAGTGCCAGCTGCTAGTGCGAGCATAGATTTGATATTAGATGTTCCTCTTGAAATAACCGTAGAACTGGGTAGGACAAACAAGACGATAAAAGAAATCCTAGAAATATCTCCCGGAACCATTATTGAGCTGGATAAAATGTCGGGAGAACCCATGGATATTTTAGTTAATGGCAAGTTGGTAGCCAAGGGTGAAGTTGTTGTTATTGATGAAAACTTTGGCGTGAGAATAACTGAAATAATAGACTCTATTGAAAGAGTTAAAAGTTTACAGTAATAGAGGAGGATGAGTCAAATGGCAGGAATATTAATAGTAGATGATGCCGCTTTTATGAGGATGATGATAAAAGATATACTTACTAAAAACGGATACCAAGTAGTAGGTGAAGCAGAAAATGGAGTTGCAGCAATAAAAAGTTATAATGAATTAAATCCTGATTTAGTAATTATGGATATAACAATGCCCGAGATGGATGGAATTGAAGCGGTGAGAAGAATAAAAGCTAGTGATCCTTCTGCGCGCATTATCATGTGTTCTGCTATGGGACAACAGGCGATGGTTATTGATGCTATTCAGGCTGGTGCCAGAGATTTTGTAGTAAAGCCTTTTCAACCTGAAAGGGTTATAGAGGCGGTAAAAAAAGCTCTTGCGTCTTAAAGAGGTTTTACTAAATGAAAAGAAACATTCTATTGATGATTATATTGTTTATACTTATTTCAATCTTAACTGCCGGAACCCTTGTTTTGGCAAATCCGATAGATGTAGACAACTTGAAAAATTATGATTTTGATGTCATTGATGACAACACAAATCACACAACTTCAGCCCCTTTGAGCTTCCTGACTTTTGTTGTATATTTTATTTTTTTCGTTCTTATAGCCGGATTGGCCTATTTGACTACACGCTGGATCGGAAAACAGCAAAAGAAAATAAGAGCAAAAAGTAAATACATGGAGCTGATTGATAGTTTGCAGCTCAGTGGAGACAATGCTCTTCACATTGTGAAATCACCTGATGGTGTTTTGTTGCTTGGCACGGGTAAAGAAGGTATATTTTTGTTAGGCAAGCTGGACGATGAAGAAGCGGAACTGATTATTCAAGCTGAGAAAAATCAGATTGAAGAAAATTTTTCAGCTCAATTGAACAACTATCTTAGTAAAATTAAATGGGGCACAGATCATAATAAATTTGGTGAATCAAAATGATATTGCGTAAAAGTTTTCTACCCAAGATAATTTGCTTAATTTTATGTTTTTTATGTTTACATGTTACAGCTTATGCTGCTGAAGAAGGTATTCAACTACCCTCACTTCCATTTATAGAGCCAGCCGATAGTCCAGAGGACCTGAGTTTATCTTTACAAGTAATACTGCTGCTAACCATACTATCTTTAGCACCTTCAATCTTAATAATGCTTACATCTTTTACCAGAACTATCATCGTGCTTTCATTCGTTAGAAATGGCATGGGAATTCAGCAAGTTCCGCCTACTCAGGTTCTAATTGGCCTTGCTTTGTTTCTGACAATATTTATAATGGCTCCGGTGTGGAGTCAGATAAATGAACAGGCTTTACAACCACTTATATATCAGGAAATCACTACAAGCGAGGCACTGCAAAGGGCTCAGATACCTTTACGAGATTTTATGTTCAGACAGACAAGAGAAAAAGATTTAGCCCTTTTTGTTCACTATGCCAGGCTGGAAAGAACCATTAATTCTCTCGACGACATACCTACTTACGTGTTGATTCCTGCGTTTATAATAAGTGAATTAAAGACAGCATTTCAAATGGGTTTTGTAATCTTTATACCTTTTTTAGTTATAGACATGATTGTATCAAGTACTCTTATGTCAATGGGTATGTTGATGCTACCTCCGATAATGATATCTTTGCCTTTTAAGATTTTGCTTTTCGTCATGGTTGACGGATGGAATTTAGTAATTAATTCGATAATAACCGGTTTTAGATAACTTTAAGGATGTGAAAGGATGGCCCAAGAGACAGTTATATATTTAGCGCGGGAGGCCCTATCGGTAGCATTGTTAGTGGCTGCACCGATGCTAGGTCTCGGCATGTTGGTGGGAATTACTGTAAGTATTCTTCAGGCTATAACACAGATACAGGAACAAACCCTGACTTTTGTTCCGAAGATCATTGCCGTTATGATTGCAATAATCATATTTGGTCCCTTGATGTTGACAATCATTACGGAATTTACTCAAAATCTATATTCTGAACTTCCAAATTTTATAAATTAGGTTAGGATATCATGCAAATAAGTTTAGAAACGGCATTACTTAAATTTTTACTTGTTTTATTCAGATGTTTAGGGTTCATGTTAATTACTCCGGTTTTTGGCCGGCGGGAAATCCCGGCACAGGCAAAAATAGGCCTGTCAGCGCTTTTATCAATCGTCGTTTATCCCTTTGTCCATGATATATATTTTGACAACAATCTATGGATTATAGCTACAATCGCTTTAAAAGAATTTATGACTGGGATAACAATGGGTTATGCATCATTTTTGCTTTTTTCTTCGCTATATCTTGCCGGCGAAATAATAGACATGGAGATGGGCTTTGGCATAGTAAACGTGCTAGACGTGCAGAGCAATACACAAGTGCCTCTTATGGGCAATTATTTTTATATTGTAACCATATTATTGTTTTTAACGGTTAACGGGCACCATGTGTTGATTTCTGCTATAATGAAAAGTTATGACTTGCTACCTCTTGGTGGAGTTGTATTACAGGAAGGTCTAATTAAAGAGATAGTCATAAGTTTTAAAGATATGTTTCTGCTTGGTGTAAGAATAGCCCTGCCGGTAGTATCAGTTATTTTTTTTACTGATTTAGCCTTGGGCATAATTGCAAGGACGGTTCCTCAAATGAATGTATTCATGGTGGGACTTCCTTTAAAAATAACCGTGGGTTTGATTAGTATGATAATGGTTTTCCCAATGTTTTTTGTAATAATAGATGCATTTTACAATGGCAGCTATGAAGGCATATTAAGAATAATAAAAGAAATGATGGTTAGACCGTGAACTTACAATTATTTGCTCAGGAAAAGACAGAAAAGGCTACTCCCAGGCGACGCCAAAGAGCAAGAGAGAGAGGACAAGTTTTTTCCAGCAGGGAACTTTCCTCTGCTTTTATACTACTTATAAGCATTATCCTCTTTAGAATACTTGGGAAAAATTCAATTTTAAACATAGCCCAGCTTTTTAACTATTACTTGACCGATACGATGCTTAGAGAAGACCTATTTACTCATAGTGGCATCATTACATTGTTATATGAAACTTTTAGCTCAATATCCCAGGTGGTTTTGCCCATTATACTTGGTTTGTTCAGCGTTGGTTTGGTAATAAATTACATGCAGGTTGGCTTTGTATTAAGTATTGAGCCGATTACGCCTAAACTTGAGCGAATAAACCCTCTAGAAGGACTGAAACGTATTTTTTCTAAACGAAGCCTTATAGAGTTGTTAAAATCCAGCATAAAAATAGCCATATTAACCTATGTGGTTTACTCTAGTGTAAAAAATTATCAGAATCTGTTCCCATTAATGCTAGACATGAGTTTAGCGGATTCGATAAGTTTAGTTTTAAATATCGCATTTAACATCGGTCTTAAGGCCGCAATTGCGTTATTGATTTTAGCGATTTTTGATTATTTCTATCAATGGTACGAGTACGAAAAAGGTCTCATGATGTCAAAGCAAGACATTAAAGAAGAATACAAGGAAGTTGAAGGCAATCCACAGATAAAGTCTAGGATCAGACAAATTCAGAGGCAAATGGCTCGCAGCAGGATGATGAAAGATGTGGAAAGAGCAGATGTTGTCATCACCAACCCCACTCACTATGCAGTTGCACTGGCCTATGACTCTGCCCTACACAATGCCCCTGTAGTTTTGGCAAAAGGTGCAGATAAACTTGCAGAGAGGATAAAGGAGATCGCATCAAATAATGACATTCCCGTTGTGGAAAACGAAGCTTTGGCTCAGACCTTGTATAGAACGGTGGAAGTGGGAGACGAAATACCAGAAACTTTATATCAGGCAGTGGCTGAAATACTTGCATTTATTTATAGTCTTAAGGGAGAGGAGGTTATGAAATGAAGCTAGGGGATATTACTATGGCCATAATGGCAATTGTTATAATTATAATGATGGTAATACCTTTGCCTGCGGCCTTATTGGACTTATTATTGGTTTTCAATATAACCTTTTCTCTTGTAATTCTCTTGATATCGATGAATACGGAAAAGCCTCTAGATTTTTCTATTTTTCCTTCTCTCTTATTAATTGCCACTCTGCTCAGGCTTTCGCTGAATGTATCATCCAGCAGACTGATTTTACTTAACGGATATGCCGGCAAAGTTATAGAGTCTTTTGGAAATTTTGTAGTCAAAGGAAATCCTTTAGTTGGATTTATAATTTTTGCTATTATTGTAATAATACAATTCGTTGTAATAACTAAAGGTGCAGAGAGGGTTGCAGAGGTTGCTGCCAGATTTACACTTGATGCCATGCCGGGCAAGCAAATGAGTATAGATGCGGACTTAAATGCTGGAATTATAAGTGAAAGTGAAGCGCAAAACAGGCGATTAGAAATCCAAAGAGAAGCAGATTTTTACGGAGCAATGGATGGTGCCAGTAAATTTGTTAAAGGTGACGCTATAGCTGGAATCATCATAGTTATAATAGACATAATTGGAGGCCTTATCACGGGAATAGTATTTCAGGGTTTAGATTTTACAGAGGCGCTTAATAGATACACTCTTCTCACTGTAGGTGACGGTTTGGTAAGTCAAATTCCTGCTCTTTTAATTTCGACGGCTACCGGTATAATCGTAACAAAGGCAGCAAGTTCGGGCCATCTAGGCCAGGACCTTTTAAGACAGTTGACTTCATACCCCAAGCTTTTGCTCCTGTCAGCCGGAGCCCTAGGTCTTTTTGCCATAATTCCGGGCTTGCCTTTTTTCCCTTTCATGGCTTTGGCAGGGACATTGGGATACATGGGTATATCATTAGATAGAGCATCCAAACAAAAAGAAGAAGAGGTAGAGCTACTGGAAAGAGAAAGAGAAATAGATGAGATGAGAAAACCTGAAAACATTTATTCCTTGTTGCAGGTTGATCCCATTGAAGTGGAGTTTGGCTATAACATTATTCCTCTGGCTGATACCAATCAGGGTGGAGATTTGTTGGATCGAGTGGTGATGATTCGAAGGCAATGCGCCCTGGATTTAGGTTTAGTAGTTCCGATGATAAGGCTTAGAGACAATATACAGTTAAATCCAAATGAATATCTAATCAAAATCAAAGGTGTTGAAGCTGCAAGAGGGGAACTTAGAACTGACAGCTTTTTGGTTATGAATCCGACTGGCGGGCCAATTGAGATTGATGGCATAGAAACTAGGGAACCTGCTTTTGGCCTGCAAGCTCGGTGGATAAGCAGTGACAAAAAAGAACAGGCAGAGCTTAAAGGTTATACAATAGTAGATGCATCATCGGTTCTTGCTACCCATTTAACGGAGATCATAAAGCGTTATGCCCATGAGCTATTGGGGCGTCAGGAAGTCAATAATCTGTTGGACAATTTAAAAAACCTATATCCTGCTTTGGTTGATGAGGTTGTGCCTAAAATTATCTCGATAGGCGAATTACAGAAGGTGCTATCTAACTTACTAAAAGAAAATGTGCCAATTAGAGATTTAGTGACAATTCTTGAAACGCTGGGAGATTATGCTACCTTAACGAAAGATACAGATATGCTAACGGAATATGTGAGACAGCGTTTAAAAAGAGTAATAACGGAGCGATTTGTAACTGCCCAAAGTGCAAAGGTAATTACTTTAGACAAAGACGTCGAAGAACTAATTTTGGGTTCCATCCGACAGGATGACCAAGGTTCTTATTTGGCAATCGAACCCTCTTTTGTGCTTAAAATAAGAAGCTCTCTGGCGAAATTGGTTAACAATTTAAGCATGAAGGGGATAACACCAATTGTATTGACAAGTCCAATGGTCAGAATGTATTTCAAAAAACTTATAGAAGATCACTTTTCATTTCTACCAGTCTTATCTTACAATGAGCTGGAAGCAAGTGTAGAAGTGCAGTCAGTCGGGATGGTGACTTTAAGTGATAATTAAAACTTACGTAGCCGAAAATATTCAAGAAGCGTTTTATAAAGTTAAAAGTGAAATGGGAAAAGACGCGGTGATACTCCAGACTAAGTATATAAAAAAAGGCGGTTTTTTTGGCCTCTTTGCAAAAAGAATGGTTGAAGTTGTAGCAGCTAATGATATTAAACTGACTTCGGATTCCCCTGTAAAGCCAGACCTGACTACCCTGGCGGCCATTAGTTCAAAAACCAATCAAGCTACATCCAATACAGGAATCGATGACTTAAAAACTGAAATAAAAGAAGTCAAGAAATTACTGAATGAACTATATATTGACACAAAAGTTCAGCAGGGTAATAGTAATGCTTTAGATGTTAATTTGCCCTTGTCCATTAAAAAATATTATGACAGAATGCATGAAATGGAAGTCGATCCTACCATTATCAACAAGCTAATTAATAATACAACTAAAGCACTTTCTGATACAGAATTAAATGATAAAGCCATATTATATAAGACCTTAAAAAAAGAAATAAAGTCATTCGTTGATGATATTGAACCCATTGAGTTGTCAAACAAAAATTACATAGTAGCTTTTGTTGGCCCCACAGGAGTTGGCAAAACTACTACCATAGCCAAGCTTGCGACACATTTCAGTCTGTATAAAAACAAAAAAGTGGCTCTAGCAACTGCAGACACATTTAGAGTAGGTGCAGTTGAGCAGTTAAAACATTATGGAGACCTTTTAGAGATTCCTGTTCATGTAATTCATAGACAGGAAGATGTGCGAGAAACATTAGCGTCTTTAAGTGACTATGATCTATTGTTGGTTGATACCATGGGTTTTAATCCCAATAATCGCATGCAGATAAAAAAAATAAAAGGCCTGCTAGATGTATTAAACCCTGATGATGTACATGTTGTCATAAGTGCAGCTACTAAGAATCGCGATTTGACGGATATACTAAATAATTATAAAGAATTATATTACAATAAAATACTCATTACAAAATTTGATGAAACAAAAACCTATGGCGTAGTCCTAAATGCTCTGAATGTTGGCAAGTGCAAGTTGTCATATTTTACAATGGGCCAAAATGTTCCAGATGACATTGAATTACCTTCGGCGGACAAAATAGCCAAAATGATCTTGGGGGAAAAAGAAGATGTATGAGCAGGCTCTAAAGCTAAAGAAGCTTATGGAGCAAAAGAAACCACCCACTGAATTTGATAAAAAAGTAAAAGTCTATTGTGTCGCAAGTGGCAAAGGTGGTGTAGGCAAGACTAATTTGTCGGTTAATTTGAGCTTGGTACTTCAAAATCTAGGAAAGAATGTACTTTTGATAGATGGGGATTTGGGTCTTGCCAATATTGATGTTGTAACCGGTCTTTATCCAAAGTACAATCTTTCTCACATTTTAACTGCCGGTAAATCTATTCAAGATGTAATCCTCGATGGACCTAAGGGGATCAGCATACTTCCCGGAGCATCGGGATTGTATGAACTTGCCAATATTAGCAGTAGCGAGCTGGAAATACTGATAAAAAGCTTCAACAGTATTTCGAGTATTTTTGATATAATAATTATAGATACAGGTGCGGGGATTTCTAAAAATGTATTGAGTTTTATTCAGTCTTCTCACGAAGTGATTGTAGTAACCACACCTGAACCAAGTGCAGTAACAGATGCGTATGCCCTGATAAAATTAGCATACAAGCACTGTGATACAATAAATGTAATAATAAATAAAGCTGATAATTATAAAGAAGCCAGTTTTACCATGGGAAAACTTGCAAAAGCAGCGAAAAAGTTTTTAAATATAGATATCAGATATTTGGGTTTTGTCCTGGAAGATAAAACCGTATTAAAGGCCAATATGGAACAAACTCCTTTTCTAATTAAATATCCAAACGGATTGGCCTCCAAATGCTTGATCAACATTACAAATAAACTGTTGTATGGCCAAGAAATTCATAATGAAGGTACGGTAACAATTGAAGGGTGGTTCAAAAAATTAATGTCATTTATTAAAACTAATGTGGGGGCTCTATGATGTTTGAAGTTATTTTAGAAATAGGCATGAAGGTGATAATTGAAGTAAAAGGAGATAGCGGGGACTTATATTTCTCATCTAAAATTGAAGATATAGGATCTGATGATATTACATTGGGGATGCCCATGAAGGGTGGCAGAACTTTTTTCATCGCAGTAGACGAGAATATAAACATTTATTTTTCCAGAAAGGGTTCATTTTATTGCATAGAAGGTAAAGTGTTAGAAAAACGGTATAGACCCATTCCGGTTATAAAAATACTTCCTTTGAGTTCTCCGTATAAAAAACAAAAGCGAAGCTTTTTTAGACTAAAAATATCACTCCCCATTCATGTAAAAATGGATGATGCAGAGGGTAGCTTTATAAGATACACCCGTGATATCAGCGCAGGTGGAATTAAATTTTCACATTCCGATTTAATAGAAGTAGGAACAAACTTAGAGATTACAATTCCTGATGTTTTGGGGAATAAGACAGCTATTAAAGCAATAGTGCGGAGAGCCGAATATGACAGCACAAGGGAAATAAACAAATACGATATTGCGATAGAATTTTTAGATATAGATGATCGGACACGAGACATCATAGTAAAATTCATACTTGTCAAGCAAAGAGAACTTAGAAAAAATGGTCTTGAATGAAAAGTAGGGGTGAATAAAATGAATAATCAGTATTTAGATGTTTTTTTAGAAGAAGCTAAAGAGCATATTGAAAATCTAAATAAATATTTATTAGAACTAGAAAACAACCCTTCTCAGGAAATTGTTGACGAAATATTTCGTTCTGCTCATACCCTAAAAGGCATGTCAGGTACCATGGGCTTTACTCAACTCTTGGAATTGACCCATGAGATGGAAAACCTTTTACAAGAGATAAGAAGTCAAGAAATCAGTGTTAATGAGCACATTATTGACACTCTATTAAAGAGCGTTGACATCTTGGAAGAGTTAATCCACGATGTGGAAGAACATGGTCAGGAACAAGAACGCGATATACATATGGTATTACAAATGCTCAAAGGTAAAAAAGCTATTGGCTTGGATGAGGCAAAAGTAACTCCTAATGAAAACGAAGAAAATTATGTTTTTAGTTTTAATGAATATGAAGAGAGGATAATTCGTAAAGCTTTAGAGCAAGGTCTTTACATATGGAGAGTAAAGGTGACACTTGTTGATGAGTGCCTTTTAAAATCTGCAAGAGCTTTTCTCGTTTTTAAAAATTTAGAAGCCTTTGGCGACATTATAAAAACTGAACCGTCCGTACAGGATATAGAAGATGAAAAATTTGACAATGAATTTACTTTGTATTTGATTACATCAAAAAACAAAAATGATATTTCACAGGCTTTAAGTTCTGTATCTGAACTCAAATCAGTAGATGTTACAAGTGTTGAGCATAATTCAATAGCTGTTAGAAAAATTGAATCAGATAAAGAACAAAATAGTCTTGAAACTGTAAAAACTTTAGCATCTAGGCAAAAAACTTCTAAAGGGACAAATGGTGTTAGGAGAACGAGCAAAACTCTGAGAGTGGATATAGAGCGATTGGATAACTTAATGAATTTGGTCAGTGAATTAATTATTATAAAAACTCGATTAGAAGATATTAAAGACAATAATTATCAGGCGCAGCGTGAAACAATAGAATATTTGGAGCGAATTACTTCAAATCTTCACGATGCGGTAATGAAGGCAAGAATGGTGCCCATAGAAAATGTATTCAATAGATTCCCAAGAGTCGTTCACGATTTGTCTCGTGAACTGTCGAAAAAGATTAATTTGATTATTGAAGGGGCCGAAACAGAACTAGATAGGACGGTTATAGATGAAATTGGGGATCCCCTCATACATCTTATTCGCAATGCCGCAGACCACGGAATAGAATACCCACAGGAAAGAGTAAAAAAAGGCAAACCCGAACATGGGACTATTAATCTAAAGGCCTATCAAGACGGAAACAACGTAATCATTGAGGTTTCCGATGACGGCAGGGGAATTGACTTAAGTAGTGTGCTAACAAGGGCCTTAGATGTAGGTCTCACTAGTGCCGAACAAGCGAAAAACTTAAAGGATTATGAAATAATATCATATTTATTCGAACCCGGTTTTAGCACATCAAGTGAAGTGACGGATGTTTCAGGAAGGGGGGTTGGCCTGGATGTAGTTAAGACTAAAATCGAATCATTAGGTGGTTCTATTGAAACAAGCTTTATAAAGGATAAAGGGACGACCTTTCAAATTAGACTCCCCCTTACACTTGCTATAATTCAAGCATTAATGGTGCTGGTAGGCAATGAAAAATATGCTATTCCTCTAAGTTCAATTAGAGAGACTGTTATAGTTACTAAAGACCAAATAAAAACGGTTCAAAAAAGGGAAGTAATATTGCTAAGAGGCAACGTAATTCCTATCATAAGACTAAACCAGGCATTAGAAACAGAAAAGTTTGATGAGAATCAGAAAGAGTTAACTTTAGTAATAGTTAAAAAAGGTGAAAAAAATGTAGGTTTGGCTGTGGATGATCTTATAGGCCAACAAGAGATCGTAATTAAAAGCTTGGGCAAATTCTTAAATGATATTGAATTCATCGCAGGAGCTACAATTCTTGGCAACGGTGAGGTTGCTTTAATACTTGATATAAATAAATTGGTCTAAAGGAGGATTAATAATGGCCGATAGCATTCGTCAGTTTGTGGAATTTAAATTAGGACAAGAAGAGTACGGTATAGATATTTTGCAGGTTAAAACAATAGAGAGAATGATGCCAATTACCAGGGTCCCAAAAGCTCCAAGATTTGTAGAAGGAGTAATAAACCTAAGGGGAGAAATAGTTCCAGTTATAGATTTAAGAAAAAGATTTGATTTGCCGATTACAGAAACCACCGAAAATACGAGAATTATAATTGTTTCAGTTGATGATATTACTGTCGGAATGATTGTTGACTCCGCCACAGAAGTAGTGCAGCTTGATCAGGATTCTATTGAACCGGCGCCCCCCATTACGAGCAGCATCGATTCGGATTATCTTGACGGAGTAGGTAAATTAGATGATAAGCTATTGATACTACTGAATGTAGAAAAACTCTTAAAACCGCAAGAAATAGATGAATTAGCTCAGATATGAGGGTGAATATATGAAGTATACGGATTTGGAGATCGATGCCCTAAAAGAGATTGGAAACATTGGCGCAGGCAATGCAGCTACAGCATTGTCCATGATGCTTTCAAAAAAAATAACCATAAAAGTTCCCCAGGTAAAAATAATTCCCTTCGATGAGGTTTCTGATTCAGTAGGCGGCCCGGAAAAACTTGTAGTTGGAATCTTCCTGCGAATAAGCGGAGATATCGACGGGAATATCTTAATTGTCATATCAGAAAAGGATGCATATACCCTTGCAAAAACCCTGCTGAATTATAACAGAGACATAAATCGCGATTTCTCCGATTTGGAAGAATCAGCTTTAAATGAATTAGGCAACATTATCGGAAGTTCATATGTTACCGCACTTTCAGAGCTTACCAATCTTTCCCTAAGGATATCTGTTCCCAGTATGGCCTTTGATATGGCAGGGGCAATAATCAGCTTTCCTCTAAGTCTGTACGGGTATTTAGGTGATACGGCATTTTTAATTGAGACAGAGTTTGTTGAAGGCTTAGCGGGTATTAAACTGAATTATTTTATGATTCCCGACGATAAATCATTAAAGCGACTTTTAAAGGCTATTGGAGTGAGCACTATTGAACACAATAATTCGTGTAGGAATGGCGGATTATAAGGCAGCAAAGTCTCCTGCTATCTTGATAACATTGGGTTTGGGCTCGTGCGTGGGAGTAGTCTTATACGATAAGATAAAAAAAGTAGGTGGCTTGGCTCACGTAATGCTTCCAGACAGCAGTCTCAGCAATCAAAAAGATTTTAATCCAGGTAAATTTGCAGATACTGCTATCGATGCCTTGATAGAAGATATGCTTGAATTTGGGGCTATTAGAAACAATATTGTCAGCAAAATCGCTGGAGGTGCACAAATGTTCAAAATAAAATCCGATAACAATATTATGCAGATCGGTAAAAGAAATGTGGAGGCTGTCAGATCGAAGCTTAAAGAATTAAACATAAGGGTTCTTGCCGAAGATGTAGAAGGGAATTATGGAAGGACTATAGAATTCTTTTGTGAAACCGGAGAACTTACAGTTAAGACAATTGGTCATGGTGTCAGGATTTTGTAATGAGGTGCATCATGCTTAATGCGAATACCGAGAACTTGTGGAAGATTTATCATACTTCCAAAGACCATTCTGTAAAAGAAAAAATTATTGAAAATTATTTACCTCTAATCAAACACATTGTAAACCGAATGAATGTAAAGTTGCCATCATACCTAGAATATGATGATTTAATAAGTTACGGAGTATTCGGCTTACTGCAGGCCATCGAAAGGTACGATGCTAAAAAGGGAATTAAATTTGAAACATATGCTTATTCCCGAATCAAGGGTTCTATTATAGATGAACTGAGAAAAATAGATTGGATTCCACCTGGAGTGAGAAAGAAAGCAAAAATACTTCAAAATGCTTTTGCAGAGTTAGAGCAAAGTTTAGGGCGATCAGTAAATGACGAAGATATTTGTAAGCACCTTAATATTTCTGTTGATGAACTGCACAAAATGTATTCTGATGTAGCAACTTTGTATAATGTTTTAACTTTTGACGATTTAATAAATATAGAAACGTTTAAGTCCGATAGTCAACCTGAGATTCAAGCTGAAAAACAGGAGCTAAAAGAAATTCTGGGCAAAGCCATCAATAAGCTTTCGCCGCAAGAAAGGCTGGTAATAACTTTATACTATTATGAAGGCCTGAATTTTAAAGAGATAGCTAATGTTTTAGATCTTTCACAGGGACGCATTTCTCAGCTTCACACTAAAGCGATATTGAGATTGAGGGGACATTTAAGCAGAAAAAAAACGCATCTATAAAAATGAAAGAGGTGATCAGGTGGAAGATCAGAAAGAAAAAAGACTTATTAACTGGGCAATTGAAAAAACTAGGTCCGAGGTAAGCAAAGCTGAAACAAAAAAAGACATTAGTTCAAAAGAATCAGATTTTGATGAAAATGCCACAATTGAGATTGAATTGAGCAACAATGAAATGACAGCGACCCTTTCCCTGATTCCAGCTAAAGGTGGCAAAATGGTTTCCATTGAAGAAATAATGGAAGAACTTCAATCAAAAGGAATTGAGTACGGTATAAATAAAGACAAAATTAGTGAAATAATAAGTCACCGGATATTTAATACGCCTATTGAAATAGCTACAGGCCTGCCTCCGAAAGACGGTGAAGATGGTAAGATAAATTATTTTTTTGATACTAAAAAAAGCCTTAAGCCTAAAATACTGGAAGACGGGACTGTCGACCACTATAATTTAGGATTAGTCATCAATGTAACAAAAGGGCAGCAGCTTGCCGAAGTCATTCCACCCAGCAAGGGCATTCCCGGTATGACCGTTACAGGTAAAACTGTAAAAGCAAGGGACGGTAGGGAAGCAAGAATTCGTGTTGGCAAAAATGTGGTAATTTCTGAAGATGGCTTAAAAGCTTTTGCAGATATCGATGGACAACCGGTATTGTATAATGACAAACTCAGCGTTTTGCCTATTCTTGAAATAAAAGGGGATGTGGGTCCTGCAACAGGAAATATTGACTTTCTTGGCAGTGTAATTGTAATGGGAAATGTAAAAAGCGGTTTTGCTATAAAAGCAAGTCAAGATTTAGAAGTTTACGGCATAGTTGAGGCGGCTGAAGTTGAAGTTGGCGGCAATATTATGATCAGAAGGGGAGTTCAAGGGCGGGGCAAAGGAATACTTAAAGCTGGGCAGGATTTTACAGCAAAATATATTGAAAATGCTTCGGTAGAAGCGGGTAATAATATTATCATTGCTGAAGCGGCCATGCACAGCAATCTTTTAGCAGGGAAGGACATTCGACTTGAAGGAAAAAAGGGACTTATTGTGGGTGGCACTGCAAAAGCAGGTGAAAAGCTTATAGCAAAAACTATAGGTTCACCGATGTCAACCTATACTGAATTGGAAGTTGGAATTAATCCCAAGCTAAAAAGTGACTATCAGAATATTTGCAATCAGCTAGCAACCTTAGAAGCAGATATAAATAAAATAGAGCAGACTATAAGTGTCCTGCAGCGGCTGAAGGAAAAAAACATGCTCACACCTGATAAACAGATTTTATTAGATAAGGTCATACTTGCTGGGGAGTCCTTAAAGAATCAACAAGCTGAACTTAAAAACGAAAAAGAACGACTTGATTTGATAATGTCATACTCAAGCAGAGCAAAGATATCTGCGTCAAATGTCTGTTATCCCGGCGTTAACATTGTAATCGGTAATGCTAGCTTAAAAGTAAGGGATAAAATCACTCATGTTACATTTTATAATTACGAAGGGCAGATAAAATTCGGTCCATTTGAAGGTTAGGTGTTTTTATGACTATAAGACCTATTGACCTTCAGACTATGATGCCTAAAACTACAGAAGTATCAAAACTGCAACATTTGCAGAAAGAAAACTTCGACACCCAAAAAAGCATACTTGCATTGGGATTTCAAGAGCAGCTTAGAGCGTCAAGGCAAAAAGTTAATCAACGCAATAAAGCTGAAGATATTAAAATTGAGGAAGAGCAACAAAAAGCAGATGAATATAATGATAAAAACAAAAAACATAATAGAAAACAAAGCAAAAGTAAAGAGCAGAAGAAACCTCCATATGTGAAAAATACCAGTCGCTACATTGATATCAAAGTGTAATATTTGCCTATGTTAATCAAATTTTTTTCTCGGGCACTTGACATTTTCTAGCACATGAAGTATATTATAATTAAAATTCCGAGTAAATCGATAGGAATTAGGGGAGAAAGATATTGAAGTTATCTACTAAAGGCAGATATGGTTTAAAAGCCATGTATGACTTGGCTTTAAATTACGGAGATGAGCCTGTGTCATTAAAAAGCATCGCAGAGCGGCAAGGCATATCTGAAAACTATTTGGAACAATTAATGGCAAATTTAAGGAAGGCAGGCTTAGTTCGAAGTATAAGAGGTGCTTATGGTGGCTATTTACTCAGCCGAGAGCCCTCAAAAATCACCGTAGGTGATGTACTTAGAGCATTAGAAGGCCCTATAGGTCTAGTCGATTGTGTTTTGGAACAAGATGCAGTAAAATGCCTAAAGTATGAAAATTGCATAACAAGGACAGTATGGGAAAAAATAAGTGACAGCATTGTTAAAACAATCGATTCAATAACTCTTCAAGATATGTGTAATAATACAAAGAATAATAGCGAAACTTAAAGATTCAGAGAGTTTGTTTATTATAAACGAGACTATATTAAAAAGGAGATGGCAACTTATGAATAGAATATATATGGATCATGCCGGGACTACACCCATGAGGTCTGAAGTTTTAGAGGCAATGTTACCATATCTTACTGAGAAGTTCGGAAATGCTTCTACAATATATTCATATGGCAGAGAAGCTAAGAAAGCCCTTGAAGATAGCAGGGAAAAGGTGGCACAGCTAATCGGTGCCAACACAAAAGAGATATATTTTACTTCCGGAGGGACGGAGTCTGATAATTGGGCATTAAGGGGAGTTGCGGCTGCCAATATAAAAAAGGGCAAACATATTATAACTTCGGCAATCGAACACCATGCCGTATTGCACACATGTCAAGCCTTGGAAAGACAGGGGTTTAAAATTACTTTTTTACCTGTGGACGAACATGGTTTAGTTAATGTAGAGGATGTAGTCAATGCAATTACAGATGAAACTATCATGGTTTCGATTATGCATGCTAACAACGAAATCGGAACAATTCAGCCAATAAAAGAAATTGGCAAGGCCATAAAAAGGGAAAAAAAGGATATTGTTTTTCATACTGATGCCGTTCAAACTGTTGGGAAAATTCCTGTAGATGTTGATGACTTAGGTGTTGACCTTTTGAGCATATCTGCACATAAAATCTACGGTCCAAAAGGTGTAGGTGCCCTTTACATCAGGAAGGGTACCAAGATATTGCAATTTATGACAGGTGGAGCTCAAGAGGGGAATCGCAGAGCAGGAACTGAAAATATTCCGGGAATTGTTGGATTTGGAAAAGCAGCTGAACTTGCCAAAACTGAACTTAAGGAGCAATATGATAAGCTTATTGTGCTGCGAGACAAATTGATAAAAGGTATAATGGATAACATACCATACACTCGGCTAAACGGTCACCCAGCCTTGAGATTGCCTCATAATGTGAATGTATCATTTGAATTTATTGAGGGTGAATCAATGCTGCTCAATTTGGACATGAAGGGTATTTGCGCATCCAGCGGTTCAGCTTGCACGTCGGGTTCGTTGGATCCTTCACACGTGCTGCTGGCTATTGGCCTGCCCCATGAAATTGCACATGGATCATTGCGTTTAACACTGGGCAGAGACAATACCGAACAGGATGTAGATTACGTTCTTGAGGTGCTGCCCGGTATAGTAAATAAATTGAGAGAAATGTCACCTTTATTTGCAGAAGGAAAGGAGCAAGCTAAAAATGTATAATGAGAAGGTAATGGATCACTTTGCAAATCCACGGAATGTTGGAGAAATTCCAGATGCTGACGGAGTTGGAACAGTTGGCAATGCAGTTTGCGGAGACATCATGCAAATGTATATAAAAGTAAAAAACGATATTATTGAGGATATCAAATTTAAAACTTTTGGCTGTGGCGCTGCCATTGCCACAAGTAGCATGGCTACTGAAATGGTCAAGGGTAAATCTATCGATGAGGCGTTAAAGCTAAGCAATAAGCAGATAGCTGAAGCCCTGGGAGGGCTGCCTCCTGTAAAAATGCACTGTTCAGTTCTGGCCGCAGATGCACTAAGAGAAGCGATAAATGATTATAAGAAAAAAGTAGGGAGCAATATTGGATAAAAACAAAGTTGTTGTCGCGATGAGCGGAGGAGTGGATAGCTCCGTTTGTGCTTATCTGTTGAAACAGCAGGGATATGAAGTTGTTGGTATGACAATGCAGATTTGGCAGGACTTGCCGTATGAAGATCAGCTTAAAGAGGGTGGATGTTGTTCCATTGGAGCTGTACATGATGCACGTAGGGTAGCAGATAAGCTAGACATTCCATATTATGTAATCAATTTAAAAGATTTTTTTAATGAAAAAGTAATAAAACACTTTGTTCAAGAGTATCTATCTGGAAAAACTCCAAATCCATGCATTGCCTGCAACAAGCATTTAAAGTTTGAGGAATTGCTTAGAAAAGCATTTGATATAGATGCCTTTTACTTGGCAACGGGTCATTATGCCAAAGTGGAATATGACAATGTCAGAAAGCGGTATGTTCTTAAAAAAGCTGTCGACAACGATAAGGACCAGTCTTATGCTCTTTACAATCTAAATCAATTTCAATTAGAACATACCCTTTTTCCACTGGGCTACTATACAAAAAAAGAAATTCGTAAAATAGCTGAAGAAATAGGATTGGCCGTGGCTGATAAGCCTGACAGTCAAGAAATCTGCTTTGTAAATACCAACTATCGTGACTTTATACGTGAAAAATCTCCTGAAAGTATCAAAGAGGGTTACTTCGTAGACATTAAAGGAAATATATTAGGCAGGCATAAGGGTATTCCCTTTTATACTATAGGTCAAAGACGGGGACTTGGAATTTCAGCAGGCAAACCCCTGTACGTAATCGACATAGATGTTAATAATAATAAGATAGTTCTAGGCGAAGAAAAAGATTTATATGTAAAGGAATTTTTGGCACATAAATTGAACTGGGTCGCAATAGATTCCCTGAACGAAGAGCTTGAGCTAATGGCGAAAATCAGATATAATTTTCACGAAAAAGCTGCTGTGATTAAACCTCATGGAAATGACATGGTAAAGGTAGTTTTTGATGAAGCTCAAAAGGCTGTTACACCGGGGCAAGCAGTAGTCTTTTATCAGGATGACCTTGTAATTGGCGGGGGAATTATAAAGCAAAGGTGTGATTTGTAAAAAGATACGCTTAAATGCGTATTTTTTTATTTACTGGGAAAAATATTAATATCAACAATTAAATATTCATGAGTAGAGGTGAAAATCTTGGTAGCATGTCCTTTGTGTCAAAAAAACACTGTAGGCAAGGTTGGAACAAATCAATACTATTGTTGGGAATGTTTTGTTGAATTTTCAATTCAAAAAGATAAAACTATGATATATGAGCTAAGCGACGATGGCAGCTTACTGCCATACGGAGAAAACCAACAATTAACTATGGGAAATTGAAGAGAGGAGTGACATAATTATTAAATTGTTTTCAAACCGGATATTCTTATACCGGCTTTTTTTGTTTATTGCAATTATATTATTACTGCTTTTTATAATTAACAATAGAGAAAAGATAGCCCAAGTTTTGCAGCCATTTGTTTTTGGAGTTGTTATCGCTTATATATTAAACCCGGTCGTTGAAATCCTAACAGAAAATAAAATGCACCGAACAGCTGCTGTTGCTTTAATATACTTTATTTTGATAGGATCAATGATTATTGCTCTTGTTTATATATTACCGGTAATAATTATAGAATTAAACAATTTAATGGACACACTTCCTCTTTATAGCAGGGAAGTGCAGAAATTCTTGGCAAGTATAAAAACAAGCTATCTTGCAGCTTTGCCGGCTAGTCTTCAAGAAATTGTGGATAGAAACATAAGTAGAATGGAAGAGCTATTATTACGCTATTTACAAAAAATAGCAGATGGGATTATTATAGTGTTATCAAGTATTTTAAGCATTATCTTAGGCCCCATACTAGGTTTTTATTTTTTAAAAGACTTAGATAAAATAAAGGAAAGTGCATTCCTTTACATACCTGCTCCTAATAGAGAAATCGTGAAACATTGGGTAGAAAGAATCGGCATCACTTTAGGCAGATATTTGAGAAGTCAATTATTGGTCAGTCTTATCGTGGGCATTCTAACAACACTTTCAATGCTTATTCTAAATATAGATTTTGCTATACTTATTGGTGTGGTTGCAGGTTTAGCAAATATTATACCGTATTTTGGCCCTATAATAGGAACAATGCCGGCCATTGCTATAGCTATCCTTCGCTATCCTAATAGAATACCTTGGATTATTATTTTGATGTTAGTAATACACCAGTTGGAAAGCGGAATAATCTCACCTCATATCGTAGGGGAATATGTTGGCCTTCATCCAATTACAGTAATATTTGTACTTTTAACGGGTGGAATGTTTTTTGGGTTAACTGGGCTAATCTTAGCAGTTCCGGTAGCAGCACTAATTAAACTAATTATGCAAAGCAAAAAATAAAAATGTTGTTGGAAGTTCTTGCACTAACCTTGTTTTTATGGTATACTATCAACCGGCAAAATACACACGCTGATGGATTTTGAAGAGGGTGCCGTAAGGTCTCTTCAATCAATGAAATCAGCGGAGGTTTTAACATTAGGAGGTGAAAAAATGTCAATCGTCTCAATGAAGCAATTGCTAGAAGCCGGTGTGCATTTTGGTCATCAGACAAGAAGATGGAATCCCAAGATGAAAGAATATATTTTTACAGAACGCAATGGGATATATATTATCGACCTGCAAAAAACAGTCAAGAAAATAGAAGAAGCTTACGAATTTGTCAAAAATATATCTGCTGATGGCGGTAATATACTTTTTGTCGGGACCAAAAAACAAGCCCAGGAATCAATTCAGGAAGAAGCCCAAAGGTGTGGCATGTTTTATGTAAATCAGCGTTGGCTGGGCGGTATGCTCACAAACTTTAAGACAATACGAAAGAGAATAGACCGGCTAAATGAGCTTGAAAAAATGGAGGAAGAAGGTCTTTTTGAAGTATTGCCCAAAAAAGAAGTGTTAAACTTGCAGCATGAAAAGGGTCGTTTGGAGAAAAACTTGGGCGGTATAAAAGATATGACAGATCTTCCAGAAGCAGTATTCATCGTGGATCCGAGAAAAGAACGAATTGCTGTTCAGGAGGCTAGGAAATTAGATATTCCTATAATTGCAATTGTTGATACAAACTGTGATCCGGATGAAATAGATTATGTCATACCCGGAAATGACGATGCTATCAGAGCAGTTAAATTGTTAACAGAAAAAATTGCCGATGCTGTCATTGAAGGTAGGCAAGGCGAGCAGATGGAAGAAGAATAGTATAAACAAGGTAAGGGGGATTTGCTACCCTTACCTTTTATTTCAAAACAGGGAGGTTTTATTGTGGTTACTCCAGAGCAAGTTAAAGAGCTAAGAGGAAAAACAGGTGCCGGCGTTATGGATTGTAAAAAAGCCTTAGTCGAAGCCAATGGAGATATGGAAAAAGCAATCGTTATACTAAGAGAAAAGGGATTAGCAAAAGCAGCGAAAAAACAAAGTCGCTCTGCAACTGAAGGGATAATAGAATCTTATATACACGGGAACGGCCGCATAGGTGTTTTAGTTGAGGTAAATTGTGAAACAGATTTTGTAGCTAGAAATGAGGAGTTTAAGATTTTAGCAAAGGACATTGCAATGCAGGTAGCTGCATCAAATCCCAAATATTTATCCCGCGAGGACGTTCCTGATGAAGTCATTGAAAAAGAAAGAGAAATACTGAGAGCTCAAGCTCTAAACGAAGGCAAGCCTGAAAAAATAGTGGACAAGATTGTAGATGGACGTATTGAGAAATTCTTCGAGGAAAATTGCCTTCTGGAACAGGCTTTTATTAGGGATCCGGACAAGAAAGTTTCACAGTATATAATGGAAAAAATTGCTGTAATTGGTGAAAATATCACCGTTAGTCGTTTTGTACGATTTGAGCGTGGAGAAGTTTAGGCATTTCTATTTAATACTATAAAAAAGAGACACCATACAAGTGTCTCTTTTTTAAAAAAAGAGGATTTTTTGAGAAGACATCGAATTCCTTTAGAAAAGAGGACTGTGGATGAAAAAACCGGTTTATAAAAGAGTCGTATTAAAAATTAGCGGTGAAGCCTTAGCTGGTGATAAGGGCTTTGGCATCGACCAAGACATTTTAAATTCCATAGCTGGTCAGATTAGTGAAATACACAACCTGGGTGTGCAAGTAGCCATAGTTGTAGGTGGTGGGAATATATGGCGTGGTAGAAATTCGAAACAAATGGACCGTGCAACTGCCGATTATATGGGAATGCTTGCTACCGTAATTAATGCACTTGCCCTACAGGACGCATTGGAAAACAGAGGAGTTCAGACAAGAGTTCAGACAGCTATAGAGATGAGAGAAGTAGCAGAGCCGTATATCAGGAGAAGAGCTATAAGGCACTTGGAAAAAGGTAGAGTTGTCATTTTTGCAGCAGGCACCGGAAATCCATTCTTTTCTACGGATACCACAGCAGCTCTGAGGGCAGCTGAAATAGAGGCAGAAGTTATATTGCTTGCAAAAAAAGTGGACGGTGTTTATGATTCTGACCCGGTTTTAAATGAATCTGCACAAAAATTCGACTCTCTTGATTACATCGAAGTTCTAAATAAAGGCTTAGGAGTGATGGATTCTACGGCAACATCATTGTGCATGGACAACAGTATTCCCATTATTGTCTTTGGCATTTCTACACCTGGCAATATAAAAAAGGTAATTTTAGGTGAAAATATAGGAACATTAGTAAGGGGGAGTTGATGAGAAGTGGACAAGAAGCTATTTTCCGAAATGGAAAAACGAATGGATAAGGTTTTAGCCATTCTAAAATCAGATTATGCTACTTTAAGAACTGGGAGAGCTTCCACAGCATTACTAGATAAAATATATGTAGATTACTACGGTACACCGACCCCGATAAATCAAGTTGCCTCACTTAGTATTCCGGAGCCCAAAATGATTCTGATACAGCCATGGGAAGTAAAAATGTTGCAGACGATAGAAAAGGCAATTTTGAAATCGGAGCTAGGCATTACTCCAAATAATGACGGAAAAGTAATTAGATTAATACTACCGGAACTGACTGCTGAAAGGCGTCAGGAACTTGCTAAATTTGCCAAGAAAAAATGTGAAGAAGCCAAAGTTGCAATTAGAAATATCCGAAGAGAATACAACGATGCTTTAAAAAAGATGGAAAAAAATAAAGAAATTTCAGAAGATGAATTGAAGCGTTCACAGGAAGAAATTCAAAAGATAACGGACAAATTCATAGATGAAGCTGATAAAATCCTAGCGAACAAAGAAAAAGAAATAATGGAGGTATAACAATATTTAAAAATAACCTCAAGTTGATTGCTATGCCTTTAGATAAAGCCACTAAATTATTATTAAATCGGGGAATCCATCCGAAAATTATTTATACGAGAGCCCCTAATAAGGTTATTGACTGTTATAGTTTGCCAAGAATTGTGCGCTGTACATATGACGATGATAATACTGTTACCTTAGTAGTTGCTTTTTTCAGGGAAAAAAGTTTCAAGGACTGTCAAGTTGGGGATTAGAATTTAAGGTTATGCACCCCCTCTTTAGAGGGGGTTTTTAAGTAATGTATGATAGCATTTTTAGTGTAATGCAAGACAATGGGAGGAATATCCTGTGGGACATGCAAAAGCAGCAATTGATAAGATAAATGTAAAGAATCTACCAAAGCATATCGCTATTATTATGGACGGAAATGGTCGATGGGCTAAGCAAAAAGGCCTACCAAGAATTGCGGGACATTGGGCTGGAGCTGAGGCCTTGAGAGATATAGTACGCACTTGCTGCAAGTTAAACATTCAGGTTCTTAGTGTATTTGCATTTTCATCAGAAAATTGGAAAAGGCCTGTTCAAGAAGTAAACACTATCATGAATTTGTTGCTTTATTATTTAAAAAAAGAGGTCGATGAACTTGACAAAAACAATGTCAGGATTTATGTATCAGGCGCTTGGGAAGAATTGCCCGAAAGAATAGTAGGGCAAATAAAGAAAAGCATACAACAAACGCAAAATAACACAGGTCTCATATTAAATATAGTATTAAATTACGGGAGCCGCAATGAAATATTATCCGCTTGCAAAAAACTGTATAAAGACGTGCAAAGTGATATAATAAGCATTGATGGTATAGATGAAAGCACCTTTCAAAATTACTTATATACCCGGGATTTGCCTGATCCGGATCTGTTAATCAGGCCTAGTGGTGAGCTAAGAATAAGCAATTTTTTGCTGTGGCAGATTGCATATACTGAATTGTGGTTTACTGAGGTGTATTGGCCTGATTTTAAATCAGATGATTTGTTAAAAGCCATACTAGATTTTCAGAAACGCGAGCGTAGATATGGTGGTTTAAAATCATAAAGCAGGTGGATTTATGATTACAAGAATTATAAGTGCTGTTGTCGGTATAATACTATTAGGATACGTCATAAATACAGGTGGTTGGGTTTTTTATGCAGCTATTTCCTTCTTGAATATATGTGCGCTGTATGAGCTGCGCAGTGCATTTTCAAAAAAAAATATCCACATAAGATTTTTCTTAAATTCAGCTCTTGCAGTTGTACTGTTTTATTGTGCAAGTTTTAAAAACTTTGATTTTATATTGACTTATCTTTTTGCCATATTATTGCTCATGTTTGAGTTTTTATATAATATAATTGTTAGCAATGAAAATCATCTTAAAGACATGGTTTTTAGCGTTTTTTCTTTCCTTTACACATCATTTTTGTTCATGTCCATTATTTTGGTTCGGAATATTAGCTTGGGGTTAAAACTTACATGGTGGATATTCATTACTACTTGGGCATGTGATACAGGAGCTTTTTTTAGTGGAATGATCATAGGAAAGACAGCTTTAGCTCCGGCAGTTAGTCCCAATAAAACTATAGAAGGAAGTTTGGGCGGCATTTTGTCAAGTGTAGCGGCAAGTGTGCTTTATTCCGTATATTTTTTACCTGAAATTAATACTCTGCACGCTATACTTTTTGGCATTTGTATAGGTGTTGTTGCGCAAATCGGCGATCTATCAGCATCATTTATAAAACGATACTGCCAGATAAAGGATTTTTCAAATATTATTCCAGGTCACGGCGGTATTCTCGATAGGCTCGACAGCGCACTTTTTTCCTTCCCAGTAGCATATATATTTATAAAGTTATTGTTACAAAAAGGTGGTCTACTATGAAAATGAGAACCACTTATTCTCCTATATTTTTTCTAGTCCTTGCAGTTGCCGTTACTGCTATCGTAATTGTACTGGCTATTAAGTACTTTTTGCCATTAGTAATTGGAATATTTATTGCTATTTTGATAGATCCTATTGTAACTTATCTTGAACGAAAATTAGAACTTGACAGGGGAATAATAACAGTTATAGTCCTTTCGGCTATATTTTGTCTAACGGGATATATTTCATTATTGATTATTGCTCGTTTCACCTTTGAGCTTGCACAGTTTACAAATTTTTTACCGACTCAGCTGCGTCATTTTAATGCACTCATAGATAAGTCATATTTGTATTTATCAAACTTTTTTGCTAAGGTGCCAGAAGACATAATAGTATATTTAAAAGCAAATTTAAATCAAATATTGTCTACCATATCCGGGTCCCTTTCAAATTTATATACTTTTCTAGTGAACAAAATAGGCATGGTTCCAAATTTGCTAGTGAATCTACTGGTTGTGATAATTTTTGTTTTCTTGTTCAGCTATTTTCTAACGAAGGACAAGGATAAAATTATACATATAATAAAGAACCTGTTTCCTGAACAATTACACGAAAAAGTGAAATCGGTGCAATTAGAACTAGTTTTTTCTTTCTTTAGATTAATCAAAGCACAGATAATTCTGGTTTTAATTTCTACCGTTATTACTGTATTAGGCTTTTACATTTTAAGAGTTGAGTACGCGCTAACTTTGGGTATAATATGCGGTATATTAGATATAATGCCTCTGTTTGGGCCTAGTTTAATATTTATACCATGGATTATATATTTACTTGTTATTGGTAATGTTAACTTCGCCATAGGCTTACTGTTTTTATATGTAGTCGTTATCGGAAGTAGACAGATGTTCCAAGCAAAAATCATCGGTCGCAATCTTGGTATAGACCCTCTATTAACATTGCTTTCTATTTATTTAGGAGTTAAAGTTTTCGGATGGAAAGGATTATTCGTAGGACCTCTGGTTGTAGTAATAGTAAGAGCTCTCATACATTGTGGGATCATACCTCCATTGAACAAGCCAACAAAAAAAGTGTAAGTTGCGGAAGGTGAAGAAAATTGCAGACTATACTGTCATCTATTTTAGTTTTTGGAATGCTGATTTTTTTTCATGAACTGGGTCATTTCATAGTTGCAAAACTGTCTGACATAAAAGTCAATGAATTTAGCCTTGGATTAGGACCACAGTTAATCAGCATGAAATTAAAGGAAACGCACTATTCCATCCGATTGCTTCCATTCGGTGGTTATGTAAAGATGGAAGGCGAAGATACTGATACGAGCGATCCGAGAGCCTTTAACAATAAAAGTGCACTGGTCCGCTTGGGCGTTATACTTGCTGGACCTTTAATGAATTTCATTCTTGCCATATTGCTCCTTGGAATTATCGGTTTTTATTCGGGAGTTCCTACAATGCAAGTGACGGTAACTCCCGGAGAACCTGCTGAGATATCAGGGATACAAGATAATGACATAATACATGCAATTGATGGTCGTAAAGTTGGCCATTGGGAGGAAATAGTCGAGATAATAAGCGGTAGACATAATGAAATAATCAGCGTCACAGTCATTAGAGATGGAAAATACATTGATTATGATGTTACGACAACCGTTGAGCCAAAAACGCAGCGGGGCATTATCGGTATTAAATCAGTAATGCAAAAGCACTCTGTATTAGAGAGCATTAAGTACGGTTATAAAAAGACTGTTTTGATATTGAAGCTAATATTAGTGGGTATATATCAGGTGCTGACAGGCAAAGTGAAAGCCGATGTAGTAGGGCCGGTTGGTCTGGCCCATATAGTAGGAGAAGCTGCTAAGATCGGTGTTTATCAGGTGCTGTATATTGCAGCTGTTATAAGCGCAAATTTGGGTCTCTTCAACCTGTTTCCTATTCCTGCTCTTGATGGTGGCAGAGGAATATTTTTGGTATTTGAACTGTTAAGAGGCAAGCCTGTTGAACCGGAAAAAGAAGGGTTAATCCATTTTATTGGATTCGCACTTTTGATGTTCCTGATGATACTGATATTATTTAAGGATTTAAGGGAATTGTGGTTCTGAGAAAGTTAGCTAATCACCAGGCTTTAATTGATAGTAGCAAGTACATATGTATAGGTAAGAGGGAGAACTATGCTGGAATTTAGCACAATTAAAAGGCGGAAATCTAGAAAGGTAATGATCAAGGATGTAGGTGTTGGAGGAGATAGTCCCATTACAGTCCAATCTATGACTAATACAAAGACGGATGATATTGAAAGCACTGTAAATCAAATCATCAGTTTAGAAAATGCTGGATGTGACATCATACGAGTGGCGGTTCCCGATATGGCAAGTGCCGAAGCCATTTCAAAGATAAAAGAGCAAATCCATATACCGATTGTGGCAGATGTGCACTTTGATTATCGATTAGCTATCGAGGCTATAAAGCAGGGAGCAGATGGGCTTAGGATTAATCCTGGGAATATCGGCGATGCCGAAATAATTAAAAAAGTTGTTGAAACGGCAAAATCATTTGATGTGCCGATTAGGATCGGCGTCAATTCAGGTTCTTTGGAAAAGGATCTACTTGAAAAATACGGCGGCCCCTCACCTGAAGCTTTGGTGGAAAGTGCATTGAGGCATGTGGAAATTTTAGAGAATATGAATTTTGAGCATATTGTAATTTCATTAAAGTCTTCAGATGTGCTCTCATGTATACATTCCTACAAATTGATTGCTCAAAAAGTGGACTATCCTTTGCACCTGGGCATCACGGAAGCGGGAACTCTCCTAACCGGAACAATTAAGTCTTCAGTAGGCTTAGGGATTTTACTGTATGAAGGAATAGGTGATACTATCAGAGTATCTTTGACAGGTGAACCTGTAGACGAGGTTAAAGTGGGTTTTGAAATACTAAAGAGTTTAAATTTGAGACAATATGGTATTAATTTTATATCATGCCCAACTTGTGGGAGAACACAGATCAATTTGATTAAAATAGCCAATGAGGTACAGGAAAAACTGTCACACATAAAAAAACCGTTAAAAGTTGCCATAATGGGCTGCATTGTTAATGGTCCCGGAGAAGCTAGAGAGGCAGATATTGGTATTGCCGGTGGAAAAAAGCGGGTTGCAATATTTAAAAAAGGTGAGATAATAAAAACTGTGTCGGAAGAAGATGCTGTTTCGGAACTGGTGAAAGAAATAAAACACATGATAAATGAATAGAAAGTTGTTTTGGAAAGGAGCATTCTTATGGAAAATGACTTTGTAAAAGAAATTACGCCCAAATCTGAGGATTTTTCCCAATGGTATGTTGATGTCATACTTAAGGCTGAACTGGCGGATTATTCACCGGTTAGAGGTTGTATGGTAATAAGGCCTTACGGCTACAGTATTTGGGAAAAAATGCAGCAGCTTTTGGACAGCAGATTCAAAGCAACAGGTCATAAAAATGCCTATTTCCCCCTCTTCATTCCCGAATCACTTCTTCAAAAAGAGGCAGAACATGTGGAAGGCTTTGCGCCAGAAGTTGCATGGGTCACCCATGGAGGTAATGAGGAATTGGCAGAGCGCCTTGCGGTTAGACCAACATCAGAAACTATCATTTGCCACATGTATTCCAAATGGATAAAGTCATGGCGAGACTTGCCGGTCCTTATAAATCAATGGTGCAATGTAGTTCGCTGGGAAAAAAGTACAAAACCCTTTTTACGTACTGCTGAATTCTTATGGCAGGAGGGCCATACAGCTCATAGCAGTTTTGAAGAAGCGGAAGAAGAAACATTAATGATGTTGGAAGTATATCGTGATTTTGTTGAGACAGATTTGTCAATGCCCGTTATAACGGGAGTAAAATCTGAAAATGAAAAGTTTGCCGGAGCCTTAAAAACATATACCATTGAAGCACTGATGGGTGATGGTAGAGCACTTCAGGCTGGCACTTCCCACAATCTGGGTCAGCACTTTGCAAAAGCCTATGATATTACTTATCTTGATAAGGATGGAAAACTAAAGCATGTTTGGCAAACATCTTGGGGAGTTACAACTCGTCTAATAGGAGCAATTATTATGGTCCATGGTGATGACAGGGGCCTCAAGCTTCCTCCAAAGATTGCCCCTATTCAGGCAGTTATTGTGCCTATTTTGGGAAAGGAGTCTGAAACCGTACTTAATAAAGCTAGGGGGTTGTACTCCATTCTCAATAAGGAGATTAAGACTGAATTAGATGATAGAAATGAATACACTCCGGGATGGAAATTTAACGAGTGGGAAATGAAAGGTGTGCCTGTAAGAATTGAGATAGGGCCAAGGGATATAAAGAACGAGCAGGTTGTTTTTGTGCGAAGGGACACTGGAGAAAAGATCACAGTCAGTGAATCGGAACTGCTTCCACGCTTAAAGAGTTTGCTAGATGAAATACAAGCAAATATGTTTAGACAGGCACAAGTTTTTCTTAACGAAAATATTAGAGAAGTGGACAACTTTGATGAGTTTAAGCAAATCATTGATGAAAAAAGAGGTTTTATAAAAGCACATTGGTGCGGGAATACTGAATGTGAAAAGAAGGTAAAAGAAGAAACAGGCGCCACCTTGAGATGCATTCCATTTTCTAAAGAAACTATCAGCGGAAAGTGTATAGTATGTGATAAACAATCTGATACAGTTGCATATTTTGCAAAATCATATTGATTCCATAGCATAGGGCGCCCTAATTATACGGGGTGCCTCAAAACTTTCTTGTTCTAGAGCAGAGTCCATGTATTGTTGAAATTGGTCCAAAGCTGTGTTAAAGTAAAAGTAAGACTACAATGATGAGGGTGATAATATGCCCAAAATAGCCGTTGTAATACCTGCTTACGATGAAGAAAAGACTATTGGCAACGTCTTAAAACCGGTATCAGCTATAAGCATGATAGATGATATTATAGTAGTTAGTGACGGTTCTCACGATAGAACCGCAAACATTGCTCGATCATATAAGGCGCGAGTAATAGAATTTGATAAGAATCACGGAAAAACATATGCTGTTTTGTCAGGTGTGCAAAGCACCGATGCAGATATAATATTAATGCTAGATGCAGATTTAATCGGTTTAACGGAAGAACATGTAATAAATTTACTGCAGCCGGTTTTAGATGAAAGGGCAGATATGACTATTGGAATATTCAACTCAGGAAGAGGAGCTACAGACTTTGCACAAAAGATCGCCCCCTTTCTTTCCGGTCAAAGGGCTATTTGCAAATCCGTTTTAGAAAAACTTGAAGAATATAAAGTAACAAGTTACGGAATTGAGATGGCCCTTACTTTAATGGCTGAAAAAGAAAAAATAAGAACCCAGTTGGTCTACTTGCCAAATCTAACTCATTTGATGAAAGAAGAGAAAAGAGGAGTTCTTTTAGGATTCTTATCTCGCATAAAGATGTACTGGGATATACTGTTTATCTTCGGCCTTATAAAACTAAAAGTAATATTTGATTCAAAATAACTGTGTATAGTGCAGGGGATCATATGACAAAAGTCACTCAAATATTTAAAAAAAAGGATTTGATGTTGTTTACAACAGAAGAAAGAGAAATACTTTTTAAGGCTATTTTATTAAACGTTAAAGTTTCGGTAAAGTCTAGAGAGATTGATATTTACCTCCTTTCCGAGTTTATCTTCTCAGAGCAGATTTTAAAAAAAATAGAGAAACTAATTTCTTCTCATTTGCCAAAAACCGCTCGCGTTTCAATTCATTGTGAAATTCTAGATACTGATAATAAAGGCCAAAGGCTTATAGAAAAAGCCAGGAATGGCCTTTTAAAATGTCTTTTTTCCCAAGTACCGGGGTGTAGGGTGTGGCTGGCCAATAGCCATTGGGAGCTTAATGGCCAAAACCTTAATATTTTTATTGACTCTTGCGGTAAAGGTATTCTCAAAAAGCGCAATTTACATACACTGATAGAAGACTATTTTAAAAAACTGGGTTATACATTTAAAGTAACTTTTTATGAAAAAGTTGAGGAAAATACTTACGATGTAAATGAAGAGGAAGAGGAAATTATAAAAGCAATACTTGAGGAAAATGGACACAACAATACAAATTCAGATAGGGACAGTGCCATAACACCTAATATCATCGGAAAAATAATTCCGGGTAATTCGGTCCCCATAGGGGACAATTTAAAAGAGACAAAGGAAATTATTTTTTCCGGAGAAATTTTTCAGGTTAATAAGCGTCAGATAAAAAACAATTGCACATTGTTCAGCTTTGGCTTGACGGACTATACCGGTTCAATTGAAGTAAAAATTTTTCTTTCTGATGATAAGAAATCTCTCGAACATCAATTTAAAGAAGGTTTATGGCTTAAAGTTCGCGGGAAAATACAGATTAACAATCACACTCAAGAATATGAATTGGTTCCTTTTGATGTAAATATCGAAAAAAAACCTGAAAGGGTGGATACGAGTCTTAAAAAAAGAGTAGAACTACACTTACATACTCGATACAGTTCAATGGATGCTCTTTGCCCTCCTACTGAAGTGTTGAAGCTGGCGAAAAAATGGGGGCACAAAGCTGTTGCTTTTACTGACCACGGTGTACTGCAGGCTTTTCCAGAAATCTATGAAGCATCTAAAAAATTAGGCATAAAGCCGATTTACGGTCTTGAAGCGTACATATTTGATGATGAAAACCCGGTTATGATATCTCCACCCGATGTAGCCATAAAAGATACAACATTTGTGGTTGTGGACATTGAAACTACCGGACTATGTTTTGATGCCGATGAGATTATTGAAATTGGCGCTGTAAAAATGGTAAACAATGAAATTGTGGATAGGTTCAATACATTTGTTAAACCGACAAAACCTGTGCCTGTGAACATCACAAGTTTGACAGGTATAACAAATGATATGTTAAAATCGGCTCCTCCTATAGAGAAAGCAATCGTATCATTTATTGAATTTTTGTCTGATGGTATATTTGTAGCACACAACGCTCAATTCGATTCAGGATTTATTCGAAGAGATACTTCAAGGCTAAATATTCCCTTTAATAATAAAATATTGGATACACTTGCCCTATCTCGCATACTTTTTCCTCAACTGAAAAATCATCGTTTGGATACTTTGGCCAAAGAACTAAAGATCAAAATGGGTTCACACCACAGGGCTGTAGATGATGCAAATACAGATGCCCTTATTTTAAAGGAACTTTTAAAAAGAGTAAGGGATGCAGGCATAGACAATCTATCGCGAATAAATGATATATACAGATTGCAAAAAGGAGTTTCAAACTTGAATTCCTTCCATGCCACAGTCCTCGTAAAAAATGACACGGGCATGAGGAATCTATATAAACTTGTGTCAATTGCACATTTAAACCACTTTTACAGGCATCCTCGAATACCTAAGTCCTTACTTCGCAAAAACCGTGAAGGTTTGCTTATTGGTAGCGGTTGTCAAGCTGGAGAGCTGTTTCAAAGCTTACTACAATATGGCAGTCAGGAGAAGATTGAAAGATTGTTAGACTTTTATGACTATTTAGAGATTCAACCTCTACACAATAATGCATTTCTAATAGACAATGAAAATGTCAGTGGAATGGACAGATTGAAGGAACTAAACCGTAAAATATATTATTTAGGCAAAGAGGCGAATAAACCTGTAATTGCGACGGGTGATGTACATTTTATAAATCCGGAAGATGAAATATACAGAAAGATTCTTTTAAATGCGCAAGGCTATAAAGATGCTGACAAAGAGTCCAATTTGTATTTTAGAACCACAGATGAAATGCTGGAAGAATTCAAGTACTTGGGGACCGATAAAGCAGAAGAAGTAGTTATAGAATCCCCAAATTTGTTAGCTGAGCAAATTGAGGAAGATGTAAAACCCTTTCCCGATGAATTGTATCCTCCTAAAATCCCAGGTGCAGAGCAAAAAGTAATAGATATGACCTATGAGAAGGCAAAAGAAATGTACGGTGAAAATTTGCCGGAAATTGTGGAATCGAGGTTGCAGCGTGAATTAGATTCTATTATAAACAACGGCTATGCGGAAATATATCTCATTGCTCATAAGCTTGTGGCAAAATCCCTTGAAGACGGTTATTTGGTTGGCTCGAGAGGTTCCGTGGGGTCTTCTTTAGTGGCAACTATGTGCAATATAACGGAGGTCAACCCGTTGCCAGCCCACTATTTGTGCCGCAAGTGTCGGACTTCCATATTTGAGCATGACGTAGAAGGAATCGTAGGACCAGATTTGCCTGATAAGAACTGCCCTAACTGCAATAGTCCTATGAGCAAAGAAGGCTTTAATATTCCCTTTGAGGTTTTTATGGGTTTTGAGGGAGATAAGGTGCCGGATATTGATTTAAATTTTTCAGGAGAATATCAAGCATCAGCTCACAAGTACACAGAGGAGCTTTTCGGAAAAAACCATGTGTTTAGGGCTGGAACCATTTCAACAATAGCCGAAAAGACGGCATTTGGTTTTGTAAAAACTTATCTAGAAGAGAGAGGGCTGGATGTTCCAAGCATTGAGGTTAATCGACTTGCAAAAGGCATTACCGGGGTTAAAAGGACAACCGGGCAGCATCCAGGGGGCCTCATCGTAGTTCCTAAAGAAAAAGAAATATATGAGTTTTCACCGATTCAGCATCCTGCAGATGATAAAAGTGCAGGGGTCATCACTACACATTTTGAGTATCATTCTATAAGTGACAGGCTTTTAAAGCTAGACCTGTTAGGTCATGACGACCCAACAGTAATAAAAATGCTGGAAGAAGAAACTGGAGTTAACGCGAAAGACATCCCTCTAGATGATCATAAGACTATGGAATTATTTTCTTCCACAAAACCCTTGGGTCTGGATCCTGAAGCATTAGGTACAACAGTCGGAACATTGGGTGTGCCTGAGTTTGGCACAAAATTTGTCAGGCAAATGCTCGAGGCTACAAGGCCTTCTTCATTTACGGAATTAGTCAGAATAAGCGGTTTATCCCATGGAACCGATGTGTGGCTTAACAATGCGCATGATCTAATAAAAAACAATATTGCCACATTGTCACAGGTTATTGCAACTCGAGACGATATTATGATATATCTCATAAACAAAGGCATAAACCCTAAAGCAGCATTTAATATCATGGAAGATGTCAGAAAAGGAAAGGGCCTCAAGCCGGAGTATGAAAAGCTCCTTGCTGAAAATAATAATGTAGATTCCTGGTTTATCGAGTCTTGCAAGAAGATAAAATACCTCTTCCCAAAAGCCCACGCGGTAGCATATGTAGTTATGGCATTTCGAATTGCATATTTTAAAGTGCATTATCCTGAAGCATTTTACGCCACTTATTTTACTGTCAGGGTTGATGATTTTGATGCGGAACTAATATTACAGGGACCGAAACAAATAAAAGAAACAATGGTAGAAATTGAAAAAAAAGATAAGGAAGCCTCTACAAAAGAAAAAAATCTGCTCACTGTTTTAGAAGTGGCAAATGAAATGTACATGAGAGGCATTCAATTTGTTCCTATTGACCTATACAAATCAGACGTCCAAAGGTTTAAAATAACGCGAGATGGTATTTTGCCGCCTTTGTCGGCGCTCCAAGGTCTTGGGATTACAGCGGCGCAAAACATAACCAAGGAAAGAGAAAAAGGAAGCTTTACTTCAATTGAGGACCTTAAGCAGCGAACCAAGATTACAAAAAATGTGGTTCAGATTATGCGGCGAAACGGAATAATAAATAACCTTCAAGAAACAGATCAAATAAGTCTTTTTTAGTTGCAAACAGTATGTGGCTGTGTTATAATTTAAATGAAATATATTTTGACGTCACGACAGATAGAGTGGGTATATTCCCACTCTTTAATATTATAAAGTGTTTATTGATTGCAATTATAATCGTCTATGACTTGTCAAGGACTACATATAAATCAATAGGAGTGATAAGCAAGTGTCAAAAAAGGACCTTTTAACGAAATTATGGGACATAGGTCAAAAAATCGTGGAATCAAAAGGATTTGAATTGGTTGACATGGAGTTTGTAAAAGACATGGGCAATCGTTATTTAAGGTACTACATTGACAAACCGGGCGGGATAACTTTAGACGATTGTCAACTAGCGAGCATGGAAATTGAAAAAATTTTAGATGACATAGATCCAATACCTTACAGTTATATTTTGGAGGTATCTTCACCCGGGATTGAAAGGCCCCTTAAACGTGACAAGGATTTTATAAGATTCATAGGGTCTTTAGTAGAAATCAAAACCTTTGAAAAAATAGAAGGGAAAAAACTCTTTACTGGTACCCTTGAAGATTATTCAGATGGCATAGTAACTATAAGTAATGGTCAAAAATATTCAATTCCCAGAGAAAAGATATCATCTGCAAAGTTAAAATACAATTGGGATGGGGAGTCAAGATGAATATAGAATTTGTTGAAGCTTTAACTCAGCTTGAAAAAGAGAAAGGTATTTCAAAAGATATACTATTAGATGCTATAGAAGCGTCTTTAATATCTGCCTACAAAAAGAATTACGGTTCTTCTCAAAATGTATCTGTTAACATAGACAGAGATACAGGTGAAGTGAAAGTATATTCCAGAAAACTAGTTACAGATGAAGTGAAAGATTCTCTCCTTGAGATCGATGTAAATGAGGCAGCAGAATTGTATCCTACTGCTAAAATCGGCGATATAATAACAGTAGAAGTGACCCCAAAGAAATTTGGCAGGATAGCTGCACAGACTGCAAAACAGGTGGTAATGCAGCGAATACGAGAAGCCGAAAGAAACATAATATACGAAGAGTTTTCCGGTAGGGAAACTGATATTGTAACAGGTATAATTCAAAGATATGACAAAAAAAATGTTATAATTGATTTAGGCAAAACAGAAGTTATTCTTCCAGCAACTGAGCAAATACCTTCAGAGGAGTACAATCAAGGAGCAAGAATTAAAGTGTACATTCTTGAAGTCAAAAAAACCACTAAAGGCCCACAGATTACCGTATCACGTTCTCACCCTGGCCTTGTAAAAAGGCTATTCGAATTGGAAGTGCCTGAGATTTATGAAGGTCTTGTTGAGATCAAGGGAATATCTAGAGAAGCAGGATCAAGAACAAAAATTGCAGTATTCTCCAAAGATGAAAATATCGATCCTGTAGGTGCTTGTGTGGGCCCAAAGGGTTCTAGGGTGCAGTCAATTGTTGAAGAGCTAAATGGAGAGAAAATTGATATAATAAAGTGGGATAAACATCAGGATGTGTTTATCTCAAATGCCTTAAGCCCTGCTAAAGTATTAAACGTTTCTCTGGAAGAAGATACGAAGATAGCCAGAGTAACTGTATCAGAAAACCAATTATCACTAGCTATCGGTAAAGAAGGCCAAAATGCTAGACTGGCCGCTAGGCTTACTGGGTGGAAAATTGACATAAAAAGTAAGGAGCAAGATGATTTTAATGTTAATAATGATTTAAGAGGGGATGAAAGTGAAACGTAGAAAAATACCGATGCGAATGTGTGTTGGTTGCAGGGAAATGAAACCAAAAAAGGAATTGACCAGGATTGTCCGCACGCCGGAAGGTGAAATTATTATAGATGCAACAGGAAAAAAATCTGGCAGAGGAGCATACGTCTGCAACGATATCCAGTGTATTAAAGAATCTATTAATGAGAAAAACCTTTCTAAAGCCCTAGATTTTAACGTAACAAAGGAAATGGTTCAAAGGCTTCAGGAGGAGTTATTGAATTCATGAAACCTGACCATGTTCTTTTTCTGCTAGGTATTAGTAGAAAAGCAGGAAAATTGATATCAGGTCAAGAAACTGTAGAAAGAGCTGTTAATGCCAAAAAAGTCTTTCTAATAATGGTTTCTAATGACGCTTCTAATAACACGAAGGAGAAAATGAAAAGTTTGGGTATTAAAGGGAAAATTCCTGTGTTTTATTGCTATCATTCTGATGAATTAGGTAAAGCTATAGGCAAGAGACAAAGGAAAGTTATCGGTATAACCGATAAAGGTCTTGCTAAAGAAATACAAAGGCGTATTAAACTATTAACGGGGGTGGGGGATATTGACGAGATTACGCGTGTATGAACTAGCTAAACAAGTTGGTTTATCAAGCAAAAAACTTATTTCTATCTTAGAGGACCTGGATATTAGAGTAAAAAATCACATGAGCACTCTTGATAATGATACTGCAAAACTGGTAATGGACCTGATTGAGGAGGAAACTGGCAAGAGCAAAAAGAAAACTGAAAAAGTACCTGATAAAGACAAAACCTTGGAAAAGAAATCGGAAAAAAGCAAAGAAAAACAGCCGAAAACAATAACCATACCTGACAAAATTAGTGTGAGAGACCTAGGCAATAGTTTGGAAGTTGAGCCGGTCAAGATAATAAAGAAGCTTATAGATTACGGCCTAATGGTCAATATAAATGCTGAAATTGACTTTGAATTGGCGAAAAAACTTGCAGGCGAATTCGGCTTTAAGGCTGTAGAAGAACAGAAGGATGGCAAAAGCTTATCGAAAGAAGAAGAATGTGACAAACCCGAAGATTTGAAGCCCCGTCCCCCAGTTGTTACAGTAATGGGTCACGTAGACCACGGCAAAACTTCATTGCTTGATGCCATAAGGGAAACAAATATTACCAAGCGAGAAGCAGGGGGAATTACTCAACACATAGGTGCTTCTGAAGTTGAAATTAATGGAAAGAAAATAGTGTTTTTAGATACACCCGGTCATGAGGCTTTTACAACATTGCGTGCAAGAGGTGCACAAGTTACCGACATTGCAATATTGGTAGTGGCAGCGGATGACGGTGTCATGCCTCAGACTATAGAAGCGGTTAACCATGCTAAGGCAGCAGGTGTCCCTATAATTGTCGCGGTTAACAAAATTGACAAAGCAACAGCCAATCCCGATCGAGTTAAGCAGCAATTGTCAGAGTACGATTTAATTCCCGAAGAATGGGGCGGGGATACAATATTTGTCAATGTGTCTGCAAAAACTAAGGTGGGAATTGACCAACTTCTAGAAATGGTTACTTTGGTGGCAGAAATGGCAGAACTAAAGGCCAACTACACTTGTAAAGCCAGCGGAGTTATTATTGAATCAAAGCTTGATAAGGGCAGAGGACCTATTGCTACGGTTTTAGTCCAGCGCGGCACCTTGAAAGTAGGTGACGATATAGTTGCTGGTGTGGCTTTTGGAAGAGTGAGGGCGCTATTTAACTCTCAGGGTAAAAGAATAAAAGAGGCTGGCCCTTCTATTCCGGTTGAAGTCCTTGGCTTATCTGAGGTACCAACGGCAGGAGATATCTTAAGAGCAGTTTCAAGCGAAAGAGAAGCAAAAGCTATTGCAGAAGAACAGGTAAATCGCCAGAGAGAATCTGAGTTTGCAACATCTAAAAAGATATCCTTGCAGCAATTGTATGAAAGGCTTCAAAAAGGCGAAGTAAAGGAACTGAATCTAATCATAAAAGCTGATGTTCAAGGTTCAATTGAGGCACTCAAACAATCCCTGGAAAAATGTTCTACTAATGAGGTTGAAGTGAGAATTATCCACGGAGCTGTTGGGGCAGTTACAGAAAGCGATGTTATGCTTGCTTCTGCTTCGGATGCAATTATTATTGGTTTTAATGTCAGACCTGATTCAAATGCAAGAAAACTCGCTGAAAAAGAGCAAATAGATATCAGAACTTATAGAATTATTTATGATGTAGTGGATGATATAAAAGCTGCAATGAAGGGAATGCTTGAACCAGAATATGAAGAAGTGGTTCTTGGAAGGGCTGAAGTGAGGGCGCTGTTTAAGGTACCTGGAGTCGGTGTTGTAGCCGGATGCTTTGTTACTGAAGGTAAAGTAACTAGAAATTCAAAGGTCCGCGTCATACGTGAAGGTATCGTCGTTTACGAAGGAAAAATTGCATCCTTGAAGCGTTTTAAAGATGACATTAGGGAAGTTGTCAGCGGTTATGAATGTGGTATTGGAATCGAGAAATTCAATGACATAAAGGAGCAGGACGTGTTGGAAGCTTTCATAGATAGGCCAGTTCAAGGATAAATACTTTCTTGGGGTGAATTTAGAAGTGGAATTTTCTCGAAACGAAAGAATTGCTGAAGAGATTAAGAAGGCCGCGAGCCTTATTATCAATAATGAATTAAAAGACCCGCGCATTGATGGATTGGTAAGCGTTACTAGAGTTGACGTTACTAGGGACCTTCGCCATGCGACTATATTTATCAGTTTTTACGGCGACAATGCAAAGAAAAATACCACCTTTGATGTAATACAAAAGGCGAAAGGTTTCATCAGATACGAATTAGCTAATCAACTTAGAATAAAATATATGCCCGAAATATCAATCAAATTAGATGAGTCTATTGAATACGGATTCCGGATAGACAAGCTATTAAAAGATATTAAGAGTCAGGAACTATCAAAAGAAGGTAATTAACATGGATATTGCTAGATTTTATAATCTCTTGGAAAACAAACTAAGTTTTATGATTACATCACACGTTTCACCTGATGGTGACAGTATAGGTTCAGTCCTTGCACTCACATTGGCACTATTAAAAAATGAGAAAAAGGCTGTACCGGTTATTAAGGATGATATACCGAGAAAGTATAAATTTCTGCCCGGAACCGAGCTCATTGAAAAAGATATTTCAGAAACTTTTGATGTGATAATTGTTCTAGATTGTGGAGATATCGAGCGATTGGGTTTTGACAGACAATTAAAGGAGTACGGACCTATAGTTGTAAATATAGATCATCACAAGAGCAACAGCTATTTTGGTGATTTGAACTTAGTAGATACTACTGCTTCTTCTGTAGGGGAAATGATATATCGATTATTAGATGGCAGAGTAGAACTTGATTATGACATTGCCCTTAACCTCTATACTTCTATCATTACCGATACCGGTTCAATAAAGTATTCCAATACTACACCTCTGTCCATAAGGATTTTGGCAGATTTAGTAGACAAAGGTGTAAGACCCGATTATGTCAGTCGCCAAGTTTTTGAAATGCGTAGCCCGGCCTCTATTAAACTTTTAAAATCAGTTTTAAGCACCCTTGAGATTTCAGCTGACGGTAAAGTTGCGACTCTATACATCACTCAAGAGATGCTCAAGACTGCTAATGCTGATGAAGACGATACTGACGGGATGATCAATTATGCCCGTGAAATAGAAGGTGTTGAAGTAGCTGCAATTTTTAGAGAAACTGATGATTCAGTGATTAAAGTAGGTTTAAGATCAAATGAATGGGTGGATGTCAGCATGATAGCAGCAAAGTTTAACGGAGGAGGGCATCCGAGGGCTGCCGGTTGCCAGGTTAAACTCCCCCTAAAAGAAGCCCGTGAGATTGTCTTAAAAGCCATAAATCATGCTATGGAGGATAGCGGTGAAAGGCGTAATTAATGTTTTAAAGCCACCTGGAATGACATCTCATGATGTGGTAAATTTTATGAGAAGGCTTCTTCAGATAAAAAAAATTGGCCATAGCGGCACCCTTGACCCAGCGGCGGCTGGTGTCTTACCCATTTTTGTGGGGAAAGCTACTAAAGCTATAGAATTTTTTATGGATGATGATAAGGAATATATCGCAGAAATGAGATTAGGTGTCACCACAGATACAGGCGATTTAGAAGGAAATGTTAAAGATATCAGGCCGATCAAAGTTACCGAGTTTGATTTAAAAGAAGCTTTAAGACAGTTTACGGGTGAAATCTCACAGGTACCTCCAATGTACTCTGCGGTGCGTTACAAAGGGAGAAAATTATACGAATTAGCCAGGGAGGGCATTGTCGTTGAACGAAAACCCAGAAGGGTGAAGATCTACTCCTTAGATTTAATTGATTATAGTTGTGAATCTGCAATTTTGAAAGTTGCCTGCTCAAAAGGCACGTATATTAGAACACTATGTGAAGACATCGGCAAGGTCCTCGGATGTGGAGCTTGTCTTTCCTGTTTAATTAGGACGAGTTCAGGCGCTTTTAATATAGAAAACTCTTTTACTTTGGAGGAAATTGAGCAAGCTAAACTGTATGGTAGATTAAATGAAGTAATATTGCCAGTTGATGAATTTTTGCAGAAAATACCCAAAGTAAATCTCATAGCTGAGAATGCGGGCTTTTTTACAAAAGGAAAAAAGATACAAGGTGACTTTAAGTTTTTAAATGATGCTGAACTACATTTGGTCAGAGTTTACAATCACAATAAAGAGTTCTTGGGAATAGCAAAAGTAATCAAAGACAAAGACAAAATCTCGTTGCAAGTAATAAAATCTTTAAACTAACAGGATTGAGGAAATTATGAGAGTTTACAGTGATCTTTCATCTGTAAAAATACCAAGTTATACTGTCTGCGGCATAGGAAATTTTGACGGCATTCACTTAGGTCATCAAAAACTTGTGCAGACAATACTACAATACTCCAAATCAAATAAACTGGATTCCCTAATTTTCACCTTTGACCCCCATCCATCAACGGTTTTAAATCCAAATAACGGCGCTAAACTAATAATGTCAAGTGAAAAAAAGAGACAAATCATGGAATCATACGGCATAGACCATTATGTCCAAGCACCTTTTACCCAAGAGTTTTCAAAAATTGTCTACACGGATTTTATACATGATATTTTGCTTGATAAATGTAAGGCTAAGATTATAATTATAGGATTTAACTATAGATTTGGGTATAAGGGGCTAGGAACTGCGGAAAAGCTAAAAGAATTGTGTAGTGAAGTAGGAGTTGATACCGTAATCATTCCTCCCGTAACCTATGAAGGTAAAATTGTCAGCAGCACATTTATCAGAAGTCTTATAGAAAAAGGCGATGTACATAGCGCTTCTAAATATTTAGGTCGTCCCTTTACTATCGAAGGCAAGGTAATCCGGGGCAAGGGTTTGGGCAAAAAATTAGGTTTCCCTACGGCCAATATTCACTTTAACAGGGAACTTGTATTACCTGCAAAAGGCGTGTATGCAGTTCTTGTTTCCTGGAATGGGAACTTTTATAAGGGCGTGGCCAATTTAGGTAATAAACCAACATTTAACGGTCATGATATTGTATTTGAGGTACATTTATTTGATTTCTGCAGCCAGCTGTATGGTGAAAAGCTAGAAGTATCTTTTGTCCAGAAACTGCGTTCAGAAACCAGGTTTTCAAAGCCTGAGGACTTGGTAAGACAAGTCCACAAAGATATGGTTTGTGCCAAAAAGATTTTAGATGCAATTTAAATTTACATTTTTGTGTTGTTGTGATAAAATTAATTGTAATAAATGAACCTATTGCTCGGTTACTCGACGCTCCGACGAATTACTGGGCTACTGGGGATTTGTTAATAATAAGGAGGTGAGAAAAGTGGCATTAGTTAAAGAAATAAAACAATCAATTATAAATGAATATGGAATCCATGATAATGATACAGGATCTCCTGAAGTTCAAGTTGCCATACTTACTGAAAGGATAAACCAGTTGACGGAGCATTTGAAAAAGCACAAGAAGGATCACCATTCTCGCAGAGGATTACTTAAAATGGTAGGTAAAAGGCGTGCTCTATTGAATTACTTAAAAGATAAGGATGTAGAGCGTTATAAGAAGCTTATCGAAAAATTAGAATTAAGGAAATAAAGCGGGGGTTCCCCGCTTTTTATGCTGCCTTGAAATGCTTTAATCCTTTTTATATCATAATACTTAGATATGCTTTTTAGCTCCAAGAAGGATATAGGTTTCTTATGTAGAATAAAACTATTATTTATAAAAAAACTCAAAGAAGGAGGATTGTTTCTTGTTTCAATACAAAACTGAAGTAGGCGGTCGCAATTTAATTATAGAAACTGGCAAGGTTGCTCAGCAAGCAAATGGTTCAGTTGTGATAAAATATGAAGATACCGTCTTGCTAGTTACTGCTACTGCTTCTAAAGAACCCCGCGAAGGTGTAGATTTTTTACCATTAACCGTTGATTATGAAGAAAGATTATATGCTGTAGGCAAGATTCCCGGAGGTTTTATTAAAAGGGAGGGAAAGCCCAGCGAAAAAGCTATTCTTTCGGCTAGGCTAATAGACAGACCTTTAAGACCTTTATTTCCAAAAGATTTTAGAAATGATGTACAGATAGTTGCTACAGTACTATCTGTTGACCAGGATAATACACCTGATATAGTTGCCATCAACGGAGCATCTTGTGCATTATGTATATCCGATATTCCATTTGATGGTCCGGTAGGAGCAGTGTCCGTTGGTCTAATTGACGGAAAGTATATTATTAATCCTACTGTATCTCAATCAGAAAAAAGTCGTTTGAACCTGACTGTTGCAGGCACTAAAGAAGCGGTGCTGATGGTTGAAGCAGGTGCTCATGAAGTAACAGAAGAAGAAATGTTAGAGGCCATTCTATTCGGCCATGAGGAAATAAAAAAGATTGTAGAATTTCAAGAGGAGATAATAAAAGAGATCGGCAAGCCCAAGATGCAGGTTCAAGCGGAAGAAGTTGATGCTGAACTTGAAAGAGCAGTTCGAGAATATGCTACTGATAAAATTTTAAAAGCGATTAAGATCTACGATAAGCAAGAACGTGAGGCAGTAATTGACGAAATAAATGAAGAGACTCTAGAACATTTTCAGGAATTATACCCGGAAAGTGAAAAACAAATAGCTAATATTTTGTATGATATCTTAAAAGAAGAAGTTAGAAATATGATTACCTATGAAGGCATAAGACCAGATGGTAGGAGAGATGACGAGATAAGGCCAATTTCCTGTGAGGTAGGTATTTTGCCAAGGACCCATGGTTCAGGTCTGTTTACCCGTGGCCAAACGCAGGTTCTTACCGTTGCTACCCTCGGTGCCCTTGGTGATGTTCAGATATTAGACGGTCTTGGTATTGAAGAGTCAAAGAGATACATGCACCATTACAATTTTCCACCCTATAGCACGGGCGAGACAAGGGTAATTCGTGGACCCGGCAGAAGGGAAATAGGTCACGGTGCATTAGCAGAAAGAGCTCTGGAACCTATGATACCGCCAGAGGAAGAATTCCCCTATACCATAAGACTGGTTTCTGAGGTATTAAGTTCGAATGGTTCCACTTCCATGGCAAGTGTTTGCGGTTCCACATTAGCGCTAATGGATGCAGGAGTGCCCATAAAAGCTCCCGTTTCTGGTGTGGCAATGGGATTGATTAAACAAGATGACAAAATTACAATTCTGACAGATATCCAGGGAATGGAAGACTTTTTAGGAGATATGGACTTTAAAGTAGCAGGAACCAAGAAAGGGATAACTGCAATACAAATGGATATTAAAATAAAGGGAATAGATGAGAATATACTCAAAAATGCATTGCTGCGCGCTAAAGAAGCTCGCTTGTTTATACTAGATAAGATGTTATCTGTGATTTCTGAGCCCAGAAAGGAACTTTCACCATATGCTCCAAGGATCTTTTCTTTAACTGTAGATCCGGAAAAAATCCGTGATATAATTGGACCTGGAGGTAAAACAATAAACAAGATTATCGCAGAAACCAATGTCAAGATAGACATAGAGGATGATGGAAAAGTTTATATAGCTGCACCGAATGAAGAATTAGGTAAAAAGGCTATGGAAATAATAGATAAGCTCACTCAAGATGTAGAAGTTGGTGGAATATATCTGGGCAAAATATTAAGGATTACAAACTTTGGCGCCTTTGCAGAAATTCTTCCGGGGAAAGAAGGCTTAATTCACATATCCAAGCTTTCAAAAGATAGGGTAAAAAGGGTAGAAGATGTGGTAAAAGTCGGAGATGAAATCCTTGTTAAAGTAACGGATATAGATAAACAAGGCAGAATAAATTTATCCCATAAAGATGCAATTGGCGATTCAAAGCTTAAAAAACACGTACAGGCATAAACCGATATCCGGTTTATGTTTTTTATTTGTCATAAAATATCTCTTTCAAAATAATATTTATTAAAAAACCATATAAGGAAGGGATATTTTTATGACCTTTTTTACTATTAAAATCTCTAAAAGGACTGTGGGCTTTGCAGTCTTTATAATTCTCATTGCGACCTGGATTTTTTTTCGACCATCATATCGCCCTATTCAGGTTTTCGGGGGAAATAAGCCTATTTATCAAGGCAGCAAAGACAGGAAGTTAATGGCATTTACATGCAATGTGGCATGGGGCAATGAATACATACCGCCATTATTGGAGATTTTTAAAAACAAAAATATCAAAGCTACTTTTTTTGTTGAGGGCAGGTGGGCTGAGAAATATCCTGAATTACTAAAACTAATCTATGAATGCGGGCACGAAATAGGCAACCACGGATATAGTCATGCTCATCATGCAGAACTTTCTTATGAACAAAATTTAAATGAGATAAAAAAAGCCGAACAGGTAATTGAAAATATAATAGGGATAAAAACGACACTATTTGCACCACCTTACGGTGAATTCTCTGATCTAACCGTCAAAGCCGCAAGTTCCATGAATTACCGCCTTATTATGTGGACCATAGACACCATCGATTGGAAAAAACCAGGCGTAGATTTCATTGTGAATAAAGTTTTAGAGAATTCAGGAAATGGGAAAATTGTACTTATGCACCCTACAGATGATACGGTAAAAGCTATGCCGACGATTATTGACAATTTGCATCGTGAAGGCTTTAAGATAACAACGGTTGGTCAATTGCTGACAGCAGAATGAAAAAGTTGAAATTAAGCTATATTTCATGTATACTTTATTTAAAATTAAAGTAGAAGGGTAATAAATATGATAAATCCTACTTCTTGGCTTGAGGTAGACCTGGATAAAATATCGGAGAATGTAAAAAATATAAAAAAATATTTAGGTTCAACCAGATTACTTGCAGTAGTCAAAGCAAATGCTTATGGACATGGTCTATATCCCGTGGCCAGCTGTGCCGTTGAAAGTGGAGCAGATTTTTTGGGAGTGTCTTCTATAGAAGAAGGTATTTTTTTGCGAAAAAAGGGGATAAGCCAACCATTATTAGTTTTTAATACAATTTTGCCCGAACAGGCGGCTGATGTCCTTGACTATGGCTTAACTGCTACTGTTTGTTCTCTTGATGTTGTACAAGCCTTAAATGAGGTCGCTGCTAGACAAAACAAAAAGGCCACCATTCATGTAAAAATTGATACGGGCTTTGGAAGGTTTGGAGCGCTACCGGATCATGCTGCCGAAATGATTCGGCTTATTATATCAAACTTTGATAATATATATCTAGAGGGTATTTACACACATTTTTCTAAAGCGAATAACGAAAAGATTACTTATAAACAGTTTAATGCGTTTATGTCCCTTGTAGAGACTCTAAATGAACAGGGCATTGAAATACCGATTAAACACGTTTGCAACAGTGTAGCTGCGTTAAATTATCCTGAAATGCACTTGGATATGGTTAGGGTAGGTAATTTGATTTATGGTATGGTCCCGTCAAAAGAAATAGCAATTACAAATCCCTCAAAAATATGTTCAAGAGTAATCTTTTTAAAAAATCTTCCTAAGGGTCATTATATAGGCTATGGAAACAAATATAAGACCAAGAAGCCCACAACCATAGCGGTAGTCCCCTTTGGCTATTTTGACGGCCTCGAAGTATATGTATTTCAACCTAATGGCTTTTTAGATGGGCTAAAGTACCTCATTAAACAGGTTTTGTTTAGATTTGGAATCTACAGTTCAAGCAGAAAGGCCAATATTAACGGAGCGAGTTGCTATATATTAGGCAAAATCAGCATGCAAAATTGTATTGTAGATGTTACAAAAATTAAAAATAACGTATTTGTGGGAGATGTGGTGGAGCTTAGTGCAAGACGGTTAAATCTATCTCAAAGCATAGTTAGAATTTATCATCGGGCTGGTCGGGTCTTTTCAGAAAATGATATTACTCCTGCTGAAACTGCTTCAGATTTTGCTCCTCCAGCCGGTCAAAGGAGAGAAACGTCAATTGGATAGACCGATAAAAATCGCTGTTACCAGGGTAAAGGGAGCTGAAGATATCCCCATGCCTCAATACATGACTGAAGGGGCTGCTGGAATGGATTTAGCAGCAAATGTAGCAAACAATACCTACCTGGAACCAGGGGAATTTAAGCTTATACCGTGTGGCATCAAAATAGAGCTACCAATAGGCTTTGAAGCTCAGGTAAGACCTAGAAGTGGTCTTGCTGCAAAATACGGGATTACAGTCCTCAATAGTCCGGGAACTATTGATTCTGATTATAGGGGAGAAATAAAAGTCATCTTGATCAATCACGGCAAGGGAAAATTTGAAATAAAGAGAGGTGACAGAATAGCCCAGCTTGTCATATCCAAAGTCGAAAGGGTGGAAATTGTCCAAAAGCACTTGAGCGAAACATCTAGAGGAGAAGGTGGTTTTGGCCATACGGGAGTTTAACTTTTTCGCATTTTTTAGCCTCCCAAGTCATAAAATATACGGGAGGTAAGAATATGCGATTGAGTGAATTGGGCGGTAAAGAGATCATAAATCTTTATAATGGAGAAAGGCTCGGGGTTTTAAGTAATACTGATTTAGTTATTGATGAAACAACAGGAGAAATTATTTGCTTGGTAATTCCTAAAAGGAGGATCCCTTATTTACTCTTTGCTGAAAGAGCAAAAACCGAAGTATCTTGGAATGCTATAAAAAAAATAGGACCGGATATTGTGATTATCGATATGGAAGATCATGGTCACAGTAAATACAATATCTTTATAAAAGGCAAAAACTATACTTAAGTTGTCGGAGGTGTTTTTTTATTGCCAAAAAACGGACAAAACAAATTACTCATCATTCCTTTAGGAGGAATGGGAGAAATAGGAAAGAACATGACCGTTATTCAATATGGAAAAGAGATTTTGCTTATTGATGCGGGTTTGATGTTTCCTGAGGAAGATATGCTAGGAATAGACATGGTAATCCCAGATATAACATATCTGATAGAGAATAAGGATAATATTAAAGGGATTCTTTTGACTCACGGGCATGAAGATCATATAGGGGCCTTACCATACTTGCTTCAGCAGATAGATGCTCCCCTTTACGGAACAAAATTAACTTTAGGTCTAGTTGAAGTTAAGCTAAAAGAGTACAAGTTAAAAAAGAATATATCAATGAATGTAATAAGACCACCTGCCACTATCAATATTGGCAGCTTCACCGTTGACTTTATCAGGGTGAATCACAGCATACCTGATTCTGTAGGTTTTGCAATTCATACACCTGTTGGCATTGTGGTTCATACCGGAGATTTTAAATTGGATCAGACACCTGTTAACGGAGAAAAAGCCGATCTTCACAAGTTTGCAGAATTGGGTTCCAAAGGTGTCTTAGTACTAATGTCTGACAGCACCAATGCAGAACGTGAAGGTTATACAATGTCAGAAAAGGTTGTGGGAAAGACCATTGAAGATATTTTTAAATCCATTACAGGTCGCATCATCGTAGCTACTTTTGCGTCAAACATTCACCGCATACAGCAGATATTTGATGCTGCAAGCAAGAACGGACGAAAAGTAGCAGTAATAGGTAGAAGTATGGTCAATGTTGTTAATATCGCTCTTGAACTGGGTTACCTGACAATACCAAAATCTTTGCTGGTGGACTTAGATGAGATAAACCGCTTGCCAAAGGAAAGAGTGGTGATAATCACCACAGGCAGTCAGGGCGAACCCATGTCTGCATTAACTCGTATGGCCATGTCTGAACATAAGAAAGTTGAGATAATGCCGGGAGATACTGTACTAATTTCTGCAAGCCCTATACCGGGCAATGAAAAATTTGTGGCCAGGACTATAGATCATTTGTTTAAACGAGGAGCAGATGTAATATATGAAGCAATATCTGGTGTTCATGTTTCCGGTCATGCCAGCCAAGAGGAATTAAAGCTTATGCTCAATCTCGTGAGGCCTAAGTTTTTTATTCCGGTCCATGGTGAATACAGACACCTTATACATCACTCAAATTTGGCTGAGGAAGTAGGAATCCCTAGAGAAAACATATTTATTGCGGAAAACGGAAGAGTATTAGAGTTTACCAAAAATTCCGGTAGGATGGCGGGCAAAGTCACTGCAGGGAAAGTTCTTGTTGACGGATTGGGCGTAGGAGACGTTGGGAACATTGTCCTAAGAGACCGCAAGCAGCTCTCCCAAGACGGCATCTTAATCGTGGTGGTTACTATAGATAAGGAAACCACTGAAGTCGTTGCAGGTCCGGATATCATTTCAAGAGGCTTCGTGTATGTAAGGGAATCTGAGGAGCTTATGGAACAGGCTCGGGAAAAAGTCAAACAGGCACTTAAGAAGTGCCAACAAGAAGATATCCGAGAATGGTCAGCCATAAAATCGCAGGTAAGAGAACATTTAGGCAAACTTCTATTTGAACAGACTCGAAGAAGACCAATGATATTGCCTATAATAATGGAAGTATGACATTTTATTGTCATACTTTTTTTATGTGCGCCCGGCATGGGCGATAACTTGGCGGTGAAAGTCCGCTGTGGGCTTGG
>CZCB01000967.1_pt2 | contig 53822 bp, 44 predicted proteins | sample 591991 | NCBI WGS metagenome assembly CZCB01 (sample SAMEA3556809, study PRJEB10932) | anaerobic digester metagenome
TTTTTTTTGAAAGATTTTTATCAGCTCTGAATAATTTCCCCTTTATGGAATTGCTGAAATGCATTTAATGCCTGCCCGCAGCTGCTTAAGTTGATAATATTTATTATGCAAGTTATAATACATATATATCTTATAATTGACATATACCAATACACCACATAATTTATTACACACTTGTTACATAAAAGGAATAGGTGAAATAATGGATTGCTACATAGGAATAGACATTGGTTCGACAACTGTTAAAGCAGTTGTGCTGGACGAATGCAAAAACATAATTTACAAGCATTACAGCAGGCATTATGCACGTGTGAGGGAAACTACGGTAGATTTGATCAGCAGCATGAAGGATTTACTTCAAGGAAAGCATCTTAGAGTTGCAATTACCGGTTCAGCCGGACTGGGCCTGTCTAAGGATGCAGGCCTTGAATTTGTACAGGAAGTATTTGCTACCAGGATAGCAGTGGAGACCTTTTTAGATAATATAGATGTTGTTATAGAGTTAGGCGGAGAGGATGCAAAAATCCTCTTTTTAACAGGCGGAACTGAGGAGCGCATGAACGGCACCTGTGCAGGGGGCACCGGGGCTTTTATTGATCAGATGGCATCCCTTCTTAATGTTTCCCTTGAAGAATTGGATCTGCTCAGCTCTGAACATAGAAAAATATATAATATAGCATCACGCTGCGGCGTATTTGCCAAGTCGGACATACAGCCTTTGTTAAACCAGGGCGCCAATAAAACTGATATAGCAGCAAGTATTTATCAGGCAGTTGTTGACCAAACAATTGCAGGCTTGGCTCAAGGACGTGAGATTAAGGGCAGAGTGGCTTTTCTGGGCGGGCCTCTCACCTTCCAGAAAGGCTTGCAGGAGCGGTTTGTTGAAACCTTGGAACTGACCCCCGATGAGGCCGTATTCCCACAGAATGCTGAATATTTTGTTGCCCTGGGTGCGGCCTTATACAGCATGAATCGCACCTGCATGGAATACGATCAATTAATGGACAAACTTGAGCATGCCCAATCTGTCAAAAGTTTAGTTCAGTATCTTCCACCCTTATTTGAATCCAAAGAACAATATGAAGCATTCAAAAAAAGGCATAATAATGACAAGGTAAGCATAATTGACATCAAAACCTATGAAGGTGATGCCTATCTTGGCATAGATGCAGGTTCAACTACAATAAAACTGGTTCTGATCAATCCGGACGGGGATATTCTATACTCATTTTATCAGTCCAATTACGGAGAACCCATTCCTATAGTGAAAGAACATCTGCAAAAGATCTATGAACTGGGTGGTGATCGGATAAGAATCCGATCGGCTGCTTCCACAGGGTACGGTGAAGAATTAATTAAAAACGCCTTTCGTCTGGACGGCAATGTAATTGAAACCGTAGCCCACTATTTTGCTGCCCGGCATTATGATCCGGATGTAGATTTCATACTGGATATAGGCGGACAGGATATAAAGTGTTTTAAAATAAAAAATGGCGCTGTGGATTCCATCATGCTGAATGAAGCCTGTTCATCCGGATGCGGCTCATTTATGGAAACATACGCCCACGCTTTGGGATATAGCGTTGAAGATTTTGCAAAATTGGGCCTGTTTGCGAAACATCCGGTCAACTTAGGCACCCGCTGCACCGTATTTATGAACTCATCCATTAAGCAGGCTCAAAAGGATGGGGCTGATGTTACAGATATTGCAGCCGGTTTAGCCATAAGCATAGTGAAAAATGCATTATATAAGGTTATCCGGGTTTCTTCTCCCAAAGAGCTGGGAGATCACATAGTAGTGCAGGGCGGAACTTTTCTAAATGATGCCATCTTGCGAAGCTTTGAGATGGAAACCGGAAAGAAGGTTATAAGACCGCCCATTGCAGGGCTGATGGGCGCATTTGGCGCAGCTTTATATGCAAAATCTTTAAATAAAGAATCTTCATCCATTCTCACTCCTTCAGAACTGAAAGCATTTACTCATATTGCGAAAGCAGCCCAATGTAAGAGATGCACCAATAATTGCAAACTGACTATAAATATATTCAGCGGAAATGAAAAATATATCTCCGGCAACCGGTGTGAGAGAGCTCTGGGCGGCAGCAAGCGATCCCAGCTTCCCAATGCTTACCGATATAAACTGGAACGGCTTAAGGGTTACCAGCCCAGAAAGAACGCGCCCCTCGGCAAGATTGGCATTCCCATGGGTTTAAACATGTACGAAAATCTTCCTTTTTGGCACACTTTGCTTAGCAAAATAGGATTTGAGGTTGTAATCTCCGGTGAATCTTCCAGAGAAACCTATACTAAGGGACAACATACCATACCATCCGATACAGTCTGTTATCCTGCAAAGCTGATACACGGACATATAGAGCTGTTGCTGGAAAAAGGGATAAATACTATTTTCTACCCTTGCATGACTTATAATTTTGATGAACTTTCCGGAGATAACCATTATAACTGTCCTGTTGTTGCCTATTATCCTGAATTGCTCCAGGCAAATGTTTCAGCCTTGGAGAATGTAAGATTTCTTTACCCCTATTTTTCCCTTTCTAACCAAAATGAATTTACAAAAAGAGCCTGTAGCTTTTTCAATGAAAATTTTGGCGTACCTGAAAAGCTGACCCGGGCAGCAGTTAAAGAAGCTTACAGAGAATATCACCAATACATGGAAGACATCAGGGAATATGGCAGAAAGGCAATCCAGTATGCAGAAAAGCACGGGTATACGATAATAGTACTGGCTGGCAGGCCTTATCATATTGATTCGGAAATCAATCATGGAATAGATCAATTGATCAACTCCCTGGGACTGGTGGTAATATCAGAGGACTGTGTCAGCCACCTGGCAGAGAAAAAGAGGGTTAATGTGTTAAATCAATGGACCTACCATTCCAGGCTTTATTCAGCTGCTCATTATGTTACAAAGCATAAAAACATGCAACTGGTACAACTGGTTTCCTTTGGATGTGGATTGGATGCCATAACCACTGATGAGGTTCGGGATATTTTAGAAACTGGAAATAAGCTGTACACTCAGATTAAAATTGATGAGATAAGCAACTTAGGTGCAGCCAAAATCCGCCTCCGCAGCCTGATTGCCGCCATTACTTTATAGGAGGTTCCTGCATAATATGAGCAAACTTAAATACTCTGAAGATGGCAGATTGCTGTTTACAAAAGAAATGAAAAAGGAATATACCATATTGATTCCCATGATGCTTCCCATTCACCTGCAATTTATGAAAAACATTCTGCGTAAGCATGGGTATAAGGCGGAACTGCTGGATACCACCCATCCGCGGATAATCGAAGAAGGACTGCAGTATGTCCATAACGACACCTGCTATCCTGCCCTTTTGGTAATAGGGCAGCTTTTGGATGCTGTAAAAAGAGGCAAATATGATATAAATAAAACCGCCTTGATAATTACGCAAACAGGCGGCGGATGCCGCGCCTCAAATTATATTTATCTGCTGCGCAAAGCATTGAAGCAAAACAGTCTGGAGCATGTGCCTGTAATATCATTTAATCTGAACGGAATGGAAAAAAATCCAGGGTTCAAGCTTACCCTGAACATGCTTATAGAGTTTGTATATGCGGTTCTTTATGGAGATATACTCATGCATCTTTCCAATCAAGTCCGTCCCTATGAAATTAATCCGGGAGACACAGACAGGCTGACTGATAATTGGATAAAAAAAATCAGCAGGGAATTAAAGGGTAGAAGCCTGTTAAACAAAAACAGATTCAAGAAAAATATGTGGCAGATAGCATCAGAGTTTGCTGATATTCCTGTTAGAAGAGAGGAAAAAGTGAAAGTAGGCATTGTTGGAGAGATATATATGAAATACTCTCCACTGGGCAATAACAACCTGGAAGCCTTTCTCCAGCAGGAAGATGTGGAGATAGAAATCCCCGGTCTGATGGATTTTGTCATTTATACATGCGATAATACGGCTACCGATACAAAATTATATGGAATGAAAAAAGGCGTTTCCATAATAACCAGGATTGTCAAAAACTACCTGGCAAATATGAAAAATATCCTGATCGAAGCGGTAAAATCTCAGCCTTGCTTTCGGGCTCCTTCCAGCTATGATCATGTCAAATCATTGGTTAAGGGTTATATTGGTACAGGAGCCAAAATGGGAGAAGGCTGGCTTCTCACTGCTGAAATGCTGGATCTAATAACATCCGGGGTAGAAAACATTATATGCACCCAGCCTTTCGGATGTCTTCCCAACCATATTTCCGGCAAGGGCATGATCCGAAAAATTAAGGAGAATCACCCCAATGCCAACATAGTTGCTATTGACTATGATCCGGGCGCTACCCGCATCAATCAGGAAAACCGGATAAAGCTTATGCTGTCCGTAGCCCGCATGAATTTATTAAATCGCACTGCAAATTCAAAGGTATTGTAAACGTTTTTAATAAGCAGTTCAGAAAAAAAGATAGAGCCTAGCAAATCTAGGCCCTATCTTTTTTTATTGGTTAAAGACTATTACTCATTAACTGTGCAGTACATGAAGAACTTGTATCCAAGCGGATTAGCATAGAAGCCGTCCACTTTGCTGCTGATCATGTACAGGTCTGTGTAGTAGTAAATCGGGGTAATTGTACCTGTCTCCATCAGCATGTCTTCAGCCAGGTGCATGAGCTTATAACGTACATCATCGTCTGTTGTTTTCTTAATAGTTTCGATAAGTACATCATAAGTCTCTGCCCATGTTCCGTTTTCTACTTTAATATCAATGCCATACTCAGTCAGGTCAAGGTCATACATCTTGAGGTTAGCATGGTTGCCTTTACCAAACTGAACGTCGTTGTTTCCGGAACCTGATACCCACATATCCAGGAAGCTGATGGGATCGTTATAGTCAGCCAGCCATCCATTACGGGCTGCAGTATAGTCACCGTTCTTGCGGGTGTTGAGGAATGTGTTCCATTCCTGGTTCTCCAGGTTCATGGTAATACCGACATTGGCAAAAGCGCTCTGGATATACTCGCCAATTGCTTTATGCCCTTCGGAAGTATTATACAGGTATGTGAAGGTCGGGAAGTCGGTAAACTGTCCTGTAGCTTCATCATAGGTATAGTACTTCTTCAGGATTTCAATGCCTTGTTCAAAATTCTTTTCGAAAGCCTCAGGAGATACATCATAGTATCCAATATACTCGTCACTGTGACCTGCATTCTGATAGAACTCGGAACCATCAGGCTCTGTCATACCCATTGCAACGAATGATGAAGCAGGTACCTGGCCGCCCTGGGCAATGGATTCAACGATATAGTTCCTGTCAATCAGCAGACCCAATGCATAGCGAATTTCAGCCATGGCAGCTTCTGCCTCTTCGCCTTCAAGGTTGCTGGACTCAGGAAGTAGGTTTTCATTGATGTTCCAGTTTACATAGTAGGTACCAATCTGTCCGGCAACTACAAATTCTTCCGGATACTGTGCCTTCAGATTGGGGATTTCATTGGTGGGTACATCATCGATAAACAACCATGTACCGTTCTGGAAGTTGGTCAGCATGTTGTTCTGATCGTCAGAGAGATAGAACTCGATTTTATCCATTTTAATAGTGTCTGCTTCGTGATAATTTGGGTTCTTTTCAAGAACGATAACACTGTTGTGCTCCCACTCAGTCATCTTATAGGCACCATTGCTTACATATGTGGAAGGATCAGTTGCCCAGGCTTCATCGGCAACAACGTCCTCACGAACCGGGAAGAATACCGGGAATGCAAGCAATTCATCCCAATAAGCAACAGCATTTTCAATGGTAACCTCAAATGTTCTGTCGTCTACAGCCTTTACATTTAATTTTGCATCCGGGTTAACAAAATTACCGTCATCATCTGTTTCCCACATTTCTGCATATCCGTCCACAATTTCGAACATGTAGCTGTAATCGGCAGCCAGTTCTGGTGAAGCAGCGCGATTCCAGGCAAATTCGAAGTCATGGGCAGTAACGGGCTGACCGTCAGACCAGGTTACACCTTCCCTGATTTTGTAAGTGTAGGTCACGGTGCCGTCCGGATTTTCAACGCCTTCAACGAGCTCTTCGGCAACATCCGGTACAATTACATGTCTGCCGTTTTCATCCTGTGACCACTTGGCCAGACCTGAAAACAGGTGAACAATCATGGTAGCTCCGTCAACTGCAGAGTTCAGCGCCGGGTCAAGTGTATCCGGCTCAGACGCTATACAAACCGCAATTGATGTTTCAGCACCAGTATCTCCGGTTCCCTCATCTGATGATGGGCTTTGGGTTGCCGGCGTATCAGTGCTTCCGGGTTCCTGGCTGCTGCCGCCTCCGCAAGCTGCAAGGTTGAGAACCAGAATTAGTGCCAAAAATGCAACTAAAATCTTTCTCATTTTACCTTTCAATTTTCTCTTCCTCCTTAAAATAAATTTGTGTATATTTTCAATATGTGTAAACAGAACAGAAGTTCATGGTTCACACATATGATGAAAACACTATCAGTTTATTTCCTTTACCCTGTGACAAGCTATATAATGCCCTTTGGAAACCTCTTCAAAAGGAGGCATGGATTCTGCACACTTATCAATTACGTATGGGCAACGAGTCCTGAAAGGACACCCTGATGGGGTATCCAATGGACTTGGTATATCCCCTGAAAGTACAATACGCTTGCTCTTTCGTGCAGTTTCAGGATCAGGTATAGGAACAGCAGACAGCAAAGACTTGGAATAAGGATGAAGGGGTTGATCGTATATTTCTTTCGCATCTGCCAGTTCTACCACTTTTCCTAGATACATTACAGCAATCCTGTCACTGATGTGACGAACAACCAGAATATCATGGGCTATGAACAAATAGGTCAGTCCAAGTTTTTCCTGCAGTTCAACAAACATATTGATGACCTGAGCCTGTATCGAAACGTCAAGGGCTGAAACAGGCTCATCACACACAATAAAATCAGGATTTACTGCAAGAGCCCTGGCTATGCCGATTCTTTGACGCTGTCCCCCGGAAAACTCGTGGGCATAGCGTGATGCATGTTCGCTGTTCAAGCCAACATAGTCCATCAACTCAAGAATGCGTTCTCTGCGTTCTTGTTTATTGCTATACATTCTGTGTACATCAAGAGGTTCGCCTATAATATCAGAAACTGTCATACGCGGATTAAGTGAGGAATATGGATCCTGAAAGACCATTGCGGCCTTTTTACGCAAAATCTGCAAGTCTTCCTTATTTTCAATTTTTCTTCCATCAAACCATATTTCACCGTCAGTCGGCTTATACAGATGCAACAGTGTGCGGCCGACGGTAGTTTTTCCGCATCCGGATTCACCTACCAGTCCCAGGGTCTCCCCTTTATTTATAGAAAAAGAGACTCCGTCAACAGCCTTAAGCGGCTTGGTTTTCAAGAACCCTACGTTTATATCAAAATATACCTTCAAGTCTTTCACTTCGACCAACGGATTATTATTATTCTTAGAACTCACAGCTGTCCGCCGCCTTCCTTAATATCATCTGCTTTACTGTTCAATACAATATTTCCATCCTCAATGCCCTTTTTAACATTCATCCAGCAAGCTGCAACATGGTTTTCATTAATAACCATAGGCTCAGCCGGATGGTTAATGCACACTTTCATAGCATTTTCACACCTAGGTGCAAACGGACATCCTTTAGGCAAATTCAGTAAATCTATAGGTGTACCGGATATTGGCTTGAGCTTTTGGTCCTTTGTTGCAGTAGTGGGGATGGAATTAAGAAGTCCTTTTGTATACTCATGCCGTGGATTGTAGAAAATCTCATCTACTGTACCCTGCTCGCAAATAGAGCCGGCATACATAACAATTACCTCGTCACACATCTGTGCAACAACACCCAAATCATGCGTTATCAGAATTATAGCCATGCCAAGCTCTTCCTGAAGAGACTTCATAAGCTCCAGGATCTGGGCCTGAATAGTAACATCCAGAGCTGTCGTCGGTTCATCAGCGATTAAGATATCAGGCTCACAAGCCAGAGCCATGGCTATCATTACACGCTGGCGCATACCGCCTGACAATTCAAACGGATACTGCTTCATCCGCTTTTCAGGCTCGTTGATGTTTACCAGGCGCAGCATTTCTACAGCACGTTCATAAGCTTGTTCCTTGGTCCTGTCCGTATGAAGCAAAATCGCCTCCATTATCTGCCTGCCTATTGTATAGGTAGGATTAAGAGAAGTCATCGGGTCCTGAAAAATTATGGAGATTTTATTTCCACGAATTGTTTTCATTACCTTTTCCCCTGCCCCGACCAGCTCTTGCCCGTCAATTCTGATGGAGCCAGAAACAATTCTGCCGTTATTTTCAAGGATTTGCAATACAGAATATGCGGTAACTGATTTGCCTGAACCGGATTCACCAACAATGCCAAGGACTTTGCCGCGTTCCAAGTCAAAAGATATACCGTTTACCGCCTTTACCTCGCCGGCATCAGTATAGAAAGACACATGCAAATCTTTTATTTCCAACAATGCCATATAATTTCACCTTTCTTAATTAGTTAAGCTTCGGGTCAAAGGCATCGCGCAAACCATCGCCGAAGAGGTTTAATGATAAAACAATAAGCGATATCACCACAGCTGGGACAACCAGACGATAAGGATACGATGCTAGACCATTAAGCGCTTCCGAAGCCAGAGAGCCAAGAGACGGCATTGGAGCATTTACACCAAGACCAAGGAATGAAAGGTAACTTTCCGTGAAAATGGCGTTTGGTATCTGAAGTGCTGTTGAGATAATAACAACACTAATACTATTCGGAATCAGGTGTTTTCTTATTATCCAGCTTCCCTTAGCTCCTGTTGATTGTGCTGCCAGTACATATTCCTGTTCACGCAAGGATAAAATCTGACCGCGGATAAGGCGGGCCATAGACACCCAATATAAAACTCCAAATACAATGAACAGGCTTATAATATTGGAGCCAATCTTACTCAGTGCTGAATTGTCTATCTGCTCACCCAAAGCTACCCGGAGAACTGATGCCAAGAGAATAACCATCAGCATGTCAGGAAGTGAGTAAATTATATCAACAATTCTCATGATAATAAGATCCACTTTGCCGCCGGCATAACCGGCAATGGATCCTATTGTCATGCCAATGACAAGCACTATTATGCTGGCAAAAAAACCAACTGCCAATGAAATCCTGGTTCCGTATACAACCCGGATAAAATAATCTCGGCCGGAAGAATCGGTTCCCAGAATATGAGGAAACACCTTCTCTCCCTGCTCTATAAGTTTCTTTTCGGTAGCACCATATTCAAAGGGACGCAAGTTATTGTAAGAAGCGTCTACCGGTTTGCCCGGGCTCACACCAAGCATGGCATCATAAGAGTAAGGCCAGATCATTGGCAGAATTATAGACAATAATGTAATCAAAACAATTATAATAAAACTTGCAGTAGCAACCTTATTTTTCAACAGCCTCTTAACGCCATCTCTAAAAAATGTCGTACTTTGACGCATCTGCACCATATACTTTTTTTCTTCATCCGTTGCCGGAATAAAATCATCTAAGTCCAACTGGAGGCTTAGCAGTTTTTTACTCATCTGTTCATTTGCCCCTTTACTCCAAAGTAATTCGCGGATCAACGACTTTATACAGAATATCGCTGACAAGATTCATAACTACAATTAGTACTGAAAGAACAATGGTCGTGCCCATAATAAGCGGATAATCACGCCCTGTAATGCTGTTCACAAAAGCCCGGCCGATTCCTGGCACTGCAAAAATTTTCTCCACTACAAGAGAACCGGTTACGATATAAGCAAGCATAGGGCCGACATAAGTAATTACCGGAATTAAGGAATTTTTCAATGCGTGGCCAAAAATTATTTTTGTGCGTGAAACGCCCTTTGCATGCGCAGTGCGTATATAATCCTGCCCCAGAACATCAAGCATGGAAGAGCGCACCAAGCGTGTTATATAAGCCAAAGGATAGAGAGCTAATGTTATTATGGGCAAAACAAGGCCGGCTGTAGTTGAACCATTGGCCGGGAATAATTCAAGCTTTAAAGCAAACAATACCAATAATAATGAACCCATTATAAATGATGGCATAGATACAAAGGCTGTTGTAATTACCATAATTACTTTATCTATAATCTTATTTCTGCGAATTGCAGCAATTGTGCCTAATATAATGCCGAAAAACAATGCAATTGAAGCAGCTATAAGACCTAATTTCACTGATGTTTTCATCCCGTCATAAATAATATCAGCCACTTCACGTCCGCGTTGTTTTAATGAAGGACCGAAATCAAACCTGGTTCCAACATCTCTCAGGTAAGTTAAATATTGTGTCATCAGCGGCTTGTCCATGCCGTACTTTGCCTCCAGCTGCTTGGTAACAGCTTCAGAGATAGCTTTCTCTGCCAGGAAAGGACCGCCCGGCACAGCATGCATAACAAAAAAAGTGATAGTTACAACTACCCAAACCGTCAATAAAGCTAAGACAAGCCTTTTTAAAATGTAAGACATTAATTTTGTACTCATATAATACCCTTCCCGCCTTGTTTAATCTGCCAGCTAGATTGAACATAATAAAATATAAACCTTTGTTAAATAGTTAACAAAGCTATGTTTTTTATATATATTTAAGAATATTTAATAGTATAGCAGGCTGAATTCTGGTTGTCAAATAGGTTATTCCAATGGTTTTAATGTGATAAAGCTTTAATACAGCCGCCACTTAGTGTATTATATCGATAAATTACCTGATTTGCAACATATAACTCCTAACAATAATTTACAGCATATTTGTATATAAGTTATATATAAAGGTGCGCTTATTCTATTGCAAGAAGTGTCTATTTGCTTTTTTTGTTGTGCATCTCAAACAGGCCGCGGGTTTCCAGAATTGGTTCCACAAACAAGATGCCTTTGCCAGGTTCATCAAGCTGAAGTTCAGTGGTCAGATCCTCTATCACTTTCTTTATTAATTCACTTGGAACCAGAATTAAAACCAGCTCTTTTTCAGGCTCTATCTCGATGCCGAATAATTTAGTAGCCATCTCCGCACCTGCACCGCGCCCATGAAGGATTGTACCACCCCGCACTCCTGCCCTGCGTGCTATATCCATGACATCTTCTGCCATACCTCGGTCCACTATCACTGTCAGTTTTTGAAACATACCTTTTTCCTCCATACTTTGAACTAAGTGACTGTCTGACTCTATGTGTTCCATTTCATGATGCCCCAGCCCGACTATGGCAATAACCGGAGTAGTAAATGCTATTCCATGGCCAGGTTCATGTAATTGTAGTTTACTGGTAAAGTACTCCAGCAGCTCCGGTGCTTTTTCTTTTTCCAGCAAAAATTGTACTATCTCCTTTTTTTGGCTCTTTATGCCCAGCAAGTTCAGAACGGCGCTGTCTACCGTTCCCCTTCCTATTGTAACCATAACGCCCTTAATACCCTTTTCTCTTGCATAGCGGATACATTTATGGCATTGATTCTCATTAAGGATTAATGTCAGTATTTGATTTTCCATAGTTACCTCCGTTATTCTCTCTTTAATATTGCTTTGGCTGCTCTTCGTGTCTTTGCCTGATATAAGGCGCCCAACAGTTCCAGCGCTATAACAGGCATCATAGCTACAATGGCAATCATGCCAAAACCATCTGACACCAAATCAGCCGTAGGAATCTGTGCAGCTATTCCCTGAACGAACGCCAGAGAAAAGGTGGCTGTCATTGGGCCGGATGCCACACCCCCGGCATCAAAGGCCATGCCTACAAACAAATCCGGCACAAAGTAGCCAAGAATTACTGAAATACCAAAGCCGGGCAGCAAAAACATCCATAGTTTAATATCAGGAATTAGTATCCGCAATGCAGACATAAATATCGATAGTCCCACTGCTACAGACAGAAATAATAAAACCAAACGTCTTTTTACGGATCCGCCTGTAACATCTTCTACCTGGTGAGTTAATACATGCACAGCCGGTTCAGCCAATACTGTTGTCAGACCAAGAAGTAAAGAGACAATCAATACTGGTAAATTGGAATCCATCGAAGCCAACCTGATACCAGTATGCGTGCCCACCGCCATAAATCCGCCGTAGACACCTAACATAAATACTACCAGCCCGACAAAAGTGATGATCAACCCGCGAGAGATGTCGATTACCCTTCTCCTCTTATGTTTAAAGGAAAAAATTTGAAACAAGATATATACAATTATTATAGGAAGCAGTGAAACTAAAGAATCCTTAACAATGCCTGGAAATATTGAACCGTAAATATCAAGCAGACTTGATCCAAAATAAGTATTCTCAGGCAGTGTTCCTTCCATTTTGTTTATACCAAGCAAAAGACCTGCGCTCAACACTCCCAGTATAGCGCCTGTAGAAGAAATACCTATAAGTCCGAAGTTATCAGCTTCACCCATTTTGCTGTCTTTCTTCATGGCGGAAATTCCGGCTGCCAGAGCCAGCATAAAAGGCACTGTAATTGCCCCTGTGGTTGCTCCGGATGCATCAAATGCAATTGCCAAAAAATCCGGTGAAGAAAAAATGGAAAGAATAAAAATCAAGCCGTATGCTGCAGTAAACACATATTTGATCCGGATTTCTTTGAGGATTCGCAGCATGCCCAAGGTCATCATTACGCCAATGCCAATGGAAACCACTACTACCATCAAGGTTTTGTCAAAACGGCCTGAGGTAACATTACCTACCTGGTTTGCAAGTATGTGCAGATCTGGTTCAGCATATGAAATAAAAAAGCCCAAAATTAAGCAGACAGTTGTAATAGCTGCAAAACTGCCGGATTGAGCCATGGTATTTCCTATATTATGCCCGACGGGCTCTATGCCCTGATCTATACCAAACAGAAAAATTGTCAGTCCTATTATTACTAATAAAGAGCCTATAAGAAATGCATACAGCATGTTCGGTTCCAAAGGACTGATCGTGAAATGAAGCGCTAATACTATAAAAGTAACCGGCAGCACTGAAGCCAGCACTTCCTTCAGTTTACTGATTAGTTCATTCAAACCATCACCTCAATTTTACCTATGAGCTTGCAGCAGACTTGACAATAATCCCGTTCGATTGAATTTACAACAATCATTTTCAATAATTATAAAATTAAAAACAAATACTGTCAATAATTTGCAGGCAGGAGGATCACTCCTGCCAAAGTTCTTCCGGGTAAATGCCAGACCGCTGCATATGTTGCAGAGCCGCAGCCACTGAAGGCTTATCCTCCCTGTAGGTAACACCGTACCACTTGTCAGGTGTATGCAGCACCTTAACTGTTGCCTTTTCTTCCTTTAATAAAGAACCCACAACATTGGGAAGAAAATACTCTCCTTTTAGGGGAGCCTCTGCCAATGCACGGTCCAGAAAAAGCGGAAACTTGTTTTGCAGCTCAGTCATAAAACCAGGAGTAAAGCCCCAAAAATTCATGGATACAATGGCTCCAGCAGGAATATCAACCCAGTTTTCTCCGTCTTCAGTATACTGAAGCTTTCCATTCCTCTTTTCAATACGGGTCCTCTCTTTGATGTCGTGAAGATATCCATCTTCGCTCACCTGGCAAATTCCTCTCGCCACATGGCCATACTCAGTCATGGTGTTTTCAAGTTTGTAGCCAACCATGGCGCACCTGTACTTTTCATCATCCTGTATACCAACCAGAAAATCATAGATCAGCTGATATGCTTTCCTGCCATAATAGTCATCCGCATTAATAACTGCAAAAGGACCTTTTATGATATTTCGGCATGCCAGCACTGCATGCCCTGTGCCCCAGGGCTTAATTCTGCCTTCAGGCACAGCATATCCTTCAGGCAAATCGTCCAGCCGCTGAAAAGCATATTCCACTTCCATGAATCTGGATATCCTGTTCCCGATTGATTGTTTAAACGTAGTTTCCATTTCTTCTTTTATTATGAATATTACCTTTTCAAATCCTGCCTGCATGGCATCATAAATGGAAAAATCCATGATTATTTCTCCATTCAACCCAACAGGATCAACCTGTTTCAGGCCTTTATATCGGCTTCCCAAGCCTGCTGCCATAATTGCCAAAACTGGTTTGTCCATATCTGCATCCTCCTAACATATACATTATTCATATCCATTGGGGTTCTTTTTCTGCCAGTTCCAACTGTCCCGGCACATGTCTTCCAATGTATACTTTGCCTGCCAGCCCAATTCGGCACGTGCCTTGGACGGATCTGCGTAACATATTGCAACATCCCCCTGACGGCGTTCAGTAAATTCATATGGGATTTTCCTGCCGATGACATTTTCAAAAGTATGTACCACTTCCAATACTGAATAACCAGTGCCTGTACCCAGATTGTAAATAACAAGGCCGCAGTTTTCCTTCAGCTTTTGCAAGGCTGCAACATGGCCGTCTGCCAAGTCCACAACATGAATATAATCCCTTACGCCGGTGCCGTCCTTGGTTTCATAATCATTGCCGAATATTTGCAGCTTTTTCAGTTTTCCTACTGCCACCTGAGTAATATAGGGAACCAGGTTGTTGGGAATGTCATTCGGGTCTTCGCCGATCAGGCCGCTCTTATGTGCGCCGATTGGATTAAAATATCTCAGAATAACTATATTCATATCAGGACGGGCTATGCTTAAATCCTTAAGAATGCTTTCAATCATGAGCTTAGTTCGTCCATAAGGATTTGCTGCAGAAGTAGGAAAATCCTCACGTATGGGCCCTGTTTCCGGTTCACCGTAAACCGTTGCAGACGAGCTGAATACAAAGTTATTTACTCCATGCATTTGCATAACTTCCAAAAGAGTAATAGTGGAAATAAGATTATTGTTGTAATACTCCAAAGGTTTGAAAACAGATTCGCCTACCGCCTTGTAGGCTGCGAAATGTATAACCGCCTCAATATTTTCACAACTGAAAATCTTATCTAATGCTTCATGATTGCGGACATCTTCACAATAAAACTTTACTTTCTTTCCGGTAATTTTTTCTATACGGTCCAGCACCTGGATTTTACTGTTGCACAGATTATCAACCACAACAACGTCATAGCCTGAATTAATAAGCTGCACACAAGTATGGCTGCCTATATAGCCTGCTCCGCCTGTGACCAGTACCCTCATATAAAACATTCCTTTCACTACTGCCATTGATGTGCATTATTTCCTATTTTATAATGACACGCAGAAGAATACAAGTAACAGCAGCAGGTTAAATCGACAAAAACAGACTTTGACATATTTACCTGAATAATAGTATAATTTATTAAATCTTAAACTATGAACTCATCGGCGGTCAACTTTCCCCTCTTAATCTCACTGTCGTATAAATTGTAATCTAAGCTGAAAGGAGAGTGTTCTATGTCTAAATCTCGTTATTCAGAAATAACTCCGGAAATTCTTGCTCTCTCGGAACTTTGTATGAAAAATGGACCAATTGATACATCACTTTATGAAAAATATGATGTAAAACGAGGTTTGCGAGATTTAAAGGGAAGAGGTGTATTGACCGGCCTTACAGAAATCAGCGAAATTGTGGCTACTGCCGTAAATGAAAAAGGCGAAACCGTTCCCTGCCATGGAAAGCTATATTATCGGGGATATGATATAGAGGATATTGTAAAAGGAGCAATTGAAAAAGGATATTCCTGTTATGAGGAAGTTGCTTATCTCCTCTTGTTTGGCGAGCTGCCGACGGCAGAAGAGCTGGATGATTTTAAGCAGCTGCTGGCCCGTTATCGTACTCTGCCTACCAATTTCGTCAGGGATATTATAATGAAAGCCCCGAGCAAAGATATGATGAATACCCTGGCCCGCAGCGTTCTGACACTTTATGCATATGACACATATGCCGACGATATTTCCATACCAAATGTATTAAGGCAGTCACTTCAGCTGATTGCCCTGTTCCCCATGTTTTCCGTGTACGGGTATCAGGCATACAAGCATTACCATGATGGCCAAAGCCTGGTTATACACACTCCAAGGCCTGATTTATCGACTGCGGAAAACATCCTTCATCTGCTTCGTCCGGACAGTAAATATACCGAACTGGAAGCACGTATTCTGGATATTGCATTGGTGCTGCATGCAGAACATGGGGGCGGCAATAACTCCACCTTCACCACCCATGTGGTGACTTCATCGGCCACCGACACCTATTCCACCATAGCAGCATCACTGGGTTCGCTTAAAGGTCCGCGGCATGGAGGGGCAAACATAAAGGTCGTTCAAATGTTTGAAGACCTGAAGAAGAATGTTTCCGACTGGAATGATGAAGAACAGATTATAGAATATCTCACTGCCTTACTGGATAAAAAAGCCTTCGATCGTTCCGGCCTGATTTACGGCATGGGACATGCTGTATACTCTCTCTCAGATCCCAGGGCAAATATATTAAAAGGTTTTCTGGAGGAATTAAGCAAGGAGAAAGGATTAACTGAAGAGTTTGATCTCTATAACAGGGTGGAAAAACTGGCAGCCGAGCTGATAGCAAAAAAGAGAAAAATTTACAAAGGCGTCAGCGCCAATATCGACTTTTACAGCGGCTTGGTTTACAGCATGCTGGGTCTGCCGCTGGAATTATATACTCCCATATTTGCAGTGTCCCGCATAGCAGGCTGGAGTGCTCACCGCATTGAAGAACTGATTAATTCCGGAAAGATAATCCGGCCTTCATACAAGAGCGTGATGCCCATAAGAGAATATATCCCCATAGAAAAACGAACGAAAAAAGAGCTGTGATTCAAAATCACAGCTCTTTGCTTTTATATGCCTAGTCCATTACTACAACTGCGCCTTTATACTTTTCTTCTATGAATTCTTTTACTTTATCACTCTTCAGCGCATCAACCAAGGCCTTTAGTTTTTCGTTGTCTTTATCTTCTTCTCTTACAGCAACTATATTTACGTAAGTAGTGGCTGCCAAAGAGTCTTTTTCTTCCTTGGCCAATGCATCTGTAGCAGCGTTCAATCCGGCTTGAAGAGCATAGTTTCCGTTAATAACCGCCATGTCAACGTCCTCAAGAGCACGGGCCAGCTGAGCTGCCTCAATTTCCACAATTTCCAGGTTTTTCGGGTTTTCTATAATATCCATTTTGGTAGCTTCCAGACCTGCATCCGGATCCAGCTTGATCAGGCCTGCATCCTGCAGAAGCAATAAGGCTCTGGCTTCATTAGTGGTATCGTTGGGTACAGCAATCTGGGCTCCGTCCTGGATTTCTTCAATTGAGGAAGTCTTGCCGGGATAAAGGCCCAGGGGTTCGTAATGAATGCCTCCGATAGATACCAGGTTGGTGTTATTCTTGGCATTAAAATCATCCAGGTAAGGCTGATGCTGGAAATAATTTGCATCCAAATCCCCTGCATCCAATGCCGGGTTGAGCTGTGCATATTCGGTAAACTCATTGATTTCCAGTTCATAACCCTGCTCTGCCAGTACTTCCTTGGCAACTTCCAGAATTTCTCCATGAGGTGTAGGTGTTGCTCCTACAACAATCTTTTTATCATCACCTGATTTGCCGCAGCCTGCCAGAAGTGAAAATGACAGGATTGCTATCAGGATAACAGCCAATGTTCTTTTCATTATCTTATACCCCCAACTTATTAGAATTCAGAATTTTATAATATCAAAATCATTTCCGTTTATCACCAAGCCTTGCCAGCCTCATGCCCGCCTCCTGCAGCACTTGCACAATAAGCACAAGCAAAACCACAGTAACAAGCATAATATCGGTCTGATAACGGTGGTAGCCATAGCGGATGGCAATATCTCCCAAACCGCCTCCGGCAACAAAACCAGCCATGGCGGAGTAGCTTAAAATTGTAGTAACAGCTATGGCAGCACCGACAATAAGGGATGGGCGGGCTTCAGGCAGCAATACCTTGGTGATGATCTGCATAGATGAGGCCCCCATGGACTGGGCGGCCTCGATCACCCCCTTATCAACTTCCTTGAGGGAAGACTCGACCAGCCGCGCTATAAAAGGAGCAGCTGCTATTACCAAAGGCACTATAGTAGCATTGGTGCCTATTGTCGTTCCCACAATCGCCCGGGTTACAGGTAATACCATTATCAGAAGTATTAAAAATGGTATGGAACGGAATAAGTTTATTATTAATCCTAAAATCCAATTAAACCTCTCACGAGGGTATATGCCTTCCTTATCTGTTACTACCATGGCTATGCCCATCGGAAGCCCAAGCAGGTAAGCCAACGCTGTGGAAACCAGGGTCATATAAAGGGACTCCAGCAATCCGCGCCCAAGCATAATCCATACTTCCGGATCAAACATAGCCATCTACCTCCTCAACTGTCAGGTTCTTTGCCCGCAGGTATTCCATCATCCTGCTGGCGGTAAGTTCATTGTCAGGCAATTGAATAACCATTTGCCCAAATGCTTTCCCGTCAATATTCTTAGTATCTGCAAATAGAATATTGACAGGCTGACGGAAATCCAGAACCATTCCTGCTATAATCGGCTCGAAGGATGAATTGCCGTTAAATACGATCCGGCAGCATCGCTTGCCGGGAACCATTTCAATGGAATGCTCTTCAGGAAATACCAACCGCTTTGCGGCAGCAGTTTTAGGCCTGGTGAATACTTCCTCAACGCTTCCAACTTCGGCAATCCGGCTCTTATCGATTATAGCCACTCTGTTGCAGATTTCCTCAATAACCTTCATTTCATGGGTTATTATTACTATCGTAATTCCCAGATTTTTATTTATGTCCTTAAGCAGCATTAGTACATCTTTTGTGGTTGCCGGATCCAAAGCGCTGGTGGCTTCATCACACAAGAGTACCTTGGGATTAGTGGCTAAGGCTCTTGCTATGGCAACCCTCTGCTGCTGACCTCCGGATAACTGTGAAGGGTAGGCATATGTTTTGTCAGACAGCCCTACCATGGACAATAATTCTTTTGCCCTTTCAACAGCCTGATCCTTTTCCACTCCGGCTATTTCCAGGGGAAAACATACATTTCCCAAAACATTCCTTTGCATGAGCAGATTAAATTGCTGAAATATCATGCCGATAGACTGCCTGATCTTATATAGCTCTTTTTTGGTCAGATCTGACAGATTCTGCCCATCAAAATAAACGGTGCCTTGAGTGGGCCGCTCCAGAAAATTAATACATCTGACAAGAGTACTTTTACCGGCCCCGCTCATCCCAATTATGCCGAATATTTCACCGCTTTTTATCTCTAAATTAATATCTTCCAGGGCAAAGAATTCTCCATCCGGCCCTTGAAAGGCCTTACTCAAACCTTCTATTTTAATTATTGGAAGATCATCGCTCATTTATCAGTTTCACCCCTGCCTACCCCTTGCATTTCATCAGTCTGGCTGCAAATTCTCCCAGCCCGTTTTCAAAATCTACCCCAAACCTGATATCCGTGCCGGCTGCTTTGGTTCTGGCGATGCTGTCAACCGTGAACTTAACAGCTTCTGCGTTGGCCTGGGCCAAACTGCAGCCGCTGAGCAATGCTGCTACGAAAGCACTGCCAAACACGTCGCCCGTGCCATGATAGTAGCCTTCTATCCAGCCGGCAAAGGAATAATCAATTTGACCGCTTTTGCAATCATAAACCGCAGCTCCCAGCTGCTCATTATCAAAATACACTCCCGTGAGCACTATTTGCTTTGCTCCGATCTCTGCAAGTTTTTTAAGCAAACTCTCTATGTACTCCCGGGTGTAAGGGCCTTCTTTATAAGGTTCATCCAGTAAAAAAACAGCTTCAGTTATATTCGGTATAATTATATCAGCTTTTTCACAAAGCTTCCTCATTCCCTTGGGGAAATCAGGGGAAAAGGATTTATATAAAACCCCGTTATCAGCCATTACAGGATCCACTATCTTAAAGGTGTTGCCGGAGCCCAGCAGATCAAACATGGCTGATACAATATCCAATTGCCTAAAAGAACCCAAATAACCGGTATAAATTGCATCAAACCTGAGATTCAGCTGTTTCCAATGCTGAACAATCGGCATGATCTCATCGGTCAAATCATGAAATGTATAGCCGTCAATCCCCCCTGTATGAGTGGATAAGACCGCAGTAGGAACCACTGCGCATTCAATGCCTGCAGCTGAAATAATTGGCAAAGCCACAGTAAGGGAACACCTGCCAAAACAGGATATGTCATGTACGGCTGCTACTCTTTTTTGTCTGTTCATTACTACCTCCCCTGATATATGTATCCACTAAAAAAGCATTTTCGTATTATAGTATCACTTTATCAGCAATTATACAAGTAGTAAAATATTTATACGAGCAGCAAACCTGGGCTGTCTCCTGTTATGCTGCGCCCTCCTTCACTTGTAACCAGCCAGGTATTTTCCGTCCCCATAAGGCCGATACCTGGAACACCTCTTTTAGGCTCCAGAGCAATGACCATGTTTTCCTCCAAGGGTTCAGTGAAGCCAGCTGCTATAACAGGAGCTTCATCTATTTGCAGACCGACGCCATGACCGATGAATCTCACCTTCTGATTTCCATAGCCCATGAAATGTTCAAGAAATTCGGCATCCAATTCCTTAATTATTTCATTATATATATCTGCCGGCACAGCTCCCGGCACCAATAGAGAGGCAGCCTTCCTTTGAAGTTCAATGCAGCGCTGATGAACTTCTACCGCTTCATCCGCTATAGGGGCACCAAACATATAGTTCATAGTCTTATCTGTATGATATCCATCCAAGCCAAATGTCACATCAACAAATACCAGATCCCCTTTTTTCAGCCTTCTTTCCTTGCTGCCCCAGAAAGGCATGGCAGGACTCATGCCGTAATTGCCGCCAGGTCCGTCAAAATAAGTAGGATACAAAGAACTCTCACCGAAACCCAATTGCCCTATACCCAAATGAGTATCGAACATTCCAAACCTTGCAAATCCGTGATGTCCTTCTTCCATCAATACATTAAACAGCCTGATTGCCAGATCGCTTTCGCTCATTCCTTCTTCCAGCAGTTCCGGAACCCGCTGTTCCAATATTCTTTGGTGTATTCTGCCAGCTTTTTTTATTATCCCAAGCTCGTACCCGCTTTTTACTGCCCGGACGGCCATTATTGCATTATCTGCCGATTTGATCTGCCTGAATGGAATGTATTTTTGCAGTCTTTGCAGCATAGCATATGGCACAATGCCGGTTTCGGTATACAGTACATCCGGAACCTTCGATATGGATGAGGCTGCATCACTATAGCTTCTCATCGGCCTGATATCGGGAAAATATGATTCGTCCAAGGCTCTTTCGTAACTCCGCCGAACCCAGAATACCGGCTCATCATCGTTTGGAATTATCAGCATGCCGTCCTGCATGGTTCCCGTAAAATAGTACTGATTAACTTTACTGAAAATAATTACCCAGTTCCAATCTGGGTAATATAAATCCATTCTTTTTCTAAATCGGTTCATTCTGCCCTGCAGTTCCAATAAAGGAACTCTTTTGTCCATATCCAATGATGCTCCTTTTTAACAATTGCAATAAGTATTAAGAAAGCAAAGCCCGGTCATTGGCAAATTCTTCGCCCTTTATGCGGCCGAAACGCTTGAGCAGGCTTTCAACAGTTAGTTTTTTCTTTTCTTCCCCTTCTATATCCAAAATAATCCGTCCTTCATGCATCATAATAAGACGATTGCCATACTTTATGGCATCCCTCATATTATGGGTTACCATCATAGTAGTCAGGTTATGCTCCCTAATCAGGCGATCGGTAATTTCCAGCACTTTCTGTGCTGTTTTTGGATCGAGGGCTGCTGTATGTTCATCCAGCAGCAAAAGCTTAGGTTTTTTTAGTGTCGCCATCAAAAGGGTAAGAGCCTGCCGCTGGCCTCCGGATAAAAGACCTACCTTATCGGTCAATCTGTCTTCAAGACCCAGTTCCAGCCATTTAAGCTGTTCCCGGTACATTTCCCTCTCTTTCCGGGTAATTCCCCATCTCAGGCCTCTTCTTTTGCCCCGGCGGTAAGCCAGAGCAAGGTTTTCCTCAATGCCCATGTTGGCAGCAGTTCCCATCATGGGATCCTGAAACACTCTGCCAAGAACTGCTGCCCGTTTATGCTCCGGAAGCCTGGTTACGTCAACATTATCTATTAAAATAGTGCCTCTGTCGACGCTGTAGACGCCAGCTACGCAATTAAGCAGGGTGGATTTGCCTGCACCATTTCCTCCAATCAGGGTTATAAACTCCCCTTCCTTCATTTCAAAGTTTACATCGCACAAAGCAACTGTCTCGTTAACTGTATTCGGATTGAAGGACTTATATACATCTTTTACTGCTAACAATCAGTCCACCCCCTTGTATGATCTGCGGATTGGAATCAAGTAATCCTTTAATGTCGGAAGAGAAAGCGCAACTGCAACAGTAATGGCAGTAAACAGTTTCAAATCATTGGCCGGCATACCCATTTTCAGCACCAAGGCAATAATAATCCGATAGGTTACTGCGCCTAATGCCAACGAGACCAGCCGGCTGTAGAAATTTTTCCTGCCAAAAAGCACCTCGCCTATTATAACAGAAGCCAGACCAATCACAATTGAACCTGTGCCCATTTGCACATCAGCATAACCCTGGCTTTGTGCAATTAAAGCCCCGCTTACAGCCACCAAGCCGTTGCTGATGATAAGGCCCAGTATAATTGTGACATCGGTATTTATTCCCTGTGCTCTTGCCATATTGGGATTGTTGCCTGTAGCACGGATTGCGCATCCGATTTCGGTGCCAAAGAACCAATACAGGCAGGTTATTATGCCAAAAACTGCAATCAGCCCAAGAATTATGATGGCATAAGCCTTATCCAGACCTGAATTTTCCAGCAAAGTATAAACCGTATTCATGCGAAGCAGCGATATATTGGCTTTGCCCATTATTCTTAAATTAATCGACCAGAGAGCGATCATAGTCAGGATTCCAGAAAGCAATGCCGGAATTTTTAATTGAGTATGCAATAATCCGGTTGCCATGCCTGCTGCCATACCTCCGATCAAAGCAAGCAGGGTTGCCGCATAGGGATTCATACCCAAAGTTATTCCCTGCGCGGCAATCGCTGCCCCCATTGCTATGGAGCCCTCTACCGTCAGATCAGCTATATTAAGTATCCGATATGTGATAAATACCCCTATTGTCATGACAGCCCAAAGCAACCCTAAAGAGATTGCACCCATTAAAATATCCAGCATAAAGGTTCACCCATTCTCCTTATCTTACACTTATTGCTCCATTTCGAATACGTATTCCTGTAAATCTTCAGGAATTTCAATGCCGAATTCCTCAGCTATAGTGCCGTTGATGGCAAAGTCATATCCGGCAGGCAATTGTATCGGCATATCAGCAGGTTTGGCTTCTCCTTTAAGAATGGGAACCGCCATCTGGCCTGTCTGATAGCCCAGATCATAATAATTGATTCCAAGGGTAGCTAAACCGCCATTTTTGACCATACCGGTCTCCCCGCATACAACAGGCGTTTTTGTTTCCGCAGTAACTCCGTAAACTGTGGGCATGGCTGAAGCCAAGGTGTTGTCCGTAGGAATATAAATAGCGTCACATTGTTCTACCAAAGACTGTGTTGCCTGCTGTACATCATTGGTATTGGTAACGGTTACCTCTGTATGATTCAACCCTAAATTCTCAATGGCCTCTTTAGCGATTTCTGCCTGTACAACTGAATTAGGCTCGCTTCCTGTATATATCAACCCTATGGTTTTGGCGTCCGGAACCAGTTTAACCAAAAGTTCAATCTGCTCTTTTATTGGATTCATATCGGATGTTCCGGTTACATTTTTGCCTGGTTTTTCATTGGAATCCACCAGACGGGCTTCTACGTAATCCGTAATTGCTGTTCCTAAAATAGGAATTTCCGAAGTCTTGCCTGCAATCGCCTGTGCTGCAGGCGTGGCAATTGCCAAAACCAGATCAACCTTGTTGCTGATAAAGCGATCGCTGATGGTTGACAAATTGGATTGATCTCCCTGAGCATTTTGCAGGTCATATACTACGTTTTCACCTTCGACATAACCTTGATCCTTAAGTGAATCGATAAAACCTTCCCTGGCTGCATCCAGCGCCACATGCTCTGCATATTGGATTATGCCGATAGTTACTTTGTCCGCATCTGTTTGGCTGCCGTTTGCCCCGGTTTCGGTTTTGGGGCCGCATCCTGCTGCCAGGATAATGACAGCTAAAGTTAATGCCATTGCAAGAATCTTAGAGTACCTTTTCATTTTCCCTACCTCCATAAATCATAATAAAGCATTTAAGTAAATTAATATAAGGTATAAAAAATCGCCGCCTGTATAACAGGGGCGAATTTTTGGTTCGCGGTACCACCTTGTCTTCGTTGTTTATAAAAACAACCTCAGCGGGTAACAATAATTACCCCTCCGGAAATTAACGGCCGGATTCCGGCACAGCCTACTGGGCAAAATGCCGTTCAGTGTGCAGCTCTCGGGATGAATTCACGGAACTATTCACTGCCTTTATCTCACCAACCAAAGGCTCTCTGTAAGGAATGCAAGCTTCCGCTACTACTTCCCGGTCATCGCATTTAATATCCTTTATCACTGTAATGTACTATATTGACTAGTATTATACGCAGACCAAAACTATTTGTCAATACATTTCTAAAAATATGTATATTTATACAAGCTGCGGCAAGTACAATTTAAAACTAAAAAGCATCCAAATAATAGGATGCTATTAGTATACGCAGTATGTTAGATTATGAACACTTGAAGGCGGAAAATGGTACAAAGAATTCCTGAATGCCCGAAGCATATGGCGCTATTTCATACAAACCGAAGATGACTACAATACCTTTGTCTGTAATATAAAACGGCTGTTCATCTGTCATCTGCCGTACTTTATCAAGAGCATCATCAAAATAAGCATCCGGATTCTTAATTATCTTGTCTGTAATATGATGTATAATAACCTGACTGTAGTTCGGACAATCTTTAAATATATCTTTGTATCCTAACTCTTTCCCAGACTTAAGGTCATAATTAAAGGGCTTACGAACTGTAAAACCATGAGCTCCGCCGGTAAATTTATATAGGTCCATCGTCAAACTAAGCAGCTTCTGATTTAAAGCATGAACCTTATAATCCACATGGACTTCGAAGGGTCTGAAAGGATATTCTGCCTTTTTAGACTCTCTGTAAGCTTTTATAGCTTCAGCCAGCACTTCCTTTTTAAGATGTTTAACTGTTTTCAATAAATGCCTGTTTATACTCCTTTCGACTCTGGCGCTATCCAGCCCTTGCACCTGGGGAATCTGTAAATCCCAAGACATATATTTATTAGAACCCTTATAGCTGAGGCTGATTATCTCAGAGCTCAGCTCCTCTGAAGCAAGAACCTGCACAAAAAATATAATTGCAAATAATAGTGCTGTAAGCACAGTTAATATTCTTTTCATCAGCATCACCTGCTCCTTTCGTTAACTTGGCAACTGCCACAGCATGCTTTCAAAATTAGATTATCACGCAGGTGATGCTTTATACTGAACATCTTTATCCAGCATTGTTAAAATTTATAAATGAATATCAGCTGAGGGAACCATAGTACACTATACCCCTGTCGGAATCTACGGTAACAACTGAGCCCCTCTTTAATATTTGTGTAGCATTTTCCGCACCGGTTATAACAGGAATATCCAATGCCATCCCTACAGTGGCGGCATGGTTGTTGGTCCCGCTTTCCTCAACTATGATTGCTGATGCTCTTTTCATTACCGGAAGCATTTCGTTGGATGTATAAGGGGCTACCAATATATTGCCGTCTTCAAATATTTCCTCCGCTTCTTTAGGAGTTCTGACAACACAGATCTCGCCGGTATAAGCTCCTGTACCGGTTCCAGAGCCTCTGACCAGAACCTTTCCAACCGTAGCCACTTTCAATATATTGGTTGTGCCGCTGACTCCTATGGGCACTCCCGCAGTAATTACGACAATATCGCCATGCCTGGCAATACCGGATTCCAAAGCTTTTTCAATGCCCATATCAAATATTTCATCCGTAGATTCTGCCACTTTAACCAGGTAGGGAATTACACCCCATGACATATTAAGCTGACGCTGTACCCTGGGTGATGGTGTAGCAGCAATTATAGGACAGTTTGGACGGAATCTGGATATCATTCTGGCGGTACGCCCTGATTGAGTTACCGTTACAATAGCAGATGCATTCAAATCCATAGCAGTGGTACAGGTTGCATGACTGATAGCATTGGTAACGCTCACGTCTACATTGTACCTCATTGCCTTAAACTCTTTCCAATAATCAATAGACTTTTCCGCTGTCAAGGCAATTCTTGACATTGTTTCCATGCTCTCCAGCGGATATTTTCCAGCTGCTGTTTCACCGGACAGCATTATAACGCTGGTCCCATCGTAAATGGCATTGGCAACATCGCTGGCCTCCGCTCTGGTGGGCCGGGGATTGCGAATCATGGAATCCAGCATCTGTGTGGCTGTGATAACGGGTTTCCCATTTCGGTAGCACTTATCTATCAGCATCTTCTGAACAATGGGAACTTCATCTGCCGGAATTTCTACACCAAGATCACCCCTGGCTACCATAATTCCGTCGGAAACCTTTAATATTTCATCTATATTATCAACGCCCTGACGATTCTCAATCTTGGCGATTACCATTATGTCCTGGCCGCCGTTTTTTTCCAGCACCTTTTTTATTTCCAGCACGTCCTGGGCTTTTCGGATAAAGGACGCAGCAATAATATCGAACTCATTTTCTATGCCGAACTTAATATCTTCAATGTCCTTTTCAGTAAGAGAAGGCAGATTTATCTCCACATCCGGCACATTAATGCCTTTTCTGTCCCCTATTACTCCGCCGTTTAAAACAGTGCAGTGTATGTTTTTATCCTTTATCCGCTCAACTCTAAGTTCAATCAAGCCGTCATTGATCAGAATCCGGGTGCCTGTGCTGACATCCTTGTACAGATCCTTATAAGAAACAGAAACCCCGCTTTCATCCCCTATAACATCATCGTGAAATAACGTAAAGGAGCAGCCTTCCTTCAATGTCACCTCGCAGGATTTAAAACGTCCGATTCTGATTTCCGGGCCTTTGGTATCCAGCAGCAAAGGAATAGGCAAACCCAATCTGTCTCTTATATTCTTGAAATTTTCCAGCCGTTTCTTGTGTTCTTCGCGATCACCGTGAGAAAAATTCATACGGGCAACGTCCATGCCCTTTTTCATCAATTCTTCCAGAATCTTCGGATCATCAACTGCCGGACCTAATGTGCAGATAATCTTTGTTTTCCTCAATGATACTTCCTCCATTTATGTATACAGTTATTAATCGTACAAACAAATTATACACTAAATATTATACAGCATATACTGTTTTGACAAAAAAATAAGTGTCCCTGCAGCAAGCTGAAGCTGAAGGAACACTGTTGTGGTGCGGGAAACAGGATTTGAACCTGCACAGTCTTGCGACCACTAGAACCTGAATCTAGCGCGTCTGCCAATTCCGCCATTCCCGCCAATCGACAAACTTATTATAGCCAATTCAATCTGCATTGTCAACTTGATTTTCTCATATCTGTTTTTTTCGTACCATCCCAACTCCTCCTGCATACTGTAATACTATAGCGCCGCTGAATTGCGGATTTTTGGAAAGGAGGGAGCTTTAATTGAACATAGAATTAACAGCCCTGCATTGGGTATATTTGACACTAATATTGCTGATCATCATCAATATGATAATGAAAAGAGATACCAGCCTGGTTTCCATAGCGGGAGTATTTGCAATCGGGTTAATAGCCACCGGATCGCTGTATGCTTCTGTAATGGGGATATTCAACAGCTTTATCCTGGCAATAACAGAGCTTATGGGAACCATATTGATCATCTCAGTAATTACCGGAATGAGCAAGGTCATGCTAAAGACCGGCGTCAATGAGTTTATGGTTTATCCCTTTACAAAACTAATCCGAACCCCATCAATGTCCTATTGGGTAATAGGCATTCTGATGATGATAATATCCTGGTTCTTTTGGCCTTCTCCTGCAGTTGCCCTGATAGGAGCAGTACTTCTTCCAGCTGCACTCAGGGTTAAGATGCCCGCTATCGGAGTAGCAATGGCAATGAATTTGTTCGGCCATGGAATAGCTCTTTCAGGTGACTTTATCATCCAGGGAGCGCCTAAACTGACTGCTGATGGTGCCGGCATACCGGTAAGTGATGTGATTTCGGCCAGCATACCATTGGTTATTATTATGGGCGTGGTAACTACTATTGCTGCCTTTTTATTCCTGCGGAATGATATGAAGAAAGGCACTATTTCAACGGAATCAAGATTCGAATTGCCTGGAACAAAGGATGCACAGATAGGGAGCAAGAATACGGATCACATTGATCTTCCAAAGAAAGCCAAGGTATTTTTTGCAGTCTTAATACCTGTGCTCTTTACAGCAGATCTGGTAATAATGTCGGTGCTCAAACTGCAAGGGGGAGACGCCACCGCTCTTATTGGCGGCACATCCCTTATAATCCTCGTATTACTATCCATGGCTGCTTACAAAGGCAAAGGGCTTGAAAAGATTACATCTAATTTAATTGAAGGGTTAAAATTCGGTTTTGAAGTATTCGGGCCTGTAATTCCTATTGCCGCTTTCTTTTACCTGGGAGATATGGCAATTATTAATCTGTTCGGAGAAATATTGCCTGAGTCTTCCAACGGATTGGTAAATGATTTGGGGATTGCACTGGCAAATACTGTTCCCTTAAACAACGCCATAAGCGCCGTTACTTCCACAATTGTAGGCGCAATTACCGGATTGGACGGTTCCGGATTCTCCGGCATAACCTTGGCCGGTTCTGTTGCCAGGTTGTTTTCTACAGCCCTGGGCGGAGGTATAGCTACATTGACTGCCCTTGGCCAGATTGCAGCCATATGGGTGGGTGGAGGAACAATCGTTCCATGGGCAGTTATTCCTGCAGCTGCCATATGCGGAGTCAGCCCGTTTGACCTGGTCAGGCGAAATATGAAACCCGTGATTATCGGCCTGGCGGTTACTACCATAGCAGCAATATTTTTCATTTGAAAAAATCTGACACTGAAGCTTGGATAAAAGCCTTCCCGGAACAGGGAAGGTTTTATTTTAATTGACTTTGCAAATATAATAATGTATATTTAAAGTATAGTATTCTGATAATTCATATTTGTTAATGAATTATCAATTTTCATACTTCAATTCATAAGGAGGTATTATTCATGTCTGGTATTCCTCTTATTATCGCCTTTGTTATCGCAATCGTACTTATGATTCTTGCTATTTCCAAACTAAGAATTCATGCATTCCTATCCATTATGGCGATTGCTCTGCTCTTTGCCCTGGTTGCAGGAATTCCGCTGACAGATATCCCAGATGTTATCGGAACCGGATTCAGCAATACCTTTAAGAGCATAGGAATCGTCATTATTTTTGGTGCACTCATCGGTACATTACTAGAAAAAACGGGCGCTGCATTAAAAATGGCAGACGTTGTGGTACGTGCGGTAGGCAAAAAAAGGCCTGAACTGGCAATGCTGATCATGGGCTGGATAGTATCCATTCCAGTGTTCTGCGACAGTGGTTTCGTAATTCTCAACCCCATCAGAAAGGCATTGGCAAAACGTACAGGCAGATCTGCAGTAGCAAGTGCTGCAGCACTATCCCTGGGGCTCTACATTTCGCACTGCTTTATTCCACCAACACCAGGTCCCATTGCTGCGGCTAACACCCTGTTCGAAACAGGTCTGAACCAAGAAGCCAACCTGTTGATGGTCATTATTATGGGTGCACTTGCATCTATTCTGCCTTTGATTGCCAGCTACTTCTTTGCAATTAATGTCGGCAAAAGAGTAAAATCCAAAGAAGAAATGGGTGAAACAAAAGAAGAGATTACACAGTCATACGAAGAGCTGGTTGCCAGCTATGGTGAACTGCCTAACGCATGGCTGTCATTTGCTCCCATAGTTGTTCCGATTATTCTCATGAGCCTGTCTTCTGCCTTTAATATGGCTAAACTATCCGTACCTGTAATCACCTTCCTGGGAACTCCAATAATAGCCATAGCTGTTGGAGTTATAATAGCAATTTACTTACTGGTATCACAAAAACGCAGTAAAAACTTCTATGAACTGACCGAAGAAACCCTAAAAATAGCAGGACCCATATTGTTCATTACTGCAGCAGGCGGCGTTCTCGGAAATGTAATAGCAAATACCACCATGGTGGATTACATCAAAGAAAACGCACAAGCCCTTCAGGCGATCGGACTTTTGTTCCCCTTCCTGTTGTCCGCTATCCTGAAAACTGCCCAGGGTTCTTCAACAGTTGCTCTGACCACCACCGCAGGAATTATAGCACCTTTGCTGCCTACATTAGGCTTGGATACTCCAGTATCAGCCGCATTGACGGTAATTGCAATCGGTGCAGGTGCCATGACCGTTTCCCATGCCAATGACAGCTATTTCTGGGTAGTAACAAACTTTGGGGATCTGAGAGTAGAAGATGGATATAAGACGCAGACAGTGGGAACTCTCGTTGCAGGCATAGCATCTATAATTAACGTTTATATCATCTACCTGTTTATCAAATTATTCGGCGGATGATATTTATAAACAGCAATGTAAGCTAGCATCTAGTATAATATAAGCGCCAAGGCATATGCTTTGGCGCTTTTGCAAAAATTATGGAATGTAATGCACACAGGAAGGTGGGATTTCTTTGAGTTTAAAAAAAGATGCTTATAAAATAATTGACGCTGCCATAAATTCTGCCCTGCCTGATACTGCAGTTAAAAAGGCCCTGCAGGAACTGGAAATGCCAAAAGGCAGGCTGCTTCTGGTGTCCATTGGAAAAGCCGGATGGTCTATGGCGAAGGCTGCAAGCGATGTTCTGGGCAGCAGGATCGATGACGGCATTGTAATAACAAAGTATGACCACTCCCAGGGAGATTTGCCCAATATCCGCATCTATGAAGCAGGCCATCCTATACCGGATGAAAATTCCTTTGCTGCTACTGAGAAAGCCATACAGCTTGTTTCAAACCTTTCACCAGAAGATATTGTATTGTTTCTGATATCCGGCGGCGGTTCCGCTTTATTTGAAAAACCCCTGGTGCCCAAGGAAACGCTGGAGGATATAACCAAACAATTGTTGGCTTCCGGTGCGGATATTGTAGAAACCAATACTATCCGCAAACGGTTATCGGCAGTAAAGGGCGGTAAATTTGCAAAGCTGTGTGAACCTGCCCAAGTATTCTCCGTTGTGTTATCAGACATTATAGGCGACCCGTTGGATATGATTGCCTCCGGACCTGCCTATCCGGACACTTCAACCAGTGAACAAGCCTTGGAAATAGTAAGAAAATACGGTATTTCCATATCCAAAGAAACAGAAGAAATGCTTAAAATCGAAACACCTGACAAGATTACCAATGTAAAGACAATGATCACAGGAAGTGTAACACAGCTATGTGCCGCTGCTGAGAAAACATGCCGGGAGCTGGGCTATGAACCTATTGTACTGACTGCCAGCCTGAATTGCCAGGCACGGGAAGCAGGAAGCTTTCTGGCATCAATTGCGCAATATCATAATAACACAGAAAAATCCCTTGCCTTTATAGCCGGAGGAGAAACCGTAGTGCATGTCAAAGGCACAGGCAAGGGCGGACGGAACCAGGAGCTGGCCCTTTCAGCAGCTGAGGGCATTTCGGGATTAAATAATGTCGCAGTCTTTTCATTTGGCTCAGACGGCACAGACGGTCCGACGGATGCGGCAGGAGGCTATGTGGATGCCAGTACAGCGCAAATTCTGGCTGAAAAAGGCATATCCATATTTGAAGTACTGGAAAACAACGATGCATATAATGCCCTTAAAGCCTGCGACGGCCTCATTATAACAGGGCCTACCGGGACCAATGTTAATGATCTGTCGGTTTTGCTGATTAAAAGATAAAAGTTTTTACTCAACAAAATCAAATAGTTTCTTGGCTGTTTGATACGATTTCTCATCATAAAGTACAAGGCAGGCTTCCAAATCATGTTCCTTCAAAAATTCATTAATAGTTTTCACAGCCACCTTTAAAGCCTGGTCTTTGGGATAGCCGTAAGCCCCTGCTGATATCAGCGGAAACGCTATACTCTTCAGTCCGTGCTCTATGGCCAGTTTTAATGAATCCTTGTAACAGCTGGCCAAAAGTTCTTCCTCTTTATGATCTCCGCCCTTCCATACCGGGCCAACGGTATGAATAACATATCTGGCAGGCAGATTATAACCCTTGGTTATTTTGGCTTCGCCGGTTTCGCATCCTCCCAGGGTGCGGCATTCCTCCAACAGCTTGGGGCCGGCTGCCCTGTGAATTGCCCCGTCAACCCCTCCGCCTCCCAGGAGGGTTTTATTTGCTGCATTGACAATGGCATCCGCTTTTATTTTTGTTATATCTCCCTTGATAATTTTTAAAGGCATGCTCACCCCTCCTCTTATGCAAATTCCATTTCAGGCGCATTTTGTTTGCGGACTTGCCTGCGGCCAAACAGGAAAATTGCTGCCTGGCCAAGCCCTGCCAAAGCCCAGGTTACCGGATAACAAGCATAAAGCATCAAGGGTGTAGGATTCCATGTAAATATGGTTGCCAGCCAGACAATCCGAAGCAGGCAGGCGCAAACCAAAGTAACCAGCATAGGAAGTATGGAATAGCCCATAGCCCTGGTTATACCAGGAAATACAACCATAATTCCGCATAGAAAATAAAATGACATCATAATGAATAAGCGTCTCATGCCCAGCTCAATAACCTGGGCATCAGTTGAGTACAAACTGAGCAATTGTCTGCCAAACAGCAAAGTGGCACCACCTATAACAAACCAGGTAGACATGATCAATAAAATACATATCAAAGCGATTTTATCTATCCTGTCATATTTTCTTGCACCCATATTCTGTCCGGTAAAAGTTATAGCTGCATTGTAATAAGCGTTCATTGATGTTGATACAAAACCCTCTACATTAACAGCAGCTGAATTTCCGGCAACCATGGTTGAACCAAAGGAGTTAACTGCCGATTGAACCATCACATTGGAAATGGAAAACAGTGCTCCCTGCAATCCCGCAGGCACGCCAACTCTTAGAATAGGCAAAAATTTTTCTTTGCTTATTTTCATCTGTTTTGGAATAAACCGTATTGAGCCGTGACTCCTGTACAAGCATATTACCACAAGAACGGCTGACAGATATTGCGAAATAGTTGTAGCCCAGGCTACACCTGCAACACCCATGCGGAATCCAATTACAAATACCAGGTTTAATATAACATTAACAACACCAGCCATGAAAAGATAGTAAGTGGGACGGCGGCTGTCGCCTATGGCACGCAGTACAGCCGAGCCAAAATTATATACCATTGTACCCGGTATTCCCAAAAAGTAAATTTTCATATATAAAATGGAAAGGCTGATTATATCCATAGGGGTTCCCATCATTTCCAGCAATGGCTTGCAGAAAACAATGCCCGTAACCATAACAGCCAGGCCGCCGATAATGCTGAGAGTCATTGAAGTGTGCACAGCCCTGCTTACATCCACATGTCTGCCGGCGCCATAATCCTGGGAGACAATTACGCTGGTACCCACTGACAAGCCCATGAAAAGGTTAACCAGCAGATTAATAAGTGAGCCAGTAGCCCCTACAGCAGCAAGGGCAGTTTTGCCTGAAAAACGCCCGACTACAATCATGTCAGCTGCATTGAACATGAGCTGCAATATGTTCATAGCCATAATGGGCAGGGCAAACAAGAGCATGTTGCTGAGCAGAGGTCCGTTGGCAATATCAATATGTCGCTTTCTGAAAAACATCTTATAACGTGCATCCCTTTATTTAAAATATATAAAGACTCAGACATTCCATTTTGCCGAGCCATTTCTCAATTTTCTAACTTTTCTTATACAATTGTACTACATATATATATCTTTGTAAAGAAATCAGGGTTCAGGTCTGTATGCAGCTATATAAGGCAGATTCCGGTATTTCTGCTCATAATCCAGGCCATAGCCTACAAGAAATTCATCCGGCATTACAAAACACCGGTAATCAATTTTTATATCAAGCAGACGCTCTGCCGGATTGTCCAGTAAAGTGCATATCTTCAGGCTGGCCGGCTTAAATGCTTCCATATGCTGATAAATATAACCAAGGGTCAGACCCGTTCCCACTATATCTTCAACCAATAAAACGTGCCTGCCGGTTATTGAAAGATCGAGTTCCTTGTTAAACCGGACAATTCCCGTTTTTTTGGTTACTTCCGGATAAACACCGATGGACAAAAAATCTATTGATAACGGGATGGTCATATAGCGAGTCAAATCTGCCATAAAATAAAATGAGCCATTCAGTATTCCTATTAGTATTGGGTCTTTACCGTCATAGTCGAGAGAGAGCATCTTTGCCATTTTTGAAACCTGCTCTTGTATCTCTCTCTCAGTAAAAATTATCCTGCCAATCCCTTTTTCCTTCATTTGCCATGAGCCTCCTTATCCAGTCCGAACCTTCTCAACAAAGAATGAAAATCACTTTTGAAAACCATTTTTATATTAATCCCGGGATACAGCTCTTTCAGCTTTCTCATTTTCTTCTTCTTGCCTGACACATATTTCTGATTCATAGTAGTTAATTCTATATATGTGTCGAAACGAGGCAGATAAAAGTCCGGCGAAAAGGCTCCGGTAATATTTCCTTCTGAATCCCACTCGATGGGGAATGTATGTGGTTCGTACTCCCATTCCAGTCCGTACATATCCAATATCCTTGCAAATTCTTCTTCGGACTCGTTTTTAAATACAATGGGTTTTGCTGACTCTTCTTCCAGTTTTTCTGTTGTTTCAACTTTAGCCTGCTTGTTTTCAAAAGCAAATTTTAAGATAGATACGCTTTCATCAATGCTTAGAGAATCGGTATTTAAAATAAGGTGGTAATGAGCAGGATCAGATATATCCTGCTTGTATATAGTTGATACATAGCGCTTGTGTTTCCTATCGGTCAGCTGCAGCATGCGCCTGGCATCCTCCCGGCCCAAGTGATGAATCTTGCTGAGCCTTTGCAGCCGTGTTTCGGGAGATGCTGTAATTCTGACATGTATAGCTTCCGGATGGCCGGAAAATATAACCTGTGATCCCATGCCGAACAGGATTGCCGGACCCTTTTCAACCATTTCTTTCAGCTTTTGTTCCAAATAAGCGGCAAATGTGATATTGAGTCTGGATTTGTTTAAATAAAAGCGGGGGCTTTCAGACAGCATGTGAAGTTCATGCTTATCGGCTATTTCCGGAAACCATTCGGCCATGGCCACCGAACGTGAAATCAGCGGAATATTTAGGCTCATAGCCAGCTTGTCAGCTATTTCCTCTCCGAAACTTCCCGATTCTCTGGAAAAAGTAATAAAGGCCAAATCTTTCACCTGCTACATATTAATCTACATTATAGATATTATCATATCTTATATATATTAAAAAAAATGATATCCGACAAAAAACAGAGTATGAAGGAGTTAACGCATGAATATTCTGAATATTTTTGCATAATAACAGTTTTTGCAACTGTACAAACTTTGACTCATCAGCTTCTTTATAGTAGGATTAAGCTACAAGCTCCAAGGAATCCCTAAGAGAGGAAACCTTGCAGAACCGTACAATGGAAACAGAACATTGCTGGTTAGCAAAAACCGGCAGGGGCTGGTACCCTGCTATATCTGACAGTGTCAGTGAAATTTATTTATGCCGGTGGAAGCGGACTGGAAGCTGCAATCACATAATCCAGTGTGAAAGCAGCGGAAACGAAGCGAAAATCGGGTAAGTAAAAGAAGCTGGCTGGCAGACGAAGGTTTTTGAAGTAATCGGTAATGGGAAACAGAAGTTTACGGTGATGTCAGGTTGGCCGATCGATAAAGGTTCGTTGGAGCTTTTTCTATTCATCCAGCAAAGCTTTATTTAATTCCATGGGGTCCATAATTTTTCCATTCTTGTAAACCCTCATATTACCTGATGAAATTTCATCAATAAGCATCACTCTTCCATCTTCATCCAGCCCGAATTCCAATTTAATATCATAAAGCTCCAGGCCTTTCTTTTCCAGCTCTTTCTTTATTAATCCAGCTATTCTTCGTGTATCTGCCTTAATCTGTTCAAACTGCTCAACAGACATGATGCCAAGAACTTCCAGGCCCTCCGCCGTAACCAGCGGATCCCCTCTCTCATCATCCTTTAAAGTAGCTTCAACATAAGCATTGAGCTTGTCCCCTTCTTTTACATAAGCTCCGTAACGGCGCAAAAAACTTCCTACTGCACGATAGCGGCAGATAATCTCCAAGCCCTTGCCAAAGAATTCTGCTTTTTGCACATCCATGGAAGATCTGTCAATATCAGAGCTTATATGGTGCGTGTGAATACCCTCTTTTTCCAGCATTTCAAAAAACTTTACAGATACTTTCAGATTTGTTTTGCCGATTCCTTCAATAGACAGGCCCACCTGATTGGCACCCGGATCAAAGACCCCATCTTCGCCTGTAACGTCATCTTTGAATACAAGCCGGTAATTTCCGTTTTCCAGGGCATAAACATCCTTGGTTTTACCTTCATATATTTTTTTCATACCATTCCCCTTTCTGCTAAACCACATCATTCCATATCAATTAGGAAGAAGGCAGAATTATTTTCACCACTGATTATATTCCAAATACAACCCTATTACAACATAAATCGGCATAACTTTTAATATGCAAGAACTCGTTTACTAAGCTTTAATAAGCTCATAGTATATATTGAGGTAGTTTCTTGCCATCCTGTCTCTGGTAAAGTTACCAAGTACATAGCTGCGCATTTCTTTTGGATCAGGAAAATCCTGGCGCATAAGTTTTTCCGCCATTTCTTCCGGAGTACTGCATATAAGCTCGGGAAATCTCTCCAATACCTCGGGTACTGCTCCGTTGGAGAGAGCAAGAACAGGAGTGCCTGATACCATTGCTTCAATCATAATCAGCCCGAATGGTTCATTGCATACAGTGGGAAACAAAAGGCATTTGGCATGTTTTAACAGGTCTGTGCGCCTTTTGCCGCCAACTTCGCCTATATACTTTACCCTGGGGTTTGCCTTTATCCTGGGTTCAATTTCACGCTTATGATAATCCACATCATAAACAGGTCCGGCTAGAATAAGATTATCTCCTGTTTTTTCAACTGCTTCCAAGGTGTGAACAATGCCCTTATACCAGGCCAGCATTCCCATATACAGTACAAAATCATCCTTTTCCTCGCTGTATTCAAAATCATTTGGGTTAATACCGTTATAAACATACCAGCCTTTGCCTCCGGCATGATATTCCCGGGCACTTTTACTTACATATACAGGACATTTCACAGGGTTATTTACAGGAGTGTGAATGGTACACACCGTAGGTATGTCAAGGTTCAGTCTGCCTATTGCGGAGGAGTGGGTATGATCATGAATTATATCAATATCCGGAGGCAGTTTTTTCTTAACAAACTCTGAAATTTCATAGGGACTGAACCCATGATGCTCATAGTTGATTACCCGGGCACTGCTCCTGCTGCCTCCCGTGGCAAATAAATAAACCTCATGCCCCATCTCAACCAATTCTTCGGTAAGGTCATATATTACCCTTTCGATACCACCGTAATTCGGTGGAGGAACAGGATAATAATCAGGCGATACCTGTGCTATGCGGAGCAGCTTGCTTTTGTTTAGTATATTAACATTGGACAGGTGCTTCCCTTTTTTATTCATAACCCGGCGATACAGCTCCAAATACTCATCTGCCATCCTCTGTGTTGTAAACCTGTGCTTTACGTATTGACGCAATTCTTCAGGAGCAGGCATCTGCAGATTCAGAATCTTATCTGCCATATCATCCAGGGAAGAACATATCAATTGCGGGAATCCTTCAAGGACTTCACTGACGGCGCCGTTATCAAATGCCAGAACAGGCGTTCCGCATGCCATGGCTTCAACCATAACCAGGCCGAAAGGTTCCTCAAAGGAGGTAGGAAACAAGAGGCATTTTGCCTTCTTCAATAAATCCTGTTTTTGCTGTCCGCCGACTGCCCCCACATAAGTTATATTGGGATTGTTCTTAAGCCTGGGGGCTATCTCAGCGTCAAAGTAAGACTGATCGTGTACCGGGCCGGCAACAATAAGTCTTTGATTAGTCCTTATTGCAGCATCAAGTGCGATATGGGAACCCTTATAATAGTTCAGTACTCCCAGGTATAAAAGGTAATCGTCTTTTTCCTGGGAAAACTGGTATTCATCCAGGTTGATGCCGTTATAAACATGAAAGCCTTTATTGCTGCCATAAACCTTTCTGGCTCTTTTGCTTACATACACGGGAAATTTAACATTATTGCTGACTGGACAATGAATGGTGCAAATTGTGGGTATATTCAATTTCTGACGGCCAATGAGGGAATGATGGGTATGGTCATGAATCAGATCAATACTATCCGGCAATGTGCTGATAACTTGCTTTATAATTGCCTCTTCATTCCAAGGTTCATTATGCTCATAAGGTATCAGATTGGCACTGGTACGTGTCCCCTTTGGGGCGTACAGCCAGACTTCATGTCCTCTGCGCACCAGTTCCTCGGTTATTTCATATACTACCAATTCAATTCCGCCATAATTTTCAGGAGGAAGAGCATAAATATCCGGAGCAACCTGAACAATCCTGAGTGCTTTACCTTGTCCGGTTTGTACTTGGCTGCCGGGTTTAGCATCCCCGGCAACTGATTCACTTAATGCCTTGGCGGATTTTTCAGGCTCTTCCTTTTGTTTCATAATTGATTCAAAGAAGTTCCTATTATGTTTAACCAGAGGAGAATCGGGCTTGTATTTTGCTGCTATTTCATTATATTTATAGGATTCTTCCATGTTGCCCAGTTTATAATGACAGACACACAGCTGTATATTGGGTATGAAGCCCCAATAATCTTCAAGAATGAAACCCCAGCTGCCTTCAGGTTTGCTTAGGTTTGCGGCCAGCTCATACCAGAAGATTGCCCTTTTATAATCTTCTGCTGCAATATAATAGGTGCCAAGCTGGCAGCATATTTCCGCCCTGGGCAGATCATATTCAAAACTTCTCAGTAAAGATTTAAGCATATTCTGCCTGTCTTTCATATTGTCATAGCAGATTGAAAGGTGAAAACAAGCATTTATATTATCCTCAATCCAGCCCTCTCCTGAATCCAAAAATTTATTGAAATATTCAACAGCCTTTTTAAACCTGTTGTGATAGTATAATTCCTTGGCATAATAGAAATAATTTCTTGCACTCATAGGCCTGCCCTGCTCAATCATTTTCTCAAATATCCGCAGGTTCCTGTCGGAAGCATCATGTATCCTTTTATGCGTTATGCAGATATCGGAATTAATGGTTTTACCTTCAATTCCTATGAATTCATGAACCGGATCATGCCACACAGGGTTGCAGCTTCTTTTTACGAGACGCTCCCTGTAGAAGCAAAGGGTGACATTGCCATATTCATCAAAGGCATAATTATATTTCATCATAACCGTAGCTACGGATGGATCCAATGTTTCTTTTAGTTTTTTTAACTTTTTCTTATCATTTGGCAAAATTACATCATCTGCATCAAGCCAAAGTATATAGTCCATGGTGGCTTTGGAAAATGAATAGTTTCTTGCTGCGGAAAAATCGTCAATCCATTCGAAATCGTATATCTTTGACGTAAAATCACGGGCAATCTCCTTTGTTTTATCAGTTGAACCCGTATCCACTATAATAATTTCATCAACAATATCATGAACCGACCTAAGGCATCTGGCCAGGGTATCCTCTTCATTTTTTACTATCATGCACAGGCTGATTGTTATCATTTTTATACCTCCATCATTTATGTAAAAGGGAAATGATAGACATTTCCCTATTAATGCGTCAGAGTTGATTTAGCGGACGTCTTCGATCATGCAGGTGGATACAGCAATTTGATCATCCAGTATAACCATTCCAAACTCTACTTGCGTAACAATCATATTTCCAGTGTCAGTACCCCCTGCTCTAATATTCACCATTTCGCCCATCAATGATTCCAATACTTCTCTTATGCCAGCTTCACACTCAGCCTCACAACCGGTAGGAAGCGGATCAGGCGGGGGTAGGAAGGTAAAACCTTCAAATGTGTCGGTACCAGAAAGTGATATAGAGGCTATCTTACATATATTAATTCTGTTAGTAATGTCGCCTGCTGCATTTGTCAGTACAAATACAGTACCGTTTACTATCTCACTAGGCCTTCCGGTAACTGATCCACCATTCTCTATATTGACTCCGATATTCGATTCTGAGAAGTTATCTATTACCTGTTGAATTAAATTTGCCATTTGATCAAAACATGAGCACTCAACACCAGCAGCAGGCGGTCCAGTAACACCTGTTGCACCGGTAGCACCCGTTACTCCGGTAACACCCCGGTAACACCTGTTACTCCAGTTGCTCCAGTTACCCCGGTTGCTCCTGTTACCCCAGTAGCTCCGGTTACTCCAGTAGCACCCGTTACACCAGTAGGACCTGTACAGCATGGACCAGTAGGACCAGTTACACCGGTAGCACCGGTTGCACCTGTAGCACCTGTCGCACCTGTAGCACCAGTCGGGCAAGGTCTTTTACCCATAGTCATCATCTCCTTTCCTACAGACTAATTCATTATATGCAATTGTATATCTGTATTGTGAATACTAATGTATAGCCAAATATTCAGCATATTGAAGGGGTGTGATCAGGGCTTTCCTGTATATTTCATGGCTTATTTCCTTAAAAAGACTTTTATCAGGTTTACCGTTGATTTCAATAATCCATAGTCTTCCGTTTTCCTCAATACCAAAATCCACACACAGCTCACCGAAAGGACCCGCTTTTTCTTCTATGATCATCGCTGCTTCAATGCTTATATCCTTCATCTGGGTCATAATAGTTTCATCCAGATCCAGTTGTTTCAGGACATCCTGCACTGGAATAATTTCATATGCTAAGTTGGTTACATAGAAATCATCAAAAGACATTCTGCATAGGTCTGCAGTAATTTGCCATACGCCGTCTCCATTCTTTTGAACCAGGAAACGCATATCGAATACGCTGTCTTCATCTTTCATGAAATTTATAAACGGTTGAATAATATAATAGGGATTCTTAACCATTACCTTATTGATATAGAAAAACAGTTCCCTGGTTGTACTAAATACTGCATCCGGATATACTGTTTGAAGATATGCAAAATATTCATTTCCTATTTTGTTAAGCTTGATAACACCGCTCCCCAGAGACCCTTTGGCAGGCTTGATCAATGCAGATTCACCATTGGATAACTTTCTTATTAACAAAATAGGATCATAAGGCCAGGTTGGAATCATATATTCTGCCAACCGGCTGTCATAAAAAAAGTTATAAGTTTCATATTTGTCAAACATTGTATAGATATTAAAAACTTTTCCCTGTCCGATATATCTTTCAAGACGCCTGGTTATTCCTGTTGACCTGGTATAGCAGCGGTTATAAACAACAACCGGAAAATCTCTGATTCCTTTTTTCCATACGCCGTTTTCAAGAATCAAGCCGCTTATTCTTTTATCATTCCAATTGATATCTTCCGGAGTAAACTGCATTAACTCTATCGGTGGCTCTATATCAATATTTTTATAAGCCTCAGTAGATATATTGCTGCATAACAAGCCTATTAACGGTTTTTTATCCATTTAGATATCCTCCATGTATATATAATATGATTGCTAGGAGGATATGTGATTTGCTTGCTGTAAACATTATCAATTAAATATAATGCTGTTAAAACATAGATTCCATTGGATGGGAAATATGACATAATACCTGAAAAATGGCCTACATTGGCGATGATTTATATTAGTATAAAAATATAAAGGACTGTTAATTGGCAAACCAATTAACAGTCCTTATTTTTTGGTGGAGGCGAGGGGAGTCGAACCCCTGTCCGAAGATACAGAGGCGAGAGCATCTCCGAGTGCAGTCAGTGTTTTAACATTCCCTCCACCCGTCTCCCACTGACAGGATCCGGATGTCGGTAGCTTCATAAGGTTTCCCTGCCTGCCGCAAAGCTTAGGCAGGCGGTACCCCGCAAATTTGTCGCCCGGTCCCACAGCGCGGGGGGCTATGGGGCGGACGTCGCCGCTTTAATTAAGCAGCGAGAGCTACGTTATCGTTTGCGTTTATTTTTAATTCCAGGTTGTTGACGCGGCCCCGGAGTCCGCGACTCGCTTCTCGCACCCCTATTATCCCCGTCGAAACCAGTACGCCCCCATGTTGACTGATTCAGGCATTCTGATAATCCTTGAAAGCACGCTCTATGCTGCGCTGTGCATCTCGCTTTGCAGCATCGCTGCGCTTGTCGTACAGCTTTTTACCCTTGGCAACTGCCAGCTGCACTTTGACCCAGCCTCTTTTCAGGTAAACCTGAAGAGGCACCAATGCATATCCTTTCTGCTGTATATAACCGATGAGTTTGTTAATTTCCCTTCGGTTAAGCAGCAGTTTGCGAGATCTTGTCGGGTCGGTGTTAAAGATATTGCCCTTCTCGTATGGGCTTATATGCATATTATGCAGAAACACCTCGCCCTGTTTTACGTCGGCATAGCTGTCTTTAAGGTTGACTTTGCCAAGGCGGACGGATTTCACCTCGGTACCCGTCAAAACAATACCTGCTTCATAGGTTTCCTCGATGAAATAATCGTGTTGAGCTTTTTTATTTCTTGCTATTACCTTAATCTGATCGCCTGCCACGTAAAACAGCACCTACTTCGATAAAATAACCCTATTTGTATATTGTACAACAAATAGGGCTGGATTGGTTTTTTGTTGTCACTAATAATATAGCACAGGCGCTATCATCTGTCAAACCATATTTCCGGCAGGTTAAGGCCCGCAGAGGCTGGTCAAACCAGCACAAAGTCTATATTTCTGGAAGAAATATCAACATTAACCACCTTCACTCTGACATTATCCCCCAGCCTGTAAACTTTCCTGGTTCTTTCCCCAATCAGGCAGTAGTGCTTTTCATGATACACATAATAATCATCATCCAGTACGGTTATGCGCACCAGGCCCTCTACGGTGTTTTCAAGCTGAACAAAGAGGCCGTAGTGGGTTACGCCTGATATAATGCCGTCAAACTCCATGTCGATCTTATCCAGCATGTATTCGGCTTTCTTCAGGTCGTCAACTTCCCTTTCGACTTCTTCTGCCAGCCTTTCCCTTTGGGAGCAGTGATCAGCCATGCCGGGCAGAACTTCCTGCAGGTATTCCACACGTTCTTCATTCAGCCTGCCATTCAGGAACTCCTTTATTATGCGGTGTATAATAAGGTCAGGATAACGTCTGATGGGAGCGGTGAAATGGCAGTAAAATCTGGCAGCCAAACCAAAATGCCCGGCATTATCATCGCTGTACCTGGCTTTTTTAAGTGAACGCAGCATAACAGTAGATATGATGCCTTCTTCCCTGCTGCCCTTTATTTTTTCCAAAAGGTTCTGCAGGGCTTTAGGATGTATATCACCGCTTACGCCCTTAAGATGGTAACCAAAATTATGAATGAACTCATTAAACTCAAGCATTTTTTCGATCTCCGGCCTCTCGTGAATACGGTACACGAAAGGAACTTCGTTCCAAGCCATGAACTCGGCTATGGTCTCATTACAAACCAGCATGAACTCTTCTATAATGCGGTTGGACACCCCCCTCTCATAAGGCATGACATCTATAGGTTTGCCCTTCAGGTCCAAGGTGATTTTAGTTTCATCCAGGTCAAAATCTATGCTGCCCCTGCGCATCCTTTTATTACGCAGAATTTCAGCCAAAGTCTCCATGTTGCGCAAATCTTCAACGTAATCCTTGTATTTCTCAATCAGCTCAGAATCATTTTCCTCCAGGATCCTGGTTACATCTTCATAAACCATCCGTTGTCTGGAACGTATAACGCTTTCCGCTATCTCATGATTGATTACCATTCCTTCATTGTCGATCTCCATCAGCACGGAAAAAGCCAGCCTGTCCTCATCGGGATTCAAGCTGCAAACCCCATTGGACAGCTCCTTGGGAAGCATGGGTATAACCCGGTCCACCAGATATACGCTGGTGCCCCGTTCATACGCCTCCCTGTCTATTATGTCATTTTCTCTGACATAATAACTCACATCGGCAATATGAACTCCCAGGAGAAAATTGCCGTTCTTTTTTCTTTCTATGGAAATTGCATCGTCCAGATCCTTGGCATCAGCACCGTCAATGGTTACAATGCGCAGATGGCGCAGATCCTTCCGCCTTCTTATTTCCTCTTCAGGTATGGTTTGAGGAATTTTCCTGGCTGCTTTCTGTACTTCTTCAGGAAATTCCTCAGGCAGATTGTACTGCCGGATAATGGACACAATATCCGTTCCAACATCATCCTTATGGCCCAGCACCTCTATTATCCTGCCTTCGGGATTTCGGCGCTTGTGAGGCCATCTGACCAGTTCCACAACAACCTTATAGCCGTTTTTAACATCTTTGATTTCATCCTTGGGGATGAAAATGTCCTGATAAATTCTTTTGTCATCGGGAACTACAAAACCAAAGTTCTTATCCCTCTCAAAAGTGCCCACCACCGTCTTATTAGCCCTTTCCAGGATTTTTACTACTTCCCCTTCTTTAGAACGCCCATTGCGTTTCAGAAGCCGGATAAGGACCCGGTCATTATGCATGGCCCCGTTGAGGTTTTCTGCTGAAATATAAACATCTTCATCGCCATTATCCGGTATAAAAAAGCCAAATCCCTTGGCGTTTCCCTGCAATCGCCCGCTTAAGAAACCCAGGTCTTCCGGAATGGCATATTTCTTTTTCTTAGTCAGCACCAATTTTCCTTGCCTAACCATGAGGTCCAATACTTCATGCAGCCTGTCTTCCTCTTCCATTGTCAGATCCAGCTGGTCCAGCAATTGTTCTTCATACAAAGGAATAACGCCGTCTGAAGATAACAGGTTCAATACTTTCTGCTCAATTATCTCCGTCAATTGTTTATCCTTTATTTCATCTTTCTTGTTCATATATTTTCTAATCCTCCAAAACTCTTTAAATAACAAATAAAAAACAAGGCAGTCATAAAACTATGTTAACCACCTTGAATATATACTAAACAAAGAAGCCGCAAAAAATACGGCAGCAGGAAAGCCTGCTGCCGCGACTTATTCTATGATACTATGGAAAGTATAACAGCTATGATAATGAAGGCTGCTGCAGAAATCTTAGTCAGCAGTTCAAGCTTGCCTTCAAAACTCTTAGCTTTGTGTTTGCCAAAGAACGTTTCTGCTCCGCCTGCTATGCTGCCTGACAATCCTGCACTTTTACCAGGTTGCAGCAGTACAACAGCAATCAAAAACAGTTCAGCAATGACCAAAATTATAGTCAAAATAAGCTTAAGGGCTCCCATCCAAATTTACCTCCTTATGTATCAACATAAGTATTTTAACATGGAGGATTAAGGAAAGCAAGGAGAAAGATTATTTATTCCTCAGGTTGAACCATGCATTCAAGCCAGGATACTGTGCTAAATCTCCAAGCTCTTCTTCGATGCGGAGCAGCTGATTGTACTTGGCCACGCGGTCTGTCCTGGAGGGAGCACCGGTCTTAATCTGGCCGGCATTGGTAGCTACAGCGATGTCGGCAATGGTAGTATCCTCGGTTTCACCGGACCGGTGGGATACTACGGATGTATATCCTGCACGGGTAGCCATTTCAATTGCATCCAAGGTTTCGGTCAGTGTACCGATCTGGTTAACCTTAATAAGGATGGAGTTGGCAGTATTGGTTTCAATACCCTTGGCCAGTCTTTCAGTGTTGGTTACAAACAGGTCGTCTCCAACCAGCTGAACGCGGCCGCCCAGTTTCTCTGTCAGAAGCTTCCAGCCTTCCCAGTCTTCCTCAGCCAGGCCGTCTTCCAGAGAAATAATAGGATACTTGTTGCACATCTCCTCCCAGAAAGCAACCATTTCTTCCTTGGTCATCCACTTGTCAGTCTTCCACCAGTAGTACATGCCTTCCTTGCCCCTGGCTTTTGCTTCTTCGTACATTTCGGTGGAAGCAGCGTCTATGGCAATCCGGAATTGTTCTCCAGGTTTGAATCCGGCCTTTTCAACAGCTTCCAGGATTACCTGAATGGCTTCCTCGTCAGACTTGAGGTTGGGAGCAAAGCCGCCTTCGTCACCTACAGCGGTGGAGTAACCCTTGCTCTTTAATACGCCCTTCAGGTTATGGAAGACTTCTGCACACCATTGGAGGGCTTGTCTGAAGCTTTCAGCACCAACAGGCATAATCATGAATTCCTGGATGGTTACAGAGTTATCTGCATGTTTTCCTCCGTTAAGAATGTTCATCATAGGAACGGGCAGAACCTTTGCATTAACGCCGCCAATGTACTGATACAGGGGCATTCCCAATTGTTCAGCAGCTGCCTTTGCAACCGCCAGAGAAACTCCCAGTATTGCATTGGCACCCAGCTTGCCTTTGTTGGGTGTGCCGTCCAGCTCTATCATGAGTTTATCGATTCCAATCTGGTCAAGCGCATTCATTCCGATAATCTCTTCTGCAATTATATTGTTGACATTGTCAACGGCCTTTTGTACACCCTTGCCAAGATATCTGCTCTTGTCTCCATCGCGCAGTTCTACGGCTTCAAAAGCACCTGTGGAAGCTCCGGAGGGTACTGCTGCACGGCCTACAGCGCCGCCTTCCAGATAAACCTCTACCTCAACGGTGGGATTGCCTCTGGAGTCCATAATTTCTCTTGCAATTACATCTACAATGGTCATCATATGCATTTTTCTCCTTTCAATAATCAATTTAAGTTTTATCTGCTTAATATCAAGCTTTCACCTGTCATTTCCTCAGGCTTGTCCAAACCCATTATATCCAGCATGGTCGGTGCAATATCCGCCAGCCTTCCGCCTTCTCTGAGCTTTGCATGCTTCAGATTATCATCCATCAATATAAACGGAACTATGTTGGAAGTATGAGCGGTATGAGGCTGGCCGGTTTGCGGATCTACCATCTGTTCTGCATTGCCGTGATCAGCTGTAATCAGGGCTGTGCCTCCTGCCTTTTGAACAGCCTCTATCACCCTGCCCAGACAGGTATCCACAGTTTCCACCGCTTCAATTGCCGCCTTGAGATCTCCGGTATGGCCTACCATGTCGCAGTTGGCGTAGTTGAGAATGATAACATCATACTTCCCGGATTCTATTTGTTTAATAACCTCTTCGGTTACCTCCGGTGCGCTCATGGAAGGCTGCTGGTCATAGGTGGGAACTTTGGGAGATGGGATCAATATTCTCTCCTCGCCGGGATTGGGCACTTCGACACCGCCATTGAAAAAGAAAGTTACATGGGCATATTTTTCCGTTTCAGCAATCCTGAGCTGGCTTTTCCCATGCTTGCTGATATACTCTCCAAAAGTATTGGTAAGGTCTTCAGGCCCAAAGGCAATGGACAGGTTTTCGAATGTAGCATCGTATTGGGTCATGGACACAAATTTTACCGGGAAATAGCCTTTCTTGCGTTCAAATTCATTGAAAGACGGATCAATAAAGCTCCGGGTCAGTTCACGGGCCCGGTCCGGACGGAAATTGAAAAAGATTATTCCGTCATTTTCACCTATGGTTGCAACAGGCTTTCCATCTTCTATTATTACTGTGGGTTTTACAAATTCATCGGTTACATTGTTCTTATAAGACTGTTCCATGGCTTCCACCGGGCTGGCAGCAGTTTCACCTTCACCCAGTACCAGGGCATTGTAAGCCTGCTGTACCCTGTCCCAGCGTTTGTCACGGTCCATGGCATAGTAGCGGCCAGACACGGTAGCTACCTTGCCAAACTGCATTTGTTGCAGTTTTTTGCCAAGGTCTTCCAGGTGTGATTTCCCGATGGCCGGCGGCACGTCTCTGCCGTCCATAAAGGCATGAATATATACCTGGGGCAGCTGTTCCCTCTTAGCCAGTTCCACCAAGGCAAGTAAATGCTCAATATGGCTGTGCACTCCGCCGTCTGAAACCAAACCCATCAAGTGAAGCTTGGAGTTATGCTTCCTTACGTGTGCCACTACATCCAGCAAAGCTTCATTTTTGAAAAAGCTTCCATCTTCTATTGCCTTGCTGATCCTGGTGAAATCCTGGTACACAATGCGCCCTGCGCCGATATTCAAATGCCCTACCTCGGAATTGCCCATCTGACCTTCCGGCAATCCCACATCCAACCCGCTGGCGTTTATGGCCACATGGGGATAGCTTTCCCATAAACGGTCAAAATTAGGTGTACTTGCCATGTATACTGCATTGGCTTCCTTGTTTTCACTGAGCCCGAAACCGTCCATGATGATAAGGGCTGTTAATTGCTTTGTCATATATTCCTCCTAAAGCCGCAAGTTTTATGAATTGTAGTTGACTATTTTTGCAAAATCTTCCGCATTTAAGCTGGCACCGCCAACCAGGCCGCCGTCGATTTCGGGCATGGCCATCAACTCTGCGGCATTATCAGGCTTCATGCTGCCGCCATATTGAATACGGATGGCGTCTGCTGCTTCTTTTCCAAATATTTCAGCTATGGTATTGCGGATATATCCTATTACCTCGTTGGCATCTTCACTGGTTGCAGTTTTGCCGGTTCCGATAGCCCAGATAGGTTCATAAGCAATCACGCATTTTTTTACATCATCTGCAGATAAGCCCTTAAGTGCTTCCCTGGTCTGGTTTTCCACCAATGTACGGGTAACACCCTGTTCTCTCTGCTCAAGGGTCTCACCCACGCATATAATGGGTATCAAACCATGCGCCAGGGCTGAGTGAACCTTTTTGTTGACGGTTTCATCGGTTTCTGCAAAGTATTCCCTGCGCTCCGAATGGCCGATAATAACGTATTCTATGCCCAGGGCATTGAGCATGACCGGAGATACTTCACCGGTAAATGCGCCCTTTTCTTCCCAATGCATATTCTGAGCGCCAACTTTAATATTGGTTCCTGCTGCTGCATCCTTAACTGCCTGCAGAGAGGTAAAAGGAGCACAGATAACCACTTCCACATCCGTGTCTTTTACCAAAGGAGCCAATTCCTTTATTGTTACCGCAGCTTCTTCAGGTGTTTTATGCATTTTCCAGTTTCCTGCTATAATTGGTCTTCTCATCCTCAATCTCCTTTAACCTATATTTACTTTTCATCCAATGCTGCTACGCCGGGCAGTACCTTGCCTTCCAGGAATTCCAGGGAAGCACCGCCGCCTGTAGAAATATGGGTCATTTTATCGGCATAACCCAGCTGTTTCACTGCTGCAGCAGAATCACCGCCGCCAATAATTGTTGTACCATTGCATTGGCTCATATAGTCAGCAATTGCTTCAGTTCCCTTTGCAAATGCAGGCATTTCAAATACGCCCATGGGTCCGTTCCATACCACAAGCCGAGCATTAACAATGGCTTCTCCAAATTGTTTGCGGCTTTCAGGCCCTATATCCAGACCCATCCAGCCAGAGGGAATCTGATCGCTGGGAACCACTTTGTGTTCAGCATCAGCCTTGAATTCTTTTGCAACTACTGTATCAACCGGCAGGAACAGCTTAACGCCTTTTTCTTCGGCTTCTTTAATCAGTTCGGAAGCCAGTTCAACCTTATCTTCTTCCAGCAAGGATTTTCCAACCTCATAGCCTTTTGCTTTAAAGAAGGTGTAGGCCATTCCACCGCCGATAATTAAGGTATCTACTTTCTGTATCAGATTCTTGATTACTCCGATTTTATCGGAAACCTTTGCTCCGCCCAAAATGGCAACAAAGGGACGGTCCGGATTATCCAATGCCTTGCCCAGAATCTCCAGTTCTTTCTGCAGCAAATAGCCGGCAGCTGAAGGCAGATGATGTGCCACTCCTTCAGTTGAAGCATGTGCCCTGTGAGCTGTTCCAAATGCATCGTTTATGTAGACCTCTCCAAATGAAGCAAGTGCTTTGGCAAATTCGGGATCATTCTTCTTTTCTTCTTTATGGAAGCGGACATTTTCCAGAAGCACAATTTCGCCTTCTTTAATGTCTTCCACCAATGCCTTTGCGCTTTCGCCAATAACATCCTTTGCCAGCTTGATTTCCATATTCAGGAGTTCGCCCAAGCGTTTGGCTACCGGCGCCATGCTGTATGCTTCTTCAAAGCCGGTGCCGCTGGGACGGCCCAGATGGGACATGAGAATAACTTTGGCATTCTGATCCAGCAAATAACGGATAGTAGGAAGTGCTGCACGGATTCTGTTATCATCGGTTATATTGCGGTCTTTGTCCAATGGAACATTGAAGTCAACTCTAACCAGCACTTTTTTGCCGGATAATTGTAAGTCTTCCAAGGTTTTTTTATTCATATGATTCACTCCTTAAATTAAAATGTATTTAATATATAACCTTTTTTACATAAACCCCATCTTTTATATTGTTTCTTTCCTGAAAAGTATAATGTTAAAAAATAATCAATGTCGGCTTTTACCCATCCAATTTTACTATATGATGATTTAAAATTCAATACAAGCCTGGGAAACCCAATTGCCTTAAAGCTTCAAACAATACAATGGCAACTGCGTTGGACAGGTTCAGGGAACGGGCCTCGGATTTCATAGGAATCCGGATGCAGCGGTTATAATTTTCAAATATTAGCTTCTCGGGCAGTCCTGCTGTTTCTTTTCCGAAGAACAAAAAGCTGTTTTCCGTATAACAAACTTCCGTATAATTCCGTTTTCCTTTGGTGGAAGTAAAATAAAAATCTCCCGTTGGATAAGCCTTGAAAAAATCATCCAGAGATTCATGGTACCTGATATCAAGCAGATGCCAGTAGTCCAGGCCGGCTCTTTTCAGATGCTTGTCGTCAGTTGAAAAACCCAGAGGCTTAACAAGATGAAGAACTGCCCCGGTAACAGCGCATGTTCTGGAGATGTTGCCTGTATTTTGCGGTATTTCCGGTTCAACTAAAACAATGTTTAACGGCATAGGCATTCCGCTTTCTAGTCTTCAATATAAAGTATGCCGATGGTACCGGGTCCACAGTGGCTTGATATTACCGTGCCTGCCTGGGTAATGTATACTTCCGATATCCCCAGCTCTTCCAGACGTCTTTTAAAATCCATGCATTCTTCCGGAGAGCAGGCTGAATGGGTTACAAAAACCCTCTGCCTGTTTATTTGAGAACCATCGCCGACTGCTTCCTCATAGAACTGATTCAGGCAGCTGGCTCTTTTTCCCCTGAATTTGGCACCCACAATCATGCCGCCGTCTTTTACAATAATCTGGGGACGGATTTTAAGTACGTTGCTGGCCAGCAGCTGAATAGAGCTGCACCTGCCGCCCATGTGCAAATACTTTAAGGTATCGATCATAAAGCTTACCCGTACCTTGGGAACCAGTGCAGAAACCTTCTGATAGATTTCTTCCAAACCCTTCCCTTCCTGTGCCATTTCCGCGGCTTTAAGCGTTAATAATCCTATGCCTGTGGACAGACTGTGCGTGTCCACCAATTTCAGCCGGTTCTCGTCAAATTCTTCCGCTGCTATTCTGGCAGCTTGATAAGCGGCGGACAGCTTGGATGAAAGGCCTACATATATAACATCATATCCGGCATTTATCCATTTTGAAAATCGCTCATAAAAATCCCCGCTTGACGGCGCAGCAGTTTTGGGCAGCGTGTTGCTTTTTTCAACCAGACGGTAAAGCTCTTCTGTTGTCATCTCAATTCCGTCCAGGTAGCTTTTGCCCTCTATCTGTACATACATGGGCACTACATCCAGATCAAATTTTTTCACCAAATCAGCTGATAGATCTGCGCAGCTGTCGGTAATAACTTTTACACGGTTCATTAGTATCCCCCTAATAATAAAAAGTATGATTGCAAAAAAAATGCCAATTTAAATACTATTATATTACATTTTTAACAATGTAGGAACAAAAATTAAATCCGCCGCAGGCGGATTATAAGAAGCTGTTTAAGTGCAATGTGCCTTCATTGCGGACACTCAATGCTGTAACCGAGTTTTTACCAAAAACCCCTTCCATCATATGAGAGTATTCTTCTGCACATTTACCAGGAAGGTATGCCTGGATGGTACCGGCAAAGCCGCCTCCATGGACGCGGCAGGCCCCTTTTCCTATTTGGCTGATAAAGTTTTCAGTTAAAGCCAAGGCCAAGGCAATGCCCTGCTCACTTGGATTGTTAAGAGAATAACAATTCTGCAACAGGCGCCATGAACTGCTGCCGGACTCTCTTACCAATTCCAGAAAATCATCAAAACGGTTTTCTTCAAGAGCCTTTGCCTGGGCTGCTACCCTGCGGTTTTCGAGAAAGAAATGCATTGCCCGTAATACAGCCCGGTCACCTGCCTTTTCACGAAGCATTGCCACATGCTTTATTATATCCTCAAAGCTCAATTCCCTCAGCAGCTTCTTCCCCAGAACCTGGGCAACAGCCGTCATTTCCTGGTATATGTCTGCATAATCCTGGGTAAGATCCTCATGGCTTTCACCGGTATCAGCCACCAACAGCCTGAAGCCATGTTCTTCCGGATCAAAATTTACTTTCTTGTATGCCGGCCTGCCGCTGCCCTTAAAATCTATTTCGATACAGCCGCCGATGGCACAAGCCATTTGATCCATTAAGCCGCAGGGTTTTCCAAAATAGTTTCTTTCCGCATACTGGCCAATTTCAGCCAGTAAAACGGGATCCAATTGATTATTGTTGTAAAGCACATTCAATATAGTTGCCAGCAATACCTCAATGGAGGCTGAAGAACTTAATCCGGACCCAATGGCAACCGAGCTGGAAACATAGGCATGGAATCCGCCTGCTGAATATCCCAGCTGCCGAAACCGGGCTGCAATTCCGCGAATCAATGCTGAAGTAGTTCCTCCCTCACGGGCTACAGGCTGCAGGTGTGACAGGTCTGCAATAAAGGCATCAGGATATCCTTCGGAGTATAGGATTATTTTATCGTCATCAACTGCCGTGACAGCTGCTATGGCATCAAAATGCACTGCGGCAGCCAGCACGCAGCCGCCATTGTGATCTGTATGATTGCCTCCAATTTCGGTGCGGCCCGGCGTACTGAACAGGTGAATATATCCTTTATCGTCCGGAAAATGCTCTTTATATGCCTGTATCAGCCTGATGTACCGATCAATCTGCTTATTGACCGTCTGATCATCTTTGCCATAAAGCCTGCCAAAAAGCCGCTTAGCTCTCGGGCCTTCCAATACCTGGCTCCAATTTTGTTTCATCAAACAGCCCCCTTGGCATTTCATATACTCTAACGGAATAATCGAAATAACCAGCTTCGTCTGATTCTAACAGCCTTTTGCGGACACAGCTCCTGGCAGCAGTAACAGCGGATGCATTCCTTCAGATTGACTACCGGCTTTTTGCCTTTCATGATAATCGCTTTTGGCGGACAGTTTTTCTCGCAATCTCTGCAACCGATGCAAACCTCGTAGTCAAACACCGGCCTGGGACCGAAATAATTGTTTATAAAGCTGGCAATAAAGCTGTCTTCACTGAAGAATTGTTCTATGAATCCCACATGTTTGTGGCTGGGGATTTTAAAATCATCAACCCTCAGCTCCTCAATGGGATCCCCTATTAATGAAATATCATTTATTTTGCTGCATAATCCTCTTTCTCCGGCCCTTTTAATGGTGCATACCGAGCC
>CZCB01000318.1_pt1 | contig 52375 bp, 50 predicted proteins | sample 591991 | NCBI WGS metagenome assembly CZCB01 (sample SAMEA3556809, study PRJEB10932) | anaerobic digester metagenome
ATGGGCGCTGTTTTGGACGGCGCCAACGGCGGGCTGGCTCTTTCCGTCAAGCTGTTCGGCGTTTACGCTTTATGGCTTTCCATATTAAAAATCATGGAAAAAGCCGAATTGGACAAGGCGCTTGCCAAAAAGCTCAAAAAGCCCATACAATATCTTTTCAAAGACGAAAGCCCGCAAACATACAAGTATTTGAGCCTTAACCTGTCCGCCAATATGCTGGGAATGGGGGGCGCAGCCACGCCCATGGGCATAAAGTCCATAGAGAGCATGAAGCATCATAAAAACAAGGTTATGCTGGCTGTTATAAACTCCACCTCCATACAAATAATACCCGCCACTATCGTGGCGCTAAGGGCAAGCTATAACAGCGCTTCGGACATTATAATCCCTTCGCTTATCGCCACTTTTTTCACCACATTCATAGGCGTTCTGCTGGTAAAGGCATTGGTAAAATAAAATGCTGATAACGCCCGTTCTGCTGATAATAACCTTGCTTGTCGCCCTTTTGAAAAAAATTCCCGTGTACGACAGCTTCATTGAGGGCATAAAGGAAGCGTTTAATCTGGTTATATCCTTGCTCCCCTACCTTGCCGCCATTTTAATCTCCATAGAATTAATGCGCGCAAGCGGCTTGTCGCAAATGCTGGGAAGGGCGGTGTCTCCCGTTTTCAAAGTTATGGGGATACCCCCTCAGCTTTGCGAGCTTTTAATACTGCGTCCGCTGTCGGGCAGCGGCAGCTTGTCGCTTTTGGAAAAAATTTATGCCGACTACGGCGTTGACAGCTACATAGGCCGCTGCGCAAGCGTAATCATGGGGAGCAGCGACACCATATTCTATATCGTGGCCGTTTATTTCTCCACTTCCAAAGATAAAAAAAGCGGGCTTGCCATACCCATTTCGGTTTTTGCCTCGCTTATGGGCGCCATAGCTTCCTGCGCTTTGTGCAGAATAATCTAAATGTTGACCGAAAGATTGTATGCTCTGTTTTTGCTGACGCCTTTTTCTTTGCTTACCTTAATGGCGGCGTCTTTTTTTGACAAGCCTTGTGCTATATATTCTTTTAATAATTCCCTTATCTCGTCGTCGCTTATGGCATGCGTTCGCTGCCGGGGCGGCTCAATAACAATCACAAATTCCCCTTTGGGCGCTTGCTCAAGCGTTATTTCCCCAAGCGTGCCCTCTATAACCTTTTCGTGGATTTTGGTCATTTCTTTTATTATGCTGACCGCCCTTTTGCCCAAATTCTCATATAAAACGTTCAGCGTTTTTTGCAAATCGTGGGGGGAACAATAAACCACAAGCGAACAAGGCGTGTCCTTTACGCTTTGCAAAAGGCTGTCCCTTTGCTTTTTGTTGTCGCTCAAAAACCCAAGGAAGGTAAAAGGCCCTTCAATGCCGCTCAGCGACACCGCCGCCGTCAAGGCGCTGGCTCCCGGACATACGGTTATTTCCAAGCCTTCTTGCCTTATCTCCCCTACCAAGCTCGCCCCCGGATCGCTGACGCAGGGCATGCCCGCGTCGCTCACCACCGCCACGCTTTTTCCGTCCTTAAGCATTTTCAAAATTTGCTGGTTGCCCGCTTTTTCTTTATGTTTATGGTAGCTTATTAAAGGCTTGCTTATATTGTAATGGTTGAGCAGCTTGAGCGTATGCCGAGTGTCTTCGCAAGCGATGACATCGACTTGCTTTAATATCTCAAGCGCCCTTAATGTGATATCCTTTAAGTTCCCTATCGGCGTGGCCACCAAATAACATTTACCCTTCAATTCCGTACATCCTTTTGACTTCGTCGGTAAAAGTCCCGTCTTCGTTATATACAACCAACGGTTTGGGAATGACCAGCGAAGACTTGGCGCCTTTCTTGCCCTCCACAATTACCGTGTCTATGCTTTTATCGGGTTTGGGCTGTATCAGCGTGATTTTTTTGGGCTCTATTTTATGTTCTTTCATAAAATATATCATTTCGGACAGCCTTTTGGCTTTGTTTATTATATAAAAATTCCCTCCGAATTTAAGGAGTTTTTGCGCGCATTCCATTATTTCTTTAAGCGTTACCGCGTATTCATAGCGGCAAATATCCTCTTCATCGGGGTTGTCCTTTTTTGAGGTCAAGGTTTGGTAAGGCGGATTGCAGACCACGATATCAAAATTATTCCCCAATTCTTTATATATGCCCTGCAAAGGCTTGTTTATTATCTTTATCTTTGAGCTTAAATTGTTATGTTCCACCGACCTTTTTGCCATATCGGCCAGCCTTTTTTGTATCTCCACGCCGATAACCTCTTTGACCTGCGTTTTGGCGGCTATCAGTATGGCGATTATGCCCGACCCCGTTCCCAAGTCCACCGCTCTTTGCCCCGGCAAAGCCTTGACGGTATTCGCCAATAAAACGGCGTCCGAAGTAAAACGGTATCCGTTCTTGCTTTGGATTATTTCCAGCCCTTTATAGTCAAGACTTTCAAATTTTTCATTTTCTTTAAGCATATTCAATATTATAGCATCAATCAGTTTGAAAATCATCAAAATAATATATTTCCGTCAAAAGCGCAAGCTTGCAACAAAAAAACCGCCGAACGCTGTCGGCGGTTTTAAGGTCAATGGTATTTTTGATGTTATTATAATAATTCGTCGACTTTGCCGTTGCAGCCAAGCACATTGACTATCTTGTGGCGCACGATTTTTTCCACCGCTTGACGGGCGGGGCCAAGATACTGTCTGGGGTCGAAGTGGGAAGGATTGTCCACAAAGTATTTCCTTATGGTCGCCGTTACCGCCATTCTGATATCCGAATCGATGTTAATCTTGCATACCGCCATGGAAGCGGCTTTTCTTAGCATCTCTTCGGGAACGCCCTTTGCTCCCGGCATATTTCCGCCGTATTGGTTAATTTGTTCCACAAGATATTGGGGCACGCTGGAAGCGCCGTGCAATACTATGGGGAAATTGGGCAGTCTTCTTTCCACTTCCTCAAGTATGTCAAAGCGCAGCTTGGGCTCTCCCTTGAACTTGAAAGCGCCGTGGCTTGTGCCTATGGCTATGGCAAGGCTGTCCACGCCCGTTCTGGTAACAAATTCCTGCACTTGGTCGGGATCGGTAAAAGCGGCGTCTTTTTCGCTTACGTTAACCGCGTCTTCGATTCCCGCCAATCTGCCCAGCTCGGCTTCCACTACAACGCCTCTGTCGTGCGCGTAGTCAACCACGTTCTTTGTTATCTTGATGTTTTCGGCAAAGCTGTGGTGGGAAGCGTCTATCATTACCGATGTAAATCCCATGTCTATGCACTCCTTGCACAGCTCGAAGGTATCGCCGTGGTCAAGATGCAGGCAAATGGGCAAACCGCTTTCTTCCACCGCGGCTTCCACCATTTTTCTTAAATATATCGGAGAGGCGTACTTTCTGGCGCCCGCGCTTACCTGCAAAATCAAAGGAGCCCTTTCCGCTTTGGCGGCGTTGACTATTCCCTGAATAATTTCCATGTTGTTTACATTAAACGCGCCTATGGCATAGTGGCCTTTGTAGGCGTTCTCAAACATTTTTTTACTTGTTACAAGTGGCATTTAAGTCCTCCCATTGTATTTTATAAAAATTGAACAGTATTTATTATACACCTAAAATAGTCCTTAGTCCAGTATTCTTTCCAAAATATGGCTTGGGGCTATCTGATTGTGTACCCTTTCTTTTGGAGCGCCATAAGCTGCATGTTAAGCTGTTCGATAAATTCCCTGTTGGTGGAAGTTTTGATTAGCATGTTGATAAGCATTTCGGTAGTGTCGGCGGTTTCGCCGTTGGAGAACATTTTGCGCATGCCCCAAATCCCTTCCAATTCTTTTTGGTCAAGCAGCAACTCTTCTCTCCTTGTGCCGCTGCGGTTGAGGTCGATGGCGGGGAATATCCTCTTCTCCGACAATTTGCGGTCAAGGTGGATTTCCATGTTGCCCGTGCCCTTAAATTCTTCATAAATCACATCGTCCATTCTGCTGCCCGTATCCACAAGCGCGGTGGCGATTATGGTAAGGCTGCCGCCGTCTTCTATGTTCCTTGCCGCTCCGAAAAACCTCTTGGGGTTGTGCAAAGCGCCCGGATCAATGCCGCCCGACAAGGTCCTGCCCGTAGGCGCGATAACAAGGTTATACGCCCTTGCCAGCCTTGTTAGGCTGTCCATAAGTATGACCACGTCTTCGCCTATTTCCACCAGCCTTTTGGCCCTTTCCAGCACAAGCTCGGCGGCCTTGGTGTGGTGTTCGGGGGTTTCGTCAAAGGTGGAATAAATCACTTCCCCCTGTATCGACCTTTGCATGTCGGTAACTTCTTCCGGCCTTTCGTCTATCAGCAATACCATTAAATGAACCTTGGGATAATTCTTGCTTATGCTGTGCGCAATCTTTTTGAGAAGGGTGGTCTTTCCCGCTTTGGGGGGAGAAACTATCATCGCCCTTTGCCCTTTCCCTATCGGCGCTACCAAATCTATGGCCCTTATGGCGAAATCATTCTTGGCGTTGGGTATCTCCAGCCTGAACCTATGGTCGGGATAAATAGGGGTAAGGCTGTCAAAATTCCTTCTGGCATGCAAATTGTTCACGGGTTTGCCGTTGACGCTGAGAATGTTGAATACTCCCGCCGGGCGGTTTTCGGTTTGCTGGCGGGCTTCCGCCTTGACAAAATCCCCTTTCCTTAGTCCCCATTTCTTTATGCGCTGGGCGGCTACATAAGCGTCGCCTTCTCCCGGCTCGCAGTTTTTGGCGCGCAAAAAGCCGTATCCGTCCGGCATTATCTCAAGCACGCCCTCTTTAAGGAGAACGGGCTGTTCTTCTTCAACATGCTCTTTTTTGTTCCAGTTATTATTTTTAACCTCGCTCTTTGGCGCGCTTTCTTCGGGTTTTTCCTTTGCCGCGGCAACGCCTGCGGAAGGCTTGCTGTCTTCCACGGGAAAAGCTTCTTCCGGAGAGGAAAGCACGCCGTCAAGAATGCTGGGGCCGTCTTTGTCCCGCAAAGCTTTTATGGAGTCCATGGTATAATGTAAAGTCATAATGCTTTTGGGAGGACGGCCTCTGCCTTTTTGGGCGGATTTTTTTAGGTCGTCGGGGGTGATTTTTCCCGTCTTGATTTCCTCTATCCTTTCCATGATGCTGTCAATCAGCTCGCCCTTGCTTTTGGAGGTAGGGGATTTCACTCCTATTTCCCTGCCTATGTGCCGCAGTTCAAAAATATTCATGGCATCATATTGTTCTCTTGTAAAATCAGAATAAATCATTTATTCCTCCTGAAAAAAATTTATTAATTTTGAATTTTGATATACTTTTACAAAATAATATCTATATATAGAATGCACCTTTAATTAATACAAATATTATATGCACATAAAATCATTTAATACCTGTATCGTTAAGTATGTTTGCTATTGATTGATGTTTGGTTTCGCCAACAGAAGTTCTTGCACGAGTAAATCTATCTTTCCAGCACTATTACTCTTGTCTTCTCTCCGTCAAAATTTGTTCTGTTCAGCTCAATAGAATTCCCTTTTATGTATTCGATATCCTTGGACGCAAATAAATCAAGAAAATCGTCCACAGGAGCGATATCCAACATGGTGTCTTTATTGGCGTAATGCATGGGTATGACAATGTCCGGCATCAAAAAATCCACATATTCCTTGGCTTGCTTGGCGTTAATCGTGTATCTGCCGCCTACGGGAATGAACAATACGTTTATGGGGGTTATCAATTCCGCAAGCATGGGCGAAAGCTCTTCGCCTATGTCGCCCAAATGGCATACGTCCACGCCGTCTATCCTATATTTGAAAACAAGGTTCCGTCCTCTTAAAGACCCTTTCTTTTGGTCATGGTAGCTCATGATGCTGTAAATATGAATTCCCTTGATTTCAAAAGCGCCGATTTTGTCAAGCACTATGGGATTGCCCTTTATTTTGTTCACCGCGCAATGGTCTTCATGGCGGTGGCTTACCGTTACGGCGTCGGCCTCGATTTCGGGCAGCTCGTGTCCGATATAAGAATGATAGGGGTCGGTAACTACGCTTGTGCCCGTGCTTTCCGTCAGCTTAAAGCAGGAATGCCCGAACCATTCGATTTTCATTATTCCTCCTGTTTCATCTTCTTTAATAATTCCTCTATCCTGTCCGAGGAGCCAAGAAGATTTGATAAGGATTTATTTTGGTTGCATGCCGAAATTATATAAGCGATGTATTTTGAGATATCGGCTTCCACATACCATTCCATTTCTTTTACTTCGTCTTTTACATAAGTTAAGTTGGTGCTTATTACTGAAGTGAAGTATCCTTCTTCGTAAGCTTTTTGGAATTTCTCCACGCCCTCGGTAAACAAAGCGTATGTTGAGGTAAGGAAAATTCTGTTCGCGCCCGCGTTCTTGAGGTCGTAACACAGTCTCAGCATGGAGTCGCCTGTGGCGATAATGTCGTCCGCCACAAAAACATCCTTGTCCTTTACGCTTGAGCCAATATATTCATGCGCCACTATCGGGTTGCGTCCGTTCACTACCGTGGAATAATCCCTTCTCTTGTAGAACATGCCCAAATCCACGCCCAGCACCGAAGCGTAGAAGATATTTCTGTTCATGGCGCCTTCGTCGGGCGAAACGATTATGAAATTGTCTTTGTCGAAATTTAAGGTCGGGAATTTTGCCACCAAAGCTTTCATTATTTGATATGAGGGCAGGAAATTGTCAAAACCCATAAGCGGAACGGCGTTCTGCACTCTGGGATCGTGCGCGTCAAAGGTTATTATATCCTTAACGCCCATGGCGTATAATTCTTGAAGCATTTGGGCGCAATCAAGCGATTCGCGGGAGTTTCTTCTGTGCTGTCTTCCGCCGTAAAGCATGGGCATGATGACGGTAATCCTTTCGGGCTTGCCACCTGCCGCAGATATCAGCCTTTTCAGGTCGGCGTAATGGTCGTCGGGGGACATTCTGTTGGTTTGTCCCAGCATTTGATACTTGCAGTGATAATTGCCGACATCAACTATAATGTAAAGGTCCACTCCCCTCACTGTGTCGTGTATCATCCCTTTTCCGTCGCCCGTCGTAAATCTTGGGCAAGATGACGGAATAATGAATGTATCTTTCCTGAACGCGCAGTTCTTTTTGCCGATGTCTCTGTTGTACCAGTTTACCAGATATGAATCTATTAATTTTCCCAATTCCTTAGCGCCTTCTAACACCAACAAGCCCAACGGCGCAACCGGGCTTGCGTCTTCAAAAACTTTGTGAAAAAATGTGGGCATTAAAAAATCCTCCGAAAGCACCCTTATGTTTTAGATTATACCATAATAAAATCATAATCTCAATCTTATTCGCTACAAATTTTATCATATTATATACAAAAAATCGCTATAAATATCGCGGATATTTTATTATGTCTGCACAAATCCCATGCCGTTTTCAAAATCTTGGTCATCTTGCACGCCCAAGAACTGGCTTGTGTAAAGTTCGTAATAAAAGCCTTTCTTGGCCATAAGCGTTTCGTGGTTGCCTTGTTCCACCACATCGCCGTGGTTCATGACAAGGATAACCGAAGCGCTCTTTATGGTGGACAGCCTGTGGGCTATGACAAAACTTGTCCTCCCCTCCATCATGGCAAGCATGGCCCTTTGAATATATTGCTCGGTGCGGGTGTCCACGCTGCTTGTGGCTTCGTCCAAAATTATTATTTTGGGATTTTTCAATATCGCCCTTGCTATGGTCAATAATTGCTTTTGGCCTTGGGAAATGTTGCCCGCGTCGTCGCTCAGCACGGTGTCGTATCCGTTTTCCATGCTTTCAATGAAGTTGTGCGCGTAGGCTTTCTTGGCGGCCTCGATTATTTCTTCTCTTGTCGCCCCCGGCTTGCCGTAAGCTATGTTGTCCGCCACAGTGCCTTCAAAAAGCCATGTGTCCTGCAAAACCATGCCGTAAAGACTTCTCAAATCGTCTCTGTGAAAGTCTCTTATGTCCTTGCCGTCTATGGTGATGCTTCCCTTGTTGACTTCGTAAAAACGCATAAGCAAATTGACCATGGTGGTCTTGCCCGCTCCCGTCGGCCCCACTATGGCGATGGATTCGCCTGAGTTGACATGCAAATTTAGGTTGGTAATCAAAGGCTTGTCGGGCGTATATGAGAACGCCACATTTTTGAAAACCACTTCTCCCCTTATGTTTGAAACATCCGTCCTTTGCGTGTCCGGCGTCATCTCCTCTATCTCAAACATCTTAAATACCCTTTCCGCCGCCGCTACCGCCGTTTGGATGGTGTTGGCTATGTTGCTGACATTTTCTATAGGCTGGGCGAATTGTCGGGTATATTGAATAAACGCTTGAATGTCGCCTATGCTGACAAGCCCTGTGCCCGCCCTAAAGCCTCCGAACACGCAAATAGCCACATAGCTTAAGTTGTTGATAAACTTCAAAGCGGGAAGTATTACGCCCGCAAGGAATTGGGCTTTTTTGGTGGCCTTTCTCAATTCCTCGTTTATTTTCTCGTAATCTTCTATGCTTTGCCGCTCGTGATTATAAAGCTTAATTATTCTGTGCCCCGAATACATTTCTTCTATGTGCCCGTTCAATAAGCCGATATAATACTGCATATTGGCGAATTCTTTCTGGCTTTTCCTTACTATCGCCCTTGATACCAAACCTAAGACGGGCAGGCTTACAAGCGCTATCAAGGTCAAAAGCAAATCCAGCCTCAGCATCATGATAAACACGCCCGTAACCGTCATGGCCGCCGTAATTATCTGCACAAAGCTTTCTTGAATGGTTACCGACACCATTTCTATGTCGTTGGTAACGCGGGATATAATGTCGCCCGTGGTGTTCTGGTCGTAATACGACAAAGGCACTCTGTCAAGTTTTTCCTTAAGGTCGTTCCTTAACCGCCGAACAACCTTTTGGCTGGTGGTGGCGCCTATCATATTGCTGGTGAACATGAAAAGCGCGTTCAAAACATAAAGCGAAACGCATGTCCAAACTATGTTGGACACATATCCCAAATCCACGTCCTTGAAGAATTGTATGCTTTCCACAAGGTGGTTGGTTATCTTCTTCATGACATCGGGCGCCCATACCGCGAACCACGCTCCCACGCCCGCAATCAAAATCATGGCGATAAGCTGGGGATAATGCGGCTTGAGGTATTTCAAAAGCCTTTTCATGGTGCCCTTGAAGTCTTCGGCCTTTTTTACTTTGGCCTGTACTTGCGGCCCGCCCACGCCTAAAGCGCTGCCTATATCCAATCCCTTGCGAGGAGTTTCGTTGGGGGATTTGATTATTTCATCGTTGTTCATAATCCTATCTCCTCCTCGCTGAATTGTGATAAAGCTATATCTCTGTAAAGCTTGCAATTTTTTAACAAATATTCATGCTTGCCTTCCCCCACAATCCTGCCGTCGTCAAGCACCAATATGTTGTCGGCGTCCATAATCGTGCCTATCCTTTGCGCCACTATAATGACCGTGGAGTTTTGAGTGATTGATTTAAGCGCCTGTCTCAGCTTGGCGTCGGTCTTAAAGTCAAGCGCCGAAAAGCTGTCGTCGAATATGTATATTTCCGGACGCCTTACTACCGCTCTTGCTATGCTCAAACGCTGTTTCTGTCCGCCCGAAAAATTTCTTCCGCCTTGTTCCACCCAAGAGTCCAGCCCGTTTTCTTTGTCCTGCACAAACTTTTCGCTTTGCGAAATCCTTAACGCTTCCCAAATCTCTTCGTCGGTGGCGTCTTCTTTCCCGTATTGCAGATTCTGTCTTATCGTGCCGCTGAAAAGCACGGATTTTTGCGGGACAAGGCCTATCTTTGTCCTTAGTTCCTTTTGCGGAATATCCTTAATGGACTGCCCGTTAATAAGGATATCGCCTTCGTTTATGTCATAAAAACGCGGAATCAAGTTTACTATCGTGGATTTTCCGCTGCCCGTTCCGCCCACTATCGCCGTTACTTTGCCCTTTTCGCAAGTAAAGCTGATGTTCTCCAAAGTGTATTTCTCAGCGTCGGGGGAGTACTTGAAGTTTACGTTCTTGAATTCTATCCTGCCCACGCCTTGGCTTCTGTCTTGGGCGTCGGGGCTGTCCGTTATGGCCAGCTTTGTGTTGATGACTTCGTTTATTCTTACCGCCGAAGCGCTGGCGCGCGGGTATACCACAATGACCGTGGCAAGCATAATCAGCGCCAGCATTATTTGAGTGGCGTATTGTATGACCGCCATCATGCTGCCCACATCGTCAATGGTGTCGTTGGCTATCGCTTTGGCCGCCACCCATACTATCCCCACCATAATGCAGTTCATGACCACCGCTATAAGCGGCGCCAAAATGGCGGTATACTTGTTGACGGTTATTGACAGCTTGGTGGTTTGGTAGTTCATGTCCGCAAAACGCTTGCGCTCTCTCTCTTGCTGGTTGAAAGCCCTTATTACCCTTATCCCCGTTATGGATTCCCGCATTATCTTGGTGAGCTGGTCAACCTTTTGTTGTATCAGCTTGATTATGGGATATACTATTTTGGCCGCCACGCCTATAGCTATAAACAAAATGGGAACGCAATACACCAATACCATGGTCATTTCGGCGTTCTTTTTGACGGACAGGATAACTCCGCCGATAATGGTTACGGGAGCGGCAAGCGCCGTCCTTAAAACAAGCAGGAACACATTTTGGATTTGGCTTATGTCGTTTGTGGAACGGGTTATTAAGCTGGGGGTGGAATACAAATCAAACTCCACCAAAGAAAAAGTCTCCACTTTTTTGAAAACTTCGCTCCTTATGGTGGCGGAAAAGTTGGCCGCCACTCTGGCGCTTAAAAACATGGCCGTTATGGCGCATGTGGAAGCGAAAATGGCAAGCAGCAGCATTATACCGCCCATTCTCAATATGTAGCCGTAGTCCGCCCGCTGTATGGTTACGCCGTCGGGTATCAAGATATCCTCCGCCGTCTTGTCCGTCTTCTTTTCTCTCAAAGCGGGCGCGCCGCCTTTTTCGGACAGCTTAAGATAGCTTAAAACACGCTGCAAAAGCGATTTGGGCTCTTTTACGGTGGCAAGCTCCTCGGCTTCTTCCTTGGTGGTGCCCAATTTGTTTTCTATCCATTTCTTGCCTTCATATTTATAGGCTATGCCCAGCACTTCGTTGCATATAATCAATTCATAATCGGGAAAAGGCTTAGGCCTTAAGGTTTCGTCGTCGATTTGATAATGTATTTTGGATTGGTCAACCGGTATGCCGTAAGCGTCCACTTCAATTCTGATATAATTGCCGTTTTCGTCCAATACCGCGTTGCCTTTTTCGTCGGTAACAACGGGTATGGGCAAAAGGTTGCCGTGCGTGGAATGCTTCATGGAATATACGCAGGATACCAATAATTTGCGCGCGTTGTCGTTATCTCTCCACACATTGCTGTCTTCTTCCTCTTCGTCCCTGTCCGAATCGAACATGTCCAAAAAGGTATCCACGGTAACCGCCTTGCTGCTGGTCTTTCTCAATGACTCAAAATCAATGAGCCTGTTTATGCAGTGCTCAATCTCTTTTTGCAAATGGGCGGGATAGTTGTCAAAATTATAGTAATAATCGTCGTCGGGATTGTCGGGCGTCCATGTGGCAAGCGCGTTTTGATACTGCGGGGAAGAAGGGTCCTCGTTTATGAATTGGGTATGCCTGTACGCGAAAATATCCGTCTTGCCTTCGTTGACCTTATATAACTGGTAAGGCCTGAGAGAATCCATAAAAGGAATGATGATTTCGTTAAAAAGCTCTTTGGAGTCCTTTACGGGTATGTCCTTGAAGTTGAAGTCTATCTCGTTGTTGTAAAGCTCGTTCCATACCCTCTTCAAATCTACGGTGCTGAAGCCGTCTTTCATTTCAAAAACGGGGATGGTGTCTTCGTCAAAACCTTCCACATCGCCTTTTACATCTATCTTGCCGAAAGGATTCTTCATAACCTCATGGGTATACATGGGTTCGTAATCAAGATATATGCCATTGTCTATTATGTCCGACATCCTCTCGGGAAGGTAAAGCTCTGCGGTAGCCTGCGCCGTTACCAAAACAACAATAGCTGCGATTAGTAATGACATAGGCTTGAGATATCGGAATAGTCTTAACATTATTACCCCGTTGAAATTATAAACTTACTTAAAAAGATTAACATTTATCCTTGATAAAGTCAATATATATTTACTTTATATTAAGAGCTTAGGTGTCGGCTTTGGTTCGGATTACGAGTTTATTAAAATGGCAAGGAATTTGCATTCTTTGCCGTTGACGGCTATCATGCCGTGAGGCAAGGAAGAATCGTAATAAATGCAGTCCCCCGCATTGAGGATTTCGGTTTTGCCGTTAACCATTATTTTCAGCGTTCCTTCCAATACATAATCCATTTCCTGCCCTTCGTGGGTGTTCATTTTTATGGGTTTGTCCTGCAGTTCCTCCACGAAAGGAACGGTTACATGAAAAGGCTGGCAATTCCTGTCCTTGAAACGGCCGGCCAAATGCTTATACTCAAAGCCCTTTCTCCTTTCCACGCTCAAGCCGCCGCCTTTTCTGACCACGGTGTATTCTTTTAAGTGCGCGTTTTCGCCTGTGATAAGCTCGGCAATGTCCAGCCCGAATCTGTCGGCGCATCTGTTCAAAAACGAAAAGGTAAAATCCCTTTCGCCTTTTTCGTGGCTGAGGTATTCCGCCTCGCTCATCTCGGTAAGCTCCGCCATTTCTTGAGCGGATATTTCCAGTATTCCCCTCATGCCTTTTATTCTTTCGCCTATCTGTTTAATGCTTTCCATTTCGCTCTCCTTTTTGAAATCGGGCTTTATCATGCGCTTATAATATTGTATATTATCAAACGCCCAAAGTCAATCTGCCAAATCTTTTTTTAGCCGAATAAAAGAATGTTCAAAAAGCCTATTCCCGTCATGCATATCAAAAAGATGAAGTTATACAGCAACAGCATCCCCAAAAACCGCATTGGCCTGTCGTCCATGCTGGTATACAGCCTCATGGCCACAGCGGCGTTGAGGGAAGCTATGATAGTGCCATTTTTGCCTATATTCGCGCCCAAAACCACGGGCAGCACATTGTCGCTGAATTGGGATACGATTATGGCCGCCGGGGTGTTGGAAATTATCTGCGTTAGGCCTATTGTCAAAAAATATTCCCTGCCCGCGATAATGCCTTGTAAGATATTGGATATTGATTCCATTTTCTTTATGTTGCCGCTGAATATAAAGAACGCGGTAAAGGTAACCAATATGGAATAATTGACGCTCTTATACAGCGACCTGTCCATAATAAACATGGCCACTACCACAACGCCGAAGGTTATCAAATAATAGTAGGGTATCCTCAAAACAACGGCGGACACCGCAAGCACAAGCAAAAACAAGTATACGCCCAGCCTGACTTTTTTGACTTCCCTTTTTTTGTTGTCGAATGTGGACACCGCCTCTTTCTTGGTAAGCATGCAGCACGCGAAAAGCAGCAGAATGCCGAAAGCGTACGACATATAGGCGTTCTTCAAAAGGAACAGCGGCGGCAGATTATAATAAGAAAAAAGATAGAGGTTTTGGGAATTGCCTATGGGCGAAATCAAACCGCCCAAATTGCTGCCGATGCATATCAGAATTACCGTTTTCAGCGCAAGGTGCGACATGTCGCACATGTTCAAAATAATCAAAGCAAACGGCACAAAGGTCAATACCGCCACATCGTTGGTTATAAAAAGCGCCAATATCGTAGGCAAAAACACAAGCGCGGTAACAAGCCCTCTTGAGCTTTTGATAAGCGGAAGTATCTTGGTGGCCAAAATCTTGAAGGTGTTGATTTTGTTTAAGGCTTTTATTATTATGGACAGAGAGAATATGGTGGTCAGCGTCTTGAAGTTTATGTAGTCTAAGTACTCAAGGTTGGGCGGCACAAAAAAGCATGTCACAACCGCCAAAATCACGGCTGCAATCATTATCGGCTCTTTTTTGATGAATTTCAGTACCGCCTTCATTCGCTCCCTTTCCCGTTTTTGTTATAATTAGCTATTATATAATAATTAGTAATAAAAAGCAATACCCAATCTTCCCCGTTACTTTTATTTTCCCCCATGGAAGATGGCGTATAAACCGTTTTTTTAAGGTTTTTGCGCGCCGTAAATTCAATATTCGGATTCCAAATACGATATTTTTAAGAATAATGAAAAAGCGGCCGCCTTTTTGTTTAGGCAACCGCTTTTGTTATAATTTTAAGCTTTGGCTATCTTACTATAAGTGAGTTGCCTGTCATTTCCTGCGGCTTATCCATGCCCATGATATCAAGCATGGTGGGCGCGATATCGGCAAGTATGCCGTCATCCCTGAGCTTGGGCTGCCCCGCGTTCACAAGTATGAATGGAACGGGGTTTGTGGTATGCGCCGTAAACGGCGCTCCGTCCGTGTCGTACATCTTGTCGGCGTTGCCGTGGTCGGCGGTGATTATGGCGCTGCCGCCGTTCTCGATTACCGCGCTTATCACCGTTTTGAGGGCGCTATCCACCGTTTCCACCGCCCGCACCGCCGCTTCAAACACTCCTGTATGCCCCACCATGTCGCAGTTGGCGAAATTGAGTATCATAACATCGTATTTATTGCTTTTAATCAGCTCCGCCGCCCTTTCGGCGATTTGAGGGGCGCTCATGGAGGGCTGCATGTCGTAGGTGGGTACTTTAGGGGAAGGGATTAATACCCTGTCCTCGTCCTTATTGGGTATCTCCACCCCGCCGTTAAAGAAGAAAGTTACATGGGCGTATTTTTCGGTTTCGGCTATTCTCAATTGCTTTAAGCCGTTGGCGGCTATAACCTCGCCCAGCGTATTGTTCAAACTTTGCGGCTTGAAGGCTGTGCGTATGTTTTCAAAGGTGGCGTCATATTGCGTCATGCCCACATAGAAGGGCTTGAGATAGCCGCTTTTTCTTTCAAAGCCGTCAAAATCTTCAAAAATAAAGGCTTTTGTCAGTTCTCTCGCCCTGTCCGGACGGAAGTTGAAGAATATTATGCTGTCCCCTTCGTCTATTGTGGCTACCGGCATTTTATCTTTATACACCACATGCGGCAATACAAATTCGTCGGTAATGTCTTGCTTGTAGCTGTCTCTCACCGCTTCCTCGGCGTATATGCAATGCTCGCCTATGCCCATGGTCAAAGCGTCGTAGGCTTTCTGCACCCTTTCCCAGCGGTTGTCGCGGTCCATGGCGTAATATCTCCCCATAACCGTGGCTATTTCGCCGAATTGTTCCGCTTCAATAAAATCCTTTAATTGACGGATGTAATCCGCGCCGCTTTCGGGGGGCACATCCCTGCCGTCAAGGAAACAATGTATATAGACATTGCTTAGCCCCTGCGCTTTGGCAAGCCTTATCAGCGCGAACAAATGCTCTATGTGCGAATGCACTCCTCCGTCCGACAAAAGCCCGTAAACATGGAGCTTTTTGCCGTTGTTTTTGGCGTTTTCCATTGCCGACAGCAGTTGAGGGTTTTCAAAAAAATCACCATCGGCTATGGATTTGCTTATGCGGGTAAAGTCTTGATACACTATTCTGCCCGCGCCTATGTTAAGGTGGCCCACTTCGCTGTTGCCCATTTGCCCTTCGGGCAAACCCACGTCCATTCCGCTCGCCCCCAATATTGTATTGGGACAAGTCTTCATAAGGTAGTCCAAAAACTCGGTCTTGGCCGTTTTTATGGCGTTGCCGTAATCGCTTTGCGAAATGCCGAAACCGTCCAGAATAATCAAGGCGTTTATCTTTTTATTCATACTTCCTCTTTTTATGTTCAAAAAAAGAAGCAAAAATATTTTTGCTTCTTTTCCGCCTCTTTAAGAAGCGCAATTTACTATTTTCGCGAAATCTTCGGGTTTAAGCGACGCTCCTCCTATAAGTCCGCCGTCTATTTGCGGCATTGCCATAAGCTCGGCGGCGTTGCCGGCGTTCATGCTTCCGCCGTATTGAACGCGAATGGATTGGCCGCTCGCTCTTCCGTAAAGCTTGCGTATGACTTTCCTTATTATTTTTATGGTGCCGTCGGCGTCTTGGGCGGTTGCCGTCTTGCCTGTTCCTATCGCCCATACCGGCTCGTAAGCGATAACCACTCTCTTGAGCNNTATCGCCCATACCGGCTCGTAAGCGATAACCACTCTCTTGAGCTCTTGCTTGGTGATGTCTTTAAGCGCCTTTTCGGTTTGTCTTATAACGACTTCGGCGGTCTTGCCGCTTTCCCTTTCTTCCAGCGTTTCGCCCACGCAGATTATCACCTTCATGCCCGCGTTAAGCGCCGCTTTGGCCCTTAAATTAACGGTTTCGTCGGTCTCTCCAAAGTATTGTCTTCTTTCGCTGTGCCCCACAATCACATATTTAACTTTAAGCTCGGCAAGCATATTGGCGCTGATTTCGCCCGTAAAAGCGCCTTTTTCCGCCCAATGCACATTCTGGGCGCCCAGTTGTATATTTGTGCCTCTTGCGGCTTTTCTGGCGGTTTCTATGCTGGTAAAAGGAACGCATACCACCACTTCGCATTTGGCGTCTTTAACAAGCGGAGCTATTTTTGAGATAAGCTCTTTGGTTTCCGCTTTATTGTTGTTCATCTTCCAATTCCCTGCTATAATCGGTCTTTTCATTCTTCTTCTCCTTTTTGTGTAATATTTTTATTTATCGTCAAGGCAAGCCACCCCGGGCAGCTCCTTGCCTTCCAAAAATTCCAAAGACGCTCCGCCGCCTGTGGATATGTGCGTCATCTTGTCTGCATATCCCAGCTGAGCCACCGCCGCCGCCGAATCGCCGCCTCCGATAATCGTAACGGCGTCCGCCTGGGCAAGAGCTTTTGCCACCGCTTTTGTGCCCGCGGCAAAGTTCTCCATTTCAAATACGCCCATAGGGCCGTTCCAAATTATTGTTTTGGCTTTGGAGATAGCTTCTTGGTATATCTTCCTTGTTTCGGGGCCGATATCCAGTCCTTGCCAGCCTTCTTCTATTTCGCCGTTGCGCGCCACCTTAAAGTTGGCGTCGTTGGAGAAGCTGTCGGCTACCATATTGTCCACGGGGATATACATCTTGACATTCATGCTTTGCGCTTTGGCAAGCAGTTCCTTGGCAAGCTCCACCTTGTCGGTTTCGCAAAGGGAGCTCCCCACTCCGTAGCCTTTGGCCATTAAAAAGGTATATGCCATAGCTCCGCCGATAATCAGAGCGTCCACCTTTTCAAGCAAATTGTTGATGACGCCTATCTTGTCGGACACCTTGGCGCCGCCCAGTATGGCCACAAAAGGCCTTTGGGGGTTTTCCAGCGCCCCGCCCATGACCTCAAGCTCTTTCTTAATCAAAAATCCCGCCACCGCTTCTTCGCAAAAGCCGTATTGCGCCACTCCCGCCGTGGACGCGTGCGCCCTGTGCGCCGTTCCGAAAGCGTCGTTTACATATATGTCGCAGAATTGGCTGAGCGCTTGGCAGAAAGATTTATCGTTCTTTTCTTCTTCTTTATGGAAACGGAGGTTCTCAAGCAGCACGCATTCTCCGTCCTTGCATTCCGCCACCTTTTTCTTGGCGTCTTCGCCGATGACATCGGTGGCGAAAGTTACTTTATTGTCCAGCAGTTCGTTAAGCCGATTGGCTACCGGCCGTAAGGAATATTTCATATTAACTTCGCCCTTAGGCCTTCCCAAATGCGAGCATAAAATTACTTTGGCGCCTTTATCCATAAGGTATTTGATGGTGGGCAACGCGCCCCGAATGCGGTTTTCGTCGGTTATCTTGCCTTCTATGATGGGCACATTAAAATCAACGCGCACAAGGCATTTTTTGCCTTTGGGGTTGATGTCCAGAATGGTTTTCTTGTTCATTTTGTTTTCTCCTGTCCACATGTTATTAAATTATTCCTTAATGATTATACCACTAACATAACACGCAAGCAATAAAATTATACCTTTTTTTTCCTTATATTAAAGTTTTTATCGACTTTGCGTCAAAATTATTTTGCGTAATTTTCCAGTTAAATATAAAAATCAGCTTGGGCGTGTCAAACAAAAATTTTTTGATTAATATTCAAATGTGGGGGAAGCGAATTTATGCAGTACTCGGGAGGGTATGCGGGTGTTTTTGCCGCTCTCCGAAATCAGCAGTTCTTCGGCATTCTTTTTTACAAAATTGCCCGCGAAATAACAAAGGCAATCGCCGAAAACGGCGTATACGGGCAAAGCGCTGAACGCTCGGTGGGCGTTGATAGTCTTTACCGCTTGAAAATTATGCCGCTCAAAAGTCATGTAAACTATGTAATCGGCGTTATGCAAAAATAAACTGCGCGCGCTTTCGGGATAGAAAATGTCGTTGTCCACGATAACGCCCGCTTTGCCTTTTGAAAGCATGTATATGCGCTGATTGTCCGAAGAGTCGTAGTCTTGTCTGCTCAAGCAATCGGAAATCCCCAAAATCCTTCCTTTTTCCATGACCATAACCGAAAGGTAGGTCTTTTGCTTTACCTTGGCCTTGAAGTATATAAAAAGAATAAGCTCGGCGTCTAAAGACAGCTTGGTCAAGGTCTTGGTAAGTTTGGGCTTTTCCAATTCCTCGTCAAGGCTTATTGAATGCGGGTAAACAAAAAACGCCATATCAAGGGCGCTCAGTTTTTGGGCGTTAAAAGAATTTAAGTCGTTTACAAAAAAGGATTTGCACCGCATATTGCATACTATGCGGAGATTGGCTTATATGGTTAAAGCAAGCTTTCAACGGCATGCAGCATTTCCGCTTTTGTGAAGGTTTGAAAAATTTTTTCTTTAATCTGCTTGCTTCCCCGCATGCCTTTTACATAATAAGCGATTTGCTTTTTCATGTTGCTTACCGCCGTCCTTTCGTCAAGGTAGCCGCAAAGCAAATTCAAATGCTCTATTATGGCGTCCTTTGCCGAATACTCAAAATCTTGGTTGAGTATTTGGGCGAATATATACGGTTTTCCTATCGCTCCCCTCGCTATCATCACATAGTCCGCGCCGCAATATTCAACCATTCTTTTATAGCTTGAATTGTCCTTAATGTCTCCGTTGCCGATAACGGGTATATCCACGCTTTCTTTGACTTTTTTGATTATGTCCAAATCCGCCTTGCCCGAATAAAACATGTCCCTTGTCCTGCCGTGCACGGTTATGGCGCTCGCCCCCGCTTGGGCGGCTATGCAGGCTATTTCCACGGCGTTAAGGTCGTCGGAGGAAAAACCCGCCCTGATTTTGGCGGTAACCGGTCTGCCTTGGGCGGCTTGTACCGCCGCCTTTATGATTTTATAAACTAGTTCGGGATTTTTCATCAGCGCGCTGCCCTCTCCGTTCTTTACTATTTTGGGAACGGGGCAGCCCATATTGATATCGATTACATCAAATTTTTTCAGTTCGGGAAGGCTTATGGCGTAAGCGATTATTTCCGGCTCGCTGCCGAACAGCTGTACGCCTATGGGGCGCTCTTCGGGGTATGTAAACAGCAGGCTTTTTGTGTTGGCTCCGTTATAGTACAGTCCTTTGGCGCTCACCATTTCGGTAAAGGTCAAAGCCGCTCCGTACCTTCGGCACAGCGTCCTCATCCCCGCGTCGCTGTATCCCGCTATGGGCGCAAGTATCAAGTTGTTTTTTAGGTTTAGCCTATTCATGCTTCTTGCTTTGCTGATACCAGCCCTCCATTTCCTCAAGCGTGCATTCTTCCACTTTTTTGCCGTTCTTGCAGGCGCTGTCTTCCACAAACTCAAACCTCTTAATAAACCTGCGCACCGCTCCGTTCAAAGCAAGCTCGGAATCGATGTCCATCATGCGCAAAATATTGACGGCGGCGAACAATAAATCCCCGCCCTCTTTTTCCTTTTCAAGCGCTCCGTCCGCTTCTTTAAGTTCCTTAAACTCTTCGAAAAGCTTCTTTTCGGCCTCTTCCAATGTGGGAAAATCAAACCCCGTCTTTTTGATTATCTTCTGCGCTTTGTTCGCTCTCATCAAAGCTCCGAAGGTTTTGGGTATGGCATCTATTTTGTCTTTTATCGTCTGCTGCCCTTTCTCAATCTCCTTTGCCTGCTCCCAAAACTTCAGCGCCTCTTGGCTGTCGCTCGCCTTGTTGTTTCCGAAAATATGGGTGTGCCTCAATATCAATTTTTTGCAAATGCCGCTTATTACTTGATTGAGCGAAAACCTGCCCTCTTCTTCGGCGATAATGCCGTTAAACAAACCTTGCAGCAGCAAATCCCCGCTTTCTTCAAGCATTTTGGCGTTGTCGTTAAGCTCCACCGCCTCGGCCAGCTCGTAGGCTTCTTCAATGGCGTTTTCTCTGATGGACATATTGGTCTGCTTTCTGTCCCACGGGCATCCGTCAATGTCTCTCAGCCTTCTTATAATCTCCGCCAAATCCCCGAACCCGTAAACTTCTCTGTCCATAAAAGACTTGGCTATGACAACTATATAATCGCCGCCGCTTTCTGTTCGAGGGTTTCCGAAATAGTCCTTGACCTTTTTCAAAACCTCTTGTTCCCTGCCTTTTATGTCATAGACAATCAAAGGTATTTCGGCGTTGAAAACATTGGTTTTCCTTAATAAAAAATCCTCGCATTTCATGGCGGCGAAACTTTGGTATCTTGTTAATATTTCTTCAGGTAATGGCATTTCTTATTCTCCGAAAAACTTTGTTTATTTTTATCCAAACGGCGCTGAGCGGCAAGCTCTTTAATTCGTTTTCGTCAAAAAAACCTATCGCCAGCAAGGTCAGCGCATAGACAACGGCGCTTGACAAAAGCGACGGCCAAATCGCCCAGCTTTTTTTCAAAAAGCTGTTCATGACAAAAACCGTCGTACTCATTATAGCACCGCACAGCGTTATTTTGCTACCGTTTTTTACCATGGCCGTTGATTTTCCTATAAGATTGTTCAAATATAAATAATTGCACAAAGCGTAAATCCCGAAGCAAGCCACCGACGCTATCGCCGCTCCCGTTATGCCCATTGCGGGAAGCAAGGCAAGGTTGAGGATTATTTTCAGCGCCACGCACACGCTTAAAACCTTGACGGGCACAAACGCTTTGCCTAAGGCCTGCAATAGAGATGTTATTATTTGCCCCATCGACAAGCTGATTATATTAAGGGATTCAATCCTCATTAAGCCTGCCGCCGTTCTTATGTGCTCGGGGGGCAGCGCCGGATAAAGCAGTTTCAATAAATCGTCCGCCAAAAAAACAAACAGCAATAAAAAAGGCGTCCCCACCGCCAAAGCGATTTTTAAGCAAGTGGAACATTTTTCTTTTATCGATTGAATGTCTTTGCAGATTTTGCCCGCCGTAAGCGAAGGCGCCACCGCCACGCCCAATGACAAATTCAGCATTACGGGAAGGTTGATAAGCGGCGAAACCGCTCCGCTAAACAATCCGTATTCTATCGTGGACATTACGCTTGATTGATTTAGGTTCAGCATATTTATGATAATCAAGCTATCAAAGAATAGGGAAAGGGGTATGATTATACCGCCCGCCATTAAAGGAAAGGTTAAAGACGCTATTTCCTTAGTGTTGGCCTTGAATTCCGCAAAGCTTATGCCCGAATTTATGCTTTTTTTATTGTCCGACAATATGAAAAGGATTATCAAGGTTATTATCTCGCTTACCGTAATCCCCAAAAAAGCCGCCATAACCGCGTATTCCAAACCCATTTTCAAAAATTTTTTGGCAAGCGCAAGCCCCGCCGTCAATTTGATTATGGCTTCGGTTATTTGGCTGACCGCCGGCGGCGTCATGTTTTGGTTGCCGATAAAGTAGCCTCTGTACACCGAAATAACGGACACGAAAAAAACCGAAGGGGCTATCATGACATAGCTTTTTTGGATTTTGGAAGTAGACTGCAAAACGGATATATGCTTGGACAGAATGATAAGCAATAAGCTTAATAAAAACCCCCATGTTGTAATTAAAATCAATGAGGATATAAAAGCGCCGCCGCTGTTTTGGTTCAATGCCTTTTTGCGGCTGACGATTATGGCCACCGCCGAAGGAACCGCCCCCGAAGACAAGGTAATCAATAACGCGAAAACCGGAAAAACCAGCTGATAAAGCCCCATGCCCTCCCCGCCCAATATGTTGGCAAGGGGTATGCGGTAACAAGCTCCGATAAACTTGGCTATTATTGTGGAAAAGGCAAGCAAGGACGCGCTTTTTACAAAATTGCGTTCTTTCAAAACTGTCGGGACAAGAACTCGGCAGCCACTTCGGCAAGCTTTAGGCTGCTCTCTCCCATTCCTTTATATGATGTAAGAATGACTCCCCCCACGATATCCCCTTTATAGATAATCGGAGAAACGGCCATATCCTTATGCCCTTCCTTTTCGTCCGTTATGTCAATAATGCCGTTGCCGTATAAATAAACGCTTTTTCTGCCCTCAAGGATTTTTTCCAAATCCGCGCTTATCTGTTTGTTAAGATAAATCGATTTATCCGCCGCGCACACCACAATTTTGTCATTGTCGCATATTAAGGCGTTATTCCCCGTTACTTGGTATATCGCGTCCGCGTATTCCTGCTCAAAATCCTTCAAAGCCTTGACCGCCGAATATTTTTTGAGAACGATTTGAGAATTGTTTATCACGCACACTTCCATTTCTTCCCCTTCCTTAATTCTCAAGGTCCTCCGCATTTCTTTGGGGATAACCACTCTGCCCAGCTCGTCCACCCTGCGCACAATGCCCGTTGTAGTTTCTTCCATATATTATCCTCCGATTTAATTTTAGAATGTGATTAGCCGTTTTATTTATACCGTTCAGTTGTTCTTGGAAAAGGTAAAACATTTGATAAAAAAACCGCCCCGTAATATAAGCGGCGGCTCAAAAATAATATAATAAAGATGAAAACATATAAGCGCTTTGTGTGCACAGCCATAGGACTGCTTATCGTTCTGTTTTTCGGGGGGATGGGGGACTTGATAGCAAGCATCAAATCCCCGTTTTATGAAAACCTTATAAAACCGAACATAAACAGCGCCCCCCTTGTCATATGCGATTTCATTGTATATTGCGTCATGGCCGTGATTATGGGCGAAAGCCTGCGCGACGCCAAAAGACGCCGCCATATCGCTTTATGGATAGCGCTTTTGACTTTGGAGCTGTTTTGCTCGACGGCTTTGTATTGCTTATCCAATCTTTCGCTGTGCTTTATCTTTCATTTTTTGACGGTGGGGGTAAGCGCCACCATGCTTTTATTTTATATAAACGATACCGGATACCTGGGCTTCTATATGCTGCCCGTGGTTATCCGGTATGTGTATCTTTTTATGTATAATTATATTATTCTGCTGCTGAATTCTTAATCCAAAGTCAAAATGCACTTCGCGGGGCATTTCTCCACGCATTTGCGGCAGTTTACGCATTTGTCGTAATCGATTACGGGCAGTCCGTCCTTCAAAACAATGGCGTCATGCTCGCAAACCTTGGCGCAAAGCCCGCAGCCCATGCACCCTACCTTGCAGATGCTCCTTACTTCCTTGCCCTTTCCGTGATTGCTGCAAGCTATGTATATCTTGGCTTTGGCGGGCAGGCGCTTCATTAGTTTTTTGGGGCAAGCGATAATGCAAGTTCCGCATTGCACGCATCTTTTTTGGTCAATTTTCGCCACTCCGTCGGAATTGACCTCCACCGCGTGATAAGGGCACACGTCAGAGCATTTGCCCGCTCCTATGCACCCCGTGGGGCAAGCCTTTCTGCCCCCCGCAAGCAATTCTATGCTGGCGCAGTCGCCGTATCCTTGATATTCGTATTTTTCCAAGCATCTGTTGCCGCCGTTGCAGGCGCATACCACTATGGTTTGTTCCACTTCTCCCAGTTCAGAGCCCATAATCTCGGCGATTAAGGCTTTGTTTTCTTTTGTGGTGGACGGGCAATCGGTTACTTTGGCGTTGCCTTCCACTATCGCTTGGGCAAAAGCCTGGCATCCCGCGTATCCGCAGCCTCCGCAATTTGCCCCCGTCAAAAGCGAAGTTATCTTCTCTACCCTTTCGTCCTGCACCACGGCAAGCTTAATTCCCGCTATCGCCAGTATCACCGCGAAAATCGCCGCCATAACCCCCAAGATTATTAAAGGTATTACTATTTCCATGACACGCTCCTTTTCCTTAGAAAGTCATCCCCGAAAACGCCGCAAAAGCCATGCTCATTATGCCCGCGCATATAAGCGTTATGGGAAAGCCTTTGAAGGGCTCGGGTATGGTTGACCTTTCCAGCTTTTCCCTTATCCCCGCAAGTATCAAAATGGCCAGTGTAAATCCCGCTCCCGAAGCCACGCCGTTAAGGAAGCTGATTAACAGGCTGGTGTTCTCAAAAATCGACACGTTCATTATCGCCACTCCCAGCACCGCGCAATTGGTGGTGATAAGGGGCAAATACACGCCCAAGGCGCTGTAAAGCGAAGGGGAAAACTTTTTTATTACCATTTCCACAAGCTGAACAAGGGCGGCGATAACAAGGATAAACACTATGGTTTGCAAATATTGCACATTGAATTCTATAAGCAACAGGTTGACGGCGTAAGTTATGGCTGAGGCTATGCCCATTACGAATATTACCGCAAAACCCATGCCCAAAGCCGTTTCCGTCTTTCTGCTCACGCCCAAAAAAGGACAAATGCCCAAAAATTGGCTCAATATGAAGTTGTTTATGAATATCGCGTTTATGATAAGTACCAGATAAAAATTCATTGTTCCGCCCTCTCTTCTTTAAGTTTATGGTTTTTCCTTTGTTCCGCTTTATTTACCAGCACATTGAATATTACCATGAGGAATCCGAACACGAAGAAACCGCCCGCGGGCAAGATAAAGATTGTCATGGCGGCGTCGCTTATAACGGGGATTTTCAAAGAGAGCGAACCCAGCGTAATCGCCCCCGCCCCCAACAGCTCGCGCACAAATCCCATAAGCGTAAGCGCAAGCGTAAAGCCTATGCCCATGCTTATTCCGTCCAGCGCCGCCAGCCCCACGGTATTGGAATTGGCGAAAGACTCCGCTCTTGCCAAAATTATGCAGTTAACCACTATCAGCGATATAAACAATCCTAAAGCGCTGTATAAATCGGGCAAAAACGCCTTCATAATCATTTCCACCATAATAACGAAGGTGGCGATAACCAGTATGTAGGCGGGAATCCTAACCTTGTCGGGAATTATTGACCTGAGCAAGGATATAAGCACATTGGAGCATACAAGCACAAACATGGTGGCAAGCCCCATGGACAAACCGTTCATGGCGCTTGTGGTTACCGCAAGGGTGGGACAAGTGCCCAGAACAAGCCTGAATGTGGGATTGTTCTTGATAATGCCGTTTTTTAGCACATCTATTTTCTTATTCATTGCCGCCCTCCGCATATTCATAAAAAGCAAGCGCCGCTTTTACGGCGTTCCTTACGCCGTTTGAGGACTTGGTAGCGCCGCTTACCGCCGCTATGTCTTGCCGCGAAGGCGTAGCCCCGCTATGGCCGTCCTCGTCTTCTTCCTTTTCAAAGCCCCAGCCTATTTTCACCTCGCCTTTTTGGCTTTCGCTCCCTTCATCGCCCGCAAAAAACGCGTATGTTTTGCCGATGAAGTTTTGAAAATAACTGTCCGTCAAGGCTTTGGTGCCCAGCCCCGGGGTCTCGCTGTTGCCTTCGCCGTTTATCTTGATTACTTTGCCGTCCTTTATTATCACAATGAGCTTAAGCCCTTTTGAGCTGTAAGCCTTGTTGGATTTGGACTCGATTATGTAAGCTCCGTCCTCGGCTTTGAAGGCGTTCACAATCTCGGTGTCGGCTATGTTTTGGTAACCCGATATGTCAATTGGGGTAACGGGCGAGGAATAGAGCTTGCTTATTCTTTGCTTTAATACCTCGTCTTCGTCCACGGCGGTGTACTTGTTGAGCACTCCCAGCAATAAGCCCGACACCAGCGCGATAGCCGTAAGCACGATAATAATCGTCATTATTTCTTTGCCGTATTTAAACTTTTTCATTTGCCCGCCTCCTTTTTGGGCCGCAGTTTTTTGCGCGGCGCCCCAAACGGTTCAGGTTTAATGTATTTGTCAAGCAAAGGCGTAACCAAGTTCATGAGCAAAATGGCAAAGCTTACGCCTTCGGGATATCCGCCAAACCTGCGGATTATCACGGTAAGCAAGCCGCATCCAAAAGCGTAAATAATCACGCCCAAAGAAGTGTTGGGACTGGTGGCGTAATCGGTGGCCATAAAGAAAGCGCCTATCAAAAGACCGCCGCCCAATATCGAGGGAAGCACATACATATAGCCTTTGTCATAGAATATCAACGAAAAAAGCGCCGTCGTCAAGATATAAATAACGGGGATTTTCCAATCTATGATGTTTCTGGCTATAAGATAAACGCCGCCCAGAATAAGGGCAATGGCGCTGACTTCGCCTATGCAGCCTCCCGTATATCCTATAAGCATATTGAGAACGGATATATTGCCGCCGCCGCCCGACAGTCCTGATTTAATAACTCCCAGCGGGGTGGCGGAGGTAACGGCGTCCACCGCGCCGAACATTTGCGGAAAGTATTCGGTCATAGCCGCCCAAAAGCCGTTATTGTAATCTATGGGTTTTACGAACGTGGTCATGGCGCTTGTCCACGCCAGCACGCAAAATATTCGGGCGGTAAGGGCGGGGTTGGCAAAATTCTTCCCCAAACCGCCGAACAGCATCTTGACTACCATTATGGCAAAAAATGAGCCTATAACGGGTATGTAAAGGGGTATAGCGGGGGGCATGTTCATCCCCAGCAAAAGCCCCGTAACTACGGCTGATAAGTCGTTTATGGTCTGGCTTTTTTTTGTTATTAAATTATAAAGGAATTCCGCCAGTACGCAGCTGCCCGTGGACACCGCAAGCACTACCAAGCTCGGAAGGCCGAAAATAAATATTCCCGCCACGCATGACGGCAACAACGCTATAATGACATTGAGCATTACTTTTCGCGTGGTCATGGAGCTTCCGATATGCGGAGAAGGCGACACCAAAAGCTTTTTCATATTATTTCCTCTCCTTTAACAGTTTTTTGGCAAGCCTTATCGATTGCACAAGAGGTATTTTCGCCGGGCACACATAGCCGCAGCATCCGCATTCGATACAGGAGTCGGGATCGTACGCTTTGACGGCGTCAAGGTTGTTCTTTTGCATATACGAGTCAATCATCATGGGCATTAAGTTCATGGGGCACGACTTATGGCATCTGGCGCAGTTTATGCAGGTCAAGCCTTCCGCATGCCTGATTTCCTCTTCGGTAAGCAATAAAAGAGCGGACGCCCCTTTGGTAGTAACGGCGTTGAGGTTGGGCAAGGCTATCCCCATCATGGGGCCGCCGCATACCGCCTTTACAAATTCCTTTGTTCCCAGTTTGCTTGCTATTTCCTCAAACGGAATACCGTTTCTGACATAAAGGTTCTTGGGGGCGGCTATTCCCTTGCCGCTCACGGTCATAAACCGCGCGTAGCTTGGCTTTCCTTTTTTTACCGCCTCGTATACCGCGAAAGCGGTGGCCACATTGCTGACCACACAGCCCACATCGGCGGGCAAACCGCCCTTGGGCACCACTTTTTTGGTTATGGCGTATATAAGCTGTTTTTCTCCCCCTTGCGGATATTTGGTTTTTAAGGAAACCACATTTATGCCTTTGTCTTGGCAAAGGGCGGTCATTGTTTCAATGGCTTGGGGCTTGTTGTCCTCGATGCCTATATGCGCCTTATTGGCTTTCAGCGCTTTTTTAAGCAATAATATGCCCTCGATTATCTCTTGCGGTTTTTCCAGCATTAACCGATAATCCGCCGTTATGTAAGGCTCGCATTCCGCTCCGTTGATTATTAAATGCGTAACGGGGTTTTTGGGCATGAGCTTTACATGCGTGGGAAAGGTGGCTCCCCCCATGCCAACTATGCCCGCCTGCTTTATCCTTTCGATAATCTCTTCCGAAGACGGGTCCTGCAAAATTGGCATATTCTCTTCTTCGTAATTGAAGTCGTTCTTGATGACAATATGCTCAATCTTTTTGCCCGATATGTCTTCGCGCATCTCAAACCCTTCCACTTCGCCGCTTACGCTGCTGTGGATATTGGCGGACACAAATCCCGACGCCTGGGCTACAAGCGAACCCGCTTTTACTTTGTCGCCCTTTTTTACCAACGGTTTTGAGGGCGCGCCGATATGCTGTCGCACGGGAATATAGACCTTGTCGGACGCTTCCATTGTTTCAAACGGCAAATCCTTTGTCAATTCCTTGCGGTCCTTCGGGTGGATTCCAAATCTGAAAGTGGCTTTCAAGTCAAAACTTCTCCTTAATTTAATTCTTTATGTATTATAAGACAATGGCAAAATAAAGTAAAATTTAAATACCTTTCTGCCAAAAACTTATAAAGATACTTTTACCTATATTTTACTACAAAAGCCCGCTATTCACAAGCTTTGTTTTCCTTTTTCAACCAAATCCAAAACCTTGGCTTCCGCGCGGTTTTTTATATGATTACTCCCTGAGACGATTTGATTAACCTATTCATTATGGAGTACTCCAAATCTTTGCGGGAAAATTCTTCTATGATTATAAGGTTGTATATTTTTTCGGCTTCCCGCATCTTTCGGTAAAGATTCCTGGCTATCTGCTCCGAAGTTTGCCCCAAATCGATAAAGTCCACGCTTTTATCGGAAATATAGCCCTTTCTGCCCATTATTACCGCTTTCTTGCCCTCCGCCCTTGCTCTTTTGTATTCCTTCAGCGCGCTCAAAGCCGTCCTAGACAGCACGCAATCCACTATGGGCGCATAGTGCTTGTATTTCATGCCCGGAGAAGGCGCCGTCTTTATCTCGCCTTGAAAATTCTTGACTTCGGGAAGGTATTTGAGCAGCATTTCAATGGTAACCGCCCCCGGTCGCAATATTTGGGGGGTATTTCCCGTTAAATCCAATACCGTGGACTCAATGCCCACGGCGCAATCGCCGCCGTCAATGATAAGGGGGATTTTGCCCCGCATGTCTTCGTAAACATGCAAAGCCGTGGTGGGGCTTATTCTGGTGGACGAATTCGCCGAAGGCGCGGCTATAAGCGTTTGGGATTTTTGTATCAGCGCTCTTGCCGCATAGTGCCTTGGCATCCTTATGCCCACCGTGTCCAACCCTGCCGTAACCGCATACGGCAATTCCTTTTTCTTTTTCAAAACCAAAGTCAGCGGCCCCGGCGAAAAAGCCTTAAAAAGCTTAACCGCCGTATCGGTAAGCTCCGCCGCCCTTTGGGCGTCTTCAATGCCGGCTATGTGCACGATTAAGGGATTGTCCTGCGGCCTTCCTTTGGCCTCAAAGATTTTTGCCACCGCTTTTTCGTTAAAGGCGTCCGCCCCCAATCCGTATACCGTTTCGGTGGCGAAAGCCACTATGCCGCCTTCCTTTATTATCCTCGCGCCTTCCTCGATGCCGTCAATTCCTTTTATTTTGGTTTCCATTGTCCTTTCGCCTACTCTAATTCAAATATGTATCCTCTGTTGTTCTTTACCGCCGCAACCACGCTCTTTTGGAATTTGCCGTCCGTCAAAAATGTTTCCATGACATCGATGGAATCATATTCGTTGGCAAGCAAGGTCTGCCCCGCGTATGTCTTCAGACCTACTCGGTTTTGGCTATCCGCGGTTATGTAAACTCCGTTTTTGACCGCCAAAACATCGTCCAGCCTTACCTCGTTGCCCTCTTTGTCTATTCTGTAATAGCGGTATTCGTCGTTTACTTTATTCATGCCTATGGCGTAATCCCCGTAGAAAAGCGATAATTCAAGATATTTGAAAGGGGTTATCTGTTTGCCGTTCCTATCAAAAGCTCCGTAATACATTTCCGGCTTTTCCTCGTCCATTTTGCGTAAATTGTATTGGGACACTATCAGCGCTCCGCTGCTGTAAGCCACATTGATATAGCCGTATTCGCCCGCCATGTATTCCTTGAATACCTTTACTCGGTTTTTGTTGTCTATAATCTGCGCATGGCCGTAAGCTATTTCGTAATCGGGGTCGCTTACCTGCACGGCAATGTCGTCCACTATCAGCAACGGCATGAATATATTTTTTTGAGGGTGGAATATATTGGCGTTTTGGTCCATCATCACAAAAGATATGACATATCTTTCGGGCTGGTTGTCGTAAGGGAACAAATAATAATACACTATGCTCATGCCGTCTTTGGGCAAAGCCCCCACGGGCATGGACGGCGGATAGTAAACAAATTTATCGTTGGGGCCCTTTTCCATGGTACTGTTGATTAAATCCGCTATATCCCTTGTTCCGTCGGCGTTGTATTTGTTTGCCACCATATCGGGCACCAATAAACCGTTGGATAAGCTTACTTTGGTTTTGGCGTTGTAACGGTCCGACCTCATGAGCAAATAGTATTCTTTCTTTTCCCCCGTCAATCTGTCCACGCTGTCAACAAGTATGAGCTTGCCTTGGATATATTTTAAGTCGTCGGGGTTTATCTCTTCCTTCTTGGCTTGAATATACCCTTGCCGCATAAACCAGCCGTTGCCGATATAAGACACCATTGTGGTGATAAAAGGACGCAAAGCGCCGTCCTTGTCTTCGGGAAAAGGGGTGTAGGTGTCATTCAATACAAGATATCCCTTTTCGTCAATCACATTTAGCTTATAAAAATCCGCCTTGTCCGATTTAATGGCCGCAAGGTATCCGTCCTGCAAAACAAAGTTGACGGTGATGTCCGCTCTTACCTTAAACGCTTCCAAAAGCTTATGGGAGGACTTGTAGTCGTAAAATGTTACGGTGTCGGCTTTGGGGTCCATATCGTTAATATCGTTTATTACCGCCACATATCTGTCGCCTACGAATTTCATTTGGGATACCGCTATGTTTTCTAAAGAAGCGCTGTAATCGGATTTGAAGTCGGTTCTATCTCCCGCATTGTCGCCTCTGAACTTTACCAGCCCCAATTTAAGCTGCAAATCGTCCATGTCAGAGCCGCCGCTGGGGAGTATGCCCTTTATGGCTATGGCGTAATCCCCTTTTATGGCTATTATGCTTATATAGCTGGGCGTCACAAGCACTTGGTCTTTGGACGCCAAACCGTAAAGATAGCATTCGCCCGCCTGCAGTTCTTCTTCCGAATAGAAATCCTTTAAGTAATCGAAATAGCCTTCGTATAAGTTTTGGCGAATAATAAAAACCTCATTCCGCGCGTCATAGCTTGCCACCTTGACGCCGTCGGGCAGTATAAGCCTTGTTTGCGCCTTGGCAAAAGGCTGGGGAGACTCAAAAGAGTTAAAATAATTGACAAAAGGCAAATTTTGGCCCTTTGGACCAAACGGGATAAGATATACGGCGCATACGATAACGGCAAACGCCAAAGTGATTATTTTTTTTATTAACAGGTTTTGGGAGGCGGCTTGCCCCGCCCCTCTCCAAAACCCGAAAAAATCGGTGTTTCGCATATACCCATAATAGCAAATGGCCGCCATAAAAGTCAATGTATATAGATTTATATAAAGTAAATTATATAAAAAATAATGTTGTGCGGCCGAAGAGAATATGATAAACTATTCCCCGAAGGTGATTATATGGATAAACTCAAGAAAATGGGCGCCGCAGCCGTTCAAAAACTGTCAAACATGTTAGAGCTTGCCGCTATCCCTTTGCTTTTTGAGAAAAAGCGGAACCTAACTGTGGAAAAGGATATTAAATATTGGCAAACCAAGCATTCGTTATGCGATTTTTATTACATAAACGACGGACAAAAAAAGCCTGTCATGATTTACATACACGGCGGCGGCTTCATATCGGGCACCAAAAGGTTGAGAAAATATTATTGTTACAGATACGCCAAGCGCGGCTTTTTTGTGATGAACACCCACTATGATTACGCTCCCCAAAAACAATTCCCCTTTCAGCTGCATCAGCTTTTCAAGGCCGTTGAGTTTCTTTTGGACAATAAGGACAGGCTGAATATCGACACCGACAAAATCGCGCTTGCGGGCGAATCCGCGGGGGCGTATTTTTGCGCGTACTTGGCGGCAATAGCCAAAAACCCTTCTCTTTATGCCGACTTGAATATAAATTTCAAATATCAAAATGACTTCGACGTCAAATGCTTAATCCTTTTGAACGGCGCCTTTGACGCCCAAAGGCTGGCGGTCAGCAAGTTTTTGAACATGGGGCTGTTTTTGCATTCTTTTTTCGATATGCCAAGGGAAGATTTGCTTAAAGAAAAAAACAAGGAAAAAACCAAATATTTCTTTCCCTTAAATTACATAAACCAAAATTTCCCTCCTTGCGCTCTGGTAAAAGGCGCTCATGACGAACTGGGACAAGATACCGACAGCTTTGCCCGCCTTTTAACGGATATGGGCGTCCCCTGCGTTTCCGCCACCGCCAAAGGGCTTGTTGGCATCCACGGCTTTTGTCTTGCCGTCAAAACCAAAGAGGGCAAAAGATGTTTGGATATCGTAATGGATTTTGTAAATAAAACCCTTAACATTGCAAAACACTAATTCTTACCGTTTTGTCCGTTTATTAACAAAATAAGACATTTTTTGTTTGTTCCCCTTGTTATAATGGTAAATGAGGTATACAGGTGGGAAGAAAAATTGTTTTGACATCCGGCAAAGGCGGCGTAGGAAAGACAACGATTACGGCCAATCTCGGCATTGCGCTGGCAATGCTGTCAAAAAAAATTGTCCTCGTCGACGCCGATATCGGACTTAATAACCTTGACGTGGCAATGGGCGTGGAAAACAAAATCGTGTACGATATAGGCGACGCGGCGGAAAACAGATGCCGGCTCAAACAAGCCCTAATACAAGATGAATGTTTTTCTTCCCTATATACCCTCCCCTCCGCCAAATCCATTGAGCCGAATAAAATAAGCTCAAAGGTGTTTTCCCAAATAACCGAAGAGCTTTCTCAAGATTTTGATTATGTTCTAATCGATTGCCCCGCCGGCATAGAGGACGGATTCCACCGCGCGGTGTCCGGCGCTTCCGAAGCCCTTGTGGTAACTACCCCTCATATCTCCGCCGTGCGGGACGCCGATAAGGTTATTTCCTTATTGTCTTCATACAGCATAAAAAAGGTTTCGTTGATAGTCAACCGCCTTAAAGGCAAGCTGGTTAAGGACGGCTCCATGATGGACGCCAAGGATATTTCCCAACTGCTCAGAACGCCCTTGGCGGGCGCCATCCCCGATGACGACAATATAAACATCAATTCCCAAATCAATAAAACCAAAAATATGAAGGATGCCGCCCAATTGTCCTATATCTTATTGGCGGAAAACCTTGAGGGGCTGCATAACAGGGTTTATGACTGCTCGTATGGATATAGGGGCATCATTAATAAAATCAGGAATATTTTCAGAGGTTGAAAATGAGTAAGGAAAACACCATAGCCCGCTTGAAAAAAGTTTTATTGAACGACAAAATCAATATGCCCAACGGTTTGATGCAGCTTATAAAGAGCGATTTAGTAAAAATTCTTTCCGCCTATTTTGAGTTTGACAAGTCAAATCTCGATATCGTAATAGGCAACGACAAAGACGGCTTATGCGACATAAAAATAACCGCCAAAGCCGAAAGGATAAAGCCTCCTCGGTTTCTTTAACGCCATAAAAAACTATTGACAAAGCGAAAAAGGTCTGCGCCATGTAGTAGGCGGGCATGTAAATGTAGGCGATAAACCACAGCCATTTGCCCCTCCCCTTAATCGCTTACAGCTCCTTGCGGTCCTGCAGCGCCCTTTGCAGGGTAAGCTCGTCCGCGTATTCTATTTCGCTACCTATGGATATTCCGTACGCCAGCCTTGTTACCTTTACGCCCAGCGGCTTTATTATCCCCGCAAGGTAAGAGGCCGTCAATTCCCCCGTTACATCGGGGTTTGTGGCTATGATAATTTCTTTTATGCCGCCGCTGTTAATCCTGTCCAACAATTCTTTGATTCTGATGTTGTCCACGCCTACGCCTTTCTGAAAGTCCAATTCGCCGTGCAATACATGATATACGCCGTTATAATCCCCCATTTTCTCAAAAGCGATAACGTCTTGGGGGCGGCTTACCACGCAAACCACCGATTTGTCTCTCGCGCCGCATAATTCGCAAATCTCATTTTCGGTGTAGTCTCCGCAAATTGAACACATTTTGATTTTGGCTTTGGCTTGAATGATGGCATCCACAAAATTGTCGCTTTGCTCTTTATCCATTTCAATAACGGCGTAAGCGTACCGCATGGCCGTCTTGGGCCCCACTCCCGGAAGTTTCCTGAATGCGGCCGCCAGTTTTGATATCGTTTGGCTGCGCATTAAAATAGGCCTCCCAATCCTCCGCTCAGCGGGCCCATTACCCTTTGCTGTTCCTCTTCCACAAGCTTCATGCCCTCGTTAAAGGCGGCAAGAATCATGTCTTCAAGCATCTCCACATCGTCGGGGTCTACGGCTTCGGGTTTTATTTTTATGGAAGACAGCTTTCTGTCGCAAGTCATAACCACTTCCACCATGCCCCCTCCCGCTGTGGCGACTACTTCGGTGTCCGCCAATTCTTGCTGGGCTTTCAATAGCTCGGCTTGCATTTTCTGCGCCTGCTTCATAAGCGCCTGCATATTGCCGCCGCCGCCGTATCCGCTGAATTTTGCCATATATTCTGTTCTCCTTTTATTTCTTTATTTTTAACGCCGGCCCGAAAAGCTCTTTCAGTTTCCTTACGCCTTCCCTGGTCTGGTCGGTCTTTTCGGTTTTCTTTTCGCAAACAAAGCCGTAATCTTCCCCCAAAACTTCCTTTACGCACTCTTTCATTATATTCATAAACTGCGGCTGTGTAAACAGCTTTATTACCGCGTTGTTGGCGGTATTGACATATAAGGTCTTTCCTTTTATGCGCACATCGTCGTAAATCTCGGCAGCGGGTATATACAGCGCTCTTTCCCCCCTTTGCATAAGCCTTTTTATTATGCCGTCCCATGCTTGATAAGCCTTTTCTTCGTCTTCGTCAAGGTTTTCCTCAAAGATTGTTTCTTCTTCCACCGCGGCGGCGCTTTGGGCAAGCTTGTCGCTTATGTTTTTTGGGGGCGGAGGCGCCGTTTCCGCTTTTTTGTCTTTCTTTGCGGGCTTGGGCTGGATTTCTTTGGCCGCAACCTTAATTCCGCTTTCCGCTAAATCCTTTACTTTTTTCTCCAATTCCTTCAATCTCGTCAGCATTGCTTCCTGCGATTGGTCGATTGTAAGCTCGCACGCCTTTATGATAACGGCTTGCAGTAAAATGGCGGGCTGGGTGGAATACCTTAACGCCGTTTCGGCTTCGGTTAAAATTTCCATAACCCTTACTATGCGGTAGTTTTCCGTATTGTCGGCAAGCGCTTTGAGCTTGTCGGCCTGCTCAGGGGTGGCTGAACTGAGGTTTTGGTCCTTTACGTTTTTTATGACCATTAAATCCCTAAAATAATTGCACAGGTCTTTATGAATGGTATTCTTGCCGTCTTTGATGAGTTTATCCAATATGGTAAGCGCTTGTCCGCCGTCGCCCGCCAAAATGGCCTGCCCCAATCTATGAAGGGTGTCGAAGTCGCTTGCTCCCAATGCTTCCAATACGCCCGCAAGGGTGATGTCGTTGTCGCAATAGGACATGCACATATCGGCAATCGATATGGCGTCCCTCACGCTGCCTTCGCCGCAAACGGCGATTTGCTCGATTGCCTTTTCTTCGTATTTGACTCCCATTTCGTCAAAAATTCGGCATAGGAATTTCTTGATTTCCTGCGCGGGCACCAAGCGGAAATCAAACCTTAAGCATCTGCTCAAAATGGTGGCGGGCAGTTTTTGCGCTTCGGTAGTGGCAAGTATGAAAATAATGTATTCGGGCGGCTCTTCCAATGTTTTCAAAAGAGCGTTGAACGCCGAAGGCGTAAGCATATGCGTTTCATCGATTATATACACCTTATATCTGCCCGAAATCGGTCTGTATTGGGTGTTTTCTTTAAGCTGCCTAATTTCTTCAACGCCGTTGTTGGAAGCGGCGTCTATTTCGATAATGTCAATATTCCCCGGCTTGGCAAGCTCCTTGCAAACCTTGCATTCATGGCAGGGCGAACCGTTGACGGGGTTCAAGCAATTGACCGCCTTGGCGAAAATCTTGGCGCAGCTTGTCTTGCCCGTTCCCCTCGTTCCCGTAAACAAATACGAATGACCTATGCGGTTGTTTTTGATTTGGTTGCGCAGAGTTCTTACGATGTAATCCTGCCCTATGACCTTGTCAAAGCTGTCCGGACGGAATTTTCTGTATAATGAAACATATGCCATAATAACTAATTATATAATAAAGGTTGGCCTTTATCAAGTTAAAGTTAATCTCCAAAATATTTATTGGCGGAGCCGATAATAAATATCCGTTTTCAAGATTGTTTGGGCGTTTTTTTGAACAATATTTTCGCGGAGCCAAACTTTTTATGGCAAGCCAAAATATATTGCGGTTAATCGTTTTGATAAAATTGCGGACATAAAAATCCGCTTTTTGGGTTGTTGCAAGGTTATAAAAAACCGCCGCTTTTTAGCGGCGGTTTTTGTTTGCTTATAATCCTCTTTTCACATATTTGGTGTGAAGTATTTCGTGCGCCTTGTGGCTGTTGGGCTCTCCGAAATAATTCTCGTAAAGCTCCTTGACAACGGGGTTGTCGTGGGATTTTCTGAGCTTGGACTTGGCGTCGGTATCGTAAATGGCTTTGGCCCTAAGTCCGGGGATATCCATATTGTTGCGCTCTTCGGCCGTCCTTATGGGTTGTCCGCCGCCGTTTACGCAACCGCCCGGGCAAGTCATTATTTCTATGAAGTGATAGTCGGCTTCGCCTTTCTTAATCTTTTCCAGCAATGTCCTGGCGTTGGAAAGGCTGCTTGCCACCGCCACTTTTACGTCAATGCCCGCTATGTTGTAGGTGGCTTCCTTTATGCCCTTCATGCCTCTGACTTCCTTGAAGTCAAGGTTTTCAAAGCTCTTGCCTTCCAATACTTCTCTCAATGTCCTAAGCGCCGCTTCCATAACGCCGCCTGTCGCGCCAAAAATCAAGCCCGCGGTAGAGCCTATTCCCAAAGCGGGGTCAAAATCTTCGTCTTCAAGCTGATTGAACATTATGCCCTCTCTCTTTATGAGTCTGGCAAGTTCTCTCGTGGTAAGCACATAGTCTATGTCGGGTACGCCCGAAGCGCTTTGGTAATCTCTGCCTTTTTCGAACTTCTTGGCGGTACACGGCATTACGGATACCACCACAATGTTTTTGGGATCCAAACCTTGCTTTTCGGCGTAATATGTCTTTATCACCGCGCCGAACATTTGCTGAGGCGATTTGCAGGTGGAAAGGTTGGGGATAAATTCGGGATAGTAATGCTCCACAAACTTAATCCATCCCGGCGAACAGCTTGTAAGCATGGGCAATACGCCGTTGTTCTTCAACCTGTGAAGGAATTCGTAGCCTTCTTCCATTATGGTAAGGTCGGCGGTCATGTTGACGTCGTATACCCTATCCGCTCCCAGCTTCTTTATGGCCGCCACCATCTTTCCTTGTGTGTTCGTTCCTACAGGATAGCCGAACTCCTCGCCTATGGCCACTCTTACCGCCGGGGCGGTAACAAATACCACATGCTTTTCTTTGTCGTTGATGGCCGCTAAGACATCGTCTATTTCTTCCCTTTCCCTCAAAGCTCCCGTGGGGCAAACATTTATGCATTGTCCACACGCCACGCAAGGCACCTTGTCCAAATCCTGGCTGAAGAATGTGCCGATGTGGGTGTCAAATCCGCGGGCGTTGGCTCCTATTACGGATACGCTTTGATAATCATGGCAAGCCGCCACACAACGGCGGCAAAGTATGCACTTGTTGTTGTCGCGGATAAGATAAGGGGTGGATAAATCAAGCGGGAATTGATTGACGGCGCCGTCGTAATGATTCTCGTCGCAGCCAAGCTCCTTGCTCAAAGATTGAAGCTCGCAATTTTTGGAGCGTACGCAGGACAAGCACTTCTTTTCGTGGTCGCTCAATATCAATTCCACCGTGGTCTTCCTGCTCTTAAGCACCCTGGGGGAGTTGGTGATAATCTCCATTCCTTCCGAAACAGGATACACGCAAGACGCCACAAGAGACCTTGCCCCTTTTACTTCAACCACGCATACGCGGCAAGCGCCTATGGCGTTTATATCTTTAAGATAACATAATGTGGGTATCTTTATTCCTGCTATTCTCGCGGCTTCCAATATGGTGCTGCCTTCGGGCACGCTTACCGATTTGCCGTTAATAATTACATTAACCATTTTTACCTCCTGCTATTTCTTGATAACTGCGTTGAATTTGCAGACATCCATGCACACACCGCACTTAATGCACTTGTCGGTATCTATCGCATGTCTTTCCTTCACTTTGCCCGAAATCGCTCCTACGGGACATTTCTTGGCGCAAAGCGTGCAGCCTTTGCAGTTTTCGGTTATGTAGTACTGCAAAAGCGCTTTGCAAACGCCCGCCGGACATTTCTTGTCCTTGACATGGGCCACATACTCGTCTTTGAAGTACATCAAGGTGGAAAGCACGGGGTTGGGCGCCGTTTGTCCCAAACCGCAAAGCGCGTTGTCCTTAATGTAGTAGCAAAGCTCTTCCATATCTTCAAGGTCTTGCATGGTAGCCTTGCCCTCGGTTATTTTTTCAAGATATTCCAAAAGCCTTGTCGTTCCGATACGGCAGGGGGTGCATTTGCCGCAGGATTCGTCCTTAGTGAATTCCAAGAAGAATTTGGCTATGTCCACCATGCAGTTATCTTCGTCCATTACGATAAGTCCGCCCGAACCCATCATTGAGCCTATCTTGATGAGGTTGTCATAGTCAATGGGCGTGTCAAGGTGGCTGGCGGGTATGCAGCCGCCCGAAGGTCCGCCTGTTTGAGCGGCCTTAAATTTCTTGCCGTTGGGGATGCCGCCGCCGATTTCTTCAATAACCGTTCTCAGCGAAGTTCCCATGGGGATTTCCACCAAGCCGGTATTGGTAATCTTGCCGCCCAGCGCAAAAACTTTGGTGCCCTTTGATTTTTCGGTGCCCATGCTTGCAAACCATGCCGCTCCGTTCAGAATTATTTGAGGTATATTGGCGTATGTTTCCACGTTGTTAAGCAAGGTGGGTTTTCCGAACAGCCCTTTTACGGCAGGGAAAGGAGGACGGGGACGGGGCTCACCGCGTCTGCCCTCTATGCTTGCCATAAGCGCCGTTTCTTCGCCGCATACGAAAGCTCCCGCTCCAAGCCTTATTTCCAAATCAAAGTTATGGCCAAGGCCCAAGATGTTCTTGCCCAAAAGGCCGTACTCTTTGGCTTGTTTTATGGCTATTTGCAGTCTCTTGACGGCTATGGGATACTCGGCGCGCACATAAATATAGCCTTGGTCGGAGCCTATGGCGTATCCCGCTATCGTCATGGCTTCTATTACGGCGTGGGGGTCGCCCTCAAGCACCGATCTGTCCATAAACGCTCCGGGGTCGCCTTCGTCCGCGTTGCAGCATACGAATTTCTTGTCGCCTTCGGCGTTCTTGGCGAATTGCCATTTCAATCCCGTGGGGAAGCCGCCGCCGCCGCGTCCGCGCAGCCCCGACTCTTTTATGATGTCGATTACGCCTTGGGGCGTCAATTCGGTATAGCACTTTATTAAAGCCTGATAACCGTCTTTCGCTATGTATTCGTCGATATTCTCGGGGTCTATCAAGCCGCAGTTCCTTAAAGCAACACGATGTTGGTTTTTGTAAAAAGCAGTGTCGTTAAGCGCTTTTATCTTCTTGCTCTCGTCTTTTTCTTTGTAGAGCAGCTTGGTCACTATCCTGCCCTTTACGATATGCTCGTCCACTATCTCTTTGACATCGGAAGGGGTTATGCGCTGATAAAAAGCGCCCTCGGGATATACCACGACAACGGGACCGTTGGCGCAAAGGCCGAAACAGCCTGTCATAATTACCTTTACTTCTTTTTCCAGCCCTGCTTCCTTTATTCTCTTGTCAAATTCTTCCAATATCTGTTGGGAGTTTCCGCTGGCGCAGCCTGTTCCGCCGCAAACCAATACATGATTTCTAAACATTCTCTGCCTCCTATTCCAAATCTAAGGTATATCCTGCCACAACATTGCCGTTGACGATGTGTTCGGCAATTATCTTCCTGGCCATTTCTTCGTTAAGTCTTACATATGTGATAACCTCTTTGCCGGGAACATATACCTGCGCCATGGGCTCGTATTTGCACATGCCCAGACAGCCCGATTGGGTAACCTTGACATTTTTAAGATTCCTTCTCGCGGCTTCTTCCACAAAAGCGTTCAGTACCGGCCTCGCTCCCGCGGCTATTCCGCAAGTCGCCATGCCCACTACTATCCTGATGTCGTTTTCGCCCTGACTTTCCCTTGTGTTGAGGACTTTTTGCATCTTTTCTTTTATGGCGTTGATTTCTTCAATGGTTTTCATAATACTAAACCTCCATTTGTTGCTTTAATGTTTTCTTTTATATATGACCTGATTGTGCTGACTATCTCGTAATCGTCAATAGGGATGTCTTCTATCTCTTCTTTTATCTCCCTTGTGTCGAAGTTGAATTCTCGCTCTTCGTCTTCAGTTACTATGCGGTAATTCATTATGAAGTCCTTTTCGGGAGAGCCCGATATGAGCGTTGTCATGGTTTCTTCCATTTCTCCCAGCGGCACCCTGTCTATTGACGATATCTTAAACCCCGCTTTTACCACCGTTCCCATTCCTTCCTTGGAGCTTATGTCAAATTCTCCTCCGCTGCTCTCCGCCGCCATCTTGAAAAGGGGAATTCCCATGCCCACCTTTCTGGTCTTGCGGGTGGTGGTAAAAGCATCGGTTACCTTTTTCAGCGTTTCTTTATCCATTCCCTTGCCGTTGTCGGTAATCCTTATGGTTAGGTAATCTTTGACAAAGTCGGCTTCTATATCGATTATTATCATTGACGCGTCGGCTCTGACGGAGTTCTGCACGATATCGAGAATGTGTAAAGAAAGTTCTCTCATGTTAATTTTCTTAATTGTTTTCGGCAATTATTTTTTCCACATCGCTGACGGAAACTTTTCCGTATACTTTATCGTTGACGGTAAGTACGGGGGCAAGTCCGCAACAGCCTATGCATCTTGTGGCCACAAGGCTGTATTTGCCGTCCGCGGTGCATTCGCCTTCTTCAATGCCGAGCAGGCTCTTGAATTTGTCAAGCACTTCGCCCGACCCCTTTACGTAACATGCCGTGCCCAAGCAAACCGATACTTGGATTTTGCCCTGGGGGTTGAGTGTGAATTGCGAATAAAAGGTGGCTACGCCAAATACCTCTTCTTGACTTATGCCCAATTCTTCGGCTATTATGGCCTGCACTTCCTTAGGCAAATAGCCATAAATTTCTTGGGCGGCTTGAAGAGCGGGCATCAGCGCGCCTTCCATCTGCTTGATTTCAGCTAATTTTTCTTTTAATTGCTTTTCCTGCTCAGCCGTGCCGGCAAAAGCAACTTTCGTGAGCTTAATTTTGCCCATACAAACCTCCTGCGTTTTTTTAAGTTAACAACCACAATATTATATATAATAAAAACATTATTTTCAAGTAAAAAATTTATTTTAATTATACAAATTGATTTATTTTCCAATAAAATTTGCGATTCCTGTTTATTTTTCCTTTTTTTTCCCTTAAGTTATTTGTAAATAATAATGTTGTTCCTTTTGTGCGCCGTCCTTTTCTCCGCCCTTTCGATTATCTCCTTAACTCTGTCGTCGGCTTTGTTTTCCAGCAAATAGTCGTCTATTTCGTCATAGGTTATGCCCATGTCCTTTTCGTCCGTCTGGCCCTCGAACAGTCCCGCGGAGGGGGCCTTTTCCATGATTTTTTGGGGAACGCCCAAAAAGCGCAGCAATTGATATACTTCCCTTACCGTAAGGTCGGCTATGGGGTTGAAGTCGCAAGCGCCATCCCCCCATTTAGTAAAATATCCCATTGTCCTTTCCGCCATCCCCCCATTTAGTAAAATATCCCATTGTCCTTTCGCTTCTGTTGCCCGTTCCCGCCACAAGATAATTTTTCCTTTGGGCGTAATTGTACAAAGCTATCATCCTCAATCGGGGGTTGATGTTGGCGTAAGCCATATCCGAATGCTCGGGGCACAAGGGCTTTAATTTCTCGGCAAATTGCCGCTTGATTTCGGTAAGGTCAATTTCCACCGTTTCTATGCCGAATTTTTCGTTAATCTCCAAAGCGTCCAATCTGTCTTCATTAAAATTTCTACTGCTTTCGCAAGGCATGATAATTCCCGTAACATTGTCGGCTGCCATTTTGCACAGTATGCCCACCAAAACGCTGTCTTTGCCGCCGCTGGCGCCGAATACCACTCCTTTTGCCCCCGATTCTTTAAGCAAATTTTTTATCCATTTTGTTCTGTTTTCTATTTCTTTCTTGGCATCTATCAATTTTTGCCCTCCTTTATGGCTTTCAAAACCGCCCTTGCGGACATCTCTTCAATTTCAAGATAATGCTTTGCCGAATTTATGTCCTGCAGTCTGTGGGCGTCGGAATTGAACAGCTGAAGGTAGTTTGAGTAATAATCTCTCAATTCTTTATTGTTTTCGTCATATATTTCAACCGCCGCTATGTCAAGGTCCTTGGGTACGCTTCCCAAAATAGCCACAATGCCGTTGTATACCCTGTCGATATGGGCGGCTATGGCTATTCCGCCGTACCGCTTTGCCAGCTCCGCCGTTTCATACACATTTTGCTTAACGCCGGCTATCAACAGATATTCTTCTATTCCCGCTATTTTATTGTCTTGATCAATTATCAATTGATTGCCGAAAACCTCTTCCTTGTTCTTTATTTTTGTCTTAATCAGCGATTGGTCAAACGCCAGCAAATCCTCGTACCTTTCAAAAAGGGCAAGTAAGTGTATGTCTTCGCTTGTCTGCACTTCCATGGCGGGAATAACTATCAAATTGAAGTCCTTGCCGCATTCCATGGCCGCTTCCACATTTTTTACGCTGTTGTGGTCGCTTACCGCTATGGCGTTCAAACCTTTTAAGGACGCCGCTGCCGCAATGTTCAGGGGGGTCATGTCGTCGTCGGCGCAAGGCGATAACGCGCTGTGGATATGAAAATCGTAAAAGGCTTTCATTTTGTGCTTTTATGCCCTCCCCAACCTTTCGGCGCATTCAAAAGAGGTGAGATTGGTTTCTATTAAAATGATGTCCTCGTTTTTGCAGCATTCAATCAGTCTGGCGTCGGCTTTCGTCCCCTCGCAAATGACCACGGCAACGGCTTCGGCAAGCTTTGCCACCGCCGCCACGTTGGCGTTGTTCATTATGGTAAACCATATCGCGTTGTCGGGAATTCTGCTTATAACATGTGAAAGAAAATCGCCGCAATAACCGTTTTCTATCGTCTTTTCGGCATCGCCTTCCCAAATGAATTTTCCTTCGATTTTTTCAACCGCTTCTTTAACCGTTATTTTCCGCATCTTCTTTTCTGTTACACAAACTTAAATCGGCTTCGCCGTTTACCACGTCCTCGGCGAAGGCTCGGCAGGAAGGCGCTCCGCAATTGCCGCAATCAAGCCCCGGCAAGCCTTTAAGTATGGCGTCTATGTCGCTCATCTTTTTCAAGGCCACCATAAAATCTTCGTCAAGTCTCATTACATCGTTGGTTTCGGGGTTGACCTCCCATTGGAAAAAATCCAAATCCTTGCCCGCAAACTCCACATTGTTGCGGTATTTGGGCAAATATTTCTCCAGTTCCCTTATCTTTGAGCGCGCCACAAAAGGGTTCTCTATGTTAAGCACGCCGCCCACGCATCCGCTCACGCAGGCGTTCATTTCCACAAAGTCTATATGGTCAAGTTTTTTATCCTCAAGCTGTTTTAGTACATTCATGCAGTTTTCTATGCCGTCCACATAAATGTATTTGTCCTTCATCACTCCCGACGCTTCTCCCCCCGAACAGGCCCACGATATGCCCGCCATTCCAGCTTTGGGCTCTTCGGCGCTGAATTTTATGTTCTTCAAATGCGGAAGCAGTCTGAAATATATGTCGGAAGCGGCAAGCACGCCTTGCACAAGCGGCTCTTTTACGCCAAAAGCGCTTTTGAGAGCGAACACCTTGGCGGGACAGGGCGATATGAAAAACACTCCTATTTCTTCGGGTTTAAGCCCGGTTTTTTTCTCGGCGTTTTCCTTTGCCAGCTTGGCCACCACATCCACGGGCGCAAGCATGTTCAATAAATTCTCGGTAAGCGAATGGTATCTTATCAGTATCAACTGCAATATGGCCGGGCATGCGGTGCTGATAATGGGTTTTTTGATGGCGCCTTTGCTAAGTACCTTTTTGGTGGCGTCCGTTACCAGTTCCGCCCCCACCGCGACTTCGCTGACCTCGTCAAATCCCAAATTCTTCAAGCCCTCGATGATTATGCCCAAATTGTCGATATTGTTGAATTGGCCGTAAAAAGAGGGTGCGGGCAAAGCTATTTTGTATTTATAGTTGTTTATGATGTCAAAATCGTCATACACCACTTTTTTGGCGTTGTGGGGGCATATCCTCACGCATTCGCCGCAGCCTATGCATCTGTCGTAATGGATTTTCGCCTTTCCTTCCCTCACTCTGATGGCCTCGGTGGGGCATCGTTTCATACAGGCGACGCATCCCTTGCACTTGTCCTGCTCCAGAGTAACCGTATGAAGTTTTTTGTCAGCCATTTTGTACCTTCTGTAAATTTATCTGTAAAAACACCTTTGTGCCCTCGCCCGGGCGGGAATCTATTTCCATGATGTCCGAATACTTCTTCATGTTGCTCAGCCCCATCCCCGCTCCAAAGCCCAGCATCCTTATGGCTTCGGGCGCCGTGGAATAGCCTTCCTGCATGGCAAGCTCTATGTCTTCTATTCCCGGACCGCTGTCTATTAGCCATATCTTTATGTCTTCGGGGGTGATGTCCACAATCGCTTTGCCGCCGCCCGCATGGATAACCATGTTTATTTCGCCTTCGTACATCGCGATTGCCGTCCTTCTCACCGTAAAGGGAGCGATACCCAGCTGTTTAAGCGTGTTCTTTACTCGCTCGCTTGCCGTTCCCGCTGAAACAAAATTGCCGCCGTCCACATCGAACTCAAAATGCAGACCGCCTTTATCCGACATTGTCCTCCCCGCCGTGCAAACCTTTCGCGTACAATTCGCCGCAAACGGTATACATCCTCAGCGGCGTTACCATGACCACTATTCCCTTGCTTTTTGCCAGCTCTATGGTGGCTTTATCGGGCGTTTTGCCTCTGGCAAAAATAATGCATTTCATATCCATCATCTCGGCCGTCCTGACCACTTGGGGGTTGACCAACCCCGTTACAAGCACTGCCTGCTCCTTTACGAAAGCAAGCACGTCGCTCATCATGTCCGAAGCGCACGCCGAATGCACTTCCATATCAAGCCCATCGTCGCCGGCTACCAAAACCTTAGCGTTTATCGCGTCAACAATTTCTCTTATTTTCATTAACTTTTCTCCTGTTTTGCTGTAATAATAATAACATATTTAGGCTTAAATACACAAGTAAATTGACAATTCCCCGCGATTTATACTATAATTGTCTTAAATAACGCAAAAGGTCAAAAAATGGTAAGACTGTTAAACGATTGGGATGAAATCATAGGGGAAGAATTTCAAAAAGATTATTACATAAAGCTGCGCTCTTTTTTGAAAGAAGAGTATCAAACGCAAATAATTTACCCTTCCATGTACGATATTTTCAACGCCTTAAAATACACTTCCTATCAAGACACCAAAATCGTCATCGTGGGGCAGGACCCTTATCACCGCCCTAATCAAGCTCACGGATTGTGTTTTTCGGTAAAGCCGGGGGCGCGCCGGCCTCCTTCGCTGAACAATATCCTAAAAGAGCTTCAAGACGACTTGAACATATCCGTATCCGACAGCGGGTGTTTGGTTAAATGGGCGGAGCAAGGCGTGCTGCTGCTCAACACCATATTGACGGTAAGGCAAGGCCTGCCCATGTCGCATAAAGGGCGGGGCTGGGAAATTTTTACCGAAAGGGTTTTATCCAAATTGAACGAAAGGGAAAAGCCCGTTATATTTATGCTTTGGGGAAGTCCCGCGCGCGCCAAAAAAGCTCTTATTACAAATAAGAGGCATCTCATACTGGAGGCCGCCCACCCTTCCCCGTTATCGGCTCATTACGGCTTTTTCGGGTGCAGGCATTTTTCCAAAGTCAACAATTTTCTTGCCGCTATGGGCGAAAAGCCCATTGACTGGCGGATTTAATTAAAATCTCCGCAATCGTCGTCCCTCCCGCAACACAACAGCAATATGCTCAAACACATTGCCAGAGTGGTGGCCTTCAATATGCTCAAACACATTGCCAGAGTGGTGGCCTTATCTTCGCCGCATCCGCATCCTCTTCGCCGCCCTCCAAAGGGGGAGCTGTCAGAATCGTCGCAACAGCCGCATAACAATAAAATTAAAATCGGCAAAAGCCCGTCACCGCGAAACATATTCGTCTCCTTAAAAAAGCTGGTATTCTACAATATGCGACACTTTTCCATATTGTTACTTCAGCTTTTTTATTTTATATTTGAAGAGGGGTGCAAAATATGGAAAAAAATTGTGATTTCAAACAAATATTGCAAGAATTTATGCCCAATCAAAAGGTGCTGGCCGATATCGCTTCTTTTTTTGATGTGTTTTCCGACATTACCAGAATTAAAATGATAATAGCGCTTTCTTTGCGGGAAATGTGCGTAACCGATTTGACCGATATACTCAAGCTTCACCAAAGCACCGTTTCCCACCAGCTTAAACTGCTCAGAGACGCCAATATCGTGTCCTACAAAAGGGCGGGCAAACAGCTTTATTATTACATAAGCAACAGGCATGTGGAAGAGCTTATGCTCACTTGCGCTCAGAATCTTGAGTAGGGTTCTTTTTGACTTTCTTTCTTACGGGAAGTTTGTAGCGAAGCGTTTTGCGCTTATGGTACAAAACCTTCGGGGCTTTCTTTTTTTCTTTGTCTTCTTCCTTTTTGTCGGGTTTTTCTTCTTTGGGCGACAAGGAGCTTTCAATGTCCTTGTTTATGTCCGCCACCACCTGCCCCAATTCCTTGGCGGGAACTACGCCCTCCAATATGTCCAAAGACGAAGCGCTGAGCATGTCCTCCACCTCGGAAGAAGATATCATGTCTATGTCCTTGTCCAGAAAAGCTTTTGTCCTAAACGTTTGTTTGGCTTTTTTGTTAAAAATTTCATACACTACGGGCACAATATACAAAGTCAAGAACGTGGCCAGCGTCAAGCCGCCGATGACGGCGACGGCCAGCGGCCTTAGCATGGCTCCGCTTTCCGAAGTGTCAAAGGCCATTGCCATTAATCCGAAAATGGTGGTGAGCGCCGTCATGAGTATGGGGCGCAATCTGTCCATCCCCGTCCTCAATATCGCCATTCTGTGCGGCACATTGTTTTGTATCATTTGGTTGCAGTAATCCACGAACACAATTCCGTTATTTACCACTATGCCCATTAATACGATTAATCCGATTAACGCCATGACGCTGATGTTCAGCCCGGCTATCAAAAGCGCTATTATGCAGCCGCTGAAGGCAAGAGGAAGGGTGAACATTATTATGAAGGGGGATTTGAGCGACTGGAATTGCGCCACCATTACCAAATAAATAAGCACTATGGCAAGCGCAAGCACAAAATACAGCGTGTTGAACACTTCGTCCACATATCTGTTGCCCTCGGATAAATCCATTTCTATTCCCTGCGGAACGCTGTACTCGTCTTCAAGGATTTTGTTAATCTTCTTGGACATGTTGTTGCTGTTCACGTCTTTTTCGAAGGTTATGTTAATGTTTTCCACTCTTAATTTGTTGACATGGTTTATGGAGTCATAGCCGTTTGAAGAAACCAGCCCCATGGGTATCTTGTCTATGGAAAATCCTTCCGCTTCCCTGTAAAGGATGTTGCCTTCTTCGTCTCTTAAGAAGCAGTCGTCGTCAAGGAGCTTATACAGCGGCACTATTCTTGAAGGCGCCGACGGATCCAAAAGGTCGGCTGAAGAAATGCCCAAGGTTAGCAAATCAAATTCCTTAACTCTGTCTTTTTTGTTGTATACGGTGTCGCTTTTTAGCACAAAGCTTTCTTCGGTGTATTTGAGCGCTTGCCCGCCGTCTTCGGAAATCAGTTTGTAGCTGAAGGTGTCCCCTTCCCTTGTTACGGGGATTTTGCCGTCCCGCGCTATGAAAATGTTCTTGTCGCCGCTTTTGACATATATGCTTTTGCCCCATGTGTTTATTACAAAATATTCGTTTCTGCTTGTGTCGGTTTGGTCGTCTCTGTTGTTGACCAAATATACGGGAACTTCACCGCCTTGGGAGTCTATGCCTATGTACCAGCTGTTTATCTCATAATCTTGGGTGTAAATATATACGTCGTAATCGGTCTTTTTGTCGCCGCTGTCTCTCAATGTCAAGGTATGCGCCACTCCCACTTCGCTCAGCGCGCTTTGCACCTGCAAAAATACCTGCGCCACCGTAAGCCCGTACATGTTGGCTTTTGTCTTGTTTATTCTGATGCGGTATTCCTCGGTGGGGGTTTCGTTGCTTATGCTTACGCTTCTTATGCCTTCGATAAAGACGGGGTCCCCCCTTTGGTCGGTTATGATGTTGCCTTGCTCGTCTTTTTGGCAAAGCAATTCCTTTATTTTGCGGGCTTCGGTTTTCATTAAGTCAAGGTCGTTTCCGAAAAGCTTTATGGTCTGGCTGTTCCCCGATAAATTTATGGAGCCCAGCAATGTGTTGCTGCCCGCGCTTACGGTGTAAAGCCCTTCAATTCTTGAGTAGTCGTTCAAGCTCTTTTTCAGCTCCTCGGCAAGCTTCAATGAACCGAAGCTTCGCTTTTTCTCGTCCACCATTATGATATTGGCGGATACCTCGCCTTCCCCCAAATTGAATCCCCCTATGGACAATCCGCCTGACAAGGTTATGCCCACCGATTCTATTTCTTTGTATTTTTTGGTTTCGCTTATGATGTCGTCAATGGCCATCTTTACCACATCGTCATAGGTAAGATAGGGCTCGTCTATGGGCTTTTCGGAATTGTAGCGGTCTATCGCCACCCTGTCTATATGCGCGGTAACGGTAAGCGTTCCCCCGTCGGCATCGGGGAACAGCTCGTTGTCCATGCCGAATACCGCAAACACGCTGACGCCCAAAAGCGCCGCCGCTAAGATAAGGGGCACTATTTTGTATTTTAGGGAAAAGTTCAAAGAGCGGACATACGCTTTCTTTATGCCAATCATAATTTTGGATTCTTTTTTGGCCGGCTTCTTTATGAAGGTGGAAGTCGCCATAGGCACAAGCGTTAAGGCCACGATTAAGCTTGCCAGCAAGGAAAAGCTTATGGTAAGCGCCATGTCGGTGAATATCTGCTTGGTTAAGCCTTCTATAAACGCTATGGGAAGGAATACTATTACCGTGGTCAATGTGGACGCCACAATAGCGCCCGCAACCTGCTTGGCGCCTTGGACGGACGCCATGAATATGTTTTTGCCCTGCGCCCGCATTCTGTATATGTTTTCTATAATTACGATGGAGTTGTCCACCAGCATGCCCACGCCCAAAGCAAGCCCGCCCATGGAAACTACGTTCAAGGTAATCCCCGCGAAGTACATCATGACAAAGGTGGCCACCACGCTTATTATTATGGAGCTGCCCACAACCAATGTGGCTTTGATTTCCCTTAAAAATAGGAAAAGGATAAAGACGGCAAGCAATCCGCCGATAGCTAAATTGCTTATGACATTGTTCAGCATAAATTCTATATAGTCGCCGTCGTTGTGGAGTATGGTGTAATTGAAGCCGCTGTCCTCTTTTTTGGTTTGCTTCAAAAATTCCACCACTTCCCTTGTTATTTCGGCGGTGGATTTGTCGGGCTCTTTTTCAATAAAAATATTGACGGCGTTGGACGGCACAAGCTCGCCGTTCACCCTTGAAAGCAAAGTGGTGATTTGCTCCGCCGAATCGTCAAGGAAAGTAATGTCGGCTATGGAACCCAGCTTAAAGGGAATGACGGCTTTGTCTTCCAGCGCGTCTATGCTTTGCTTGAGCTTGACAAAGTCAATGACATAAACGGCGCTGTCGGGGATTTCGCCGTCAACGGGCTGAGGAACGGTAACCGCTTCCGGGCTTATCAGCTCCAAAAGCCCGATGGCCGAACGGAAATAGTTTTCTATGTCTTCTCGGCTTCTGTCTCTAAATAAATTTTCTAATTGCTGTTGAAGCTCGGGGTCAAGGTTGCTTATGGCGTTTTCCAACAAATCGGCGAATGTGGGGATTACGCTGTTGTCTCCCGCTTCTTTTATCTGCGTTTCCCAATCTTCGGGCAAGTTCTGCGCCCACTCTTGGGGCATGTTGTCGGCGAAAATATATAAAAGCTGTTTGACAAGGTCGTTTGTGGGCGCATGGGCGGGCATGCCCCAGTCGGGATCGATTTTTTCCTTATAGATATCCTGCAGCCCTTCTTCCCAGCCGTCGGGCAAGCTGTATAAAATAGCGTCGGGCAAAGCCGCTTTGGCTATGGCCACATAGGAAGCCGCTTGCTGGTCGGATATGCTTGTTACCCGAATATCATCCCGCTTATTCTCAAGGAATAAAATATCTTCTTCCAATAAATAAATGTCGAAGCAGTCCATAAACATGTCTATGGATTGCGCCCTCCAATCGGCGGTAAAACCCGCCCTCCATTTGGCGGGGGCGTTTTCCATTAAATACTCGGCATAGGTTTGCCGCCAGTTTTCGGGAAGCTTGCTTAATATCTCCGACGGGATATTGGCGTTTATCCAAGAAACCGCCAAAGACGCCGTTCCGTAGCCTATGCCCGTTTCTTCGGGGTCTTCCTCTCTGCCGTAAATTTCATACAAGGCGTCTACCAGCGTCATGAGGTCGCCCTCGGTAAAGGTGGCTTTGCCGTCCGAAACCAAAGACATCAGAGTAAGCAAATTCTTAAGCTGTTCCACTCTCGCCGAAAGCTCCTTTGCCCAATTAAAGCTTACTACGGGCAAGTCTATCAGCTCGCTTCTGGTGTTTATGGTCGTGCCTATCTTTACTATGTACGATATCGCGCCTTGCTCTATGCTGCCCGAAGGCATTTCAAAATCTTGGGCGTAAAGCAGCTGCTTCAAAATGTCGGGGGAAATCAAAGAGGCGATATCCCCTATGTAGCCGCTTAGGTAAAGCGCCATAACATCTTCGGTTATCTGGTCTATAAAATCATAAAATAGCTGTTTGCATTCCTCGTTGTCGTTCAAAATGAATTTGTTGTCTATAAGCTCCTGCGCCCTTACCAGCGCTTCTTGGTATACCGAAGAATCGGGGTCTTCCAAACCCGTCAGCAAAAGCGTGATAAAGTATTTCATTATGTTGTCGCCCATGTTTTCTTCGTTCCATTGCTGTGTGTCCCTCAATATCTCCACAACGTCTTCTATCAGCATTTCCGGCGTAACATCGTCAAGGCTTACCGAAGAGGCAAGCTCGGCGCGCAATTCTTCTTTAATCTCCAAAGGCAAAATGATTTTTGTGTCCAAAAGCTCTTCAAAATAGCTTATGACAGACTTTGATATCTTGCCGCCGTTGATGTTTATATAGGCAAGGTTGGTAATAAGGCCGTTCACCGAAACGCTTGCCACGCCGTCTATGGCGTTGATTTTTCCTATAATTTGGGAAAGGTAGGCGCTGCTGTCCTTGACGCTGTCGCCCGATTTGGAAAGGCTTATGCTCATTATGGGCAAAAGAGAGGGGTTTATTTTAAGCACTATGGGGTCTTGCAGCAAATCGCTGTCCGGAAAGTCCACCAAGTCCAAAGCGGAGTTGACATCGATAAACGCTTTGTCTATGTCGGCTTCGTATTTGAATTCCATAAGCACCAGCGAATAATGCTCGTTGGACGAAGATGTCAATTCAGTTACGTTGGAAATGGCGCTTAAGCCTTCTTCCACGGGCTTGGTTACCGTTTTCTCTATTTCTTCGGGGGCTGCGCCCGGATAAATGGTAACTACGGCGATGTAAGGAAGGTTCATTGCCGGCAAAAGATCGACGCCGGTATTCACATACGATACCACGCCCAGAATAATCACTATAATTACGCCCACAACAACGGTATAAGGCTTTTTGACGCTGAATTTTGAGAGCATTTACACTTCCCCGATTATAATTAAACAATTAAAATTGTAAATTAACATTGGCTTTCTGTCAAGGCTCATTTCTTGGTATTTAAGGGTAAAATTTTCAAGATATTTGGAAAGCGGCGCAAACAGTTGTATATATTATTTAATTTATATAAA
>CZCB01000661.1_pt1 | contig 52302 bp, 49 predicted proteins | sample 591991 | NCBI WGS metagenome assembly CZCB01 (sample SAMEA3556809, study PRJEB10932) | anaerobic digester metagenome
AGTTACGCTGAGGCTTATGAAGCAGTATCTGAATATATTAAATTCTACAATAAAACTAGAATCCATAGCTCACTAGGATACATTTCACCAACAGAATTTTATTATAAAACCTTAGAAGGTACAGCAAAATCACTAGTAATAAAACTTTGATATTTTGCCCTCAAATAACTACACATTAATATTTAGCTGAAATCAAGGGCCCGCCTTAGCGGGGGCGTAGCCTTTACCCTTGATGAAGATAAATATTAATGTAAAATCAGACAAGGGCAAAATAAAATACTATGATATTGAAAATATTAGTGAGTTTTTGTCCAAAATTAAGGGGTCAATCCGACACTCCCTAGCCACATCACTTTGTAATAGGTCATGTTCTAATCTGATTTCCTTTAAAGTTTTGCTTTTCATTTTTCCACCTCCATTTTTCTTCTTACTTAACAGATAGAAAATGGAATGAAAAGTTACTATGGGAAAATGCAAAAAATAAAAAATCTAGTGAGTTATCTTACTCACTAGATTTTTATTGGCTCATCCATCTGTCACTCCACAAATATAGTAATACTATTAAAGCACAAAATCCAGATCTAAATTTATATTAAATAGTAAATTCAAAAACTACCTTTAAATCTAAACACTAAAGTATAGTCTATTCCACCTTTTTCATTTTTGCAAAAGCAACATATGATAAAATCATCTGAATTGTAACAAACATAAAATACATCATAAAAAGTAGGATTGATACACTATAAAGAATTGCCCCAACTAGGACAAAAGCTCTGTTATTTAAAAAATAACCCAGAATATTAAAAATCAATCCAATCCCAACACATAACATATGAGGAAATACCAATGCTGTTGCTATTGCAACACCTGCTTGCTCAGCACCTGTAGTGCTAGTTATGCCCCCTCCAAAATGAGATATCAAATAAATTAAATACAATAAAGATAGTATCCATGAAACTAATGCTAGTTTGCTTTTTTTCTTTTTAACTACTTGTTCACTCATTCATATCCCCCTTATCTTTATTTCAGCTCCAAATTTTGGCTTTATACCAAAATATTTTACTCAAATGTTACCTCTATTAATTGAGTGTCAAAGTAAGTGTCCCAACTATTACTGTCAAATATATGGAAACTTAATTCCATAATATCTATAGATTTAATATCATTATCTGCTAAATCGCTTTCAAAAAAAGTAATAGTATCATAAGCTTTTTTGCCTGATAAGACATCACTTGAAAAAATGGGATCAATCATAAAACCATTTATAGATACATCTCTTGCTTGTATAGTTACATCCTTATCTGAATTATTTTCTATATACACATAAACATCTGCACCCCAAAAGCTCTCTGTGCTACTTACTCTTTTCATTACTATTTTTATGTCTTTATCATCTAGTACTACCAACCCACTATCATCATAGGCTTGTACATAAGATGGGTCAGCTGTTGTATTTACTGTTATTGTATCTGAGTCTAGGATTACATCCCATTTGTCTGAGTCAAAGATATGAAATTTAAATTCAATATTTTGTATTGTTGCAATACCCGCTTGTTCAAAATCAGCTCTCATAAAATCAATGCTATCATTTGCTTTTTTCCCTGCAGCTACATTACATGAAAACATAGTTTCAATCATAATATCATTTACAGAGGAGTCACGAGTTTGTACAATAATTGATTTATCAGAATTATTTTCTATGAGTACTTTTAACTCTGGTCCATAAAATCCATCAAAATCAAGAGATTTTAATGTAATCTTTATATCATCTTGATCCAATAATACCTGCTCTTCAACAGTCTCTCTTATATTATTATCCTCTGTTTCAAGTGCTACTTCCTCTGATTCATCAGAATCTAAGATATTAGTTACATTTCTATCTAGATTTGTTATCTCTTCTTCTGTATTGCTCGATGGCGTACATGCAGTAATAAATGTTAACAACAAAATAATCATAATAGTTAGTGACACTTTTCTAAGATTTAACATTACCTTTCCCCCTTTTCTTCTCTCAACCTACCTCATCAAATAATCCTGCTGTTCCTCTGCTGCCACATCATACTCTACTTCTTCCATATACACATTTCCACACATTTTCTCTGCCTGTTTCATAACAACTTTTAGAGCATTTTTAGCTTCCTCTGGTGGATAGTCGTATTTAGCAAGAAGCCTTTTTATTATTCTTCTCATACCTGCTTGGGCTGATCTTCTTATGCTCCAATCAATTGTGATGTTATTTCTAATAGCTTGAGTTAATTCTTGGGCAATCTTCTTTAAGATTTCGTCATCCATAAATTGCTTAACTGCATCATCTGCTGTTAGGGCGTAGTAGAATGCAATTTCATCTTCATTAAGGCCTAGTTTTCTTTCTTCTTCATTAGATTCTTTCATTTCATGGGCCATTCTAATTAATTCTTCTATTACTTCAGCATTGGTTATGGCTTGATTTCTGTACTTGTTGAGGGCCTTTCTTAGTTTTTCTGAAAACTTTTCAGATTTTACTAAGTTTCTTCTTTCCATTGTCTTGATATTGCCTTCAAGAAGCTTCTTTAACATCTCCAAAGCCAAATTTTTGTGCTTTATTTCTCTAACTTCTTCTAAAAACTCCTCAGATAATATGGATACATCTGGCCTCTTCAAGCCCATGGCATCAAATACATCTATAACCTCTTCAGATATAATAGACCGTTCTAACATTTGACTAACTCTTGCTTCAATCTCCCTTTTAGACTTCCTAGGTTTACCTCTTTCTTGAAGCTTTGATAGGCTTGCCTTTACAGCTTTAAAATAGCTAACTTCTAAAGACTTAGACTTTCCTTCATCTGTAGCAGCACATAGGGCATGGGCCTTTGCCAACTCTACGGCTAATTGCTTAAATTCTTTTTGGTCTTCTTCTGGTTTTCCCAGTATAAAATCCATACCTCCTGTAATAGCCCTAATCCTTTTCACTTGGGAATCTCCCATGTATTCTGAATAATCATATCCATGCATTATTCCTTGGAGTATCTCAAGTTTCTCTAGCATTATATTTATAGCAACGGAAGTATCTATTCCAGTATTTTTCTTATCAGAATCAGTATATTGCTTTAATGCCCTTTTTAAGCTTTCTAATATCCCAATATAATCGACAATTACTCCACCATCTTTATCTTTAAACACCCTATTAACCCTTGCTATTGCTTGCATTAGGTTGTGACCCTTCATTGGCTTATCTATAGTCACATATGTTTGACTTCTCTAGAATATTATGAGGAAAATTTCAAAAAGCAATTAGTCAACATATACAACCAAGGTAACCATACCTATAGAGATCTACATCAGCAATACGGAGTCTCTCCATCTACTCTGAGGCAATGGGTAGTAAGATACAATAATACTGAATCCTTCAATGCTAAAGATAATTTGACAGAGCAGGAGAAGGAATTAATTGAACTAAGAAAAAGAAATAAACAACTTGAGATGAAAAATGATATTTTAAAGCAGGCAGCACTACTACTAGGCAAAAAGTAGACCTAATTATTTCTAATAGAGAGAAATACAGTATTAGTGCTATGTGTAACTTGTTAAAGGTCTCAAGGAGCTTGGTATACTATCATCTAAATAATAGAGAATCCAGCCATTCTTATGAAGATTCTGAAATAGAAAAACATATAATAAAAATTTTTCATAGAAGCAAAAATAACTATGGCACCAGAAAGATTAAAGTAGAGCTTGAAAAACTAGGTCATCAAGTCTCTAGAAGAAGGATAGCTAGGATTATGAAAGAAAATGCTTTAGTATCCAACTATACAGTAGCACAATATAAGATTCATAGTCAAGGCTGTAATGAGTCTAAAGTCTCTAATATAGTTGATAGACAGTTTGATAATAGAGCCAAACTAGAGGTAGCAGTAAGTGACCTTACCTATGTCAGAGTAGGCAGTAAGTGGAACTATGTATGTACATTGGTAGATCTCTCTAATAGAGAAGTAATAGGGTACTCAGCTGGCCCTAACAAAGATGCTTCTCTTATAGAAAAAGCACTTTTAAGGTGTCGATATCCTCTAAAGGATATAAAGGTATTTCATTCAGATCGTGGCAGAGAATACGACAATAAAAAAGTAGATAACATTCTAGAAACCTTTGAAATAGAACGTTCCCTAAGTAGAAAAGGAAACCCTTATGATAATGCTGTAAGTGAAGCAATGAATAAAGTTTTAAAAGTAGAGTTTATATACCAAAATAAATTTGAGACCTTAGAGGAATTAGAGTTGCAGTTAGCAGAGTACATTTACTGGTATAATCATATAAGGATTCATGGATCCTTAGGATACATATCACCAATTGAATATAGAAATAGAGATAGCTTTAAATTAGCAGCTTAGGCAGTATTTAGAAGGTATATTCTTGTTCGGAGTAATTTTGTCTAAAAAAGGGTTGCCTTTCCATAACCACTCTGCAATACTAACTGATACCTTATCTACCTCTTCGTTTTCAATATTCGACCTTTCAGATGAATAGTGTTTGTCTAAAGAAGCTCTTATTTCTGAATAGGTTTTATTTCCCTCAATTTCTTCCTTTGATAGCTCGATGAGGTCATTTGAAGGCTACAATCCATCAATTTTTTGTAAGCCAAAACTAATTTTCCATAAAGATTCTTGATATTCATAAGATGCATCTTCTCTAGGCATAACCATTCACCCTTTTCAAATGTTTTTATAACTATATTATAATATATAATTATCAAGATAGAAAACAGCATTATTCCAAACTTCTAAATAAACTCATTTGACTAGTCTTTATTAGTAGAATTAAATTAAGTGTCCTCAACAAATTAGAGAACACTTAATTATTTTTAATTTATTGAAACAATTTGTAACTGTTGAAAATGGATAAAAATTGTTCATTAGATATTTTATCAAGATCAGTGACATTCCCGTGCTTCAACGCTTGTCTTAATTGATTCTTAGTAAAAAGAACATGATATTCCCTGTTTACCCATTTATAAACGAATGATCGATACTTTTTATAGTCTTTCTTTAAAATCAATGGTTTATGTCGCTCTAGTGCAATCAATACAGAGTCTACACTGGGTTTAGGGTGAAAGTATTCTCGTGGCACTTTTTTGAGAATTTTTATGTCCATTTCTACCATCAATAACAAACCTAAAGCCCGTTTGGTATTTTGCAGTCTTTTAGCAAATCCTTTCTCTACAATAAGGTAGCTATATTTGGATTGGCTATCAAAAGCAATTTTTTTTACAATATCTGTGCTAATATTATAGGGAATATTACCAAATATTTTATAATCATTACTTTTGGGAAAGTTGAATTTTAATATATCCTCATGGATAACTTCTATATTATTAAAAGGTTTCACTGCTTTTTCCGTCGTTTTACATAAGTTTTCATCAATTTCTACAGCAGTCACCCATTGACTCATTTCCACAAGTTCTTTAGTAAAATGTCCTTTTCCTGATCCAATTTCTATTACCTTGTCTTGTTTACTGATATTTGTATATTTTAATATTTCTTTTACATGCTTTCTAGATGTAATAAAATTCTGTGTGTGTTTTGGGTTTTTCTGTTTCATTTTTAAAGCCTCCTTACCTAAACAATTATACCACCCTTAATTACTCTCTTCAATAAACCTCTCCTATAAAATATCAATTTGCTTTAGAATATAACCCCTAAAAACCTAAGCTATTTCACAAGGAAATTTATTCATAAAATCCTTCATCTTATGTATCATCATAATCTTCTTGTATCTACTTACACGACATCCGAACAGCTATTCCTATCTCTAACTCAGAAATAGGCTTTTTGCTGCTGTAACCATCCTTATTTTTAACAAATTGTAAACCGTCGGAAGCCTTGAAAAATCGAGCTATTTCGATGATTGAACCTTTTGTATCTCTATCACGCACTCCACATGGGGCGTCTGAGGAAACATATCGACGCATTGTACTTTTGTTACCTTGTAGCCGTTGGCGATGAAGACTGGCAGGTCTTCTTTAAGGGATGTAGGTTTGCATGAGATGTAGAGGAAGGTTTCTGGTTTATAGTCAACTATTTTTTGTATTGCCTTTGGATGGATACCTTCCCGGGGAGGGTCTAAGACTATAATATCTGGTTTGTCGTTTAATTGGTCTACTACCTTCAGCACATCTCCAGCAATGAAGGAACAGTTGTTAAGATTATTAAGCTTTGCATTCTCTTTGGCTTTTTCTACTGCTTCTTCAACAATTTCTATGCCTATAACTTTTTTGGCCTTAGGGGCAAGGATTTGGGCTATAGTTCCAGTGCCAGAATATAAGTCGAATATTACTTTGTCTTTTGTTTCTCCTATAAAATCTCTTGCTATTGTATATAGCCTTTCAGCGCCTAAAGAATTTGTTTGGAAGAATGAGAATGATGAAATGTTAAACTTAAGTCCTAACAGTTCTTCTGTAATTTTGTCTTCACCGTAAATAACCTTCATAGTATCGGCTTTTGCCACATCTGCCACTCCGTCAAATATTGAATGGACAATACATTTAACAGTTCCCTTTAAATCTATATTTAAGATTAAATCAACGAATTCTTTCTCGTTTAAACTGTCCTGACTGGTTGTTATGAGATTAATTAATATTTCCCCTGTTTTTTCTGCCTTTCTTACTAATAAGTATCTTAAAAATCCAATTTTTGTGTTTTTATGATAGTAGGTCTGACCATTTCCTCGGAAATAATTCAATATATGACATAGTATTTGTCGAAAATCTTCATCCACTATTTGACATTCATGGGTATTTATTATGCTGTAGAAGCTGTTTCTTCTATGTAAACCCAAGGTTAAAGGACCATCCTTTTCCTCGTCACCGAAAGAAAACTCCATTTTATTTCGATATTCAGTTCTTTTAGGACTTGGAACTATGGGTAAAAATTCATAATTTTCTGTCAGCTGGTCTATGATAGATTTTACCTGTGTCGATTTTATTTCCAATTGTTTTTCATAGGGAACTCTCTGGTAGGAGCAGCCCCCACATAAATCAAAGTGTTGGCAGAAGGGCTCAACTTCGTAATCTGCTCTTTGAAGAACTTCTATTAATTTCCCTTCCGCATATTCTTTTTTTATACGGGAAATTCTTGCTTTAACTTTTTGTCCTGGTAGTGTGTTTTTTATCCTTACTGATTTATTTTCATAATTTGCTGTTCCTATGTTGGGGAACTTCAAATCATTTATCGTGATTTCAATTATATCGTTTTTCTTCATTTTGACTCCTTATTGTATTTCTACTTCTTCTGGTCCTTCTGTAGTATCAGGCATCATCAGGGATTCATCAGCTCCTGTTTCTTGAGCTAATTTATCAATTTTTATTTTTACGTATTTAGCGTATCCTGTTGCTGCAATAGTTCCATCTTCTAATAGTATTTCACCAGTTCCTTCGAATATTAGTCTGGTATTTCGGGTAATTCTTGCAATAGTTTTAATAGGTTTGTTCAGGGGAACAGGTTTCTTGTACTTAATATTCAATTCTACTGTAACCCCCCATGCATCAGGCTCTTCAATCATTATTGCCCTTCCTATAACTTCATCTAAGATGGATGAAAGTACTCCACCGTGTACCCTGTCGGGGTAACTTTGGTGAGTTGGGGTAGGTTGTGATATGGATAGAAGTTCACCGTTTTCAAGTTCATAAAATTTTGTTTTTAATGATTCCTTATTATCAGTTCCACATACGAAACAATACTTGCTTATATCTTGTTTTTTTACAACTTTATATTTCATATCTTCCTCGCTTAAATTTTATTTAACACCTTATTATAACATGAAATCTCCATTTATTGATAATAACGACATAAATATTAATAATTTATAAGGTAAAAACGACGATATTTTCGTCGTTTTCTGATTATAATTTCATTAGTCTTTCACACATTGCTCTTATGCCCTGAATAATTTTACCGCTTGGTCTTATGTTTGCATAATCTCCTACATAGTGTATCAATCCGTAAGCGGGGAAACTCTCTCCTGGAACTAAATCCCCTGGTACGGGTACCGTAATCATTCCCATGTGCTGGGCGAAAATTGTCATAGTACTAAGACACAAGTCTCCTCCTCCTTCTCCGTTAGCACAGGTAGTGAAGGAGAACATCTTCTTACCCCAGAACCTTCCTTCCGGCCAATGGGGTGAAAATGAATCCATGAATACTTTCATGGCTCCCGAAACATTACCAAAATATGTAGGTGAACCGAAAATTAATATGTCACTGTCAAACAGTTTTTCCACGGTAGCTTCTTCAATACTTAGTATTTCATTTTTGTATTGAGCTGCTACTGCAAATTGCTCTGCAATTTCTTCAAAATTTGGATCCTTTACTCTCAAAAGCTGTACTTCTACATTGTGTTTTTTAAATTCTTTAAAAAATTCCTTTGCAATAAGAAAATTGTTTCCGCAGGTGCTGTGAAATACTATTGATATTTTCTTATCCATTCTTTTTTCTCCTGTTTTTACATATTCTTAGATAGCTGTAATCTTCCTCAGCAAATAAACAGCTTAAATATTCTTCTACTTCAAGGGCATTTTCCATATCCAAGGTGTTGTTTGCTATTTTTTCCATATCAGCTTTATTTAAATTTCTGATTATATATCTTGATCTTAGTATGGAAGGGGCATTCATGCTGAATTCATCTAAGCCCATCCCTATGAACACGGGAATCAGCTTTGGATCTCCTGCCGCTTCGCCGCACATTCCAACCCATATTCCTGCCTTATGGGCATTGTCTATAATACCCTTAATCAATCTTAAAAGTGCAGGATGGTATTGACTGTATAAGTGAGATAACTTGGAGTTCATCCTGTCAACGGCCATGGTATATTGTATTAAATCATTAGTTCCTATGCTAAAAAAATCAACTTCTTTTGCTAATAGGTCCGAAATTATTGCGGCTGATGGAATTTCAATCATAATTCCTATTTCTATATCATCCTTAAAGGGTATTCCTTCTTCTGCTAACTCGCTCATAGCCTGCTCTAGTATTTTCTTGGAATCTTTCAATTCCTTCATTGTAGAAATCATAGGAAACATTATTTTCACATTACCGTAAACACTGGCTCTGAGTATTGCCCTTAACTGGGACCTGAAAACTTCCACATTTCCAAGACATAATCTTATTGCCCTATATCCTAAAAAAGGATTCATCTCTTCCGGTATATCAAAGTAGGGTACGTTCTTGTCTCCACCAATGTCCAAGGTTCTAATTATTACAGGTCTATCTCCCATTTTGACCAGTACTTCTTTGTACTGTTCAAATTGCTCTTCTTCTGTAGGCTGACAGTTTCTGTTCATAAATATAAATTCGCTTCTAAAAAGTCCAATTCCTTCAGCGTTGTTCTCCAAAACCATATCCACATCTTTAGGAGTGCCTATATTAGCCGTCAATGAAACAAGATAACCGTCCTTCGTTACCGTAGGTAAACCCACTTGTTCTCTCAGCTCTTTTTTAATTTCTTCTTCTCTTATTTTTTTCTGGGTATAGTGATAAAGCTGTTTTTCATTTGGATTGATTAATACCTTACCGGTTTTTCCGTCACAGATTACGGTATCATTAGGCCTTATCTTGTCCGTAATATTGTTAAGACCAACAACGGTAGGTATGCCTAAGTTTCTTGCAATAATGGCAGCATGGGAGGTTTTTCCGCCTATTTCCGTAATTATGGCAGCAACCTTTTTTCTGTCGATTTGTGCAGTGTCGGAGGGGGTTAAGTCTTTAGCGACAATGATAGAATTTTCTTCTAATTCAGAAAAGTTGGTATGTACAATACCCATTAGTATTCTTATTACTCTATTCATTACATCTTTAATGTCTTCGGATCTTTCTCGTAAGTATTCGTCCTCAATTTTTTGAAACATTTGAATATAAATATTAGAAACTTCGTTTAAAGCATATTCTGCATTTATTTTTTCTTCTTTTATTATATTTTCAACTTCAAAAATAAATGTTTCATCTTCCAACATCATTTCATGAGATTTGAAAATTTGTGCTTCTTTTTCGCCTAATTTATCTATTGTTTCTTTGTATAATTTTTGTAGTTGTTCTTTTGCGGTTTCAAAAGCACTTCTGAGCCTATATAATTCCACATCAACGTCGTTAACATATTTTTTGATTATGTCAATCTGTCGTTTGTCAATTATAAAAGCTTTCCCTATGCCGATACCTGATGATACTCCTAAACCCTTCATGAATTCACTACCTTTCAAGCTCACCAAATTATACAATAAAATAATTTGTTAGTGATAATTTATACTATTATAGTATGCAAAAGGATTCATTGTCAATTGGAAATATTGCAAATTCAACACTTTTCATGGTAATGTTTTCATTGTCAAAGTATTAGCATTTGGAAAATAATATAAAGATCCCTTGAAGTTTTAGGGACCTTTATAGAATTTATTCAATGTTTTTCACTTATAGTTAATTGTCAAAGGGAATATGTAATATATTGTTGTTTGCAATTTCATCCTCTATCATACCCATTACATATTCTTGAATAAAACATTCATCTAAACTTTGAATAATTTTAAATCCTTCTGTATCCATGAGTTCTTGCAATTCTTCGTTTCTGTATCCTGAGANNCTGTATAATATACCTTCTCCTTCTCTTCAGGTGTCAAGTCCATGACACTTATACTCTTCCTATGTTTTCTACATAGATTTTCTATAAAGAATTCTTCGGCATAAGTATCGAAGGAAAGTAGGTTTTCGTCTCTAAGGTTATTCTCCAAGGCATAATTTTCAACATCTAATTTGATGGTTTCATATGTATAGCCCTTGGAAGGTGAATAGATTAATTGCCCGTACTGATGAGGAAATACAGGTAGCGAACTGGTGGCAATATCATATATTGTTTGGCCTGTTACTGAAGAAGTTGTGGACTTAATATCCTGTATATGTATATGGCCAGACAGTACCATTTGAATATCACTTTCAAAAAAGGCATTTATTACGCTGGTGTTATTATCCACCGTATAGTCTTCCCAAACTATGTCGCTATGGTCAAGTAAATTATGGTGCATTACTACTATTATTTCAGCATTTTCTTCCTTTGCCATTTCCCCGCACGAAACAATCCAGTCCAAAGTATCCCTGTTCAAATAGCCTCCCGGCTTGGGATACTCCTTTGTAGTATCAAGCATTAAGAACCACAAGTTTTGATAAGGCTTTACTAAGTAACTTAATGAGTTTTCATCCCTTGATACTGCATCCTTGTATCCGTAATCCTGATAAATTTTTACAAATTCATCTTTTGTAACATAGTCTGTTAATTTTACTTCATTATCTTTAAAATACAGTGCCTTTTCATTTCCTATATCATGGTTTCCAGGAACTACATATACTTTTGTTCCTGATGCTTTAATTTTTCTTAATCTCTTTTCAAATTCCTGATGATTTACTTTTGAACCATTGTTAGTCAAGTCACCTGGGAAAACAACAATATCAGGTTTATTTTCCTTAATATCTTTCTCCACAATATCAAGTAATAAACCTGTATAATGCATTAATCTGTCAACTGTTCCCAAATAATTTTTAAAAGTTTCACTTTCTTCTGTTAATTTTTCTGACATATAGTGGGGATCTGCCACTATGTATATTTTTATACTCTCATCTAAATTTATCATAGGTACTTCTTGCGGAGGCGGGTAATTAATTGCAATAAAAAATATTATAGCAATAACTCCCAATATGATTATAACATTTTTCATTGCTTTGCCCTCCGTATTTTTAGTGTATAGCTGTATTATACTTTATATTCAATAATATAACAATCATTTTTTATTTGATAAGCCAAAATTATACATAAATAAAGCGGTATGGATACCATACCGCAAATATTATATTTTTTCTACCTTCATTCCTGTATCTATACCGTTTAAATTTTGAACTTCCATGTCATTTTCATTAGATACAATTATTGAATCTGCCAATGTTTCTGATTTAATGAAATCTTCAAATTCTTTAACAGCCTTATCAATTTCTGGGGAGCTGGTATAGTATATATTTATTCTGTCCAGGACTTCATATCCATTATTCTTCCTCATTTGTTGAACTTTTGATATGAATTCACGGGCATAGCCTTCGTTTAACAAGTCTTCCGTAAGTTCTGTATCAATTATTGTAAATAAATTATTTTCTGTTGATACATCATATCCTTCCTTAGCAGATATACGGATGTCTAAAAGCTCCACATTAAGTTCTATAGTTTGGCCGTTAACCTGAATTTCACATTTTTCTCCCGCCTGAACTTTTGTAATTATATCTATGGCATCAGATTTTGCCAAAGCTTCTGCAAAGGCTTTAACATTACTTCCCAACATTGGGCCTGCTACCTTGTAATTTGGTTTTAAGGAGAAATTCATAAATTCGTTAAGGTCATGCTCAAATATTACTTCCTTAACATTTAGTTCTTCTTTGATAAGAGGAACCAAATCTTCTATTAAAGTCTGATACCTGCCGTCTATATGAATTCTTCTAATTGGCTGTCTAACCTTTATTTTGGCATTTTCTCTGGATGCTCTTCCTAACTTAACCAAGTCCTTAACCAAGTCCATTCTCTTTTCAACATTTTCATCTATTAACTCTTCATTTACTTCAGGCAAGTAGCTTAAGTGAACAGATACTTCTCCTGTTAAATTTCTGTACATTTCTTCTGACAAGTAGGGAGCAAAAGGAGCCATTAGCTGGGATACTCCTACCAATACTTCATAAGTTGTATTGTAGACGGATTTTTTATCTTCAGTTAGCTCTGTTTCCCAGAATCTTCTTCTTGAACGTCTTATATACCAGTTGGATAAATCTTCAGTTACAAAATCCTGAATTGCCCTTACGGTCTTGTTATGGTCGTAAGCATCCATACTTTCCCTTACATCTTTAATTAAATTGTTGTATTTCGAAATTATCCATCGGTCTAATTCTGGTCTGTCCTTGTATTCAACGAAAAATTCTTTTGGATTTATTGAATCTGTATTTGCATACAGGGCAAAGAAAGTATATACATTCTTAATAGTTCCAAAGAATCTGCTCAATACATCCTTTAATCCATCTTCGTCGAATCTTGTAGGTGTCCAAACAGGTGATACGTGGAGCAGGTACCATCTCAAGGCATCTACACCGTATTTATCAAACAGGTCAAAAGGTTCCACCGTATTTCCTCTTGATTTGGACATTTTCTTTCCATGTTTATCAAGAACCAAGTCATTAACCAATACTCTCTTGTAAGGTGCCTGACCCATTACATAGGTTGAGATGGCAATTAATGAATAGAACCATCCTCGAGTTTGGTCTACTCCCTCATTAATAAAGTCTGCAGGAAATGATCTTTCAAACTCCTCCTTATTTTCAAAAGGATAGTGATGCTGGGCATAGGGCATTGCACCAGAGTCAAACCAGCAGTCTATAACATCTTTTACTCTGGTCATATGTTGGCCGCACTTAGGACAAACAATGTGTACTTCATCTACATAGGGTCTGTGGAGTTCAATAGATTCATCTATATCTTCCACGGCTTTCTCTATTAATTCCTTTCTTGAACCTATACTTTCCACATGGCCGCATTCACATCTCCACAAAGGAAGAGGAGTTCCCCAATAACGGCTTCTGGATATAGCCCAGTCATTTACATTCTCCAGCCAGTTGCCAAATCTTTTTTCACCTATATAACTTGGATACCATTCAACAGTGTTGTTGCAGGCAACAAGTTTGTCTTTTAATGCAGTCATTTTAATGTACCAGCTAGGTCTTGCATAGTACAATAAAGGAGTACGGCATCTCCAGCAGTGAGGATAGTTATGAAGGAATTGTTCCTTCCTGTATAATCTGTTATTTTCCTTTAGCCATTTCAATATGGCTGGGTCTGCATCTATAACAAACATTTCTGACCAAGGTGTTCCACGGAATCTTCCCGTATCATCAACAGGGTTTAATACTGGTAGATTGTACTTCATTCCCGTATTGTAGTCATCTTCTCCAAAAGCAGGAGCCGTATGAACTATTCCCGTACCATCATCAGTAGTAACATAGTCAGCGCAGGTTACAATGAAGGCCTTTTTTCCTTTTGGCACTTCAACAAAGGGCATAAGTTGTTCATATTCCATGAACTCCATATCCTTACCCTTCAATTCTTCCAATACCTCATAGTCTTCTTTAACTACAGCATCAACTAAGGATTTAGCTACATAGTATACAGCACCTTTTGAATCCTCTTTATCAGCAGTCTTTATTTTTAAATACGTTTCTTCAGGATGAACTGTCAAAGATACATTGGATAATAGGGTCCAGGGAGTTGTAGTCCATGCAAGGAAGTATTCATCTGCATCTTTTCTCTTAAAGGCCACATAGGCAGTCATTGTCTTTATTTCTTCGTAGCCTTGGGCAACTTCGTGGGAAGCTAAACCAGTTCCACATCTTGGGCAGTATGGAAGAATTTTATGGCCTTCATACATTAATCCATCCTTGTATATATTGTCTAAAATCCACCATACACTTTCAATATAGTCGTTATCTAAGGTAACGTAGGGATTATCCATGTCTATTAAATAAGCCATACGCTCAGACATTTCTCTCCACTGAGCTTCATAGCTAAAGACAGATTCACGGCATTTCTGATTAAATTCAGCAATTCCATACTCTTCAATCTCTTGTTTGTTCGATAAACCTAATTGTTTTTCAACTTCTATTTCTACAGGTAGGCCGTGAGTATCCCAGCCAGCTTTTCTTTTAACCTGGAATCCTTCCATGGTCTTGTAACGGCAAACAGAGTCCTTTAAAGTTCTTGAAATAACATGGTGTATTCCTGGTCTTCCATTAGCGGTGGGAGGTCCTTCGTAAAATACATAGGGTTTATTGTCTTTTCTTGTTTCTAAACTTAATTTAAGCAAGTCAATTTCTTTCCAATAGCTTGAAATTTCATGCTCATAGGTTTTATAATCAGCCTTTGATATATCTTTGAATAATTTCATCTTTTCCTCCTACTGATATTCAAGTTTATTTATTGATAATTATATTACACAAATAGTAAATGGGGCAGGCAACTTCCCTTGTATACTTACCCCTTGGTAGTATTACAATATAAATAAATCCCATGTCATAAGACATGGGACGAAAAACCGCGGTACCACCCAAATTACATATAATAAAATATATGTATCTCTAAAATTTAACGCATTTCTACGTAATTTCCTACTGCTATTTCAGAAATTAAACTCATGGATGATCTTCTTTGCATTTGGATTTGCAATCTCCCACCCTATGATCGCATCTCTTGGAATCCTACTGCAAATACTGTTCCAATCACAGTTTTTAAATATTATTTTCGTATAATAATATATGAAATTGCTTGTAAAGTCAAGGTATAAATTGAATTTTTTATGAGAAAATAGACATTATATAGAATGGAGATTTCTTTGTCCTTTATAATCTCCCTATTATAAAAAAATATACTATAAGAGGTAATTATGGAATATCCAAGAAAATCATACTGGCATTATACTGCTGAAGGTATAAAAATACCTATAGATAAAGAAGTGGATTTAAATAAGAAATTTGATATTTTAATAATAGGAGCAGGAATTACAGGGCTGACAACGGCCTACTTGTTAAAAGACAGCGGTCTTAAAGTTGGAGTAATTGAAGCCACTGAAATAGGATATGGTGTAACGGGCTACACTACAGCTAAAATAACGATTCAACATGATTTAATTTATGACTACCTAATAAACAGTTTTAGTTTTGAGGAAGCCCAGCAATATAAAAAAGCTAATGAAGAAGGAGTAAACTTAATCAAAAAGATAATTGAAGAAAACAATATTCAATGTGATTTCAAAGAACAAGATGCCTTCCTTTACGCAGCTTCTGAATATGAAGTAAGGGATTTGGAAAGGGAACTTAAAGCTTACGAAAAATTGAATATTGACGGCTATTATACAGAAACAACCCCCTTGCCCAACAAAACTTACGGTGCAATAGGTATACGAAATCAAGGTCAATTTAACCCATTGAAATATCTTTACAGTTTGTACAATATTCTTCAGAATCATTGTGAAATATATGAAAATGCAAGAGCCTTGAATATTGAACCTCACAATGATCATATAGACGTAGAAACAGAAAGAGGAACCATTCATGCAGATAAGGTTATAACCACATCCCACTATCCTTTTGATGACAGTTTTGGGTTGTATTTTCTGCGGCTTTATCAAGACAAATCCTATGTTATTGCTGCAAGGACCAAAGAGGAGCCCTTTGAAGGAATGTATATAAATATTAATGACCCTATTTATTCTATGAGATACCAGTTTTCCGACAGAGAAAACCTGCTTATTCTTGCTGGTGGGAATCATCGCTCTGGAGAAAAAGACGATGAAAATGAATCTTATGAGGAGCTAGAGAAATTTCTTTATGAAAACTTTGAAGGTGCAGAAATAGTAGCCAAGTGGTCTACCCAAGACTGTATGACTTACGACAAAATTCCTTATATAGGAAGGTATTCCAGCAGTATTGAGAATTTATACCTTGCTACAGGATTTAAAAAATGGGGTATGTCCCATTCAGCTGCTGCAGCTTTAATATTAAGAAATAAAGTGTTAGGAATAAAAGATGATTATTCAGAAATTTTCATTCCTTCAAGATTCACTCCCCTTCAGTCATCAAAGGAATTTTTCTCCTCGGTAAAAAGTATTGCTGGAGGATTCTTAAACAGATTATCCATAGCTTACGATGAATTGCCTGATGTAGATATAGGGGAGGGTAAAATAATTGATTATAGAGGAAAAAAGGTAGGAGTTTACAGAAATGAAAATGGGGATTATTTTTGTATTAATCCAGTATGTGCCCATTTAAAATGCGCCTTGTCATTTAACGAAGCTGAGAAAACATGGGATTGTCCTTGTCACGGCTCCAGGTATGACATAAAAGGTAATATTTTAGAAGGCCCTGCCGTCCACCCCTTAGACAGAATTAAAATTAAAAAATAATACAAACTTACAGGGACATACCTAAAGGTGTGTCCCGTAAATTCTTATCACTTCATCAGTGTAATTTCCCTCATCATCGTATATATAGAGGGGAGGATCAAATTTCAGTTCCGGTTTCCCGCCTTTTGATGCACGTATCAAAAAAAGATTTGGTTTTTTTGATACACTGGGATGAACGAAGCGGATTTGTTTCGGCTCTAAACGGTATTCCCTCAAATACCAAAAAATATCCGCTAGTCTGTCCGGCCTATGAACCATGTAGAACCTTCCCTGGGGTTTTAATAGTTTTGAAGCAATCTTTACCACATCTTCCAAGGTACATTTAAGTTCGTGTCTGGAAATTGCTTTCTTATCCTCAGGATTAATTAATCCGCTGTTAGGCAGCATGTAGGGAGGATTTGAAATTACTGCATCAAAGGAATTAGGTTCCAAGTAATTTAACGTGTCTTTTAAATCAATGTTAAGTATGTGGATTTTATCCTGCAAATTATTTAATCTTACGCTTCTTTCAGCCATTTCTGCAACTTCAGGCTGAATCTCTATTCCATAGGCCTTTGAATAGTTCCTTTTACCACTTAAGAGTATGGGGATAATTCCCGTCCCTGTACCTAAATCAACTATTTTTGAATCTTTCCTTATATCACAATAATTAGTTAATAAAACAGCATCCATTCCAAAGCAGAACCATTTCTTGTTTTGAATGATTCTTAAACCTTTACACTGCAGATCTTCTATTTTTTCATTTTCTTTTAATATTATTTCCATCTATATTCCTCATGAACGATTATTCTAAGTTTCTCCATGGAGATTTAAACATACAAGCCTTCCAAAGTCAAGAGGTGGAACTCCATTTTATTTCGTTGAAAAAAGAAGTAAGTAATGATAAAATTAACCTATATTAAAAGCCGAGGTGAACTATGTACGAAATTAGAAAAAAACAGCGTGAAGAACGTCGTCAACAAAAATGGTTTAAATATGCCATATTGGCTGCAGGAATTTTTGTCTTTTCCCAAGGATGCAACTTATTGACAGCAAACACAAACTATGCTTCCACTTCAATAGTATTAGGAATTATTTTACACTCTTACTCTGCTGGAAGGGTATGTGGAGAAATTTTTAAGGTCGCCCCTAGCAGTATTGGTAATATTGCAATGATTATTTCTCTTCTTATAGTTGCTCTTATTAGCTATTTTAATAATTTGGGTATAATAATTATCCTGTTGCTGGATTTAGCTTCTATTATTGTTTACGTAGTATCATCATTCATATATTCAAAATTAAAAACACAGGAGTAAAGAATGATTAAAAGATTTATCGAATATTATAAACCGCCAAAAATTAAAAGAATATTCATAATAGATATGCTATGTGCCTTTATCGTGGCGGTTTGTGATTTGTTTTATCCCATGATAACCAGGAATATCATCAATATTTACGTTCCAAACCAGGAGTATAGCCTTATGATTACCTGGTTAATTGCCCTAGCTTTAATTTATGTATTGAAGTTAGGTCTTAATTACTACATAACTTATTACGGCCATGTAATGGGGGTTATGATACAGGGAAATATGCGTAAGGATATATTCGAACACCTGCAGGATTTGCCCTTTGTCTTTTTCGATGAAAACAAAACGGGTACTTTATCCTCCAGGATAATAAATGATTTAATGGATATATCCGAGCTTGCCCATCACGGTCCAGAAGACTTATTTATTTCATTAGTAATGCTTATAGGTTCCTTCCTGCTGCTGAGCACAATAAATTTTCCTCTTGCATTGATTGTATTTTCCATAGTACCCTTGCTAATATTCATAGCAATGAAATTAAGAATAAGAATGGCAGACACTTTTATGGAAACCAGAGTAACCATAGGGGAAGTTAACGCAACTATTGAAAACAGTATTTCCGGTATAAGGGTATCTAAAGCCTTCAGTAACAAGGATAAGGAAATTGAAAAGTTTGATAAAAACAACAGTAAATTTCAGCAGGCAAGGAAAAAGGCATATAAAGTTATGGCCGATTTCCATGTAGGTTCTTCCTTTATAATTGACTTTTTAAATATATTAGTTTTAAGTGCTGGTGCAATATTCTTTTACAGGGGATGGATTAATTTCGGAGATTTCGCTGCCTTTTTATTATATATAGGAAACTTCTTAAACCCCATAAGAAAGTTAGTTAACTTTGTGGAACAGTATCAATCGGGAATTTCAGGATTTAAACGATTCGTGGAAATTATGGATACGGAAGTTGAAGTTGATGAACCAGGAGCTAAGGATATATACAATGTAAAGGGCGACCTAAAATTCAAGAATGTAACATTCTCATATGATGAGAACAAGGAAATATTAACAGATATATCCTTTAATATTGAAGCTGGTAAAACAGTTGCTCTCGTTGGACCTTCCGGAGGAGGGAAAACTACCCTTTGTCATTTAATCCCTCGCTTTTACGAAACAGAAGAAGGAGAAATCAGCATAGATAATATAAACATTAAAGATTTCACCCGCAGTTCTCTTAGAAAAAACATAGGTATTGTACAGCAGGATGTTTTCCTTTTCACAGGGACAATTTATGAAAATATTAAGTGTGGAAAATTCGATGCTACTGAAGAAGAAGTTTATGAAGCTGCAAAAAGAGCTAATATTCATGACTTTATAATGTCATTACCTGATGGATATAGTACTTATGTGGGAGAAAGAGGTGTTAAATTATCAGGAGGACAGAAACAAAGAATTTCTATTGCAAGAGTATTCTTAAAAAATCCCTCCATATTAATATTAGATGAAGCAACTTCTGCCTTAGACAATGTAACAGAACAACTGATACAACAATCTTTGGAAGAATTGTCAAGAGGAAGAACTACCATAGTTGTAGCCCACAGATTGTCCACTATAAAAAATGCTGATGAAATAATTGTTTTGACTGATAAAGGTATCGAAGAAAAGGGAAATCATGAAGAATTATTAAGCAAAGGCGGTATATATGCAGAGCTGTATAATTCACAATTTGTTAATATGTGAGGAATAATATGAAGGTAACAGTTATCGGTCACTGGGGTGGTTTCCCCAATACCGGGGAAGCAACCTCCGGTTATCTCATAGAACATGATAATTACAAGCTTTTATTGGATTGTGGCAGCGGAGTTTTAAGTTCACTGCAGAAAATAATTGATGTAAAGGATTTGGATGCCGTATTGATCAGCCACTACCATTATGACCATTGTTGCGACATTGGCCCATTACAGTATGCTGTGCAAATTAAGAGCCAGCTTGAAGAAATCATCAAACCCCTACCCATATATGCGCCAGACGGAGATTTTTTCAGGCTCCTTAAGTGGGAAGACTACACTTACGGAGTAAAATTTAACGAAGACAGCCTATTGAATTTAGGACCTTTTGAAGTAAGTTTTCTTGAAAATATTCATCCGGTCAAAGCATACAGTATGAAGATTAAATGTGGCGATAAAGTGCTTTCTTACACATCAGACACTTCATATTTTGATGGATTAATTGAATTTTTCTATAATTCAGATGTCCTCATCTGTGAATGCAGCTTATATGACGGAACAGACGGCACAAAATCAGGACATTTAAATAGTTCACAGGCAGGTATGCTGGCAGAAAAAGCAAATGTTAAAAATTTGCTTCTAACCCACCTTCCCCACTTTGGAAATATATATGACTTAAAAATCCAAGCTGAAAAGTATTACAAAGGCAACATAATATTAACTTCCTACTTAATGGAAATAAAGATATAAGTATTAAAAGTTTACTTTTCATTGCTACAAAACATGATCTCCTTGACAGTAAAATTATAATTATTTATAATGATTATGAAAAAAAAGAAAGGGTAAGGTATTTGCAGAATGTTTAAATAATCCACTTATTTAAATCACTATAAAATGACAAACCAAATTAACCGTAACCGTAAAGGTTTTTTTGTTGTGGCATTTTATTGCTTTATAGGTGGATAGTATTTAACAACTGCAACCTACTTTATCAAATATAGTGCAAGATTTCACTTGCATTTATTTAGATTTAGTATAAAAGTTATTACTATCCTCCTTAGAAAGAATAAAGGGAGGATTTTTTATGCTTATTATTGAGTGTAGTAAAATAAAAAAATATTATGGGGACAAATTAATTTTAGATATAGATAATTTAAAGATATATTCGGAAGATAGGATAGGTGTGGTGGGAATAAATGGTTCAGGAAAAACAACCTTAATAAAAATATTGAGCAAAAGGTTAGACCCTGATGAAGGATGGGTTAAAATTATAGGCAAAACAGAATACATATCACAATTAGAGGAACCGGATTATTATGAAATCAGCAGTGAAATGGCTTCAAAATTTGGTGTGGAAACATTATGGAATGAAAACATGAGCGGTGGAGAAAAAACAAGATTTAAATTAGCCAAAGCTTTAGAAAATAAAAGTATGTTGATTTTTGCTGATGAACCAACCAGCAACATGGATATTGAAGGTATTGAGCTGATGGAAAAGGAACTTTCAGAATATAATGGTGCTTTGATGATAATTTCTCATGATAGAGACTTTTTAGATAAATTATGTAATAATATTATTGAAATAGAAGACGGAAAGATTAAAATATACGAAGGCAATTATAGTGATTACATTAAACAAAAACTCCATGATAAACAAAGAGCTCAATTTGAGTATGAAGAATATGTAAAGGAGAAGAAAAGAATAGAAAGTGTAATTGCTGGTACTAAACAAAAGGTACAAAGTATAAAAAGAGCACCTAAAAGAATGGGGAATTCAGAAGCAAGGCTTCATAAAATGGGAGGACAGAAAGCCAAGGCAAATTTAGAGCGTAAAATTGGCAACTTGGAAAAAAGAATTGAACGCTTAGAGGGAAAAGAAAAACCTAAAGAGCTATCTAAAATAAAAATTGATCTTATGTCTTATGATACTATTTATAGCAAAATAATAATAGAAGGAAAGAAAATAAACAAAGCTTTTGGAAATAAAATCATCTTCAAGGATGCTGATTTTACTATATATAATGGCTCAAAAGTTGCATTGATAGGGCCTAACGGATGCGGAAAAAGCACCTTGATAAAAATGATAGTAGAAAATGATAATTCAATTAAGCTGGCCAAAGGTGCAAAGATAGGATATTTTAGTCAGGATATGAACATATTAGATAAGAGTTTAAGTATTATTGACAATGTGATGGAAAGCTGTATTTACCCTGAGAATTTTGCAAGACTTTTACTTGCTAGACTTTTGTTCAAAGGTAATGATATTTATAAGAAGGTTGAAGTACTAAGTGGAGGAGAGCAAAATAAAGTTTCATTAGCAAAAATATTATTGCAGGATATTAATTTATTAATATTAGATGAACCAACAAATTATTTAGACATAAATTCTTTAGAAGTTATGGAGGATACTCTTAAAGAGTATGACAGAACACTATTGTTTGTTTCCCACGACCGAAGTTTAATAAATAAAGTTGCCAATTATATCATGACTATTGAAAATTACAAAATAAATTGTTTTAATGGTACATATACAGAATTCAAAGAAAAGAATAAGAAAAAGCAAAAGGAAGATGTTAATACGCAAATAATTTTGTTAGAAAACAGGCTTTCTGATATTATAGGAAGATTATCCATGCAATTAAAGAAGGAAGAATTAGAGGTTTTGGACAAAGAATATATTGAGATATCAGACAAACTAAAGAAACTCCGAAAGGAAGAGCTGTCTCACAATAGAAAATAAACTTCTAAGAGAGACAGCTCTCTTTATTAATTGAACTTGGATATAAGTGTCTGAACGGTGGCTTTTTGCCGGTTTTCCCCCTTTAAGTCCATTACTATTTTTCCCGAATCCATCATTATGGTACGGCTTCCAATTTCTAAGGAGGAGCTTATATTATGTGTAATCATCAATGTTGTTATATTGTTTTCAGAAACAATTTTTTTGGTAAGTTCCGTTACATTCTTAGCACTGGAAGGATCTAAGGCTGCTGTATGTTCATCTAATAATAAGAGGCGAGGCTTAACTAAGGTTGCCATTACCAAGGTAACTGCCTGTCTTTGGCCTCCTGACAAGAGACCTATTTTAGTATTCATCCTGTCTTCCAAGCCTAAATTAACGGATGCTAAGTGCTCTCTTATATAATTCTTTTCTTTTTTTGTAGGAACTGCCATTATATTTTTATTGGTACTTCTCATATAGGCAATTATTAGATTTTCTTCTACAGTTAAATTTGGAGCAGTACCCTTCATAGGATCCTGAAAAATACGCCCTATGAAAGTAGCTCTCTTATGTTCCGGCATATAAGTTATATCTTCATTACCTAGTACTATTTCACCCGAGTCACAAAGTATGGAACCTGAAATAATATTAAAAAGGGTGGACTTTCCTGCTCCATTTCCTCCAATTATAGTTACAAACTCTCCTTCGGAAACATGGAGGTTTAAATTATTCAGTGCAACATGCTCATCTGGACTGTTTTTATTAAAAGTTTTGTTCACTGATTTTATACTTAACATTATTTCGCCTCCTTCTTACCCTATAAATTTCCATCCTTTTACTTACATTAGGCAGGGAGAGAGCCGTTATTACCACTAATGCAGAAATTAATTTTAAATAAGAAGGAGGAAAATTAGTAGTAAGGATCAATGCTATTATCAGTCGATATATAAGAGAGCCTATTATAACCGAAAGTAAACTTAAGGTAATATTTTTGTTTTTAATAATTACTCCTCCGATGATTATGGAAGCAAAACTTATTACAACCATTCCAGAACCCATGTTAACATCCGCTGATTGCTGCATTTGAGCCACTAAAGCTCCTGACAGGGAAACTATTGAATTTGATATTGCAAAGGCAACCATCTTTACTGAATCTGTATTAATTGAAGAAGCCCGGCACATATCTTCATTATCCCCTGTTGCCCTGATGGAAAGCCCCAGCTGAGTTCTGAAAAACCAATTTAATAAAATAAACACTATAGAAATAATTCCTGTTAAAACAAAGACTTTATATGCACTTCCACCAATTATACTTTCAGCATAAGTAAAAATATTAGATTGATTCAGTAAGGGAATATTTGCTTTACCACCCATTACCATGAGATTTATGGAATAAAGTCCAGTCATAGTTAAGATACCTGCAAGAATGGGCTGTATTCCCATTTTAGTCTGAAGGAATGCGGTTATTAATCCTGCCAGAGCTCCGGCTAAAATTGCAACCCCAATGCCAGCTAAGGGCATCCCCATAGCAGTAAATACAGCACATACTGCGGCACCTAACACGAAACTTCCATCTACTGTTAAATCAGCAACCCTTAATATTCTGAAGGAAATAAATGTACCAAAAGCAAGAAGTGAATACACCAATCCCAGTTCAATTGCCCCTATAAATGCCCTTATACTCATACTTCCTCCTTTATTCTACAATTCTAAATTCTCTTAACTGTTCTTCTAATATTTCCACTCCTATTTCTTTTGCAGTGGTTAAGTTAACAACTGTTGCATACTCCTTTAATGTTTCTACAGGAATATCTGAAATCTCTACGCCTTCGATAACTTTTCTAATAATTGCTGCCACCTGTCTTCCAAGTACCGTGTAATCAACGCCTACCGTTGCAAATCCTCCGTCTTCAACCAATGAATCGGCACCTGTATAAACGGGTATTCCTGCTTTTCGTGCTTGTTCTGCCAATACAGGCATTGCAGATGCTACAGTGTTGTCAGTAGGAGTAAAAATTGCATCTACTTTTTCTATTAGGGATTGACTTGCCTGCAATAATTCACTGGAATTTGTAATAGTTGTTTCAATGTAATTAATTCCCTTGTCCTCACAGTATTCCTTGGCTTTTTCCACTGCCGAAACAGAATTTACTTCACCAGCATTGTATATGAATCCAAAACTCTTCACTTCAGGAGTTAATTCCATGGCTAAGTCAAATATTTGGCTTACGTCTATAGCGTCAGAAACACCAGTTATATTTCCTTCAGGATTATCCACGTCTGCAACTAAGCCTGCATCCAGCGGATAGCTTACAGCTGCAAATACTATGGGAATATCCTTAGTAGCAGCTGCAGCACTTTGTGCAGGAGCCGTTGCTATAGGCACTATAATATCAACTTCCTCACCTACAAACTGTGAAACAATGGTATTGATATTAGAAGCATCTCCCTGAGCATCCTTATAGATTATTTCCACCTTCTCTTTTAAGCCTTGCTCTTCGAGGCCAATTATAATATACTCCCTAATTTGGTTTAAAGATGGATGTTCCACTGGCTGAATTATTCCAATCTTTATTTTTTCATTTCCTCCTATATCTGAATTTTTCACTGCTTCATTATTTGTTTTACATCCTGTTAATAGGATAATTGTTATTGTAATAGTTAAAATAATTCCTAAAAATTTTTTCATCTTTACCTCCTATAATTTCTTTTATTTTTTATTACCCTTCCCATAAGGGAATCCATAAACTAAAAAAACCTGTCCTTAAAAAAGGACAGGCTATTCCTGCGGTACCACCTTAATTGATTGTATAACAATCCACTCTAACGAAAATGCCAACACATTTTCTGCCTTGTAACGTAAGCACACGTCTCAGATACTTGGGAATTCCCGTTCACCTCGCCCTCAGCGATCCATTTGTCTATACTGCGTTCTGCAGGGCTCCCACCTTCCCCTACTCTCTGTGAGTGCACGTATAGTTTTATCTTCGCCTCAAAGGTTTATATATTGTTTCAGAGTTTACCATTAATTTTTATTCTTGTCAATATTTTTTTATCTTTAGCTCACAATAACATAACACTTCTTCCTGCGTATAATATAACAAATAAGTTTAGGAGGAAGTAAATGAGGTTTTTTTATGGTGAAAAAAATATACTCAGAGCCTTAGAGGAAGCAGCTTTTTGGAAAAACCAAGAGGCCGAACATACAGATGTAATTATAGAAATCGTTCCTGACTTAGAAGATGAATTTGTGGAAAGATTGGAGGAATATAAAGAAGTATTCAATTCTACAGAAGCACGTATAGTACAGTATATGGAAGCAGCAGTTAATTGTATGAATAATTTATCTCCGGAAATGTATCAAAATATTATGAATGTTATTAATATGTCTATAAGGCAAAGCCAAGTTTTTGTAGACTTCTTAGGGATGTTGTTACGGGACAGTGATGCAGTTAATAATAATCCTGTAGCCCAAGTAGTTATTAATCACATTAGAAGAGAATCTGAATACTTTATAGGAATTGTAACTGCCTTCTTAAGTGCTTCTTGTAACAGGCAAAATAATTTTGACAATATGAGATATTACAGGTAACAAAAGGGACTTAAAGTCCCTTTAATAAATATTAGAAAACTCAGTTTTACCCTTCTAACTGCAATGAATAAACTAAAAGCTATGAATTTCCGTTAGAACAGACATAATTCATTAAACTTTCTTTATTATTTTCTAATTTTCCCTCAATCACCTTGTTTAAAAGGTCCTCTAAAACAATACCAATCTTTTTTCCTTTTGGCACTCCAGCCTCAATAAGGTCTTTGCCATTGACAGCTAATGTTTTTAAACTATAGCACTGATTTGATTCTATTATCCCATTCATAATAGTTTCAATTTGCAGTAAATCTTCCTTTTCTTCTTTGAATAAAGCCCTTTTAATATTTATAAGCATTTTTAAATTGGTGGGTCCGATTTTATTTAACCAACGCTTAATATTTATTGAATCAGGATATATCTTCTCATCTATATTCTCAGTAAGCAGTTTAACTGTTTTTATGGTTTTATTATCATATTTTAAATCCATCAATACCTTTTCGGGAAATTCAATACCATGTAAAAGTATAGCTAATCTTAAGGCTAAAGTATTTAATATTTTCATAGAATTTAATCTATATACCAATTCCTCTTTAGAAAACACTTCAATTCCCGGAAGGAACACTACAACTACATCCCTGTAGGAATACATTATTTCATAAAAATTATTCCCCATTATTAGCTTGTTCAATTCAATATTAATACGCTCCCTTGAAATATTTTGTAAAAGATTTTTATTTTCAAAAATACTACGGGCAGTATTTTTTTCAATACTAAATTCCAAAACAGAAGCAAAGCGCAAAGCTCTCAAAATTCTTAAGCCATCTTCATTGAATCTCTCACTAGGATCCCCCACACATTTAATGATTTTATTCTTAATATCTTCAATTCCACCGAATAGATCTATTATTTCCCTCTCATTATAAGCAAGAGCATTAATAGTAAAATCCCTTCGTTTTAAATCAAAGGAGATATCTCTGGTGAAAAAAACCTCATCGGGACGCCTGTTATCGCTATATTTTCCGTCAACCCTGTAGGTGGTAATCTCTATTGGCATTTTACTAATAACTACAGTGACAGTACCATGTTTTATTCCTGTTTCAATAGTTCTGTATTCACTGAAACACTTTATTATTTCATCTGGCTTTGCAGAAGTAGTTATATCCCAGTCTGTAGGAGCTTTTCCCATAAGACTGTCCCTTACGCAACCACCTACTATGTAGGCTTCGAAATTATTGTTATGTAAAATATTTAATGCCGTTTTAACTTCCTTAGGAATATTTATATTCATAGAAATCCTTCTTTACCTTTTTACTTAATTATAACCATTTTTTTGAATTTAACAAGTGTTAAGAAGAATTTCCATCCCTTCTAATTGTATTTCAAAGCAGGCTCAATTGACTTAGTTACTTATCTACTACGCCATATGTAACAATTTTATTAAACAAAAATAATCTATTTAGAATGAATGAAATAGAACCAAGAAGGACATTCATCATACTGGAGAGTTTTTAATTCCAAATCTCTTTTTTCCAATTGTTTAGCTAATTTTTTTGCTTGATACAGGTATTTTTTATATTCTTCGACTGGAGTATTTTTTTCCTCTCTGTGATTTACGCTGTTTCCTTTGACAAATCTAAGGCTTTCTTTAACCCCGAAATTTTCAATAACCTTGTAGGATACATTATGAGACATATGATTCCATTCACCTGATTTTAAATCTAATATATATTCAGAAAGAAACAAATGTCCATAACAGGCAAAAAACTCAATAGCATCACAGATGAATTCAACCTCCTTTTCCGTCATTATATAGTGGAGATTAAACCTTATCCATCCCGGTCTTATAGATGTTAAGCCCTCCTTAATAAAGTGTCTGAAAATAAGAGAATCTTCTTTGCTTATATCCAATAATCTGTGACCGTAGGGAGCTGCACAGGCACAGCCTGCTCTCGTCTGTATCCCAAAGAGATCGTTAAGAAGTTTAGCTGCAAATTTAGGATGGATATATTTGTCTTTATGTTTTATTTTGATAGAAAATATAGGTAATCGGATTTCTTCGTTAGTTGGTCCTAAAATTTCTATATTTTTAATTTTCTTAAGTCTGTTTAGGACTATCTTGGTATAATGTTTTTCTATGGATTCAATATTTTCCATTCCTATCATATCTTTTAATTCCATTACTAGTGCAGCTTTAATAACTTGTATAATACCTGGAGTGCCAGCCATTTCTCTTAATTCCACATCATTAATATAATCATAGGCATAGGGACTTACATAACTGACAGTTCCCCCTCCAGAAACGGTAGGAGGAATAGTATTGTCGTATATTTTTTCATTAATAACCAATATACCTGAGGAGCCAGGACCTCCCAAAAATTTGTGAGGAGCTAAGTATATGGCGTCAAAATATTCTTTATTACTTTTATTCATATTTATTTCTACATAGGGAGCACATGCGGCAAAATCAAAACAAGCAAATGCATTGTTTTCATGAAGAATTCCCGCTATCTTATACACTGGTGTCATTATTCCAGTAACATTTGATGCAGCAGAAAACGACCCTACTTTTAATCTATCCTTGTATTTCTCATGGGAAATTTTTTCTTTTAATTCATATAGATCAATAGTACCCTGGGACGTAAGTCCTATTTCCACCAACTCTACTATTCCTTCTTCCCAAATAAGTATGTTGGAATGATGTTCATAAGGTCCTATAAATACTACAGGAACATGTTTTAAATACTCAGGAGACTTAGTTATTTCATCGATACTTTTATTACTTTTGTAGTATTCTTTTATTATATTTCCTATGACTATTTTTGAAGCAGGAGGTATATATATTCCTAATATTTTAGCCAAATATTCTATAGCCCCTGTAGCACCTGTGCCAGCAGGAATTACGAAGCAATTTTTTTCCCCATTTACGTGTCTTTTAATTATTTCTTCCGATTTAAGCAATAATTTAGTCATTATTTTTCCCGTATAATTATCTTCCGTATGGGTATTGGCATAGGATTTCTGTATTTCAAGTAAGTAATTTTCAATAAAGTTTAAAGTTCTTCCCGATGCAGTATAATCTGCATATGTCATCATTCTTTCACCGTAAGGAGTTTCAAATATGTAGTTTTTTCCGATTAATTCATTTCGTAATATTTCAAAAGAAATACTCATACTTGCTTCCTTTCTTTGTAATAGGTTTATTATAACCAAAAAAATAAAAGATTATATTTTCCTATTCTGATAAGAAACCACTATTAACACAATCAAAAATTATTTTTGGTACCATGAACCTTGTTGTTACACAAAAAAAGTCTGCTCGTTATAACGGGCAGCATCTATTTGTTGTTATTGGGTCTTTTCTTACTCCTTATATATTTATACAATTGTCGTTCATCTTCTATTTCTAAATCTCTTTCTCCTGCTAAGGATTCTAAGTGATGAGTAAATTCATGTTTTATAATAGTTCTAAGTTTAGATTTAAGTTTATTTCTTGGTAGATTACCATATAGTTTATTTACAGAACCGTAGTAAACAATTATGTATCTGCCTGAAATTCTTTCGTTGCGGTATTCTCCAAGGACATAGAGATCTTCGCCTATACTCTTTTTGTGAAGCTTTATTTGTGGCAGTAAAAGTATTCCTCCGTTAAGATCCTTAAACAGCCCTGGAGGAAATTCCTCTACTATTTCATCCAACATTATTTGTACTTCTTCAATGGATACCATATTAACTATTTAACTTCCTTTTAAGTTTTTCAAGCATATCTTCAGTCATAGCATCTAAGTCATATTTAGGGTTCCAGCCCCATTCTTCTCGGGCAGCAGAATCATCTAATGAGTTTGGCCAGGACTCAGCAATTCCCTGTCTTACAGGGTCTACATCATAGTATAGTTCAAATTCAGGGATGTACTTTCTTATGGATTCAGCTATCATTTCGGGTTCAAAACTCATAGCTGTTACGTTAAAGGCATTTCTATGTATTAATCTTGAAGGATCTGCTTCCATAAGATTAATAATTGCATCTAATGCATCAGGCATATACATCATATCCATATAAGTTCCCTTAGCAATAAAACTTGTATATTTTTTATTCTTTAAAGCTTCATAGTATATATGGACTGCATAGTCTGTCGTTCCTCCGCCAGGCAGGGTTTCATAGGAAATAAGTCCCGGAAAGCGGACACCTCTGGTATCTACTCCAAATCTTTTAAAATAATAGTCACACAGCAATTCCCCTGCTACCTTGGTCACCCCATACATAGTAGTAGGTCTTTGTATTGTGTCCTGAGGGGTTTTGTCAGGAGGTGTGGTAGGTCCGAATGCAGCAATTGAAGAAGGTGTAAATACCATGCACCCTTTTTCTCTTGCCACTTCCAGCACATTGTACAAGCCGTTCATATTTACATTCCAGCACTTGTCAGGATATTTTTCTCCAACAGCAGATAGAATCGCTGCAAGATTTACTATGGTATTTATTTTATATTTGTCTACGATTTCCCCTAATGCCTTAATATCATTAATGTTAACAACTTCAAAGGGTCCCGATTCAATTAACTCTTCATGTCCTTCTTTTATTCTTCTGCTACTTGCCACTACATTGTCTGTTCCGTATATTTCCCGCATTTTCACTGTTAATTCAGAGCCTATTTGGCCTAGTGCCCCGGTTATCAATATCTTTCTCACAGAATATACCTCTCATCCCTATATTTACAATTTGAGCTTTCCAACTATGTCCGTACAATATTTCCTAGTTATATTATACCAATGGCTTTTATAAACTGCAATATAATAGAATTGTCAACCTTAATTATATTTTTTCATAATACAACAAAAAACTTATAATGCCTTAGGTATTAAATAATAAAACCCCATCATTATTGATAGGGTTTATTTTACACTTGGCGAACTTCGCCTTTATTTAATTAAGACTTGTTGTAAAGCATTGAATTTTAAATTATGGCGGAGAGATGGGGATTTGAACCCCAGATACGGTTCCCCGTATACACGCTTTCCAGGCGTGCTCCTTCAACCACTCGGACACCTCTCCATGCGCTTTACAGCAAGTACTATTATAACTAAAAGCCTAGGTAATTGTCAATGGTATTTTTAGGCCTTTATTATTTTCTTGATTTTCCTATGAAAAATAGGGCGATTGCTCCCTGACCAGTGTGGGAACCGATTACGGGACCTATGAAGTTTATTATAACTTCTTTTACGTGGAGTTTTTCTTTAATCATATCTGCTAAGTATTGGGTATCTTCTAAGCTGTCGGCATGACTTATAAATACTGTTTGTTCTTCAGGATTTACACAAAGTTCTTCCATTTTCTCCAGCAAGGCATTAATGGATTTCTTTCGTCCTCTTACATTGTAAGCAGGAATTAAATGTCCTTCATCATCTACATGAAGAATTGGTTTAACATTAAGGGCGGTTCCTAAGGTGGCAGTCATTGCATTAATTCTGCCTCCCCTTTTCAAATGGTTTAAATCGTCTACTGTAAACCACTGACAAAGTTTTAATCTGTTATCTACTACCCACTGGCTGACTTCGTGAATACTTTTACCTTCTTGTTTCATCTTTGCAGCATAGTAAACCAGTAAGCCTTCCCCCATAGAAGCTGCCAATGTATCAGTACATATTATTTCCGAGTCAGGATATTTTTCCTTCAGTATTTCTGCTGCTATTAAGGATGAACTAAATGTTCCGCTTAAACCAGAAGAAAATCCTATGTATAGTATGTCGTTTCCTGCTTTTAGAATAGGCTCAAAATATTCTTCAAAAGTCTTAGAATTTACTAGGGTAGTTGTAGATCTTTCTCCATTTTTCAATCTCTCATAAAATGTATGTATATCCATCTCTCTGTTATCTGGGTAATTTAAATAACTTTCATTTTCAAAACCAAAAGTCATGGGAATAACTGTAATTCCTAATTCATCAACCATGTTTTTAGGAAGATCTGTCGTCGACTCCGTTACTATTACATAGTTTTTCATAATAATTTCCTTTCTGTATGTAGTACTTATTAGCTTTATATTATCATATTGAAAATATCAATACAATATAAATTTCACAAGCTTGGAAAATCTCAATTAAATTTTTATTCTATGTTTACTTTAAATATTTATGGGTAATGATAATGTTATACACAAGTATACTTAAATAATATAGATACCTATACAGGAGGAATATATGATGAAAATAGCTATAATTTTAGGAAGCACAAGGCCGGGACGAATCGGCGAATCTGTTGCAAAATGGGTGTTTGATTTGGCTAAAGAAAGAAAAGATGCAGAATTTGAAATAGTTGATGTCTTGGATTACAACTTACCTCTGTATGACGAACCTTATCCAGCTATGATGCAAAATTATACAAAGGAACATACAAAGAAATGGTCGCAGAAAATAGCAGAATTTGACGGATATATATTCGTAACTGCTGAATATAACCACAGTGTTCCCGGGGCATTGAAAAATGCAATCGACTATTTAAATGTTGAATGGCAAAATAAATCTGCTGGCTTCGTAAGTTACGGAAGCGCCGGTGGATCGCGAGCTGTAGAACATTTAAGGGTAATTGCGGCAGAACTTCATATGGCAGATGTAAGAGCTCAAGTAATGTTGTCTTTGTTCACTGATTTTGTGAATATGAATGAGTTTAAACCTGATCCACGTCATATTGATGAGGTTCATTCAATGTTAGACCAAGTAATTGCATGGGCTAGTGCATTGAAGCCATTGAGGAATAAGTAATCCCGTCAGTAAATAGTTGAAATTCTTTCGACATTAAGTAACACCGGCGTTTAGTCGGTGTTTCATATTTCTTAAGGAATAATCTGCTGCTTTTTTCCTTATATTAGCGCAAGGAACTTTATTATTTTTAAAACGTCATATATAAGAAAGATGAAAGAGGTGACATATGAGTAAAATTAAAAGTTTTTTTAGTAATATAGCATATAATATTAGAACTACCTTCGTAAGATTTCCCATGTCGATAATCTTTTTGGCATTTTTAACAAGTATAATGTTTATCCTAATCGAAAGTTTATCCGATTTTGATGGGGATATTTTATCAAGATTAATATTTGCAGGGATTTTCGGTACTTTCTTATCTACAGCCGTAAAATTCATGCTTGAAAGATTTGAAAGTTTGTACAAATATCAATTTTCATTCTATGGATTAACTATTGTTTTTGCAATTGGTTATTATTTTTTCATGACGGATGCAAAAGTTACAAGTTATTCTCTCATACACTTGTTGGTTATTTCCTTTGCATTGTTTGCGGCTTATCTTTACTTACCATCGGCCAAAGATAAGGTGAATTTTGGCAATATTGCCCTTTCTCACTTTAAATCTGCTTTTACTTCCATTTTATATGGAATAGTTTTATACTTAGGTATTGGGGCAATTTTAAGTGCCGTTAATATACTTCTTTATAGAATAGATTATAAATTGTATGCTCATGTAGCAAATATAGTTTTTATATTTTTCACGCCCTTGTATTATCTTTCCTTGCTGCCGAAATTTAATTCTAATAAAGAAGAGGACACTGCAAAAAAAGATATTTCATATAATTATCCTAAATTTTTGGATATTTTGGTTTCATATATAACTATTCCTCTTATTACAGTTTTTTCTGCAGTATTAGTAATATATTTCATAAAAATATTGGTAACGGGAGTGTGGCCAGTAGGGCAAGTGGGACCCATGGTTTTAGGGTATTCTGCTGCAGGATACTTTATTTATATTTTAAGTTCGAACTTAGAAAACAAGTTTTCCCTCTTGTTCAGAAAGTTTTTCCCCATAGTTCTCATACCCTTGGTAGTAATGCAAATGGTATCTTCCTATATTCGTATTGATGCCTATGGTATTACCGAATCCAGGTACTATATTGTATTATTTGGAGTGTTTTCAATAGTATGTTCCTTAATGCTTATCTTCAGCAAAAGAAAAAATCCTAACGCCATAGTGCTTTTATCTGCTTTCTTTGCCTTAATATCAATAATTCCTCCCGTGGATGCTTTTACTGTTTCAAAAAACAGTCAGGAAAACAGGTTGAGAGAAATTTTAGAGAGAAATAATATGTTGGTTAATAACCAACTACTACAGAAATCAGATATACCAAATGAAGATAAATATGAAATCACAAATATATCTAATTATTTACATGGGATGGGCTATATAGAAAAAATTGAGTGGCTTCCTGAAGAATTCAATGAAAACTACTATGCTGACTTTAAGAAAGTTTATGGATTTGACCAGTATTATGAAAGATACTATCCTAATGATGAAGGTAGATTTTTTGTAAGTGCTTTCTTGGATGATAGCCAAGTAATTAATATCAAGGGATACGATATATTATTTAAAATTTATTCGCGAAATAATTTATATTCATTAACGGAGATAGGCAGATTTAATCTAAATGGTAAAGATTATACTCTTCAAGAAAAATATGATGAGGATGGAAATTTAACTTTATTAGTTCTCCATAAGGAAGACCTTGTAATGGAGATATCTATGAAAGAATTTGTTGATGATTTATTTGAAAACCCATCAGAATCCAAATCTCAATTGAGTCAAGAAGATCTTACAATTATAAAGGAAAATGAAGAGTTGAAAATAAAGATTTTAATAGACCATATAAGTGTAGATAGGTATGATAAATCATATACTCACATTTACTTAGATGCATTTGTGTTTGTAAAGGTCCCATAAAAAAATCCTTCGCTTTCGCGAAGGATTTTTTAGTCTATTGCTACTACTGCACCCTTGTAGGTTTCCGCAATATATTGTTTTACTTTATCGCTTTTCAAAGCATCTAAAAGTGCTTTAGTTTTTTCTGTTTCTTCATTTCCTGCCTTTACACAAAGGATGTTTGCATATGTTTGAGCTGCTTGGGAATCTTGTTCCTCCTTGGCTAAAGCATCTGTTTCTACGTTAAAACCTGCTTCTAGGGCATAGTTGCCATTTAGTACTACAAAGTCTGTTTCTCCTACAACTCTTGCCACCTGTGCAGCTTCTAACTCAATAACGTCTATGTTGTAAGGATTTTCAGCTATATCATTCTTAGTAGCCGTAAGTCCTGCCCCTTCTTTAAGGGTTATTAGCCCATTGGCTTCAAGTAAGAGAAGAGCCCTTGCTTCATTGGTAGTATCGTTGGGAACAGCTATAGTTGCCCCTTGGGGAACATTTGATAAATCATTTGATTGTCCTGGATAAATTCCTAAGGGTTCATAGTGGATGGCTCCCACAGATACTAAGTTAGTTCCCTTTTCTTCATTAAAGTTGTCTAAGTAAGGTGTGTGCTGGAAGAAGTTTGCATCAATATCTCCTGCTTCCACTACTAAGTTTGGTTGAACATAGTCGGAAAATTCAATAATTTCCAAATCAAATCCTTTTTCCTTTAATTCAGACTTTACTTGTTTTAATATTTCTGCATGCGGTACTGGCGTTGCCGCTACTGTAATTTTCGTAAGTTCTCCTTGTGATGGGGTTTCCCCAGCAGGTGTTTCCCCTGATGGTGCCGGCTCATTGTTGCCGCATCCGATAACTGTAATTGCTAATGTAGCTATTAATGCTAATATTAATAATTTTTTTAGATTTCTCATAATTATTCTCCTTTTCATTTAATTTTCTGAGTCAGTTATATTACCCTCTTATCTGTTTTTCTTGCTATTTTCATTCCTACTGCTTGAATAACCTGAACCAATAGTACCATAAGAATAACGGTTATTAGCATAATTTCACCATCATATCTATAATATCCATATCTTACGGCAATATCACCCAGTCCTCCTCCTCCTACGAAGCCTGCCATTGCAGAATAGCCTAATATAGTTCCTACAGCGATGGTAGCTCCTACAATGAGAGAAGTTTTTGCTTCAGGAATCAATACCTTAATAATAATTGTCCACAGAGATGCACCCATACTTTGGGCTGCTTCCACAACTCCGTGGTCTACTTCCTGAAGGGAAGATTCAATCAATCTTGCTATAAAGGGAGTTGCTGCTACAACAAGTGGCACTATAGTTGCTGTTGATCCGTAGCTTTTACCCACTAGAAATGTTGTAAGAGGCTGTATAGCGACCAATAGAATCAAAAATGGTACAGAACGCCCTATGTTTACAACAATATCTAAAAATCTATATACAAATCCAATTGGATACAAACCGTCTTCTCTTGTTACAACCAAGGCTACACCTAAGGGTAAGGCTAGTACATAGGCAAAGAATGATGAAACGAAGGTCATATATAGGGTATCGCCTATCCCTTCAATGAGCATTGACATGTTTTCCTGAATAAGGTTTGTTAATGATTCAATAACCCACATAATCTTTCAGCTCCTCTACGTTAATATTGATACTCCTTAAGTAATTAATTATTTTATCGGATAATCCTTCATCCTCCGGCAGTTGGAGAATCATGTGACCAAAAGCTTTACCACCAATATCCCTGGTATCTGCAAACAGTATGTTAACTTGAGCTTTAAATTCTAAAACCACATTTGCTATTACAGGTTCATAGGATGATTTTCCATCAAATACTATACGTATAACTCTCTTGCCTTTCATTTCTTTAACAGCTTTACTGCCGTTGTAAACTAACTTTTTAGCAGCTTCTGTTTTAGGATTTGAAAAAACATCTTCCACAAGCCCTGTTTCTGCAAGACTGCCATTATCTATAATTGCCACTTCATTGCATATTTCCTCAACAACAGCCATTTCGTGGGTTATAATAATTATGGTAATACCTAATTTTTGGTTAATATCCTTTAACAAGGATAGAATTGAGCGGGTTGTTGTAGGATCGAGGGCACTGGTTGCCTCATCACAGAGTAATAGCTGTGGATTTGTAGCAAGTGCTCTGGCTATTGCTACTCTTTGCTTTTGTCCTCCGCTTAATTGGGAAGGATATGCCTTCCTCTTATCTGAAAGACCTACAATCTCTAATAGTTCTGCGGCTCTTTTCTTTCTCTCTTTTTTACTTACACCTGCAATTTCCAAAGGAAAACATACATTGTCCTCTACATTTCTCTGCATTAATAAATTAAACTGCTGAAAAATCATACCTATATTTTGGCGAACTTTTCGAAGCTCTTTATCATTCAAGACAGATAGGTCCTTATCTCCTATAATAATTGTTCCCTTAGTAGGTCTTTCTAAAAAATTAATACATCTTACCAAAGTACTTTTTCCTGCACCGCTCATACCAATAATTCCAAAAATTGTACCTTTATCAATATTTAGATTTATATCGGAAAGGGCGGTTACCCTACTATTTTGACTTACGAATTCTTTTCGTAAATTTTTTATTTGTATAAATGGAGTAGTCTCCAATTTCGTCCCTCCTTTATTTAGCTACAATATCCTTTACAACTTCACTTGCAATAATTAGTCCTGCAACAGAAGGTACAAAGGATACACTTCCTGGTATAGCCCTCCTGTGGGTACACTTTCTTACTGTTCCAGGTGGACATACGCACTTGCTATTACAGCTGTCTCCCTCGTCTATTGGAGTTATGGGTTTTTCTTTAGAATATACAACTTTTAAGCTTTTAATTCCCCTTTTCCTCAGTTCGTGACGTAACACTTTTGCCAAAGGATCTACGGATGTTTCATAAATATCTGCTACTTGAAGATCTGTTGGATTTAATTTATTTCCGGCACCCATACTGCTTATTATGGGGATATTGCTATCTTTTGCTCTTACTATTAATTCAATTTTGGCAGTTACAGTATCCACAGCATCCACAATATAATCATACTTGGTCAAATCATATTCATGGGCATTTTCAGGCATATAGAAAACTTCAAACGTGTCTACTTTAGCTTTGGGGTTAATATCTAATATTCTTTCTGCCATAACATGTACTTTCTTTTTACCAATGGTTTTTCTTGTGGCAATTAACTGTCTGTTTATGTTTGTAAGACATACTTTATCATCATCAAATAATGCGAAATTTTCTATACCACACCTTGCTAAAGCTTCTACAACAAATGTACCTACTCCACCGATACCGAAAATCGCAACTGTAGAATTTTTTAATTTTTCCATTGCTTCCTTGCCTAAGAGGAGCTGGGTTCTTGAAAATTCGTTTAGCATATACTTATCTACCACCCTTTGCAAACATCAATCCAGGTGTTGCTCTTGGAGGTTTCCTCTAATTCCTCCAAGGTAAGCTCTATGGCAGAGTTACTGCTTCCACAAGCTGGGAACATAGTTTCAAATCTTTTCATAGATTCATCTAAGTAGACCTTCACATTTTCCGGCAAGGCGAAGGGACAAACTCCTCCAATTGCATGTCCTGTATATTTTACCGTATCTTCTGGCGAAAGCATTTTAGCTTTAAAACCAAAGTAATCTTTAAATTTACGGTTGTCTATTTTGGCATCCCCTGCTACAACTATTACCATAGCTCCATCTCCGTTGTTGTAAAAGGATAGGGATTTGGCAATTCTTGCTTCCTCCGTTCCCAATGCTTTTGCTGCCAACTCCACCGTAGCCGTGGATTCATTCAGTTCCTGAATTTTATTATCTTTGTTAAATTGTTTTAAATATTCTCTTACTTTTTCTATAGACATTATTACCTCCACTACATACCATTAAAAAAGCCTTCTACGAAGAGAAGGCACATTATCAACCATCTCCTCATCTCCCAAAGTAAACACTTTGACGGAATTAGCACCTTGCAAACTGCAGGTTGCCGAGACTTCACGGGGCCGGTCCCTCCATCTCTCTTGATAAGAAGTTTCTTTGTTTATTTAATTGCTACTTACTTTATACTATAAAAAGCTCTTTGTCAAGTAATTTTTTTATTTTATTAGCTTTTCATAATTAATATAGCCTTTAAGTTCCTGAAGTCTTTGGTTTGACAGGGGAGGGACTCCCTCTAATCTATAATTTAATTTTAATTCTTTATACTTAAATACGCCAAGGGTATGGTAAGGTAGCAACTCAACTTTTTGAATTAATTCATCGGGAAAACTTCTTACTTCCTTTTCAAAATATAGCATATCTTCTTTCTTATCATTTATACCTGGTGTTACCACGTGCTTAAGCCAAAGCTGCTTTTTATTTTTAATAACTGCTTCCTTAAATCTGTTATAAGAAGTTATTTCCCTTCCAGTTATATTTTTATACTTTTCCTTCTGAGGATGCTTTATATCTAAGATTACCAGGTCTGTATATTTTAGTATTTCATCATAATTACCAAGACCCGTACCAGATGTATCTATAACTGTATGAATACCTTCCTTTTTTGAAAGTTTAAGACATTCTAAAAGGAATTCCGGCTGTAATAAAGGCTCCCCACCAGAAAAAGTAATACCTCCCCCATTTTTATAATAAGATTTATATCTTTTACCTTTCTCCACAATATCTAAGGCAGAAATATTTGGACTGCCCACAGACCATGTATCAGGATTATGACAGTAAGCACATCTTAAGTTACAACCCTGAAAAAACACTACCATTCTCACCCCAGGACCATCTAAAGTACCTAAAGTTTCTATTGAATGAATACATCCCTTCATCTCTACATCCTGTCGTGGAAAGTTCTACTGATTACATCTAATTGTTGTTCCCTGGTCAACCTATTAAAGTTTACCGCATAACCAGAAACCCTTATAGTTAAGTTAGGATACTTACTGGGGTTTTCCATAGCATCGTAAAGGGTATTTCTGTCCAGCACGTTAACATTAATATGGTGACCCCCCTGGGCAAAATATCCATCTAATATATTTGATAGATTATCTGTTCTGTGTCTTTGTAGTTTTCCTAAGGTTTGGGGTACAACAGTAAATGTGTTTGAAATACCATCCTCACAAATATCCTTATATTTAAGCTTTGCAACCGAGTTCAGGGATGCAAGTGCTCCGCTTTTATCTCTTCCGTTCATAGGGTTAGCTCCCGGTGCAAAGGGCTCCCCTGCTTTTCTTCCATCAGGAGTTGCCCCTGTCTTTTTTCCATACACAACGTTGGAAGTAATAGTCAGCACAGAAAGAGTATGTTTTGCATTCCTGTAAGTTTGATGTTTTTTAAGTTCTCCTGTAAAAAACTCCAATACTTTTTCAGCGATAGTATCTACCCGGTCGTCATCATTACCGAACATGGGGAATTCCCCTTCTATTTCAAAATCCACTGTTATACCTTCTTCGTCATAGATAGGCTTAACCTTAGCATATTTAATAGCACTTAAAGAATCTGCAACAATCGACAGACCAGCCACTCCAAAGGCCATAAGTCTTCCCACCTTATAATCATGGAGAGACATCAGTGCTGATTCATAGGCGTATTTATCATGCATGTAGTGGATTATATTCATAGTGTTAACATAAAGCTCCGCTACATACTCCAATACTTTTTTATAATTTTCTATAACTTCATGGTAATCCAAAACTTCTGAATTTATTTTATCTATATTTTTTATTACTTTTTCTTTGCTTAGTTCATCCACTCCACCGTTAATTGCCATGAGGAGTGCTTTCGCCAAATTACATCTTGCTCCAAAAAACTGCATGTCCTTACCTATTCTCATTGCTGAAACACAGCAGGCAATGCCGTAATCATCTCCATAAATAGGTCTCATTATATCATCATTTTCGTATTGAATAGCTGAAGTTTCTATGGACATTTTACTGCAATATTTTTTGAAACCTTCAGGAAGTTCTTCTGACCAGAGTACCGTCATATTAGGTTCTGGTGCCGATGACAAATTTGTAAGAGTGTGTAAAAATCTAAAAGATGTTTTAGTAACTAATGTTCTTCCATCTAATCCCATTCCGCCTATAGCTTCTGTAACCCAGTTAGGATCTCCTGCGAATAATTCATTGTACTCCGGAGTTCTCAAATGACGAACCATTCTCAACTTTAGAACGAACTGGTCAATTATTTCCTGAGCCTGGCTTTCTGTAAGTATACCCCTTTGTAAATCACGTTCAATATATATATCTATAAAGGTACTTGTCCTGCCTAAGGACATGGCAGCACCATTGTTTTCCTTTACTCCTGCCAAGTAGGCGAAATAAATTGCCTGCACTGCTTCTAAAGAATTGGAAGCAGGTTTTGAAATATCTTTTCCATACTTGGCTGCCATGGATTTCATGTCATTTAATGCTTTGATTTGTTCTTTTATTTCTTCACGACCACGAATGTTTTCTTCATTCATGGGAAATTTTATGCTCTCGTATTCTTCTTCCTTCTTCTTTATTAAAAAGTCAATTCCGTATAAGGCAACTCTTCTGTAATCTCCAATAATTCTGCCTCTTCCATAGGCATCTGGAAGGCCTGTTAAAAGCCCGGTTCTTCTTGCGGAGAGTATTTCAGGAGTATAGACATCGAAGACACCTTCATTGTGAGTTTTTCTGTACTTGTGAAATTCATCAATTAAACCCCCATGAGAATATCCGTATTCTTTTAAAGACTGTTCCACCATCCTTATTCCACCGAAAGGGTTCATAATACTTTTCAAGGGTGCATCTGTCTGAAAACCTACAATTATTTCATTTTCCTTATCAAGGTAACCAGGATTAAAGTTGTCAATTCCGGAAATACGCTCTGTATCCACATCCAAGACACCTTTGTTCAACTCTTCTTCCATTAATTTGCTTGCTTTTTCAAACAAATTCCTAGTTCTTTCACTAGCCTCAGTCAAGAACTCTTCATTTCCTTCATAAGGTTTGTAGTTTTTTTGAATAAAGTCTCTTACGTCGATATTTTCTGTCCAATTTCCTTTAATAAAATCTTTCCACTCTTTCATATTTCCTCCCAAGATTTTCCCCGGGCAGAAATACAAAAAACCGCCCGGGACAGCCCAGGCGGTCGACTTTCTAACTATTATCACACTCCCTTGTGGTACTCCACTTCCGCCAGTCGTGTGACAAGTGTATATTACAATATTTAGATTTTATTGTCAATACCTTTATGCATTTTCTATAATGTAGTTTATTTGTTCTTCTATTTGTTTTATCATGAATTCTTCCGTAACTTTTTCCTCATAAAGCTTGGACATAGCCTTATCTAATTGATTTTTTATATTTTTAACTACGTCAAGGGTTTTTCCAATATCAGAGTTAACTACCCAGTCATAAATTAAGCTGTCAAAGAACTGATCAGCAAAACTATCAAAGGTACCCACAGGAATTTCCGTTCCTGTCATCATTACTATATCTGACATTTCCCTCTTAAATTTCCCCAACATTCTCTGGGCTTGTTCAGCATATTCTCTTGCATCATCAATGTTATTGTACTTATCTTCGGATGTAGAACCTTCTAAAATATCGGTTACTCCCCATCCATCAGCCAATTCTAATTTTTTTATGGCTATTTCGATTGAATTTAACGCCTTTTCTCCATAGTTTATTGCTTCATCTATTTCAATTATATTGGCACTCATATTTTCTTTTCGTTTTATAAGTTTTTTGAGTTCTTCATTGGTTTCTTTATCTTCTAAGTTAATTATTTTTAACTTTTTATTGATTAATTCTTCATATTGGGAATCGCATCCTTCAATTTCTGAAATTTTATGAACTATTTTCTTAGATTCATTTACTAAGTAATTCATATTGTTAATGCATTGATCATACTTGAGTTTAGATTTGAGGAGTTTTTGTCTATCTTTATCTAATCTTTCTTCTTTTATTCCTAATATAGCATAAAACAATGAAGTTATATTTTTTGATTCTAATTTTAAAACATCCTGGTTTTTCTTTTCTAGTTCGTCCGACAACTTATTAAGTAAAAGTTTTTCTTTAATAATATCTTGTTCAGTCTGTTTTAAAAGTAATTTCAATTTGTTCTTTTTTTGGATACATTTCTTCATATCGCTAATTTTTTCATTGTATTGAGTATGCATCTTATTACTCCTGATCATGCTGTATTATCTGTATTGTTGAATTGATTATATCATACAATATATTATGATTCAAAGGGTTTTTACCTTTGCAGTATGGGAATACGTTCCCTATTTTAGATACTAACTACCACTGCTCATAGAAGCAAGGACCTGTAATAGGTTAACAAATGTATTGAATATTGTTTTTCCATACTGTATAATAAATTATAAATTAAAAGGAGGCAAAAAATGATTACAAAAGATATGACCATTGGAGAAATTATAAGAACCAAACCAGAAGCTGCCGAAGTATTAATGGCTTTTGGAATGGGATGTATAGGTTGCCCCAGCTCTCAAGTAGAAACATTGGAAGAAGCTGCGGCAGTACATGGTATGAAGTTAGATGATTTGTTAAATGCATTGAATAAATAATATTATTCAAAAGATTATTATAGCAAAAACCGGCATTTCTGCCGGTTTTTCTATTTAAAAGCAACCCGTAAAACAGCTGTCTTTGTTGCTTACTCATATTATGTGCATTATTTTAATTATTACTATGTAAGTTTTTTAGTTAATTAGTTAATAATGTAAATGGTTCAAAAGTATGGGGGCCTTAAAGGAAGGTCCCTATTATAGTATTTCATCCAATTTATTTTTGTTAAACCCAACCACCACTTCATCATCGATCATTATAACAGGTACGCCCATGTATCCCATAGAAATTAATTCTTTCTTTGCCTCCTGATCTATGGAAATGTTCTTTTCAACATAATCGTATCCTTTTTCTTTTAAGTATTCTTTTGCGGCAGTACAATTTGGACAAGTTGCACTGGAATATATTGTTATATTACGCATTTTATCCTCCTGAACTTTTATCATAGTATATGAAATTAAATAAATTTTAACATATTTCTCTTAGTATTACCATAAATTTTCTTTTTAAATTCACAAAACATAACCTTCCGAATAATATAAAATTATATCGGGCAGAAAGGAATGAAGTAAATGAAAGAATGCACCATATACATAGAGGCACCTGAAAAAATACTTAAAGGTGCAGGTATACCTAACTCACAATTTCTTCCATCAAATATATATCAATTAAAAATAATTCTAAGAAATAATAGCAGCAGTCCCAAAATATGTTCTTTTAGCGCTACTTTAGGAAACGGAATCCGCTACTTTGAAAATATCCATCATGAAGGACCTGATGTTATGCTAAAAGATCTGGTAAAGGTAGTGGAACCTAACAAAACACTGGCAAACAACAATGTAATAATTTTTGGAAATAACTTTATTTTATCTCCCCATTCTGTTAACACAATTTTTTTTGATGCAGCCCTTTGTGATAAATACACGATTAATGGTATTGAAAATTCCGGTAATAAAATTCCACACAGAAGTAAAATCAGCTTTTATGCTCATTTATTAAATGATGAACATATAGATTCATGCTTTGTTTCATCTGTTGCAATGGACTTTAACATGAGTGTAAAAATTGATGATGAAGAAGTAAGTCCTGGAGACATAACTAAGTATTATGTCTACCTGAGCACTGGGCAATACGACCTTACCAGAAAAGTTTATTTAAGAAGCATTCTTGACAACGGCCTAGAATATATAGGTGATTCATGTAATTTAGAACCTAAAAATGTTTATGAATTTAACGGAAAAACCATCATTAAGTGGGACGTAGGAAGTTTGCAGCCTTCTGAAACTAAAGCCATAGGTTACAAAGTAAGGGTAAAAGACAATATTAAACCGGGACTATTGAAAAATAAACTTAATTCCAACAGTATAAATAACTCTACCTACACCCAATGCCCTGTCAGTTGCCAACATTCCTTAAAGGTAGTTGGATAAACTTTATTAGGAAGGTCTGTGACCTTCCTATATTACAACATTTGCTAATTTTTCATTGTCAATGAATCTTTGTATGTTTGAAATTACCATACGGGCAATTCTTTCTTTATTATTTTTAACAATTCCTGATGCATGAGGAGTAATGTATACATTTTCCATATCCCACAATTCATCATCTTCTGGAAGTGGTTCAACTTCAAACACATCCAAACCAGCATAAGAGATTTTTTTGTTCTTTAATGCTTCTTTTAAATCTTCCTGATTTATAATACTTCCTCTTGCGATATTGATTATGGAAGCTGTTTCTTTCATTAACTTAAGATTATCTTTATTAATCATATGGTAAGTTTCTTTATTCAGGTCAACAGTTACAATTACATAATCACTGTTGGACATTAAATATTCTAGGCCTTTTTTTCCTGAATGAACTTCATCAAAATATGGTATGGTGGCTACAGGAGTTCTCTTATAGCCTATTATCTTAACTCCAAATCCTTGAAGTCTCTTGGCAATTTCTGTTGCAATGGAACCAGTGCCAATGATACCTACTGTTTGGCCTTCAAATTCGATTCTTTTCTGGTAAGGATCCCACTTATGTTCTCTCTGGTTCTTCAAAAAGATAAGGGCATTTGTATTATGCATAAGAATTTTACAAACAACGTCTTCTGCTATAGGTACAGAATAAATATCCCTGCCGTTACAGAAAGTAATATTTCTTTTTTTCATATACTCCAAGTCTAAATTATCATAGCCTGCTCTGAAGGATTGAATCCATCTGAGATTTGGCAGCTTTTCCAACTTTTCTGTCGTAAATTCTGAAGGCTCCCCAATAAGGGCATCCGCTTGGGGACACTGGTCTATTTCAGTATAGAATTCAATTTGCGGAAACGTTTCCTTAACAATGTCATAATATTTCTTGTGAATAATTATTTTCATAATTCCTCCTTATATAAAAGGGCGCATCTGCGCCCCTATATTACCTTAAACGATGCAATAGCCTACTATTTTATAATCATCAGGAACTTGGTAGTCCTTATCCGGCTTTCCAAACTTCCATTCAATACCGTAAAGGGTGCTTTCCAAAACAGCATTAAAATACAACATTATTACCGCAGTATCTATTTTTTCTTCATATTCACTTACATAAGAATCTTTTTTCAGTGTTAGAACAACCCTTCCATAATCTACTATAAATCTCCAGGGTTGTCGATTTTTAGTGGAAGGAGCTAATCTTCCGTATGTAAATCCCTCTAAAAGTCCGTAGTTAACCAACTCATCTGGATCAGCTTTCTCTCCCCACTTTTTCATAAACACTATATCTCTTATGCCTAATCTTTCTGAAGTATTATCTTCTACTACTTTTACATCTGCCTTTGAAGGATTGTATTCTGAAACATTTTCGTACAATACTTTGTTTTTGTGTTCTACCTCATAGCCCATGGCTATAAGGGCAACCAATTTTTTATCTGACTTTATTTGAAGTTTTTCCTTTATTTTTTCTCCATCTTCAAATGTAATCCAGCATGAACCTATTCCTAAACTCCAGGCCTTCAGCATAATATCCTGTGCCGCATAACCTACATTTTCAATATAGTGTTCCTTTTCTTCCGACAAAAATATTAAGTAATGAGGGGCTTTAATCATTTTATTGTTATATCCTGCGGAATCTTTAAGCTGCTCATAAACTTCACTGTTTTTCCTGAGCACTTCTATTTCAATATCATTTACAAGTCTTTTTGCCTTATTATAATATTGCTTTAATTCATCAAACAGTTCCTGGCTGACTTCTTCGTCTCTGTAATCCCTTACCGATTTTATTTCAGAAATAATCTCTTTATATTTCATTTGACACCTCCATATCCCCATACACTATTAATACCCAATTTTTATTAAATCTAACAAAAGAATTAAAATGCTATAACTATCCCCCCGTCATCGGCATATACGGTGCTAAGTCCCCCTGACTTAAATATTTTTATATCTTTAAAAGGATACTTGGCTTTTATTTCATCTCTTAATTTCTCTGCTTTCTCAAGACAATTTACATGGGTAATTCCCAACACTGTGTTTTCGAAATCCACATTGTATTCATCTATCATCTCAATTAATCTGGCGAAAGCTCTCTTTTTCCCTCTTACTCTCTCTTTTAAAACTATTCTCCCTTCTCCATCTTCGCCCATAATGGGAACTATGTGCATAATATTCGCCAAAATAGCTTTAAAATTACTTATCCTTCCGTTCTTAGCCAAATTGTCCAAGGAATCCAAAATGAAAAGGGTTCTTAATTTAGAAATATATTTTTCCGTATGTTCCACAATTTCATTAGGCTTAAAGTTTTCCTCAATTAATTGCTTCACCTTCAAGGCAATCATGGTTTCCCCTGCACATGCTGTCTTGGAATCAAAAATATGCACAAAAGTATCGGGAAACTTTTCCTTAAAGGTATCTACAGCAATCCTTGCACTGTTGTAGGATCCACTTAGCTGGCTGGATATGGTTACCACAAAATTATGAGTATGCTCCTTTAGCTTATTCATAAAATCTTCTGGAGGAGCACAGGCAGTTTTTATTTGAGAAGTACTGTTCTTCATTTTCTTAATAAGCTCTGTAATATCTGTATTTTCGTCTACTATCTCTTCATCATCAATTAATATTCTAAAGGGTACCCTTTCAAATTTTTCTGTCTCTTCATTGAAGTCAACACAACTATCTACTATTAAATTTGATTTCATACAATTCTCCTGTAAATTTGATAAAACAATTATAGCAAAAACCCTTAGTTAATACAATTCAATATTTAGCGTTTTCCTCAATTAATTTCAGTTTTTTACTTTTTCTTAACTTTTTTATTTGGGCTTCTCTTTTCATTGCATCAACTTTATTTTCATATTCTTCGTAATATTTTAATATAACCGGAACTCTTCCCCTGGTATACTTAGCTCCTTTTTTTTCATTTTGAGCCTTTATTCTTTTTTCTAAATTTGTTGTATACCCCGTATACAATGTTTTGTCCCTGCATTCTACAATATATACATAGTACATTTCTTCACCTGTTATAATTAATAATATCTATATTAGCACATTTTATTAATAATAGTAATAAGAAAATGAAGTGTCGTAAGAGTAATATTTAAGGCAACATGAGTTTGACTTTTAAATCTCAGTATATTAAAATTTAAATAATAACTACAGGAGGACAATATGAAAATAGGAATTATAGGTGCCATGGATATTGAAGTGGAAGAACTAATAAATTCCATGGAAGATATAAAAAAAGAAACTATAAGTAAAATAGATTTTTATGAAGGTACTTTGCAGGGAAAAAATGTAGTAGTAGCCAAGTGCGGTGTAGGAAAGGTTCATGCTGCCCTTTGCACCCAAACAATGATATTGAAGTATTCACCATCTATAATAATTAATACAGGAGTAGCAGGAAGTTTAAGCCCTGAATTAGATATTGCAGATCTGGTAATATCAGACGGTGTAGTACAACATGATTTTGATATCTCTTCTTTCGGTAAGCCAGTAGGTTTTATTTCAGGATTGGATTTAGTTAAAATTTCTTGCAACCCCCAATTGGTTAAAAAATTGGAGAAATCGGCAGAAATATTGAACAATACAAATGTGGTAGTAGGCACAATTGCCTCTGGTGACCAGTTTATTGCCGATGGAGAAAAGAAAGATTACATAGTGAATAATTTTAATGCCCTATGCACGGAAATGGAAGGTGCTGCTATCGGTCAGGTATGTTATATTAACGATGTGGATTTCTGTATAGTAAGAGCTATGTCCGACAAGGCAGACGGCTCTGCTCACATGGATTTTCCCTCATTTGTAAAAATTGCAGTAGACAAGTCGGTTATGCTTATAAACAACTTTTTAAAGAATATTTAAGGGGGAAACATCCCCCTAGGGAACCAGTATATCTATGGCATTATGCACAGATTGTATTTCTGCAGGAGCAAAGCCTCCCGGGTCCCCGTCCGTATCTAATAATAATTCCTTCTCAGGAATTATTTTTATTTTCTTCCCTTGATAATAGTGAACTTTAGGATGGGTTATGTGTTGACCATTAAATACTTTCGTAAAAATTTGAAAAAGTTCTGCATTATTTGTTTTTTCAAAAATAACTATATCAAGTAAACCATCATCCAACTTAGCTTTGGGACATAAATATTTGAATCCTCCTGCTCCAGAAGAATTAATAACCAGGAAAAGCAAAGTATTAATATTATAGCTATTTCCATCAATTATATATTCAATATTTTGTGAAATCTCCAATTCTTCAGGAACCTGGACTGCCGCCTTATAATAATAGGCATACTTACCTAGTATTGTTTTTGCATCGATGGTTACTTTATGAGGAATAGTGGTAAATGCTCCACCTCCCACTACATTTACAAAGTAATCATCATTTACTTTTCCTACATCAATAGTTTTAAAGTTATTTTGCAACATAAGAGATGCAAAATTATCATGAGCCTTAGGCAATTTCAGCTGTTCAGCAAAGTCATTGACTGTCCCTGCCGGCAAGATGGCTAGCTTAGGTCTTTGGGGACATTTCATCATACCATTAACTACCTCATGGACCGTTCCATCTCCTCCACATGCAATTATCATATCATAGCCACTAGTACATCCCCTTATGGCAGCTGCTTCTCCATCGCCTTTTTTCTTAGTAGCATAAAAGGAAAATTCTATATTTTCAATACTCATTACGGTTTCCGCTGCACTGAATATTTTGAGTCCTGCCAGTTCCTTTCCCGATGATGGGTTGTATATTACAAAGTATCTTTTCATTTTATCACCTGTATATATTGTTAATTTATTATAACATATCAATAAGAATTTACAACTATAGTAGAGGAGCCAAAAGCCTGCATACTGATTCCTTAAACCTTATTACCATACCCCTTTCCAAGTACAGTTCTCTGGTAAGCTCTGTGGAATAGTTTAAATCTTCCATAAATATAGCATGAAGCATGGATGAAGTTTCAGTATCATAAATTATTCCATTACATTCAAAATTTAGTTTAAAGCTTCTTACATCAAAATTTGCCGTACCTACCGATGCAATGGTTCCGTCGATTACCATAGTCTTGGCATGCAAGAAACCATATTCATAAGTGTAAACCTTCACTCCATATCTCAGCAGTCCTCCGCAATACCAATAAGTAGCCCAATAAACAAAGGGGTGATCCGGTTTGCAGGGAATCATAATTCGTACATCCACTCCAGACATTGCTGCAATTTTAATAGCTTCTAACACAGATGCATCAGGAACAAAGTAAGGAGTCTGTATTAAGATGCTTTTTTTTGCAGAATTTATCATTTTTACATAGTTACTTTTTATGGCTTCGTCAGAATTATCTGGACCACTGCTTATAATTTGTATGCCTACCTTTCCTCTTATACCATTATCAGGAAAGTATTCAGGCAAAAATAGAATATCCTCTTTTGATGCATGGCTCCAATCCAAGAAAAATCTATTCTGCAGGTCAATTGCTGCATCACCCCTTATTCTGATGTGGGTATCTCTCCAATAACCAATTTTTTTATTTAAACCTAAGTATTCATCTCCTACGTTAAAGCCTCCTACAAAACCGGTTATCCCATCAATAACTACAATTTTTCTGTGGTTTCTATAATTAATCTTAAAATTAACTGGAAGACTGCTATCAAAAAAAACAGCCACTTTTACACCCAAATTTTTTAGTTTTTTTATTTTTTCCTTAGTTATTTGCCTCCCTCCCACAGAATCAAATAAAAGTCTTACCTCCACTCCCTCAGAAGCTTTCTTTACAAGAAGATTTAATAACTTATTACCCAAATCATCATTTCGTATAATGTAGTATTCCATGTGTACGTGGTTTTTTGCTTTCTCTATGGCTTCAAACAAAGCTTCAAACTTCTTTTCCCCGTCCGTATAAATTGTTACTTCATTGTTTTGGGTATAGGAAAAACCGTGATAGAATAAGTTCATCTTAATTAAATCTTTATAATTTTCAATATTCTTGTCATTGAAAACCAATAATTCGGAGTCAAACATTTCCCTTTGAACTTTCAAATAGTCACCAAAGGTTTTTCTTGCATGAATTTTCATATTAAATAACTGTTTTCTGCTAAAATTCTGGGATAGCAGCAGATAGAGAAAAAAACCTACACCGGGAAAGACTAAAAGCACCAAAACCCACGCCAGGGTAGCAGTAGGATCTTTTCTTTCCAAAAATATAATTATCATTGCCATACAAATATTTACTATATATATTAAAGAGATTGAGTTAAATAGTTCTGCCATTTGTGCCTCCCTCCCATATATTATCCACAAACAAATCCTTCTATGATTACATATTATTATTGTCCATGCTTATTGTTCAATATTCCTAAAAAAGTTTTAATCTATGGCTTAAAAGTCTAAAGCTCGGCAGAAATTTGCCGAGCTTATATATTAGATTATTTTGGGTTAGTGTATTAGACACCTATCACAACAATTGACAAAGAACCTTTATTAACTAAATAGTTCAAAAGAAATTATTCGTTAATTTATTCTTTATTTGCTATTGCAACACTCAATGCTATAGACAAAAACTTACTCTTTGCAGATGTGGATCTTGATGTTAGTACGATTGGAGCCTTAGCACCAAGAACAAGTCCTGCAACAGTGGATTGACCCAAAAGTCTTATAATTTTTACCGCTATATTCCCTGCAACAAGATTTGGCATGAGCAATATATCAGGATCACCTGCAACTGGACTAGAAAATCCTTTTATTTTACTCGCTTCTTTATCAAGTGCCAAATCAGTAGAAATTGGTCCTTCTACTATACAATTTTTTATTTCACCTAAATCATTAAGTCTCTTTAGTTCAGCAGCATCAACCGTTTCCTGCATCTTCGGATTAACATTCTCGACTGCTGTCAAAACTGCAACTTTTGGTTTTTTATATCCAATACTATTCAAAGCATAAACAGCACTTTCTAAAATAGCTTTCTTATGAAGTAAGTCAGGATTTGTTACAATAGCAGAATCTGTTACCAAAAATACCTTATGAAATACTGGCGACTCTACAAACAAAACATGTGAGAGAAGTTTACCCTTCATTATCCCATAATCCTTATTTAAAACTGATTTAATTAAAGCTCCAGTTTGAACATTCCCCTTCATTAGAATATCTGCTCTTCCATCATGAACAATCTTTACTGCTATATCAACTGGATTATAAGCTGCTTCAATTATTTCATACTCTGGAAAGGCAACCCTTTTTTGAACAAATTTATTCCGAACAAAAATTTACCCATAAATATATC
>CZCB01001733.1_pt1 | contig 50389 bp, 51 predicted proteins | sample 591991 | NCBI WGS metagenome assembly CZCB01 (sample SAMEA3556809, study PRJEB10932) | anaerobic digester metagenome
AAGTTTGCTAAAGAGAATTTTTGCAAAGGAATTGTAAAAAAGGTACAAAGCAAAAAACTCTCAAATGAAATACCTTGACTTTTATAGTTTGGTGTATCGATATTTGAAATATTATGAGATATTATCTCATCTCTCTGCCATGTAGCATCCAGTGCTTTTTGTAAATATCCAATATTAGTAAAAAAACCATTACCCAAACTATTCACTCCCTCCTTGCTGATATATAAAATATAAACTTACAGGCAAATATTACTATTTTATGTATTCGACATAATTCCTTAAAATCCTTTTTTAGTTAGTTGCTTTTTCTTTTTATATTCGAGATTCAAAGCTCATTCAATAGTTAATTTTATAACATTTTCCAAAATTATAAAATGCGTCTTTTGTTCTATTTTGTCTAAATATACATTATTTCTATCTATTGATGTTTGATAACAATTTAATATCTATATATCTCTATTTTGTATATCCTTAAATAAAAAAAGAACCCTATATTGGGTCCTAATCGTATAGATCAGAATTGAGAATCTCAGTATATACTTTAAAAATTTCATCTAATTCTTCTTTGTCCTCTATGCCAACATACATGTCATATCCTTCATCATCCTGCTCAACTCGCAGAATTACCACTGATTCATTATCTTCCAAAGTAGCTAAAATAATATAGTCTTGTTCTTTATAGGTAAGAGTCATAAGATATTCAAAAAAGACAGAATCCCCATTTTCATCTATTAATTCCACTATATTATCATTATCATTATCATTAACATTATTCATTATCTCCTTTCTCTCCTTTCTTATTGTTCTCATAATCTAAATATCCTTGCAATATGAACACTGCTGCTATTTTGTCTACAATTTGCTTTCTCTTTTTTCTACTCAAATCTCCTTCTAACATAGCCTTATCTGCTGAAACAGTAGTTAAACGCTCATCCCAGTATACAACTTCAATTCCTATATGTTTTTCTATAGATGCTCCAAATTTTAATATTTTTTCAGCTTGTGGTCCCACGGTACCATTCATGTTTTTAGGAAGACCTATAACTACTTTTCTAGGTTTATATTTTTGTATAAGCAAATTAAGTTCATCTATATCAGACCTTTGATTATGTCTTTCAAATGTCTTTACCGCCTGCGCAGTTATACCTAAAGGATCACTTACTGCAACTCCTACATATCTGTCGCCCACATCTAATGCTAATATTCTCAACATTGACCTCTCCTTATTGCAACTTAATTATATTATCTTAATAGCCATTTCAGGACATTCTGACCCACAATAACCACATAAAACACATATAGTATTATCTACATGAGCTTTACCATCATTACCTATGTAGAGAGCACCTTGATTACATCTATTTACACATTTACAGCATCCCTGACACCAATCTTGTATAATGAGTTTTCTATTTACATTTTTTAAAGTATATTCTAATTCTCTGTCAATCGTTCGATTCCTAAAAAACTCAACATTAGCCTTTATCTCTTCCCGACTCTGCATTCCTATAGCTATTGAATGTGTATATGGAAAATCTAAAATATAATTCATCGCATTATAATAATCACTAATGAGATGTCCCCCTCCCAATGGTTTCATAAGATAGATTCCTTTGCCATGTTTATATGCTTCCTCTATCGCCATTTCCATTTGAGTTCGAGTACCATCTACAATACCTAAACCTCTATAGTTCAAAATAGGAAAAATTATGTCTATCTCAGGCATTACAGATGCAGCCTTTACAGCTGCAACATGATGTGTAGATATGCCAACTGCTCGAATCTTTCCCTTTTGCTTTTGTTTTATAAAATATTCAAGTGCCTCCCTATGTCCTTTTAATGTGTAAGGTCCTTCTTGTTCGTGTAACAAGAAAAGATCTACATAGTCCCTATTTATCTCTTTAAGTGCCCTATCCAAAGTTTTCTTTGCTGTATCTATATTATATGCATAAGATTTTGTAGCAATTATTAAATCTGGTTTCTTTTTAAGAACACCCTTTATGTATGAATAAGTGTCATAAAGATCTGCAGTATCTATAAAATTTATACCACAATCTATTGCATATTCTAATATATCTATTCCTTTGGATAACGACAGATGTTTTTGAAGGGGCCCAATCGTAAGGGCCCCAAAGCATAGCTTAGACACCTCTATTCCAGTATTTCCTAATACACTATATTCCATTCCAAACACTATCCCTTGTCTATTGTTTATCCTCTTTTTTATTATGTTTCATGTAAAATTTTATAAGTTCTTCCAAAAGTTCATCTCGTTCCAAACGTCTAATAAGTGAGCGAGCATTTCGATGACTAGTGATATAAGTAGGATCGCCAGATATAAAATATCCTACCATTTGGTTTATAGGATCATAACCTTTCTCTTCTAATGCCTCATAAACATTTATAAGTATATCACGAGGTATATTAGATTGCTCTTTATCAATTCTAAATTTCATAGTTTTTCGTAAATGATTATCTTTCATAAACATACCTACTTTCATAAAGTACTTGTTGAATATTGATATATCGATAAAAGACTTTTAGACTATAAAACACATAATATTTCATCAAGTATTAACAAGTTGAACATATTATAGTAAGTCTATTTATTTATCTGATTTAATATTAAATCTTTAACACTATCTAACGCTTCGTTGATCTTCGATATATCTTTCCCGCCAGCTTGGGCCATATCTGGTCTTCCACCACCACCGCCGTCTACTTTTTTGGCAACTTCTCTTATAAGATTCCCAGAATGAATACCTTTCTTTATAACATCTTTAGTAGCTGCAGCTACTAAAGATACTTTATTATTATAATCGGAAGCTAGTACTATAACTCCTGTTTTTATTTTGTCTAGTAGTATATCTGCCATATTACGCAAATTTTTCATATCTTGACCTTTAACAAAAGCAGCAATATAAGGTATTCCATCTACTAATTGTCTCTTTTCTATTATATCATCTATAGCTTTAAGTGCAATGTCTTTTTGTATAAGCTCTAGATCCCTACGAGCAGAAGTAAGCTCATCTAAGAGTGATATAACTTTTAAGGGGATATCATCAACATTAACTTTAAGTTTTTCTGAAACCTGCGATAATATATCTTCTAGATGATTTATATAATTATACACATTTAAACCAGTAACAGCCTCTATACGTCGTATTCCTGCTGCAACTCCGGTTTCACTCATTATTTTAAACAGACCTATTTGGCTAGTATTTTTAAGATGGGTTCCTCCACAAAGTTCCATACTAAAATTACCTATTTTTATAACTCTGACGATATTTTTATATTTCTCACCAAATAAAGCTACTGCCCCCATTTTTTTCGCTTCGTCTATTGTTGTCTCAATAACTTGTACATCTATGGCTTCAAATATTTTCTCATTTACAAGCTCCTCGATTTGTAAAATTTCTTCTTTTGTTAGAGGAGAAAAATGAGAAAAATCAAATCTAAGTCTATCAGCTGTAACAAGAGAACCAGATTGCTCAACATGATTACCTAAGATCTCTTTAAGAGCCCTATGAAGCAAATGTGTACATGTGTGATTTCTCGCAATAGCCATCCGCTTATTTTTGTCTACCACTGCTTTAACAGAATCTCCAACTGATAATTCACCTTTAATAACTTTACCAACGTGAATTATCTTTGAATCAGAGATTTTCTTAGTATCCGATATATATATTTCATTGCCCTTATTGTCTTTTATAATTCCTACATCACCAATTTGTCCACCACTTTCGGGATAAAATGGTGTTTTATCAAGTATTATAAATACTTCATCATTTTCCCTCGCTAATTCCACAAGTTCATCGCCTTTTATTATAGCTAATATGTTACTAGAAGTTTTTAGTGTATCATAACCAACAAAATCTGTTTTTACACTGGTATCAATTAAGTTAACAATACTATCATCAGTACCCATATAATTTGTTTCTTCTCTAGACAACCGTGCTTTCTCGCGTTGCATTTCCATTTGTGTACTAAAGCCTTCTTCATCTACTTTCAAATTATGTTCTTCAAGTATCTCTTTAGTAAGTTCTAACGGGAAACCATAGGTATCATAGAGCATAAATGCTTTTCTCCCATCGAGTATACACTCATTAGTTTCTTCTAATTCATGAATGTATTTGTCTAAAATATTAAGTCCTTGTTCTAAAGTGTCATTGAAACGCTTTTCTTCTATTTCTATTATGTTCAATATATAATCTTTTCTCTCAAGCAATTCAGGATATGCACTATGAGATTCCGATATTACAACTTCAGCAAGTTCCTTCAAGAAATTTTCTTCTATCCCAAGAAGCTTACCATGCCTTGCTGCTCTCCTTAGTATTCTTCTCAGGACATAACCCCTTCCTTCATTAGATGGTAATATACCATCAGATATCATAAATGTAGTTGCTCTTATATGGTCAGTAATCACCCTTAAGGATATATCTTTTTTTTCATCCTTACCATATTCTACATCAGCCATTACTCCTACAGCATCTATTATATGTTTTAGAGTATCTACTTCAAATATGGAATCTACATCTTGCATTATTGCAGCTATTCGTTCTAATCCCATACCAGTATCTATATTAGGATGAGCAAGCTCAGTATAATGTCCATTTTCATCTTTGTTAAATTGGGTGAATACTAAATTCCAAAATTCTACAAAACGATCACAATCACAACCTACACCACAATCTGGTTTACCACATCCTTTTTCTATTCCTCGATCATAATAAATTTCTGAACATGGACCACAAGGACCTACTCCTATTTCCCAAAAATTATCTTCTTTACCCATGCGAACAATTCGCTCTTCTGATAGTCCTATCTCTCTACTCCATATTTCAAATGCTTCATCATCATCTAAATATATGGTAACCCATAGCCGTTCAATAGGCAAATTTAATTCTTCAGTTACAAATTCCCAAGCCCATTGGATGGCTTCCCTTTTAAAATAATCACCAAAAGAAAAATTTCCCAACATTTCAAAGAATGTAGCATGTCTCGCTGTTTTTCCCACATTTTCAATATCAGGAGTTCGAATACATTTTTGACATGTTGCAATCCTTCTTTTAGGTGGAATCTCCTGTCCTGTAAAATATGGTTTAAGTGGTGCCATGCCTGCATTTATAAGTAATAAACTTTTATCATTTTGTGGGACAAGAGAAAAACTTGGCAATATAAGATGATCTTTACTCTCAAAAAAATTTAAAAACTTAGTTCGCAATTCATTTAAACTGAGTTTCTCCATTTATTATTTCCTCCTAAGTTATTTAAACGATTATAATATGATAATTAACAATTATGCGTCCCAAAACATGAGGGACGCATAATTGCTTACGTAAAACAATGCTCCAATTTAAATAAACAACTACAATAAAATTATATAGAACGTCATAATATTTGTCAATAAAACGCAATTTTTTTGCACTTCTAATGAATTACTTCTCAAAAATGCAATCTCATACCAGTCTATTAGAAACAATACTGATATATATATTTTTTACTATTATTCTGAAGATTAAAAATATGGGAACTGCAAAAAACATACCTCCTATGCCAAATAGATTTCTACCTAACCACAATATTAGAATTATTATTGCTGGATGAAGTTCTATGTTATATCCCATAATCTGTGGTGTAATTATATTACCTTCTATCTGCTGCACTAATATAACTATAAATGTAGTCCAAATAAAGCTATTTACTCCATTTAAAGTAGCTACTATTAGTGCAGGGATTGCTCCTAATAAAGGCCCAAAATATGGTATTATTTCAAATAAACCACAGAATAATCCTAAAATGAAAGCATATTGGAGTCTTATTATCATAAAGCCCATTGTTGATAATAAGCAAATTACGAGGGATATCAATAGTTGTGTCCTTATGAATGTACGAAGTATCTTATCTATTTCTCTAAACACTTTTAAAACTCTCTGTCTTATTGTGCTAGGCACCATATCTACAAATAATCTTTTAAAATATTTTCTATCCCTCAAAAAATAAAATCCAAATACTATAGCAATAACTATATCCACAGTTTGAGATAACCAATTTATAAACTTTTGTATATAGATAAATAAACTATTACCTATCTTCATCTGAACTTTATCTAATTTTTCTGTAATTACTATTTTAAGGCCAGTTGGAATTTCTAAAAATTCCATATTGTCCAAAATTGTTCTATAGAATTCTTTGCTCTTACTTATAAATACTGGTAATTTGTTAACTAAAGCTGTGAGTTCTCTGTTCAATATAGGTAAAAACAAAAATATAGATGCCAAAAAAAATATTAATATTAAAACGACAAATGAAAAAAATGCCTTAGACGGCTGCATAAGTTTCTCAAGAAATTCTATAACAGGTAAAAATATATAGGCAAATGTCAATCCATAAAACACTAGTTTTAATAGATCAAGAAATACATAAATGTGCCTAATTATGAATATTATAATAAACAAAAATAATAATAAAAATAGTAAAGATGACAATCTTTTAGAGTTTCTCATGGAGTATCCCCTCTAAAAATAAAAGGGACGTAAGTCCCCTTATATTAGCTATTTTTTAATACTCCTAAACCTTTGTTGACACTGTTCATAAATCTTTTTCCTATACCTGTCATATTTTTACTTGATTTCGGCACAATTAATAGACTAGTAACAATCCCTAATACACTACCAACTACAAAACTTCTCATATATTTTCTACCATTCATAAAACTCACATCCTTTTTATTTTATTGTGTTAAAAAAGATGTTTTTTATACCTGTATTTTCATAATATCTTATATTTCCATATTGGTTATTGGCTACAACTAATATATTATTGTCTAATCCATAAGGAATCGGAGCACGTAGAAAACTTCTCCCATATATAAAATCGTCTATTATACCTGTAGATAGTTCATATCCAACCAATATCCAATCCTTTTTATCCATAAATATATCGCTTACTGTCCCAACTTGGTATCCGTCTTCTTTAACAAGTTTTACTCCTATTAGATCTCTACCTTGTGTTATCCCATGTCCTAAATCAAAAGTATTAATACATCCCTGAACTAATAAAGAATATTGACCTATCATGACTACATAATCACGAGTCAGAATGCGTTGTCTTTTTATCCAATGATTAAAAATTATTATGAATCCCTTTACAATTCCATTTTGATTGTTAAATAGTATATCTTTTATTTCACCTATCTTTCTACCATTTTGTACTTCTATTACAGGCATACCTATGAGCTCAGTTCTCCTGATTATATTATTCATATATTCTCCTTCTTTAGCTTGTATACTAATTAATATTATTAGCAAAAAGATATAAATGATACATATTAATAATAAAAAAGGGATAGCAATTTACACTATCCCTAAAAAATCTTTTTAAAGATCTATTCGTTGTACCTTTAATATGCCCTCTACATTTTTTAATAATTGTAAAGCATCATCTGGTAAATGGCTGTCTATATTTATAATAGCAATTGCTGTATCATCACCTTCATTTCTGCTGACTTTCATCATTGCAATATTTACACCGCTCAAGCCAATTATATTACCAATTTGTCCTATAATACCAGGTTTATCTTTATTATAAATAACAACCATATGCTCTGTGGGTACAAAATCAACATCATATCCTGCAAAATTTACAATTCTAATCTCTTCTCCACCAAAAACAGTACCTGCAAACACTACTTTTCGTTCTTTGTTGGTGATTTTTACAGTAACTAAGTTTGTATAATGACCTACATCACTTGTTCTACTTTCAACTACCTCTATTCCCCTATTTTTTACTATCATTTCTACATTGACAAAGTTTACTCTCTCTTCCATTATCTTATCCAATAATCCAGATAAACAAGAAAGAGTTATAAGTCTTGTCTCTTCTTTGGTAATATCTCCACTATAAGCTACCTCTACTTTCTTTACAGGCAATGTATCTACTGCATAATACAATTTCCCTAAGATTTCACCTAGTTTTAAATATGGAGTAATAACTTCCATATCATCAATTTTAAGACCTGATAGGTTAACAGCATTTACAATGTTACCTTTTAATGCTTCGGCAACCTGAATCGCAATGGCCTTTCCTACATTTTCTTGTGCTTCCATTGTCGTAGCTCCTAAATGTGGAGTAAGTACAACATTATCCAATTCACGGAAAGGACTATCAAAGACACCGTCCCCAGCACCCTCTTTTGGTTCTTTCACATATACATCAATAGCAGCTCCTGCAATTTTACCATCTTTGAGAGCATTATATAGGGCATCTTCATCTATAAGTCCCCCTCTAGCACAATTGACTATACGTAGATTGGGTTTTGCCATATCAAGCTCTTTCTCTCCGATTATTCCCATAGTTTCACTCGTTTTTGGAAGATGCAATGTCATAAAATCTGCTACTTTAATAGCTTCTTCTAAACTTTCTACCTTTTTTATACCTAATTTTGCAAATCTAGAGTCATCTATATAGGGATCATATCCAAGTACATCCATACCAAAACGTTTAAGTCTATGGGCAACTATAGAACCTATCCTACCTAATCCTAATATGACTACTGTCTTATCATATAACTCTACACCTTTAAAAGCAGAACGAACCCAAGTACCATTCTTTAATGCCATATGAGCTTGGGGAATATTTCTAGCAAGGGCTAACATCAAAGCTATGGTATGCTCAGCAGTAGATATATTATTACTTTCCGGAGTATTTACTACTATTATCCCCTTCGCTGTGGCAGCTTCTAAATCTATATTATCTACCCCAATACCCGCTCTTCCAATGACTTTTAAATTTTTCCCTTTTTCTATCACATCTGCAGTAACTTTTGTAGCACTTCTTACAATTAAAGCATCATACTCATCTATGCATTCTAGTAGTTCATCCGGAGACATATTAGTTTTTAGATCCACATCAAAATCTTTTTTTAATATGTCTATTCCTACCTGTGCAATTTTATCAGCTACTAAGATCTTCATAATAGCATTTCATCCCCTTTTAATATTTTAAAATATTTTGTGCAGCTGTAAGAGAGGTACCAAGTTCTAGTTTATATCCTACTTCCAAAAGAGCCCTCTCCAGTGCTGATAAAGTTTTTATAAGATCAAACCCATCTACATAACCCATGTGTCCAATTCTAATTATTTTCCCTTTCAAATGTTGCTGGCCTCCAGCAATCATAATATCATATTTAAGATTTAAGATTTTCCTTACCTTTTCTATGTCTATTCCCTCCGGAGCTTTGATAGAGGTTATAAGATCTGACGCCATATCTTCTTGAGCAAATAATTCTAGACCAATCGATTTAATTGCCTTCCTACAAGCTTCACCTAAATTTTTATGTCTGGCAAATATATTATCTAGACCTTCCTCTACTATCATATTAAGAGACTGACTAGCAGCAATAACTAAAGATACTGCAGGAGTATAAGGAGTTGTATTTTTTTCAAGAGATCTTTTATATGCCAGAAAATCAAAATAAAATTTGGGAAAAGTAGATTTTTCTATAGCTTTCCAAGCCTTATCGCTCACACTTACAAAAGCTAATCCTGGAGGTAACATGAGGGCTTTTTGTGAACCTGCAACTACGATATCTATCCCCCATTCATCTGTTTTTACATCCATTCCACCTAATGAACTTATGGCATCGATTATAAATAGACAATCTCGCTCTTTTAACACCTCACCAATAGATTGGATATCATTTGTAACTCCAGTAGAAGTCTCATTATGGGTCACTAATACACCCTTTACATCTTCTCCTTCTTCACTGTCTAATATTTCTTCTATATCTTTCCCATTAACACCTTTACCCCATGGAATATCCATTGTCACTACATCTAGTCCATATGCAGTAGCTATCTTTACAAATCTATCGCCAAAAACCCCTGTATTTGCTACAAGTACTTTGTCGCCTGGAGAAAAACAATTTACTATAGATGCCTCCATACCTCCAGTACCAGAACTTGCTAACGTCAGCACCGGATTATCTGTCTGAAACACCTTTTTTAAATTTTTATTCAAGCAGCTAAAATAAAGACCAAAATCATCTGTCCTATGATGGATCATAGGCCTTGACATAGCTTCCCTAACACCATATGGTACATTCGTAGGACCTGGTGTCATAAGTAGTTTATCTTTCTTCATTTTACTATACCTCCTGAAAAAATTATATAAAACAAAAAATCCCTACCTTGAAGCTCTCAAGGACGGGATTGTTCACGTGGTGCCACCTTGTTTCGCCATAAAAATTACATACTATTTTTATGACCTCAATGATATAACGGCTCAACCGGTATTGGTTATTCCCAAACAGCTCAAAGGTGGATTCAATAGGAAGCTAGACAGTTTACACCTACCACTGCCTCTCTGAATATTTAGCGAATCCTATCTACTATTCCTTTTCATCGCTTTAATTCATTAAATTACTATATGCCAATAATAATATACTATTAATAAAATTTTGTCAATATTGATTTTTTTATTTATAATTAATTTACAAAAATTCAATATTTTAAACCTATGGGCTCATTATACTTCTTCTAGACGTCTTTTTATATGTCTTTCCGCCCCTACATCTTTAGGTGTATAGTATTTTCTTCCAACCAACGGGTCAGGCATATATTGTTGATTGACTCTTCCATTGGGGTAATCATGTGAATATTTATATCCCTTTCCATGCCCTAACTTTTCAGCTCCGCTATAATGAGCATCTCTTAAATGGGATGGTACCTGGCCTATATCTCTATTTCGTATATCTTCTAAAGCTTTCTCTATACCTACATATGCAGAATTAGATTTGGGTGAGCATGCAACCATAAGAGCTGCTTCCGCTAGTATTATCTTACTTTCAGGCCACCCAACCATTTTTACCGCTTGAGCTGCAGCAACAGCTACTTGAAGAGCAGCGGGATTAGCAAGGCCAACATCTTCAGCAGCCGCTATTATTATTCTTCTCGCTATAAATTCTGGCTTTTCTCCTGATTCTATAAGTCTTGCAAGCCAATGTAAGACAGCATCAGGCTCCATATAATTACGCATACTTTTTATGAAAGCACTTACTACATCATAATGATTATCACCAGTCTTATCATACTGAAGAACCTTTTGTTGTACACATTCTTCAATTATAGATTTATCTATATATATAGTTTTATCCATAGGCATAGTTGTTAATACTGCTAATTCTAAGCCATTTAAAGCTACTCTTGCATCCCCATTACTCACCATGACCAAGTATTCCAAAGCTTCGTCATCAATATCTATATCATACTCTCCTAATCCTCTTTCTTTGTCATTAAGACAGGTTTTTAAAATATGTAGTATATCATCTTTAGAAAGTGGTTCAAATTTAAAGATATTTGTTCGAGACAATAGTGCTCTATTCAATTCAAAATACGGATTTTCAGTGGTGGCACCGATGAGTATAATAATTCCATCTTCTATATAAGGCAATAATACATCTTGCTGCCCTTTATTTAATCTATGTATTTCATCAAAAAACAACACAATCCTTCCCTTAGGAGTAAATATAGGATTTTTAGCCTCAGAGGCTATCTCTCTTATGTCTTTTACACCTGCAGTAGTAGCATTTAATTGTTTAAATGGGTAATCCGTTTCCTTTGCTATAATACGTGCTAAAGTAGTCTTTCCGGTACCCGGCGGTCCATAAAATATCATTGATGTCAACCTGTCAGCCATTATAAGTCTATTTAGTAATTTTCCCTCTCCCACTATATGGTACTGTCCTACAAACTCACTTAGCTTAGTAGGTCTCATTCTAGTAGCCAAAGGAATAATCTTATCCATATTTTTCTCTCCCTTTTAAAAAAATAGAAGACAAAAGCATCTGTTATTTGATTTGTCTTCTATTTTTGTTTTATTAAATTAGTTAGTTTATTACTACATCTTCATAAAGCGGATAACTCTCACATAATTCTTGTACTATCCCTTCTATTTTCGCCCTATTTCTATTTACATCAGTAAGTGCTAAAAAAATAGCCTCACCTATATCTTTCATATCCTCTTCTTTCATACCTCGGGTTGTAACAGCTGGAGTTCCAATACGTATACCACTTGTTACAAATGGACTTTGAGGATCAAATGGAATTGTGTTTTTATTAACTGTTATGCCTACCTCGTCTAAAATGGATTCAGCATCTTTACCAGTTAAGTGTTTATTTCTTAAATCAACCAGTATGAGATGGTTATCAGTTCCTCCAGATACTAATGTAAATCCTTTGTCAACCAGTGTAGCAGCAAGAGTTTTTGCATTTTTGATAACTTGTTCTTGATATTGTTTGAAACTGATTAAACTAGCCTCTTTCAAACAGACAGCTTTAGCTGCAATTACATGCATAAGCGGTCCCCCTTGAGTACCTGGGAATATTGCCTTATCAATTTTTTTCGCATATTCAGATTTACACAGAATCATACCACCTCTAGGTCCTCTAAGAGTCTTATGTGTAGTCGTGGTTACAAAATCAGCATATGGAACCGGATTTGGATGAAGTCCTGCAGCAACTAAACCTGCTATATGAGCCATATCTACCATCAAATAAGCACCTATCTCATCGGCAATATCTCTAAATTTTTTAAAATCTATAATACGTGGATATGCGCTAGCACCAGCTACTATCATACGAGGTCTGTGTTTTAATGCCAAACGCCGCACCTCATCAAAATCAATATAGCTTGTCTCTTTTTCTACTCCATATGGGATTATATTGAAATATTTCCCGGATATATTGACAGGACTACCATGGGTTAGATGTCCTCCATGAGATAGGTCCATACCCATTATTGTATCTCCCGGTTCTAACATAGCAAAATAAACTGCAGTATTTGCCTGAGCCCCTGAATGAGGTTGAACATTGGCATGTTCAGCTCCGAATATCTCCTTTGCTCTATCTATTGCCAATCTTTCTATTATATCTACATATTCACAACCACCATAATATCTTCTATTTGGATAACCTTCCGCATATTTATTTGTCAAGTGTGTACCCATTGCCGCCATTACTGCTGGACTAACAAAATTTTCTGATGCAATTAATTCAAGTTTATTACGTTGTCTCATTAGTTCTTTTTTAACAGCATCAGCTACCTGTGGATCTGTCTTATGTATTTCTCTTATATCAATCATATCTTCTTCCCCTTTCCAAACAATAATATAACTAGTCTATTTTAAAACATGAATTTTAACTCGATATTATCGAATGATTATAAATAAATAGCTTGTCTATCTACAATTTACAATAGAGCCTTTAGATTCAATTATAAAGATATTAAAAAAAAATACAAGTTAGCTTATATTCAAAAATAAATATTTATAATTCCGATTTTTAGTCATTTTTGAATAATTGTTTGATAAGCACTAAAATTGTTAATTTTTATGCTTTAAAAAAATATATAACCTTAAAAAGATCAATTTTATGAATTATTATAATAAAAAAATATAGCGAATAGAGAATCAAGTAATCCAACTATCCGCTATATTTTTTATAGGTGTTTTGGGGATTAAGATAATACCTTATCTATTAATGTCTTAAGTTCACCTTTAGACCTTGCACCTATAGTTTGACTTACTACTTCTCCATCTTTAAATAAAAGCAATGTAGGTATACTCATTATGCCATAGTGCGAAGCTAATTCTGTCTGTTCATCTACATTAACTTTAGCTATTTTTATTTTGCCATCATATTCATCGGCAAGTTGGTCTAATATTGGTGCAACCATTCTACATGGTCCACACCAAGCTGCCCAAAAATCCACTAAAACAGGAATATCAGATTTTAAGACTTCTTCATTAAAATTATTACTGTTTAAATTTATTATTTTATCATTTGCCATACAAACATTCTCCTTTCTCGTCAGAGTAAACTCCAATTATTTGGGGAGTTAGATCTATATCTTTTTTGAATTTTGGCTCCTTCATTTTTATTAACAAATAAGCAAGAAATGTCAATAAGATACCACAAATTATACCGCAAAACTCTCTATTTATCTCTAGATATATTCCAACACCATACCCTAGTGCCACTCCAAATATTAAAGCCAAAAGAGGAATAAGATATAATATGACAGATGCTTTCAAAAATTTTATGGATGATAACTGAAGTTCTACAATATCCCCAGGCTTAGCATTCATTGTATTTTTTAGGCTCACTTTCATCTGAAAATGACCAGAATCTGGTTCACATGCTCCACATTTACTACATGCCGAATTCCGCTCTATACCTATAATTGCATTGTTATCACTTAGTTCTAAGACTATGCCATATTCTCTCATATCTCATTAACTCCCCAATCTATTAAATCTTTTATAGCTTGACCTGCCATAATCAAACCTACTACAGAAGGGACAAATGCTATACTAGCCAAAATTCTACCGTCAGTTGACTGTTTGTTAACAGGTGACTCATCAGACCATACTACCTTAAGATCGGTTATATTATGTTTTCTAAGTGCATTACGCATTATGCGAGCAATAGGGTCTGTATGGGTATCAAATATATCTACCACTTTAAAGGCAGTTGGATCCAATTTATTGCCGGCGCCCATACTTGAGATAATAGGAATTTTCATTTGTTTACATCTAATGACAAGATCTATCTTTGCTGATATTGTATCTATTGCATCTATTACATAGTCATAATCTGTCTTTATAAGCATTTGCGAATTCTGATTATTATATTCCATATGATAGACATCTACCTCTGCATATGGATTTATGGAAAGTATTCGCTCTCTCATAGCAATAACTTTTGGCTTCCCTATAGTATGAATATTTGCATGAATTTGTCTATTTATATTGGTTTTGTCTATCACGTCCTTATCTATAAGTGTAATATGACCTATCCCACTTCTTGCTAAAGCTTCAGCAGCATAGCTTCCTACACCACCAACTCCAAAGATTGCTACTTTGCTTTTAGATAAAACATCCATTCCTTTGCTTCCTATTAACATCTCTGTTCTAGAAAAAATCTTATCCATCTGAAAGTCACCTATTATATTTATATTTAACCAATTATAATTAACTTAAACATCATTTATATCTATTTTTATATTAAGTTCCTCAAGTTGTTTTAAATCTACCGGTGAAGGCGCTCCTGTCATAAGATCAGAGGCATTCTGTACTTTGGGAAATGCTATAACTTCCCTTATGGAACTTTCACCAGCAAGGAGCATTACAAATCGATCTAGGCCATATGCCATTCCACCATGGGGTGGGGCACCATATTGGAATGCTTGAAGTAAAAATCCAAATCTATCCCATGCTTCTTCTTTATTAAATCCCAATGCTTTAAGCATTCGTTCTTGTAGATTAGAATCATGTATTCTAATACTACCCCCACCAATTTCCACACCATTCAATACCATATCATATGCCTTTGAACGTACCTTTTCTGGTGAATTTTCAAGATACTTAATATCTTCATCCATAGGTGCAGTAAAAGGATGATGTTTAGCAACGTATCTCTTTTCTTCTTCACTATATTCAAAAAGAGGAAATTCAGTAACCCATAGAAGATTATACTTAGAATCATCTAACAACCCGAGTCTTCTACCTAACTCTAATCTTAACTCTCCCAATGCACGAAATACAACATCATCTTTATCTGCTACAAATAGTAATAAGTCTCCCGATTTTGCTTCCAACCTATCTAAAAGCATATTTAACTGTTCATCATTAAAAAACTTAGTAATTGGAGATTTGAGTTCTGAGTCTTCTACAACAATCCAAGCTAATCCTTTTGCACCAAAGTCTTTAACATAATCCACTAATCCATCTATTTCACGCCTTGAAAACTTTGTTCCACAACCTTCTGCATTTATTGCCCTTACGCTACCACCCCGTTCTATGGCACCTGTAAATACCTTAAAATCAGAATTTTTAACTATATCACTTACATCATTTAGCTCTAATCCAAAGCGTGTATCAGGCTTATCACTACCATACCGACTCATTGCCTCTTTATATGAAATTCGTGGCAAAGGAAGCGTTATATCCATATTGAGATTTTTTTTGAACACATAAGCAATCATTCTTTCATTTACACCCATAATGTCATCTATATCTACAAAAGACATCTCGATGTCTACCTGGGTAAACTCAGGCTGTCTATCCGCTCTTAAGTCCTCATCTCTAAAACAGCGAGCAATTTGATAATATTTATCATAACCAGAAAGCATAAGTAGCTGCTTAAATAGTTGAGGAGATTGGGGCAATGCATAAAAAGAACCAGGATGGACTCGGCTAGGTACTAAATAATCCCTTGCACCCTCGGGAGTGCTTCTAGTAAGCATAGGCGTCTCTATCTCTAAAAAACCTTCGTTATTTAGAAAATCCCTTATCCATTTACATACATTATGACGCAATATGAGATTTTGTTGCATCTTAGGTCTTCTCAAATCTAGATATCTATATTTTAAACGAATAGCTTCCGATACCTTAATATCATCTTCAATCATAAAAGGTGGTGTTTTAGACGTTGACAATATCATAAGTTCATGTGCCACTATTTCAATATATCCAGTCGGTATTTTAGGATTTACAGTCTCTGGCGTTCTTTCTACTACTTGACCCTTAATTGCTACAACATATTCATTTCTGAGTTTTTCAGCTTCATCAAAATTTTTTTCGCATTTCTTAGCATCAAATACAACTTGTACTATGCCTGCCCTATCTCTGAGATCTATAAATATTAACCCTCCAAGATCTCTTCTTCGCTGTACCCATCCCATTACAATAACATCTTTATTGATATCCTCTTGGTCTAATTGACCACACATATGTGTCCGTTTAAATTTTTTTATTGATTGGTCCATTTTTAATACCTCCTTAAAATTAATCTATTTTTTTAGCAAGTACTGTTACTAAATTATCTAAAGATACGTCAATTTCTTCACCAGTTACCATATCCCTTAACTTAACTATATTTTCTTTTAACTCGTTATCACCTATTATACAGACCCATGGGACATCTAATTTGTCACTATACTTAAATTGTGATTTTAAACTTCTACCAACATGATCCATGTCTGCAGCTATATGGTTATTTCGCAGAAGAGTAATTAACTCCATAGCTTTCAATTTGGCTTCCTCGCCTATAGTAGCAAAATAGACATCTAATTTAGTATTGTCTGGTATATCCACTTTTTGTTCTTCCATTATCATAATTAATCTGTCAAGTCCCATACCAAAGCCAACACCTGAAGTAGCAGGACCACCGCACTCTTCTACAAGTCCATCATATCTTCCTCCACCACACACAGTTCCCTTAAAATTATCGCCTTCTGCAATTATTTCAAATACTGTTTTTGTATAATAATCTAACCCTCTTACTATCATAGGATTTACTTTATAATCGAGACCCATAATAGCTAAATACTGTCTCAAAACTTCAAAATGATTATTACATTCTTCACATAGATAATCTAATATTACTGGTACACCTTTTAGAAGTTTTTGACAGGACTCTTCTTTACAATCTAATATTCTAAGCGGATTTCGTTCATATCGTTCTTTACAAGTAGTGCACAATTTATTATATCTATCAGCTAAGTATTTTTTAAGTGCTTTTTGATAATCAGGACGACATTCGGGACATCCAATACTACTTATATTTATAGCTAAATCATTAATACCAAGTCTATCAAAGAGGGCCATTGCCAATCCTATTATTTCAGCATCAATAGACGCTTTTTTAGCTCCGAAGACCTCTACACCAAATTGATGATGCTGTCTAAGTCTGCCAGATTGAGGAGCCTCATACCGAAATACGGGTGTTAAATAATATAACTTTGTAGGTTGAGACTGGGCATAGAGACTATGTTCAATAAACGCTCTAACTACACCTGCTGTACCTTCTGGCTTTAACGTAATGCTCCTACCCCCCTTATCTAAAAAAGTATACATCTCCTTTTGTACTATATCCGTAGTATCTCCTACTCCACGTTCAAATAACTCAGTATGTTCAAATATTGGAGTCCTTATCTCTTTATATCCATATAGTCTTGTAAGTTCATGTATATTATTTTCAATATATTGCCACACATATGATTGATCTGGCAATATATCTTTTGTACCTTTTGGTGCTCGTACAAACATAAATATCCTCCTCTATTTGTAATATAAAAGCTCCCCAATCCCAAATATCAAGGGACGAGAAGCTATTTACTCGTGGTGCCACCCTCTTGGAGATTAAATCTCCCTACTCCTTCTTATAACGCTAAGTGGCGAGTCTATCTACTAATTTCAATAGACCAACTCCGAAGTGTCTTTCCCTAGAATATGGATAAAGTCCATTCACAGCAAATATGCACTCTCTCTGGTACCCTCATCTAGATACTTTCTTCATCATAGTTTTTTATTATCCTATTAAATGATAATAACTTTTATAAACATTGTCAACCTCAAAATCACTCAAGTTCCCAAAAGCTATAATTTTATATTATTTTACTTTACAGACAAAAAATTATACTAGAGAGAACTTAAAAACAATAAAAAACTCTAAAATTATAAATCTATATCATGAACAAAAAATTATAATTTTTATAAATTATTTAATAAAAAATATAAAGCACCGTATTTATCAATAAATTATATTTGGTTGTCTGATACAATAGTGGCCCATTCAATGGCATTTTATATTTTTACTATTTTAAATTTGTTTATTATTCTATTATGTGTATTTTTCTAGCTATCATCTCATCTATGCGATCTATATATTGTATATAATTCTTTACATTTGGTACTCGTTCTATTTTGTTTTTATCTTTGTAAAATATTTTACTTATTCCTCCAGCTCCAAAAGCCCATACAGTTTGCCTTTCTTCCATCATCTGTATATTATATATACATTCTTTTCCTGGCTTTGCATAGCCGATATTTTCTAGATTGCCTAACATATATTTTTGTCTATATAAATAATATGGAAACATATTCATATTAGACATCCATCTTTTGCATATATCCAGCATATTTTCTGCCATATTTTCATCTATAAATTCATATCTTCTCAAGTTATCTTTAAGAGGTGAACCTCTCTTTATAGCTAATGTGTGTATTGTTACATTTTCTGGAGATAACTTATATATTTCCGTCATAGTCTTCTCTATATCTCCTAATTTTTCACCTGGTAAGCCTACTATTACATCCATATTTATAAAATCAAAACCTGCTGTTCGAGCATTATTAAAACATTCTATAATCTCATAAGGTGTATGATTTCTACCTATTTTTATTAAAGTCTCTTCATTCATGCTTTGAGGGTTTATACTAATCCGATTTACTCCATATTCTTTTAATATAGAGAGTTTTTCTATATCTAGAGTATCAGGTCTTCCTCCTTCAACTGTATACTCTTTTATTTCAGAAGGTATAATAGCTCTCAAGGCTTTTAATACACGCTCTAATTGAATAGCAGATAATGCTGTAGGAGTTCCTCCTCCAATATATATAGTTTCAACTATATAACCTTGTTTTAAAATCCTACTCATTACTGTCGTTATCTCATATATGAGAGCATCTATATAAGAATCTAAAAATCCCCTACTCGCTGTGATAATAGCAGAAGGAAAAGAACAATATAGACATTTTGTAGTACAAAAAGGTATATTTATATATAGGGAAATCTTTTTATTATGATTTTTAGATAGTATAGCCCTTTGATGAGATACAGTCTCTATAAGTAGGTGCGCTTTAGAAGGAGAGATAAAATATCCTCTATTTAAAATAGAAAATATCCGCCTTTTTTCCATATCACAATCCAACATCTCATTGACAATCTTAGTAGGTCTTATACCTGTCAATATTCCCCAATCCAAATTTTTATCTGTAAATCTTGATACTATTTTATATACACATCTCTTAAAAACATTTTTAACTTGCCTTCTAATAATCCATTTATCTCCTTGTATATCATCTATTTCCATAGTTTCGTTTGCTTCATCTATCTTTTTTCCGTCTTGTATGAGATTTGAATATACATGAAGCAGATTATCTTTAAATTCATACACTACATCTATACGCAGATTACCAGTTGATGTATCTTCTCTGTTTCTCAATATATTTACCTTTTTGCCAGGCATAAATGCCCGTATAAGTTCGTCTAATTCGTGAGCAAAACTTGTAATTTCTACATATAGATCTATCATATTTCAGATCCTTCCTGATAAAAATATTCTAATTTATCTCCCAACATAGGGATTCATACGGCGTTCATCTCCTATAGTGGTTATAGGACCATGTCCAGGATATACTATTAAATGATCTTCAAATGACATTATTTTATTATTTATGGAGTTTATTAGTGTTTTATAATCTCCACCATAAAAATCAGTTCGTCCTATAGATCTCATAAACAAAGTATCACCAGTAAATATTGCATTATTTTCATCTAACAAACATATTCCACCCTTACTATGCCCAGGAGTATGGAGCACGTATAATATACTATCTCCAAATTGGATTTTATCTCCCTCTTGAAGAAGTATATCTGCCCCTTCTTTGAAACTATAATCAAAACCCATCATGCGAGACAAGTTTTTATTGCTGTCTTTAAGCATCTCTTCGTCATATTCATGTATAGCTATGTCTGCCCCTATTTTTTCTTTGATTAAATCTATAGCACCTATATGATCAAAGTGACCATGTGTTAGGATTATCTTTTCTATTTTTAAATCTTTATCATATATTACATTCAATATTAATTCTGGATTTGCTCCAGGATCAATAATAATACCCCTTTTTTTATCGTCATAAAGCACATAACAATTTGTTCCTAAATCTCCCACGATTATAGGAATAATATTCATAAAATCCCACCTTTTTATTTTAAAACTCCTTTTTGCTATCTAAAAGGATAGTCACTGGACCATCGTTTATAAGTTCAACTTTCATATGTGCTTGAAAAATACCACCCTTGGCATTTATACCCTTTGCATTAACTCCTTTTATAAAGTTTTTATAGTACTTATTTGCTATATTAGGAGGTGCAGCTGCTATAAAACTTGGCCTTCTGCCCCTTCTACAGTCACCATACAAAGTAAATTGAGATACTACCAACATATCTCCTTTTATATCTTTTAACGATAAATTCATCTTACCTTCATTGTCTCCAAATATACGTAGATTTACAGTTTTATCTATGAGATAATTTAGATCTTCATCTGTATCATCATGACCCACGCCTAGCAATATTAAAAGCCCTTCACCTATTTCATTTATAACTTTATCTTCTACAAGAACCTTTGCCTCCTCTACTCTTTGTACAACAGCTCTCACACAACACCAACCCTTTCATGCATTTACTCTATATATATCAATAATTCCATCTATTTTTTTAAATTGTTTCATAACTCTATCTAATTGCTTTCTATTCCCTATCTCCAACACCAAGTTTATCACTACTTGTTTATTCTTTGTAGTACGAGCATTTATAGCCGTAACATTTAAATCCATTTCTGCAATAGCAACTGAAATATCCGCAAGTAGCGAATGTCTGTCATCTGCAATTATTTGTATTTCGGCAAAATATGAAGCCTTATCAGCTTCAACCCATTCAACTTCTATGAGTCTATACTCTTCTATTGAAGAATCTGTTACATTGGCACAATCCGCCCTGTGCACAGATACACCACGTCCCCTAGTTATATAACCTATTATCTTATCACCAGGAACAGGATTGCAACATCTTGCAAATCGTACTTTTATATTATCTACACCTTTTACAATAACCCCTGTCTCCTGGGTCTTTTGATGTTTTGCTCGTTTTACGTCTTTTACAACTGTTTCAGGGCTTGATATTTTTATGGTTTTTTTATATTCTTCTATAAGTCTTGTAAGCACTTGATTCGTTGTCATACCACCATAACCAACTGCTGCATACACATCTTCTATACTATGATATCCATACTTTTTAACTATAGGTTCCATCCATTCATTTCGAGCTAAATTCGAGAATACATATCCTTGCCTTTTTGCCTCTTTTTCTAGCATCTCTTTGCCTTTTACTATATTTTCTTCGCGCCCCTCTTTTTTGAACCATTGCTTTATCTTATTTTTCGCTTGATTTGTTTTGACAAGTTTTAACCAATCTCTACTGGGTCCATGACTATTAGGTGAAGTTATTATCTCTACTATATCACCTGTCTGTAATTGATAATCTAAAGGAGTGAGTCTACCGTTGACTTTTGCACCAATACATTTATTACCTATATCACTGTGTATTGTATATGCAAAATCTAAAGGTACTGCTCCTTTGGGTAAATCTACTACATCTCCTTTAGGCGTAAATACAAAGACCTCATCGGTAAAAAGATCTATCTTTAAAGTTTCCATAAATTCAGAGGCATCTTTTAAATCGCTCTGCCATTCTAGTATTTCCCTCAACCAAGCTAGTTTATTATCCAATTCCGTATCAACTTTTTTTCCTTCTTTATATTTCCAATGAGCTGCGATTCCATATTCAGCAGTTCTGTGCATATCCCAAGTTCTTATCTGTATTTCAAATATCTCTCCCTCTAATCCTATTACTGTCGTATGAAGAGATTGATACATATTAGGCTTTGGCATAGCAATATAGTCCTTAAATCTTCCAGGAATAGGTTTCCATAAAGTATGAACAATACCTAAAACAGCATAACAATCCCTTACAGTATTTACTATTACCCTTATAGCTAAAAGATCATATATTTGATCAAAATCCTTATGTTGCATATACATTTTTTTATATATACTATAAAAATGTTTCGGTCTACCTTCAATATCTGCTTCTATGCCCATATCTTGCAATTTTTTGCTTAAAATATCTATAACCTGTTCAATATATGCCTCTCGCTCTTGTCTCTTAACAGAGACCTTTTCTACTAAATCATAATAACCTTTTGGATCAATATATCTAAGAGAGGTATCCTCTAATTCCCACTTTATTCTATATATACCTAATCTATGCGCTAAAGGAGCATAGATTTCCAATGTCTCATATGCCTTCTCTCGTTGTTTAACCTCATCTACATATTCGAGAGTTCTTAAATTATGGAGCCTGTCTGCTAGTTTTATTATAATAACTCTAATATCTTTGGCCATTGCAAGAAACATCTTACGTAAACTCTCTGCTTGCCTTTCTTCTTTTGTTTTATATTCTATTCTACCTAATTTAGTTACACCATCTACTAGCATGGCGATCTCATCGCCAAACTCTTCTCTTATGTGATCTAATTCTACTTCAGTGTCCTCAATTACATCATGTAGTAATCCTGCAGCAACTGTATCTGCATCAAGTCCAAGATCCATAAGAATATGAGCCACCTGAACAGGATGAATAATAAAAGGTTCACCAGATGATCTCTTCTGCTTTCTATGGGCCTTTTCTGCAAGATAATAAGCCTTTACAATTTTGTCTATACTTTCTTCACTATATATTTGCTTTGCTCGCTCTATTAATTTTTCTAACATGGCTCACATCCTTTCTCTTTATATTTTTGAGTGTGATTAAATTAAATGGTTGGTATGCATACCAACCATTTAACATTCAATATATTACAGGTGCAAAGACCTCATAATCTGACAATGTTTCTCGTCCTTTAAGATAGCCTAGCTCTATTATGAATACAAAACCTACAATATTACCTCCAAGTTTTTCTACCAACTTTGCCGTAGCCAAAGCTGTTCCGCCAGTAGCCAAAAGATCATCTGCTATTACAATCCTCTGCCCTGCTTCTATTGCATCTTTATGGATTTCTAATGCATCCTTACCATATTCCAATTCATATTCATATGTAACAGTATCTCCTGACAATTTCCCTGGCTTCCTTACCGGTACAAATCCTACTTTTAGTCCATAGGCTAAAGGTGCCCCTATGACAAATCCCCTCGCTTCTGGCCCTACTATTAAGTCCACATTTTTTTCTTTACAATGATCAACAAGGGTATCTATTGCATAATTATAGGCCTGTTTATCCTTTAATAGAGTAGTAATATCTTTAAAACTAACACCTTTCTTGGGGAAATCAGGAATCACCCTTATAGCCTTTTTTAAATCCATCACTATTCCTCCTTGTATAATGAGAATTATTTTTTATATTCATATCCGATAGCCAATTACCATAATAACAGTAAAATAAACCTTTATTAAGTTTTTTAGTTTCTGGTTTTCGGTATTGAATAAAATTTTAACATGGTCATTATCCTTGCATTGTTTTAATTCTTTTAGCTTAGTTATATTAATATATTTTTTCTATAATAGATATATTATCGTATTCATTTTACCTATCACTGGATATATTGAGAATGATTACAATATCGGTTATATTCCTGCTATTTTGTTATATTAAAGCACTATGTCCTAGTTCTACACAATGCATAAGCTCTTTATCTATAAAAGATAAGATTAGTTTTCTAGCTATTCTTTTTCATTAATTATCTAAATTACAAAATTACCAACACTTGAGATTTTAAATCGATTTAAAATTTCCTCCACATCTACATAGCCTAATGTTTTTATATTATCATTGGAATAAAGATTATGTTTATACTTTCTATTATACAAGAAATTATAATAAAAATCATCAAAAAAATCTGGAGTAAAAATGTTGGTAAATGACTGCTTATTTTTTATAAGTTTATATAGTGCAATTAAAATACCTTGCTTCTATAAAATAAATACTAACTCCATATTTTGTTATATTTCTATCAACGTAAAAAGTTAGCACCATAAAAGGCTTTAAAACCTCTTATAGTACTTATAAAAATTATTTAGATAATAAATTTATTCTCCTTCCGCCCATATAGCCCAAATCGGTCCTGCTATAAATACTGATGAATAGGTTCCCGCTATAATACCTACTATAATTGGAAGAGAAAATTCTTTAATTGAATCCACACCTAATACATACACAGCCACTATAGTAAATAAAGTCGTCAAAGAAGTATTTACTGTCCTTGATAGACTGTCATTTATACTCTTGTTTACTATTTCTCTATGCGACAACTTCTTTCCATACCTTTTCATGTTCTCCCTTATTCTATCAAAAATAACTATCGTATCATTTATAGAATAACCTATTATAGTCAGTACCGCTGCAACAAATGAGCTATTAATTTGCATACCAGAAAGAATAACAAAGGAAAACATAATAAGAATATCGTGTATAAGTGCAATTATAGCTACAAAACCTGATTTTAATTCAAATCTAATCCAAATATAAACGAGTATCAAACCCCAAGATATTGCAATAGCTTTAATGGCATTTAATGTGAGTTCCTTTCCAACAGCAGGCCCTACCACATCAGTATTGATTTGTTCATTTGTAATATTATATTTTTCTTTTAATTTTGATATAATAGTTTCCTCGAGCTCCTCGTAATTATCTTCTAATTTCATCCGGATTACTGCATCTTGATTTTTTTCACCAGCATATGAGGCTTCGGCTTGAGCTCCGCTTTCCTCTATTATTTCTCTTACTTCTTCTATATCATATTCTTGTCCTATATTTGCATATATTATGGCTCCACCAGCAAAGTCTATACCATAATTTATACCATTAATGCCCATAGCTATAAAACCTGCAACTATTACTATAAGTGAAATAATTGCAGTATATCTAAATAGCTTAGTAAAATTGATATTTGTATCTGCTCCTTTTTCACCATACAACTTTTCATTTTGAATATTTAATCCAATAAATAATCTCATAATTTGTTTAGTGAAAGCTATAGCAGTAAACATACTCAATAAGACACCTATTACAAGGGTTTTAGCAAATCCCTGTATAGGGCCTGTTCCAAATTTCCACAGTGCAAATCCAGCTATCAAAGTTGTAATATTTGAATCCAATATTGCACCAAACGCTTTATCAAAACCCGATTCAACAGAAGCCTTAAATGTCTTACCTGTATTTTTCTCTTCGCGTATTCTTTCAAATATTATAATATTAGCATCGACTGCCATACCTACTGAAAGAATTATACCAGCAATCCCTGGTAATGTTAATGTTACTTTAGTAACAGCCAATATTATCACTAATAATAAAATATAAACTATAAGTGCTAAATCTGCTACTAAACCAGGAAGACGATAATATACTAACATAAAAAGAAGAACAACTAAAATACCTATTATTCCAGCCTTTATGCTTCTTTCGAGGGCATTAGAACCAAGTGTAGCACCTATAGTCCTAATATCAAGCTGTTCTAACGGTACCGGAAGTGCACCACTCTCGATCAAATTGGCGAGTTTTTTCGCTTCCTCAATACTTTGCATACCTGTTATTTGCCCACTTCCCCCTGTTATTGCTGTTTGAACGGTAGGTGCTGATATTACATTTCCGTCAAGTTCAATGCTTATAACTTTTCCGATATTATTTTTAGTAGCTTCTGCAAATTTTTCGGCTCCTTCTTCATTTAACTCAAATTGTACAACGGGATTATTTATTCCATCGAATGCAGGCTGAGCTGTTTTTATATCTTTACCCTCTATTATTACATTCTCTTCAGGATCAATAAATTTGAGTTCTGCTGGTTGAGCTAGTATATTGGCAAGTTCTCTGGGATCTTCAACACCTGGTATCTCAACTCTTATCCATTTGCTACCTTGCCTTACAATTACCGCTTCATGTTGATTTTCTTGATCCAATCTATTTCGTATAACCCTCATTGCACCTTCTATTTTGTTATCTTTATCTGGATCGTTTTCATCAATTTTAGCTTCATAGGTTACATATAATCCACCCCTAAGGTCAAGTCCTAAATCTATTTTTTTTATAATAGGCTCTATAGTATAGAGACCTAAATTGAGCCCGTTTAATACCACATATCCTACAGAAGCAACGAGCAATATTATTATAATAAGGCTAATTGCATTTTTTCTTTTCATGTGTCCTCCCCCTTGCAAATTACTTTACTATGTAATTATAGTACTTCGTACTATAACAGTCAATATTAGTATTCTATGCTCTCTACTGCTTTTATCATAAGTGCACATTCTATTCGTTTCTTCTCCATTTCACATCCTATTTGATAAGGACTATCTAGTGTTCCTGTGAAATTATATGAATTAGCAGTGCAACCTCCAGTACAATAAAATTTTGCCCAACAATCTTGACATATATCTTTCTTTAATAGATTATTATCTCTAAATTTTCTTTGTAGATTAATGTCAAATGTATTGTTGTTTACATTTCCCATCTTAAATTTAGTTTGTCCTACAAATTGATGACATGGGTATATATCACCTTGAGGAGTTACTGCTACATATTCATTACCTGCTCCACAACCTATAAGTCTCTTAGCAATACATGGTCCTTGATTTAAATCAATAAAAAAATGAAAGAAATTAAACCATTTACCTGCCCTACGCCTCTTTATATATTCACTAGCTAAAATTTCGTAACTTTCAAATATTTGCGGAAGGTCTTCTTCCCTTATACTATAATCCTCTTCTTCAGAAGCAACTACGGGTTCTATAGATATCTGTTCAAACCCACAATCTGCCAGATGAAGTACATCCTTATAAAAATCTAAATTGTTTCTCGTAAAGGTTCCTCTAATATAATAATCTTTTTGTTTTCGACCATTTACTAATGACTTAGCATTTTCCAAAATCACATCATAGCTACCTTTACCATTTACAGTTTTTCGCATTTTATTGTGGATTTTAGGACGACCATCCAAACTTATAACTACATTTACAAATTCATCATTTAAATATTTTATGATAGCTTTATCTAATAGAACACCATTAGTAGTGATAGTAAACTTAAATCTTTTATTATTTCTTTTTTCTAGAGAGCGCCCATATCTCACGAGTTCTTTTATAACATCAAGATTCATAAGTGGTTCCCCACCAAAAAAATCCACTTCAAGATTTTTTCTGTTCCCTGACTTTTTAACTAAGAAATCCAAGGCATTTTTACCAGTATCTAAATCTAATAGACTTCTACCACCTTTAAAATCTCCTGTAGATGCAAAGCAGTAAGAGCATCTAAGATTGCAATCATGGGCTGCATGAAGACACATAGCCTTGATAACAGGTTCTCCACTGTGAAATGGAATATTTACATTCCAATTACTATAGAGCATATCTTCCTCTATAAGCATCATAATTTCGTCTAATGCTTCAGCTAAATCGTTTCTCATATATTTTTTACCAAGTTCTTTATATATTAGTTCTCTATTAAAATCAGGTCCATATTCTAGTAAATCCCATACAATATCATCTATAATATGTACGGCACCACTATTTACGTCTAATACTAATTTTATGCCGCCTAGTTCAAATTTGTGTATCATACTTTTCATACTCTTCATATTCTTCCTCCACTCACGAAAATATAATTAATATAGCAGTAGCTACGCTACTGCTATATTCTTTTATTTTATATAAGTAGATTGATTTTCGCAACTTTGATTTGCTACAGTACAAGAAGTCTTACAAGCTGATTGGCAAGATGCTTGGCATTCACCACAACCGCCCTTGACTGCTGTTTCTTTTAAATTACCTTTATGTAATACCTTTATATGCTTCATCATCTTATTCCTCCCTGAATGCTTTAATTTATTATATATTATAACATATATTTTTTAGTTTAAAAAGCGATTTCCATTATTTGAGATTTACACCAATCACTCCACCTATTGCCCCTACAATAAAACTCATTGCAATATCTGACAATACAACTCGATTAAAAATAATACTTTGAGCAAAAAGTGCGCTTATTACAAAAGCCCAAAACATATACATTATTCCCGTAATACCACCCTTTAGCCAGCCTCTTACTTTGCTTGCTTTAGCAGCCATAGAACCACCCAAAGCAATGCTAATTATTCGTATAACTTGGTTAGTAGGTGGAATAATTTTCTCATCTAAATTCCCAATCTTCATAGCTATAGCAAATATGATAAAAAGCAAAAATGTAATTATAACTGCAAATATAGATGATTTAATAATAATCATAAAATTTTTCCCCAAAGTATTTTTTTTAACATTATCCACTTTTTTAGGACTACATTTCATAATCTCAACTCCTCATAAAATATACATCATATTCTAAGTTATGCGGAGTTAAAAATGTTTATGATATTATATATAAAGTGAAAAAGCCTGTAAGCACAGGCTTTTAATCGGCTGAAATTGGTTTATCCACGTCTTTTACTGCCCAACGTTCTATCACGAGATTAACCTTATCTCTACCTACTTCAATAGTCAATATGTCATCCCTTATATCTACTACTTTACCACATATACCACCTATAGTAGTAATGTTATCTCCATTTTTAATTGATGATAACATCTCTTGCATTTCTTTTTCCCTCTTCTTTTGAGGTCTTATTATGAGAAAATACATTATCACAAAAAGAAATACAATAGGCATTATAAGTTGCACAATTGCTGCTCCGGTGCTAATCTGTTGTTCTTGTCCATTTTCGTTTGGCATATAAACCCTCCTTCCTTATTAGGATTATACCCTTATAATCTAATTTATTCAACTAAAAAACAGAAAAGTTCTATTCATATTTATAGTTTCTTTTAAAATTTTCAACAAAAGATAGAAGTCTATCTTCCATTATAGCATGCCGCATATTTTCCATCAGTTTTATTAAAAATCTCAAATTATGAATACTAAGAAGTATGGCCGCTAATATTTCACCACTCTTTACCAAATGTCTTAAATAAGCTTTACTGAAATTTTTACATGTATAGCAATCACATTCACTATCTAATGGTGTAAAATCTCTTTCATAGGTTGCATTTCTTACCACTACCCTGCCTGTACTTGTCATTGCTGTTCCATTTCTTGCTATACGAGTAGGATGCACACAATCAAACATATCAACTCCCCTCAGTACTCCTTCTATTAAACAATCAGGAGTTCCAACTCCCATTAAATAGCGTGGTTTATCTTTGGGCATAATGGGCATTAAAAAATCTAAAATTTCGTACATAATAGACTTTGGTTCTCCCACACTTAACCCACCTATACCATAGCCTGGAAAATCCATATCTATCAACTCACGTGCACTAATTTCTCGTAATTCTTTGTACATTCCACCTTGTACTATACCAAATAAGGCTTGATCCTCCCTTGAATGGGCAACTTTACATCTCTTTGCCCACCTGCTAGTTCTTTTCATGTCTTCCTTTGCCCGTTCATAAGTATAGGGATAGGGAGAACACACATCAAAAGCCATAATTATATCTGAACCTAGAGCATTTTGTATTACTATAGATTCTTCAGGACCTATAAAATGTTTAGAACCATCTAAATGGGACCTAAAGTATACACCTTCTTCTTTTATAGTTCGTAGGTCTGTTAAACTAAATACTTGAAAGCCCCCACTATCAGTAAGTATTGGTCTATCCCAATTCATGAAAGAATGGAGCCCTCCAGCTTCTCTTATAAGCTCATGACCTGGTCTCATATACAAATGATAAGTATTACATAGAATTATCTGTGCTTTTATTTCTTTGAGATCCCTAGGAGTCATAGCTTTGACAGTAGCCTGAGTTCCTACAGGCATAAATATGGGTGTATCAAATGAACCATGCGGAGTATGAAATTTACCAACTCTAGCTCTTGTTTTACTACATTCTTTTATAACTTCAAATTTAAAATCCATATCGTTATCCTTCCATCTATAAAAATTTTATTTCATTGAATGAACATTGCATCTCCAAAACTAAAAAAACGATAGCGTTTCTCTATTGCCTCAGCATAGACATTCAATATTTCTTCTCTATCTGCAAATGCACTAACTAGCATAAGAAGAGTTGATTGAGGAAGATGAAAGTTTGTAATTAAAGCATCAACCACTTTAAATTTATAACCTGGATATATAAAAATATCTGTTTTACCATAGCCAGGATGTATTTTCCCAAATCTATCACCTATGGTCTCTAATGTCCTGCAAGATGTAGTTCCTACAGCTATTACACGTCCACCTTTTTCTCGAGTTTTATTTACAATTTCTGCTGTCTCTTCAGAGACATAATAGCTCTCTGAATGCATATGATGGTCTTCTATATTTTCTGTTTTTACTGGTCTAAAAGTACCTATACCCACATGAAGAGTAATATTTGCTATATTCACTCCACTACATTCGATCTGTTTGAGAAGTTCTTGAGTAAAATGGAGACCCGCGGTAGGAGCAGCTACAGAACCATTATACTTTGCATATACGGTTTGATATCTATTATTATCTTTGAGTTCTTCATGTATATAAGGTGGTAAAGGCATTATTCCCACTTTATCTAGAATCTCTTCAAATATACCGTCATATTCAAACCTTACAATCCTTGTTCCATCTTTTGTCTTGGCTAAAATCTCCCCCTTAAGTAAACCCTCTCCAAATATAAAAATTCTTCCTATAATTGCACGTCTACCTGGATTTACCATGACTTCCCATATGTCATCTTCTACTCTGTCTATTAATAAAAATTCCATTTTACCACCTGTATCTTCTCTCTTACCTAGAAGGCGAGCAGGTATAACCTTTGTATCATTTATTACAAGACAATCACCTGGATTTAAATATTCTATAATATCTTTAAAATATCTATGTTCTATATTTTTCGTTTTTCTATCATATACTAAAAGCCTAGATTGCATTCTATCTTTCAGCGGATACTGTGCAATAAGTTCCTGCGGTAATTCGTAATAAAAATCTGATAATTTCAATATTCATCCACCTCAAATCCTATTCTGTATATGGAAGATCGAAGTGCTTGTAAGCACGGGGCGTTACAATCCTTCCTCTAGGCGTTCGAGCAATGTAACCTATCTGCAATAGATATGGTTCATATACATCTTCTATAGTGGCACTTTCTTCCCCTGTAGAAGCTGCAATGGTATCTATCCCCACCGGTCCTCCATTAAATTTTTCAATAATAGTAAGTATAACCTTTCTATCAATAGAGTCTAACCCCATTTCATCTACTTCTAACATTTCAAGAGCATCTTTTGCAATATGTCTATCTATTTTCCCTTCAGCTACTACTTGGGCATAATCCCTTACCCGCTTTAGAAGTCTATTAGCAATTCTAGGTGTACCTCGTGCTCTAGCTGCTATTTCTGCTGCACCCCCATCATCAATTTCTACATTTAATATATGAGCTGAACGATCTATGATCTCTTTTAATTCATCCTTAGTATATAATTCTAATCTATCAATTATTCCAAATCTATCCCGTAGTGGAGATGTGAGCATACCAGCTTTAGTGGTTGCTCCAATAAGTGTAAAATTAGGTAAATCAAGTCGTATAGAACGAGCACTAGGCCCTTTACCGATTATTATGTCTAATGCAAAGTCCTCCATTGCTGGATATAACACTTCTTCAATACTTGCATTAATACGATGTATTTCATCTATAAATAATACATCTCCTTCACCCAAATTTGTAAGAATTGCAGCTAAATCTCCGGTCCGTTCGATTGCAGGACCAGATGTGACTCTTAGGCCAACACCAAGTTCATTAGCTATTATATTGGCAAGAGTTGTTTTACCAAGTCCAGGGGGACCATATAACAATACATGATCAAGTGCTTCATTTCGTTCTTTTGCAGCACTTATAAAAATATTCAATTTTCGCTTAACCTTTTCTTGTCCTATGTATTCATTGAATGTTCTAGGTCTTAAATTATATTCACAATGTCCATCATCTTCTATCATAGTAGAAGATACTATTCTTTCTTTTTCTTCTGGCAATAGGATTCACCTTCCAATATATTTATATATCTAAATTTTTCAATGCTGCTTTGATAAGCACAGAGGTATCTCCTTCCATATCCTTAATATTATACAATGCCCTTTTTATCTCATTTTGTGTATAACCTAATATCACAAGGGCATCTACCACCTCATCTAATTTGCTAGTTCTATCGGATGAAACGTAAGATATACCATCTTCATCTTCGTCGATAGCAAATTCATCCATTTTATCTCTCAATTCCAATATAATCCTTTGAGCAGTTTTTTTCCCCACTCCTGGTGCTTTAATCAGGGTTGCTATGTCCCCCACTAAAATCCCCTTTACCACCTCATTGATATCAAGCACTGATAATATAGAAAGAGCACCTTTAGGCCCAATACCCGATACTGTAATAAGTTTTTCAAACATAGCCTTCTGTTGCCTATCAATAAAACCATATAATTCCTGGCTATCTTCCCTAACCACAAAATAAGTATATAGTTTTATATCACTACCTATAGAGGGCAATTTATCTAATACATTAGTGGGTACTTTTATCATATAACCCACTCCATTTACATCTAATATTACTCTGTCTTGTTCAACCTCTTCCAATATACCATTTAAATATGCAAACATATTTTAGCTCCTATCGATATTTTAATTTCTTATACATACCTATATTATTAATATGGCATATGGCTATAGCCAATGCATCAGCTGCATCGTCAGGTTTAGGTGTTTTTTTTAAACCCAAGAGCATCTTTACCATATTTTGAACTTGTACTTTTTCTGCTCGCCCATAACCCACAACCGCCTGTTTAACCTGTAATGGAGTATATTCGTATATTGGTAGACCATATTTGGCTGCAGCTACTATAGCAACACCTCTTGCTTGACCTATAGATATAGCCGTCTTTACATTTTTATTGAAAAAAAGTTCCTCTATTGCTACGGCATCAGGACAAAAATAATCTATTATTTCACATACACCATCAAATATTCTAACAAGCCTTTGTGGTGCATCCATATGGGCAGGAGTATTCACTGTGCCATAATCTATTGGACATAACGTATTATGTTCTTTTTCAACAATACCATAACCGAGAATTGCAAGTCCCGGATCTATACCTAGTACTAACATTGACACACCACCATATAAATTTATTTAAATTCACTCATAGTAATATTATGCTTTTTTCATTATTATGTCAATGTATTTGAAGTTTGAGTTTTCGCATTTTTTAAGGATTTTTATTCCTTAAAAACAAAAAGTATCTCATCAGCTACAAAAGAACCGTTAATTTTAATCAATTGAAATGTTATGATAGTATTGAAATCGAATTCGATATTTTTGTATCACAATGTGTATATTACATCTGCATCACTTTATATGAACATGTGTCATGTTGAAAAGGGCTGTTTTAAATAGCCCTTTTCAATTTCTTATCTGTCCATTACCATTGATAATATATTTTATAGTTGTAAGGGCCTCTAATCCCATAGGACCCCTCGCATGCAATTTTTGTGTACTTATACCTATCTCTGCACCAAATCCATACTCAAAACCATCTGTGAAGCGTGTAGAGGCATTTACATACACAGCTGCTGCATCAACCTCATTTAAAAACTTTTGAGCATTAAAATAGTCAGACGTAATAATGGCTTCCGAATGCCCTGAACCATATATGTTTATATGAGATATAGCACTGTCTATTCCATCTACAATTTTTATTGCAAGTATATAATCTAGATATTCTGTGTACCAGTCCTCATCTTTTGCAGGTACACAGTCTATTAGCTTTTGTGTCTTCTTACAGCCTCTTAACTCTACTCCTTTTTCTTTTAAAGCCGATGCAATTTCTGGTAAAAAATCCTTGGCTATCTTTTCATCTATTAACAGCGTCTCTACTGCATTACATACGCCAGGACGTTGTGTTTTAGCATTTACAATTATATCCTTTGCCATATCCTGTCGACTGTTACTATCTACATAGATATGACAATTACCCATACCTGTTTCAATAACAGGTATGGTTGCATTTTGGGTAACATTTTTGATAAGTTCTGCTCCACCTCTGGGTATTAATACATCTATTAATCCATTTAACTTCATTAAAAATTCAACACTCTCACGAGTAGTATCTTCTATTAATGAAAACGCTCCTTGAGGAATTCCAGATTCATATGCCGCTTTAGATAGTATTTTTATAATGGCTCTATTAGAATAAATAGCGTCAGAACCACCTCGTAATATGGCTGAATTTCCTGTCTTTAGACATAGACCGACTGCATCAACGGTAACATTGGGTCTTGCTTCATAGATTATACCAATGACCCCTAATGGAACACGCCTTTGTCCTATCTCTAAACCATTGGGACGTCTCCACATTGCAATCGTCTCGCCAATTGGATCAGGAAGTTGCGCTATACTTTTGAGTCCTTCTGCCATCAACTCTATTCGACTTTTATCTAGTTTTAATCTATCTAAAAATGCTTTTGATTTACCCTCTTTTTTTGCATCTTCCATATCCAATTGGTTTTTTTCAATAATAGATGCAGCATTATGTATAAGTGATTCAGCCATATTTAGAAGGGCATTATTTTTTATGTTACATGATAAATTTGCAAGATCATAACTAGCTTCTTTCGCTTGCTGAGCCTGCTTTAAAATTACATTCATTCTCTTTACCCCCCTTTTTTATTACAGTATATAGTATTCTTATATATTTTGCCAGAATTTATTTTAATAAATTGATATCCTTTGTCTGGTTTTATGTATTACTTAACTCTCTATATCCTCTATAACTTGTTCTATTTCTTCTAATGTCTCCATTATTAATCCTTTTTTAAATTGTTCCTTCCACTCTTTTGGCAAATATTCAAACGATATATCTATTTTTTTAACAATGTCTAAATTACCATCTATATCCGATTGGCATATGGCGATATAGTTATCAACTTCCTGTAATATATAATGATTTGGGCAATAACCTTCTATAACCTTTTCCATAACAATATTTTTTGCATTAAATATTTTTATATCCCAATTAAAATACCTTCGTGAAAATTCTTCCCTAGTAATACCAATATCGTTATAAGATATTGACTCTTCTAATAAATGAACATGACTACATGAATTATATACATATTTTTTAGATATAATAGTATCTTCTGTTGTTAGTACTTCCTTTTCGTTAGTTAAAGATAATGTCCCCTCTTCTAGTTTAACTGGAACATTATTATTTTTCTCTTGAATTGTATTTCCTATATCATACCGTTGTAGATATTTTTTTAATGAGATGTTTTTTACATAACTATAGGAAATTATCATTGCAAATAATAATATAGACAACATAATAATAATTAAAAATATTAACTTTTTTTTATCTTTTAAAAAAGTAAACACTATAATCCCTCCAGCTATACTTTGAATTATAGTGTTTCCATGTTTGTTATATATATACATATAATTGCAATTATGCTACAATCAATGCAAGTATAGTAGAAAAAATACCAACTAATGTTCCTACAATCAATTCTTTTAATGTATGTCTACCTAATTGCTTTCTTGCCCAATATACTATTGGTAGTATAATCAATGTCCAAATAGTATGCCAACCACTAAAATATATTAAAAGAGTCAATGGTCCAGATATGCCACATGCATGACCACTTGCTTTTAAATTTACCACCTTATTAACAAATGAAAGAACCAAACCAGAAAACAAATAGGCTAAAAATATTTTTCTAACTATGCATGGGCTATTTAATATAAAACAAAAAAGCGTTCCTAATGTATAACCTATTACCCCCATTATAAATGCTAATTTTCTCTCACCTTTTCTGCCTTGTTGTTTTATGGACGGAAATAGATATTTTAATGGATATGCAGATATAGGGATAATTGTTAAAAACACTAATGAATATATATACCACCAAATGCTCTCGAAACTTTCCCTCATACTTATAAAGAGCCATGTAACAACCACTGCTGCAACCACGGGAACAAGTGTAAGGACACTTATAGCTTTAGCTATTACTTTCTTAGTCACATTGTCTCCTCCTCACACATACATTTAATTTAAGCATAGTTGTTCTTCGCATAATCTCTATAGCATTTTGCTACTTCATCAAAACCTGCATTTTTCAACTGATTATATACTATATTATGGATTTCCACTGAGCTAATAACATCTTTTTTCATATTTAGTATTTTCCTGTGTATATCCTTACTTAATATTTCAATATCTGATAGAGTAAAAGGCTGTCTTGCTTCGTCAGAAGCTCTCTCAATAGACAACTTTATTTTATCTAGATCATAATCTTGAAATCTACCGTCCCTCTTTAGGACCTTCATAATCTACACCCCTTATATACTATAATAACAACTACTTATTTTTACTTATTTTAAAATGCAATCTTTATCCAGCAATATTACATATATATTATAACATAATCGCGATACGCAAAAAATTTATACTTCACTCTAGATTTAAATCTTCAAAATCAAGATTATGATATACATGCTGAACATCATCATTGTCTTCTATTTGATCTACCAATGCCAATATTTTCTTTGATTCTTCTTCATTTAACTTTACGTAATTTTGAGGTACCATTTCAACATCCGCTGATATAAACTTGAAACCATTTTTTTCTAAGTGTTCTCTTACTTCAGAAAAATTCGTTGGTTGAGTTATTACTTCAAAAACTTCATCTTCGTCTAGTACATCATCAGCGCCAGCTTCTAATGCACACATTATAAGATTATCTTCATCTACCTCTTCTGTTTTCTCTATTACAATAATGCCTTTTCTATCGAACATCCAAGAAACACATCCAGTTGCCCCAAGACTACCACCACTTCGGTCAAACAAATGGCGTATTTCACCTGCTGTACGATTCCTGTTATCTGTCAATACTTCTACTATTATAGCAACACCATTTGGCCCATATCCTTCATATGTTATTTCTTCATAGACGACAGACCCAAGTTCTCCAGAAGCTTTTTTTATACATCTCTCTATATTCTCATTAGGCATATTTGCCTCTTTTGCTTTAGCAATTGCATCTTTTAAACGAGGATTTAGTTCAGGATCACTTCCTCCTTCTTTTACGGCAACAGAAATAGCCCTTCCTAGTTTAGTAAAAATTTTCCCTCTCTGGGCATCTGTCTTAGCTTTTTTCCGTTTTATATTTGCCCATTTAGAATGACCTGCCATATCTATATAAACCTCCTCCATATTCATAATTACCATTTAATAATATCACAACTCATATTGTATGTAAACCCTGGTAAATACTTAAGTTTTCGTATTTTTAAAACCACATATATCCAATGATTTTAAGATTTAAGATGTAAATCAATTAATAAAATATTATACGTTTAATTCAATGTTATTTATGAGCCTGTACAACTTTTTCTTTATTTTTCAAAAACTTAAATATCAATTACAGACATTATATGAATTAACGTGGAATAAGATCTAACATCCTATCTTTTTCATCCACATTTACATAATAATCTGGTACCTCACCTACAATTATACTTTCACTTATAGGTATCTTAGCAGATACAGTAACTATATTACTTTCTAATGGCACTACTACTCGTACTTGTGTCCGCATATTAAGATAAATCTTATGTCTAGTTTGATTAATGCCAGCATTTTCAAATTCTGTAGCAAATTCATTTGAAACTGAACCTACAGGAATAATCTTTATCTTAATATTAGGTCCCATGCCTGCTAATATACGACTATTAAAGGTCGAACCAAGTGGAATTTCTATCCCTTGCTCTCCCATCTTTGTTATTTCATCTAGAGTATTACTCGAAGCTTCAGCTGCAAGACTATTCATTTTAACAGTATTCGCTTGTATCATAGTAATGTTACCATTGTTATCAGTCAATATGTTTACAAGATCTGTATATTTTATATCAGAACTCAATACATCCTTTACTGCATTATTCATTGCAATAGTTGCCATATATTGAACTTTTGCCTCAGACATTGCAATAACAGTAGGTTTTATTCCTTTTTCAATAAACATAAAACATGTAAGAAAAATAAACAGTATGAGTATAATATATATATATATACGATTAAATCGTCTATATGGCAATCAAATCACATCCTTCACTATATTCTATGATAAATTTCAAATAATCTTTACAATTTGATAGCATTATGCAATTATAATATTATCTTAATAGCTTTTTTAGTTCTACAAATTGTAATAATGTGTTATAATATGATTTAATAAAATTTCTTTTGGAGGTTAGAAATGGACTTGTCAGAAAATAAAAACCAGATAAATGGTAATAACGATATAGATGGAGAAAAAAAGAGAACTCGATCTCGACAACGCTTTAAGAACAAAAAAAAGCAATCTAATTTAGCCATAGAAGTGCTTGTAACTACACTAAAAATGTTTGTTTTACTCATTCTTGTAGTTGCTTTTGCAGCTTTTGGAGCAGTACTTGGCATTGGTAAGGCTTATTTGGACTCTACACCTGAACTAGATATTGCCAAGATTGAAGATCAAAGTGAAACTTCATTCATATACGATAAAGATGGAAATTTGATAACAGAATATTTTGGGTTTGAAAACAGAGTTTGGGCACCAATAGAAGAAATACCTAAGACTCTGCGAAATGCATTTATTGCTGTAGAAGATGTCAGATTTTATTCTCATAAGGGCATTGACTATAGAAGAATGATAGGGGCATTCGTAAACAATCTCAAAAATGATTCGGTACAAGGAGCAAGTACTATAACCCAACAACTTATAAAGAATAGTATTCTTTCTCCAGAAAGAACATACAAACGAAAGATCCAAGAGATGTATCTTGCAATCCAACTAGAAAAAAAATATGATAAAGATCAGATATTAGAAGCCTATCTAAATACTATTCATCTAGGAGGTTCAAATTATGGTGTAAAGGTAGCTGCAAAAGACTATTTTGGAAAAGAATTAGATGAATTAACCTTGCGAGAATGTGCTATATTAGCTGGAACTACGCAAAATCCCTCAAAATTTGACCCTCGAAGGAACCTCTTGCCCATTTCAAGTGGTGGTAGAGGAACTCCTGAATGGACATATAAGAGAACTAATATAGTTCTTAAGGCCATGTATGAAAATGAATATATAACTAAAGAAGAATACGAAGAAGCAAAATTTGATGAAAATAATCTTGAATCCGAAAAGAATCAAGTTCATATAATTAAAGAATCTCAATCCAAACAATTGTATCCTATGCCTTATTTTATAGAATACGTAATATATGATGTCAGAGATAAGATAATGGAACAAAAGGATTGGAAAGGTGATGAGGGCCGTAATAAAGCAGAACAACTTATATATGGCGGTGGATTAAAGATATATACAACTGTAGATCCTGATATCCAAGAAACAATGGAAAATGTCATATATAACTATGAAAACTTGCCTCAACTTGCCAACCCTGACAAATATAGTGTGAGTTCTCAGGGTGTACCTCAACCGCAGGTAGCTGCAGTTATAATGGATCAAAGCACGGGCGAAATAAGAGGGGTTGTAGGAGGCAAACAACCACCTACACAACATAGACAACTCAACAGAGCATTTATGTCTAAATTACCACTGGGTTCATCAATGAAACCACTAGCAGTATATGCTCCTTTCATAGAAGCTGGTTATCCTGGTGGTATAATATTTGAAAATATAAAAGCCCCTATTGAAGGCTGGCAGAGTAAAAATGGTTATCCCCAAAACTATGAAGGTGGAGGTTATACAGGACCTACCGATGTAAGAACAGGTATAAAACGTTCTTTGAATGTAGTATCAGCAAGAATAGTAGCAGATAGAATTGGACCTCAATATTCTGCAAATAAACTAATTGAACTTGGAATAGATGAAGAGGATATTCCTGGATATACTAATGGTTCACCCTCTCCTGCTGCTTTAGCACTAGGGACTCATGGCAATAATATGGTTGAAATTACTGCTGCTTTTGCCACAATAGCAAATAAAGGTGTATATCAAGAGCCTATATCCTTTACCAAAGTATTAGATAAGAATGATAAAGAAATTCTAAATACATCTAATCAAATAACAAGATCTGTTTTTAAAGAGAGTACCACTTTTATTTTAACAGACTGGATGGAAGATGCTGTAAACAATGGTACCGGTGGTAAAGCTCGCTTTAATAATTCCATGCCTGTAGCAGGAAAGACTGGAACTAACTCAGACTTTAGAGGCGTTTATTTTGCCGGATTTACGCCTTATTATACTGGAGCAGTTTGGATAGGACACGACGATTTTCAACCTTCATTCGTCAGAGGTTCTACAGGAGGTGCTTATGCCGCTCCTCTATGGGGAGAGCTTATGAAGCCAATTCACGAGGAGCTAGAAAGTGTACCTTTTTATGAAAGTGTACCTGAAGATGTGGTAAAAGTCACTGTCTGCGGTGTATCTGGTCTATTACCCAATGAAGATTTATGCGCCCATGATTCAGGAGGACATGGTTTGGTAACCGAATATTTCCCTAAAGATGCTGTGCCGACAGAGACATGTAATATACACCGGAAGGTAACCCTATGTAATGTTTCAGGAAAATATCCAACACCTTACTGCCCTGAATCTGAGTTAACTACTAAATCAGTAGTCATTTTACCAGAAAATTCGCCTTACCGGCTATTACCTGATGCAGAACTACAAAAATATTTACCGGGCGCTCTAAAAAACTTCCTTGGACCAGATGAGCTGGACTATAATAATCCAAAATATACAGATTATTTCTGCCCAATTCATACCAAAGAATGGAAGGAAACTAAAAACGAAAAAGATGTATTAAGACAACAGGCTCAAGAACTTTTAGATAAAGTCAAGAAACTTTTAGAAAATCCAGGATTTAAAAAAAAGATGACGCCCGATGAAAAGAAACAATTAGAAGCTGCATTAACTAAATTAGAAGAAGTCCTCAAAAAATCAGAGGTGTCAGGAGATAGTGAGACACAAGCTATACAACCTAGTGATATAAAAAAAGCCATGGACGAATTAAGTCAAACTGCTAATTCTATTTTAAACAGAATAGAAAACTCTACGCCAACAATGCAGCCTAATGATGATGAAGATGAAGATAATAATAAAAACAGAAATGATGACAATAACAATGATAATAAAGGCGATAAAGGCGATAAAGGCGATAAAAAGGATAATAATGATAATAATGACGATGAAAATAAAAATAACGAAATGATGACAATAACAATGATAATAAAGGCGATAAAGGCGATAAAGGCGATAAAAAGGATAATAATGATAATAATGACGATGAAAATAAAAATAACGAAGACCCCTTAAATTCCAATAATTAGAATATAAAAAAAAGAATGCAAAATACTAACTTAATAATAAAAATGGCCATTTGATAGGGAAGATTAAAATCTTCCCTATCTCTTTGTCTTGGGATCAAATATAATGGCTATCAGATATCCAAAAAACACTGCTGCTGTTATCCCACCTGCTGCTGCTTGAACACCTCCTGTAAATATTCCCAAAATTCCTTCTTGATTAACTGAATCTAAAACTCCTTTTGCAAGAGTATTTCCAAATCCCGGAAGAGGGATACTAGCGCCGGCGCCGGCAAATTGAACAAGTGGCTCATAGATACCCAATGCACCCAATACTACTCCTGATGTAACAAATATCACCAATATCCGTGCAGGACTAAGATTTGTTTTATCTATCAATATCTGTCCTACAACACATATTAACCCTCCTACCACGAAAGCTTTTAAATACTCCAAGATTCATCCCTCCCCTTTTTCGATAACCACTAAATGCATGATTCCAGGTATGCTTTCCCCCTGCTGTGTACTGGTTGTACTAAGAAGCGCACCCGTTGAACCCATTAAAACACGATTTAGCTCACCTTCTTCAATTTTTTTTAATATAAAACCTGAAAATACAACCGCTGAGCATCCACATCCACTTCCTCCTGATTGTACATCTTGCTCTTCACCATAGATCTCACATCCACAATCTATATATCTACTTGCTATATCGTAGCCTTCTTTATTGAGCATATCTATTGTTAATTCTCTTCCAAACCTCCCTAGATCTCCTGTTACTATAAGATCATAATCTTGAGGATTCCTCCCTGTATCTTCAAAATGGGCTTTTATAGTTTCTACTGCAGCAGGTGCCATAGCAGCTCCCATATTGTTAACATCTTTTATTCCATAGTCAACAACCTTTCCAGTGGTTATATGTGTAATGGAAGGTCCATTCCCCTCATTCGATACCACTACTGCCCCTGCTCCTGTTACTGTCCACTGTCCAGTTGGTGCCATCTGTGTACCCTGTTCTAATGGATAGCGAAATTGTCTCTCGGCCGTACAAAAGTGACTAGAAGTTGCACATAAAGCATTATCTGCATATCCACCATCAACCATTATTGCACCTAATGATATTGATTCAGTCATAGTAGAACAGGCACCAAAAAGACCAAAAAACGGTATACCTAATGTCCGTGCTGTAAAGTTAGCCGTCATTATTTGATTTAGTAGGTCACCGGCAAAAAAATAATTAATATCGGTATTTTTTTTATTTGCTCCTTCTATAGCCCTCTCACATACTTCTTTTAACATCCTACATTCTGTCTTTTCCCAACTATCTTCTCCCCAGAGATTATCAGGCATTACAATGTCAAAAAACTCACCTAGTGGTCCTTGAGATTCTTTTTGACCAACTATAGACGAATTTGAAATTATTTTAGGCCTATTTTTTAATATAATTGTTTGCCCTCCAAGTCTCTTACTTTCCATTCATATCCCTCACTTTAGCTGTATTAACCTACTTATCGAACAAAAAAATAATATATAAATCCTACAACAACTGAACTTCCTATACCATATACTAAAACAGGTCCAGCTACTGTAAACATCTTTGCTCCTATGCCTAACACAAAACCTTCACGCTTAAATTCCATAGCTGGTGATACTATAGAGTTGGAAAATCCTGTTATGGGAACTATAGAACCTGCACCACCTATTTTTCCTATATCATCATATACACCTAAACCAGTCAATATACCACCTAAAAATATCATTACAATTGTCGTAAATGTAGCTGCACTATTTTGATCTAGATTATAATAATTTCTCCCTATATTTAATATTATCTGTCCTATGACACATATTAGCCCACCTACTAAAAAAGCAGATGTACAATTCCTTAGAATATTCGTCTTAGGCATCTTAGCAGATACATATTTTTGATATTCTCTATCCTTATTTTGCTTTATAGCATCCATATTTTTTACTCCTTCCATATTTCTTTTTTATGAATCTAATTATTGAATCCAAATGTTATCCAATATATTATGGAAAAGAGAACTTTCCCAATCATTATAGAAAAAACTCCAACATACATCCATCTGACTATACCAAGTCTGTCTGCCATTATAGGCATTATATCTAAAGTCTCTGCTAGAGCTGAGGCTACTATACCAATGAAAATACCTGCTAGTAGACCTATAAACATTAAAGGATAAACTTTTAAATATAATTTTATATTTAAAAAATATAGAACAGAAGCTGTCAAGGCTCCTATCAACACTGAAAACTCACCTATCTTGGGGTAAGATTCAAGCCTTGTAAACTTAAGAATATTGGATACTACTCCCAATATAGTAAAAAAAGCAACCAGTCCACCACCTACTACTAATCCTCCAGATAATCCTAGTAACATACAAATTGCATATCTCATTTTTTTTCATATATAGAAAGTTTATATTCCTCTATTTCCTTATTGTATTTGTATAATTCGATCTCTAGAGGACCTGGCTTATCCCTCTTTCTATCTAGGGAAAATACATCAAAAAATATAGCTATACCTAATCCTAATCCTATAGAATATGGAATACTTATGATAAGTGGACGATTATCCTCTATTCCTGTTACTATCTCATATATCTTCCTATGAGTTTCATGCATATTGACATCTTCGTGAAAATATATTATTGCTAATCCAGCTCCAACAAAAAGGAGTAAAGATGTTATAACAACAATAAATATAGTTATTATATCGTGTCTTTCTTCATTTTTAGGATTAATTAATATATTTTCTTTTCCCAATAAGTTTATAGTTGTATTCCCTATATTATCCCTTATAGCTTGTATAATATCTACTGCTCTTATAAGATAAGCCTTATTCGTCATTTTAGGTAACAATCGAATATTTTCTATATTTGATCTTAACTCATCTGAACAACTTATATAGGCAATATCTTTTAGATATACAGACTTATCAATAGCTATTTGCAAACTACCTTTAAATTGAAAATATATTTCTTCATTATCACCCATTGTATCTACTCCAAGATTCTATCATGTTGAATTGTACAAATTTAGCACCACTAAATTTATCTTGTTGCTTAGTTTCTTTATTTATATATATCCATATGGTAGTAACAGCTATAATGATTATGAGGCCTATCAAAAGAAGTATGGTACCATATCTATTTAAAACTTTTCGCATATTCTTCCTCCTCATTAGTAAAACTGTCAACTGTGTTTATTCTTTGTAATTATATAAATTTTTATTCAAAAAAAAATCCTATGACATATAGGATCAAGCTTTTATAACATCTCTCTTAGTTTTGCCAAAACTTTTTTTTCAATTCTAGATATTTGAACCTGAGATATACCAAGAACTTTAGCAATTTCACTTTGGGTTTTATCTTGAAAATAACGCATTATTATTATTGTTCTTTCTCTCTCTTCTAGCTGTTCTAATGCTTCCTTTAGCATGACTTTATCTATAACTGTAGATACATGATTTTCTTGACTAGCAATTTTATCTATCATAAGTATAGGATTATCATCATCTTCATATATAACATCATAAATAGAACCTACTGGTCTACCTGCCTCCATAGCCTGAATAATTTCTTCAGGAGTACTACCTATCTCATCAGCAATTTCCTGAATAGTAGGTTCTCTATTGTATAAGAACTTAAGTTTCTCCTTTGCATACATAGCCTTGCCTGCCAATTCTTTAAGTGAACGACTAACCTTTATCATTCCATCGTCTCTAACAAAACGCTTTATTTCTCCCATTATCATTGGTACAGCATATGTAGAAAATCGAACATTATATTTATAATCATAATTATATATAGACTTCATAAGTCCTATAGTTCCTATCTGCATGAGATCTTCATATTCATAACCTCTATTTAAAAATTTCTTTACTATACTTTTTACAAGTGCAATATTTTTTAGGACAAGCACTTCCATTGCAGATTTATCACCATTTTGAGCCTCATGGATAAGTTGTATAGTCTCCTCATGGGTCAAGAGTTCTCTATCTTGACCTTCTGTTGAATCTACAGACTTCATCTTGGTTTCTCCGTTCTATTACTGTTTTTTATATATTTCACCATCGTAACCTTAGTACCTTCTCCTAATGATGAAATCACCTCTATCTCATCCATAAATGTCTCCATTACAGTAAATCCCATACCAGACCTTTCTAATTCTGGTTTAGAAGTATATAGAGGTTGCATAGCCTCTTTTACATCTTTAATCCCTTTGCCCCTATCTATAACCTGCACTATGATCCCATTATCAAACAATTGTCCTATTATCTCCACATATCCTGGGTTCTGATCATATGCATGAATTATAGCATTAGTTACCGCTTCCGATACAGCGGTCTTGATATCTGCTATCTCCTCTAGTGTAGGATCTAATTGGGCAGCAAATGCAGCAACTACTACCCTGGCAAATGCTTCATTTTGAGACTTGCTCAAAAACTCCAACCTCATTTCATTCGTAATCTTCATCATTACACCTCCTGTATACCATTTAATGACTCTTCTAGATTGTCATATATATCGATGATCCTATGGAGTCCTGAAATTTCCCAAATTTTTCTTATATGATTGTTGAGCCCATAGGCACCTAACTTTCCCATCCTCTCAGAAAGTTTTTTATATCTGCCTATAAATACGCCAATCCCTGAACTATCCATGAATTTCAAATGGGACAAATCAACCACCATATTTTTTAGACTTTTATCCTCTAAAAGACTATCCAGCCTATCCCTTGCAATTTCTGCTGTATGATGATCAAGTTCACCTTTGATGGATACAATAAGGGTATCTCCCTGTCTATGACTAATTATATCTAACAAATCTAATCACCCTTCCACACTATGAACCATTATATTATTGTTATATCTTATATTCTCCCTATATATGGAATATCCTCCCACGAAAAAATTCTATTCTTGTCATAAAGCATAAAAAAAACCAAAAATCCTTTCGATTTTTGCCGAAAGGATTTTTGGGTTCATTTTACTTCTATTTCTTGTATCTCAACCTTTAAAGATTGATATTTGTTTAAATCTTCTAGTATTTTATCTTCATCAGTCCAGGTTTGATAACGTCTCTTCTCTTCATCGGTCAAAACAAACTCATCGAGTATTTCCCTTCCTGTCATGGGTTGATTACTGACATATGTCTGCATAATTGGATTATTTTCTACAACAGTTAAAATAGCATATACGTATTTCATAGATGCCTCCCTAGAATTCTATATGTATTTACTCCTATATCAATATAATAATATCATAACGTATTTTTATTTACAAGAAAAAACACCCTCTACATTGCTTGGAATATGCTTATGCATAGCATTCATATCCACTAGCTTTGTCTTATTAAGTAAGCATGTTCCAATACATATAAAATAGCTTTCTTCATATTACCTAGGTAATATGAAGAAAGCTATTAAACGTTTTACATAGCATATTTTACGCACAAACAGAATATTTCCGTATCAAAATATCCAAATCCTGTTCTTCTATAGTCTCCCTCTCGATAAGCGCACGGGCAATACCATCTAATGCCGCCCTATTCTCTGCTAAAAGGCCCTTTGTCTCTTCATACATAGCCTTTAATTGTCTTTTACAATGTTCTGTTATAGACTCATTTCCAATATTTATACCATTTTGTCTCAATATATCATAGTTTAAAAGTCCAATACTATCATCCATGCCAAATCGCTTGACCATATTCAGTATTATCTGTGTTGCCTTTTCTAAGTCATTTACTGCACCGGTTGTAATATTTTTTCTTCCGAATACTAATTCTTCTGCTGCCCTACCACCCAATGCTATCTTTATATTGTTTTCCAAATCTACTTTTCTATGGTACATACTATCAGGAGATATATTCATGCTAAACCCACCTGCACCTTTAGTACTAGGGATTATTGTCACTTTAGTCACCCTATTAGCCGGAGCAATAAGTTTTGTTATAAGGGCATGCCCACCTTCATGATAGGCAGTAATCTCCCTATCACGTTTACTTATGCCACTTCTATCCTTCTTCTCTGCACCGGCTATAACTGTATAAAAGGCCTTATCAATATCTTCCTTTTCTATAACACCACTATCACGCCTAGCTGCACATATAGCTGCTTCGTTCATCATACTCTCTAGCATTGCACCACTAAAATATACTGTTTGTTCTGCTATGTCATACAATTCCACATCATCTGATATTGGTTTGTTTAAAGTATGAAGTTTCAATATCTCATATCTACCTTTTTTATCAGGCAAACCTATCTCTATATGTCTATCAAATCTACCAGGTCGTAACAGCGCATCATCTAATATATCAAGCCTATTAGTAGCAGCAATCACGACTATACCATCATTATCGTTAAATCCTGACATTTCAGTTAATAACGCATTTAATGTTTGATCCCGTTCATCATTACCCCCTCCGTCCATTCCATTATCTCTCTTCTTACCAAGTGCATCAATTTCATCTATAAATATAACACATTTACCTTTTTCTCTAGCTTTTTTAAATAGGTCTCTAATACGACTAGCACCTACGCCTACATAGAGCTGAACAAAGTCAGAACCTGACATTGCATAAAACGGTACACCTGCCTCACCTGCAACTGCTTTGGCCAGTAGAGTCTTTCCTGTTCCTGGAGGGCCATAAAATATAACCCCCCTTGGAAGTCTTGCACCATATTTGGCATATTTTTCAGGGTTGTTTATAAAGTCTACTAATTCCTTTACGCTCTCTTTCGCCTCATCATTTCCAGCAATATCGTCAAACAAAATATCTGTTCCTTCAATTTTATTTGCATCTATATTAGAAAGTTTTTTAGATTCTTTTTGCATCTGATAGTTAAGAGATTTCATGCGAAATAAAACCACATACAAAACTGTGGCTAGTACTGCTAAACTAACTAAACTTCTAACCAATTGTATTCTATTATCTACCTCATCCACCATAACACCTTGCAACAAAAGTTCTTCCTTAAAACTATCCTTTCTTGGATTGTCAGTAAAAAAAGTCTTGCCATCTCTATATAGTACCTTTATTTTATGTGAATTAGATAAAAAAACTTCAGATACCTTATTGTCTTTCACATCTTTCAAAAATTGTTCATATGCAATATAATTTTTACCCCTAGAATTTACATGATAGATACAATATACAGCTGCTAAGGTAATTAACACACAGACAATACCAATTATAATCTTCTTTTTAGACATTTTATTCACTCCTTAGCATAGAATATTTCATATTTGTCATTTAAAAACATATATTAACATTATAACCTATAGTCCTTTCAACGTCTATGGAAGTGTTTGGCACACATAAATATAGGGGAGTCAACTACAGTTTCTCCCCTACTGATACCATATATAAGTCTTAGTGGCATATAGCCGTAATGAAATATCTAAATATAAACTATGAATCGCAGTTCACAAATATCTATCCTAAGAATTAATTGCCTGTAACTCATCGAATTTCCCTTGAATCTCTTGTCTAGATATGGTACTTAATGGCGTTATATCACACTCTAGAGCTCTAGAAAGCTTTTCAAGAGCAAGCGCCCTATTTCCTTCCCTCTCATATATACAAGCTAAATAGTAAAGAGCCGTCACTTGATCTGGATTTATCTCCTCCACCTTTAAAAAAAGCTCCTTAGCCTGTTCTATTTCATTCATTTCATAATAAGTTTGAGCAAGATTGTCCAAAATAACTGGATCTTCATCGTCATAATCTAATGCTTCAAGATTATACTCTAAGGCCCTCTCTAGATCTCCTTTTTCTATTAACATATATCCTAATGAGCCATATATTCTAGATGTATTGAATTTCAATTGGAGTTCCATTAGCATCTCTATGGCAGTATCTACATCTCCCAGTTTCCAATAGGCAAGAGCTAAGTTCATCTTTGCCCTTGTTCTAGTTTTTTCAGTCTGTGAATAATCGATTAAGACTTTGCTAAATAGTTCCTTGGCTTCTTCAAATTTACCTCTATTTAAAAGTAATACACCATATGACAATTTATAATTTCCTTTAGTCATACCTAGTTCTACAGCTTTCCTATAATATTTCTCTGCTTCACTATACTTTTTTTTACTGTGATTTAAATAACCCAAAAGTCCGTAAAAATTACCTCTTAGGGACATGCGCTTTTCATCCTTTCCAAAATATTAACCGCAAAATAAAATTACAAAGAAAACCATCATATAATGGCAATAAGTTTAACTTTAAAGACTATATTAATCCATTTTATAGTTTTTAGCAAGTTTTATAAATTCGATTTCACATTGAGTTTTTTGCTTTGTACCTTTTTTACAATTCCTTTGCAAAAATTCTCTTTAGCAAA